>Ga0207868_1000042_pt1 | contig 169899 bp, 128 predicted proteins | sample Passage237B_FD_187370 | JGI IMG/M metagenome (GOLD analysis project Ga0207868, IMG submission 187370) | Cellulose adapted compost microbial communities from Newby Island Compost Facility, Milpitas, CA, USA - Passage2 37B (SPAdes) (version 3) ...
GCCCCACCACAGTGCGATGGCGCCGGAGAGGAGGCGTGCGGCAGGAGTGCCGTCGAGCAGAGCGGGCGCGAAGAAAAGGCAGACGATGCCGAAGAAGGCGATGGTCGCGCCGATGAAAAAGTTTTGAGCGACGGCGAAGCGGCGGTGGATCGGCGGGAGATGCGCGAGGTTTTCGTCCCAGTTGGGCGGGATCGGGGTGAAGCACGCGAGCGCGAGGGTAAAGAAATGAAACGCGCCCGCGAGCCGGATGCCCAGGAGCCAGAGGGAGTCGGACATGGGCGAAGTGTGTGCCGTCGGCATGGAGGGAGCGAGCGTTCGCGCGATACGTGTGACGGCGCGCAAGGCGGCGAAACGCTTACGCGTTCCGCCACGGGCTACGCGGTGACGAGGCGCTGGAAGTTGACGTCGGCGGCGAAGATGCCGACGAGGGCGCTGGATTCGTCGTGCAGGGCGGCGGCGATGGTGAAGCAGAAGTCGCCGGTCGCGCTGGAGCGATAGATGTCGGTCGAGGCGATGCTGCGGTGTTGGAGGGCTTCGCGATACCAAGGGCGGTCGGACCAGTCGCGACCGAAGCCCGCGCGGTCGTGGACGATCCGGCCATCGCGCAAATGCAGGTTGTCGACGATCTGACGACCGGCGGAGTCGGTGAGGTATCCGAGTTCGAAATACGGGTGCGCGAGCAGCCAGGCCTCGATGGCGCGCTCGAGGCGGATGCGGCTGCCGACGGCGGCGAGGAGATCGGGCAGGAGCGCTTCGACGGCGGATTGCGCGCGGGCGTGGGCGTCGAAGCGGAAGCGCCCGACGGAGAGCAGGAGCGATTCGGTGAGGGATTTTATCGAATCGCCGAGGCGGTGGACGGATTGGGCGCTGCCGAGCTGCTGGCCGGCGGTGCCGGCGATGCTGCGGACCTCGTGGTGCACGGCGGAGACAGTGCAGGCGGCGGCGGAGTCGGACGCCGAGTCGGCGGAGTCGGTCGTGACGGCGGCGACGCGGGCGACGTTGGCGGCGATGTCGTTGATGCGTTCCTCGATGAGATGGGTGCTCTGACCGGAAGAGTCGGCGAGACGTTTTACTTCGTCGACCACGACGGAGAAGGAGCGGCCGGCGTCGCCGGCGCGGGCGGCTTCGATGCTGGCGTTGACGGAGAGCAGGCGGGTGTGGTCGGCGATGCGTTCGACGGTCTTGAGGGCGCCGTGCATCTGGGAGGACGAGGAACGAAGTTCGGCGACGGCGGATTCAAGTTCGCGGGCGAGGGCGTCCATGGCCGCAGCCGCGTTGGCGGCGCGAGCGGCCTGGTCCTGGGCCATGGTTTCCATCTGTGCGGCGAGAGCGGCGAGTTGCGGGCCGAGGGCGGCGAGATCGACGGAGGCCTGGGCGATTTTAGTGAGCTGCGCGGGGGCCGTTTCGCGGGCGGGGGCCGGGGGCGGCGGCTCGATGGAATCGGACGCGGGCGGGCGCGAACGCTTCGTGGAAAGAAGACTCGAAAGCATGGAGTTTGCGGCAGAAGCAGTGTTTGTGCGAGTCGCCGGCGAAACCGCGAAAAAGTGCGCAAGACACGAAAACGGCTCAATTGGCGGAGGCGCTGGCCGACAAGAGGATGCCGCTGCGCAGGCGCGAAAGCGGTTGCGCGATTTTTGCGGAGAGGCGCGCGGGGTTTGGCGCGAGCGGGATTTGCGCGTGACGAACGGGAACGGCGGGCGTAGGTGAGCGGGCACCACCCCACTCCGTTTTTGCGAACATGAGCGACGTTCAATTCCTGCTGCGCGCCGGCGAGATGCCGACGCATTGGTATAACCTGCTGGCGGATTTCCCGGAGCCATTGCCGCCGCCGCTTCATCCGGGCACGCAGCAGCCGGCGAAGCCGGAGGATTTCGCGGCGATCTTTCCGGAGAATTTGATCGCACAGGAGATGACGCCGGCGCGGGAGGTCGAGATCCCGGAGGAGGTGCGGCAGGTGTATGCGCTTTACCGCCCCACCCCGTTGCTGCGCGCGGTGCGGCTGGAGAAGGCGCTGCAGACGCCGGCGCACATTTACTACAAATACGAAGGCGTGAGTCCGGCCGGTAGTCACAAACCGAATACGGCGATTCCGCAGGCGTATTACAACAAGATCGCCGGGACGAAACGGCTGGCGACGGAAACGGGCGCGGGGCAATGGGGATCGTCAGTCGCGATGGCGTGCCGGGTGTTCGGACTCGAATGCACGGTTTACATGGTGAAGGTGAGCTTCGGGCAGAAACCGTATCGCAAGCTGCTGATGCAGACGTATGGAGCGAACGTGTTCGCGAGTCCGAGCGAGCAGACGGAGTTTGGGCGGAAGGTGTTGCGTGAAACGCCGGACAGCAACGGGAGCCTCGGCATCGCGATCAGCGAGGCGATCGAGGACACGGTGACGCATCCAGGAACCAAATACGCGCTGGGGAGCGTGTTGAACCACGTGTGTCTGCACCAGACGGTGATCGGCCAGGAGGCGATCAAGCAGATGACGCTCGCGGGCGAGGAGCCGGACGTGGTGATCGGGTGTGCGGGCGGCGGGAGCAATTTCGCGGGGATCGCGTTTCCGTTCGTGCGCGGGAAATTGAAGGACGGGAAGAAGACGCGGATCGTGGCGGTGGAGCCGGCGTCGTGTCCGTCGCTGACGAAGGGCGAGTTGCGCTATGATTTCGGCGACACGGCGCAGACGACGCCGTTGATGATGATGCACACGCTCGGGCATGATTTCATGCCGCCGAGCATTCACGCGGGCGGGCTGCGTTATCACGGCATGGCGCCAATGGTGAGCCACTGCAAAAAGCTCGGGTTGATCGAGGCGGTCGCGGTGCCGCAGACGAAGGTGTTCGAGGCAGGCGTGCTGTTCGCGCGCAGTGAGGGACTGGTGCCGGCGCCGGAGTCGTCGCACGCGATCGCGGCGGTGATCGACGAAGCGGTGCGGTGCCGCGAAGAAGGAAAGAAACGCGTGATCGTGTTTAATCTCAGTGGGAATGGGCTGCTGGATTTGGCGGCGTATGAGGCGTATTTGAGTGGGAAGATCGTGGATGGTGAGGGTTGAGCGAGTGATCCCGTAGGCCGCGAGCTCGCTCGCGCTGCAGGAGCGCCCGGGAGCGGGCGGCCTATTCCACGTAGTCGAATTCGCCGATTTTGGGAGCGGTGGAGTCGCCGCCGACGAAGACCTCGAAGCGACCGGGCTCGGGGGCGAAGCGCATGTCGGTGTGATGAAACGCGAGGTCGGACGGTTTTAAGGTGAAGGTGATCTCGCGGGATTCGCCGGGCTTGAGGGTGACCTTTTGGAAACCCTTCAACTCGCGGACAGGACGGGTGACGGAGCCGGCGATGTCGCGGATGTAGAGCTGGGCGACTTCGGCGCCTTCGCGGCGGCCGGTATTTGAAACGGTGATACTGATGCGCTGTTCGCCGTCGGGCGTGAGGCGCGCGGTGGAGATTTTCGGGGCGAGGTAGTCGAATTTCGTGTAGGAGAGGCCGAAGCCGAAGGGGAATTCCGGAGTGTTGGGGATATCGAGGTATTGGGATTTCCATTTGTCGGGGCCCTTGGCGGGATCGAAGGGACGACCGGTGCGTTTGTGATTATAGAAAACCGGGACCTGGCCGAGGCTGCGCGGGAAGGTGACGGGAAGTTTGCCGGAAGGATTGTAGGCGCCGGTGAGAAGATCGACGACGGCGGGGCCGCCCATCGTGCCGGGAAGCCAGGCCAGCAGGATGGCGTCGGTGTTTTCGATGACTTTGCCGAGGGCGAGCGGGCGGCCGGTGAAGAGAACGAGAACGATCGGTTTTCCGGTTTGGCGGAGTTCGGCGAGGAGTTCGTCTTGCACGCCGGGAAGATCGATTTCGCTGCGGCTCGCGGCTTCGCCGCTCATGAACCAGCCCTCGCCGAGAACGGCGACGACGACATCGGATTTTTGCGCGGCGGCGACGGCTTCGACGAAACCGGAGCGATCGTCGCCGGCGGATTTCGCGCCGAGCGCGTAGGTGACTCGGCCGGGATAGGCTTCCTCGAGCGCGGTGCGCACGGTGATGGCTTCCTCCTCCTTGCCGCGGCCGCGCCATTCGCCGATGAGGTCGCGTTGGGTGTCGGCGAGCTGGCCGACGAGGGCGATCTTGGCGTCGCGGCGGAGCGGGAGGACGTCGCGGGAATTTTTGAGAAGAACAGCGGATTTGCGCGCGAGATCGCGCGCGTGGGCGAGATGGTCAGGATGGAGCGTGAATTGTTTTTCGCGGGCTTCGTCGGAGTAGCGGTAGGGATCTTCGAAGAGGCCGAGGCGGGCTTTGGCGGTGAGGATGGCGATGACGGCCTGATCGAGGCGCTCCATCGGAACGGCGCCGGATTCAACGAGCGCGGGAAGGTGCGGGCCGTAGATGCGGCTCTCCATGTCCATGTCGACGCCGGCGTTGAAGGCGATTTTGGCGGCTTCGGGTTCGTCGGCGGCGATGCCGTGTTCGAGGAGTTCACGGATGGAGGTCCAGTCGGAGACGACGAAGCCGTCGAAGCCCCATTCGTGGCGAAGGACGTCGGTGACGATGAATTTATTGGCGGAAACCGGGACTCCGTTGAGGTCGTTGAAACCGACCATGAACGTGGCGACGCCGGCTTCGGCGGCGGCTTTGAAGGGTGGAAGATAGATATCGCGGAGGGTGATTTCGGGAATGTCGGTGGTGTTGTAATCGCGTCCGGCCCGGGCGGCGCCGTATCCGACAAAATGTTTCGCGCAGGCGAGAATGGTGTCGGTGCGCGAGAGGTCGTCGCCTTGGAAGCCGCGGACGCGCGCACGGGCGATGGCGCTGGTGAGAAACGGGTCTTCGCCGGCGCTTTCCATGATGCGGCCCCAGCGTGGGTCGCGGGCGATGTCGAGCATGGGGGCGAAGGTCCAGTGTTGGCCGGCGGCGGACGCTTCGATGGCGGCGATGCGCTCGGATGTTTCGATGGCTTCGAGATCCCAAGAAGCGGCTTGGCCGAGGTTGATGGGAAAGATCGTGCGGTAGCCGTGGATGACGTCGAAGCCGTAGAGCAGCGGGATTTTCAGGCGGGTTTGTTCGACGGCGATTTTTTGGTAGGCGCGCGTGCGGGCGGGACCGATGGCGTTGAGGATGGAGCCGACGCGACCGGCGGCGACCTCGGCCTCGAGGTTGCGGCGCGTGGCGGGCCCGGTCTCTTCGCCCGGCGCGGAGTATTGGATGAGCTGCCCGATTTTTTCTTCGGTCGTCATCTGCGCGAGGAGCGCGGCGACCTGTTGTTTGATCGCGGCTTCGTCAGGTTTTGCGGATACGAGAACGGCGGCGGAAACGGCGGTGAGCACGGCGGCGGCGGGGCGGAGTTTCATGGTGGCAGGGGGTTGCAAAAACCGACACCGACGCGAGTGAAGCCGTGGGGCACAAGGAGGATGCGGACGGCGAAGATGCAACCGGGCCGGAGAAATTGCGCACGGGGCAAGTTCCGTGTTGTGGGGCCGGAAAGAGTGCGTGAAGGTGCGGCGTTTGCCGGCGGAGAACGGCATCGCGAAGGATCGATTCGCTGTTCCCCCCCTACCCTACCATCATGAACTCCTACGTTGCTGAAGTCCTCGATATCGTCGCCCGCCGGAACGCCGGTGAGCCGGAATTTTTGCAAGCCGCGCGCGAAGTGCTCGAATCGCTGGCGCCGGTGATCGAGCGTCACAAAAAGTATCGGGACGGGCGCATTCTGGAGCGCGTGGTCGAGCCGGAGCGGCAGATCGTGTTTCGCGTGGCGTGGCAGGACGACCAAGGGCGCGTGCAGGTGAACCGCGGGTTTCGCGTGCAATTCAACAGCGCGATCGGGCCCTACAAGGGCGGGCTGCGGTTTCATCCGAGCGTGAATCTCGGGATCCTGAAGTTTCTCGGCTTCGAGCAGATCTTTAAAAACGCGCTGACGACGCTGCCGATGGGCGGCGGCAAGGGCGGGTCGGATTTCGATCCGAAGGGCAAGTCGGACAACGAAGTGATGCGGTTCTGCCAGAGCTTCATGAACGAGCTCTATCGTCATATCGGTCCGGATACGGACGTGCCGGCGGGTGACATCGGCGTGGGCGCGCGCGAAGTCGGGTATTTGTTTGGCCAATACAGGCGGATCGCGAACGAGTTCACGGGCGTGTTCACGGGCAAGGGCCTGAGGTGGGGCGGCTCGTTGATCCGGCCGGAAGCGACGGGTTATGGCGCGGTGTATTTCGCCGAGGAAATGTTGAAGACGCGCGGCGACACCCTCGCGGGCAAGGTCTGCACGGTGTCGGGCTCGGGGAATGTCGCGCAGTTCACGGTGGAAAAGCTGCTGCAGCTCGGCGCGAAGCCGGTGACGCTGTCGGATTCCGATGGCAGCATTCATGATCCGGAAGGTTTCACGCCGGAGAAGCTGGCGTGGGTGATGCAGCTCAAGAATCAACGGCGCGGACGGATCAAGGAATACGTCGAGAAGTTTGGCGGGACGTTCATGGCGGGGCAGCGGCCATGGTCGGTGCCGTGCGATTGTGCGTTTCCCAGCGCGACACAAAACGAGATCGACGGCGACGATGCGAAGACGCTGTTGAAGAACGGGTGCAAGCTCGTGTCGGAAGGCGCGAACATGCCGTCGACGCCGGAGGCGGTGGACGCGTATTTGGCGGCGGGGATCTTGTATGGTCCGGGCAAGGCGGCGAACGCGGGCGGTGTCGCGACGTCGGGCCTGGAGATGTCGCAGAATTCGATGCGGTTGAGCTGGTCGCGCGAGGAAGTCGATCAGCGGCTGCAGCGGATCATGACGAATATCCACGAGAACTGCCGCGCGACGGCGGCGGAATATGGAGCGCCGGGCAACTACGTGCTCGGGGCGAACATCGCGGGCTTCACGAAAGTGGCGGACGCGATGTTGGAGCAGGGCGTGTTGTAGACGATGTGAGGATGAACCACGAATGGACACGAATGAACACGAACGACCGCGAGGGGGTTCATTCGTGTTGGTTCGTGTTTATTCGTGGCTAAGATGAAGGGGTCTCGACGATGGAAGGTGTATCCAAATCAGCGGGACGACCGAAGGAGACGACGGGGCTTGAAGGGATCGACCGCGTCCTGCGCGGCATCGAGCCGGGGGACAACATCGTGTGGGAGGTGGACACGATCGAGGAGTATCAGGAGCTGGTGAGTCCGTATGTGGCGGCGGCCCGCGCGGGGGGGAGGAAGGTGATCTATTTCCGATTCGCGGATCACCATGCGCTGGTGGAGGAAGGCGAAGGCGCGGAGATTTTTCCGGTGAACGCGGGCGCGGGTTTCGAAGCGGTGGTGCGGCAGGTGCACGACGTGATCGAGCGGGCGGGCACGCGCGTAATCTATGTTTTCGACTGCCTGTCGCATCTGGCGGACCGGTGGCTGTCGGATCAGGGACTCGGAAATTTTTTCATGCTCACGTGTCCGCGTCTCCGGGATTTGGAGACGGTCACGTATTTCGCGATCTATCGGGACAAGCACTCGCTGTATGCGTTGGAGCCGATCCGGCAGACGACGCAGTTTCTGTTGGATGTGTTTCGCCTGGACCTGCGGCTGTATGTGCGCCCGGTGAAGGTGCAGCATCGTTCGCGGGAGGCGATGAACACGATTCACGTGCGGCACGGTGGCGAGTTTTTGCCGGTGAAGGACAGCGCGGTGCTGGCGCAGATTCTGTCGCGGACGCAATGGCCGCGTTTGCAAAGCGATCGGCGGAGCGGGTATTGGCGGCGGCTGTTTCAGGAAGCGGCGCAGGTGTCGAAGGAATGGCGCGAGGAGCGAGGCTCGAAGGAGCGGCGGGAGGAGATGACGAAGCGGGTGTTTGCGGCGCTGCGCGTGCATCGGTCGGGGATCGCATCGCTCGTGGAGCGGTATCTCACGCTCGAGGACATGCTCGCGGTGCGGGATCGGATGATCGGGATCGGATCGGTGGGCGGGAAGACGCTCGGGATGTTGGTGTCGCGTGCGATCCTGCGCGATCGCGATCCGGATCTCGCGAGCCGGCTGGAGGCGCACGATTCGTTTTTCGTGGGGGCGGAGGTGTTCGTGACGTTTCTCGTGCAGAACGGCGTGTGGTGGTTGCGCGAGCAGCAGAAGAAGCCGGAGACGTTTCTGGTGGGTTTGGAGGAAGGCCGGCGGCGGATTTCTCAGGGGACGTTTCCCGAGCACATCAACGAACAGTTCCGCGGAATGCTGGATTACTTCGGGGAGTCTCCGTATATCGTGCGGTCGAGTTCGATTCTCGAGGACGCGCGCGGGAATGCGTTTTCGGGAAAATACGAGAGCGTGTTCGTGGCGAATCGCGGGTCGCGGGAGGAGCGGATGCGGGCGCTGCTCGACGCGGTGCGGCGCGTGTATGCGAGTGTGCTGGAGGAGGAGGCGTTGAGGTATCGGCGGCGGCGCGGGTTGCTGGAAAGCGAGGAGCGGATGGCGCTGTTGATCATGCGGGTGTCGGGCGCGGCGCACGGACGGTATTATTATCCGCAGGCGGCGGGCGTGGGGCTTTCGTATAATCCGTTTGTGTGGCATCCGGACATCGATCCGCGCGCGGGGGTGTTGCGGCTGGTGTTTGGATTGGGCACGCGCGCGGTGGATCGCTCGGATGATGACTACACGCGGCTGGTGGCGTTGAACGCGCCGACGCGGCGGCCGGAGGCGAGCTTCGAGGACGTGCGCGACCATTCGCAGCGGCGGATGGATTGTCTGGATTTGGCGGAGGGGACGTTTTTGTCGGTGCCGTTTGGCGAGGTGTTGGAGGAGCCGGTCGATTATCCGGCGGACATGTATCTCACGCCGACGGATGTGGAAGGTTATCCGTGCATCACGTTCGAACGATTGCTGCGCGAGACGAACGTGCCGGAGGATCTGCGGCGGATGTTGCGGGTGTTGGAGGAGGCGTATGAAGCGCCGGTGGACATCGAGTTCGCGCTGAACTTCATCGCGGACGGAACGTATCGAATCCACCTGCTGCAGTGCCGGACATTTCAAGTGCGGCGCGAAGGCACGGGGACGCTGTCGGCTGTATCCGGAAAACAAACACGACTGATGACGGCGCATGGCGCGGTGATCGGGGTGAGCCGGGAAGTGCGGCTGACGCGCATCGTATATGTGGTGCGGGAGACGTATGCGCAGTTGAGCGAGCAGGAGCGCTATGCGGTGGCGCGGTTGATCGGACGGCTGAACCCGACACATCCGGTGGGCGATCGCGGGCTGATGTTGATCGGACCGGGGCGCTGGGGGACGCAGAGTCCGTCGCTGGGAATTCCGGTGCACTTCGGTGAAATCAGCCGGGCGTCGGTGATCTGCGAGGTGGTGGCGATGCACGAACGGTTGATTCCGGACGTTTCGCTGGGGACGCATTTCTTCAACGACTTGGTCGAGCACGACATGTTGTATGTGGCGTATTTTCCCAAGAAGACGGGCAACTCGATCGACGAGGCGTGGTTTCGAAACGCGCCGAGCCGGTTGCTGGAACTGGAGCCGTCGGCGGGCACGCTGGAGCACGTGGTGCGCGTGATCGATTTCCGGGAGGGCGACGAGCCGGTGTTCTTCCGTGCAGACGCGCAGGCGCAGGAGGCGGTGGTGTTTCGAGTGGGGTGAGGACACTCCGCCCGGCTCAGCCAGACGTGCGAAGCGGATAGCCGGGGATGTTTTTGCCGAGGATGATGTCACGCGTGGCGTGCCAGGTGCCGGACGCATCACGTGTCGGTGTTGCGATGCCGGAGCCGCCGCGGTCGGGAAGGCGACGGCGCTCGGCGGCGGTGAAACGCGGGTCGTCGGTAAAATGAATATTGTCGATGTAGTAGGTGCAGCGGCCGGGCTCGATCACGTGGAGGTGGATGTGCGCGGGATTGACGGTGTCGGGATAACCGGCGGGGCGGATGGTCTCGAAAGCGTAGCGACCGGTGGCGTCTGACTTGGCCCAGGCGCGCAGACGACCGTGACTTGTGGACGCCGCACCGAAGGATCTCTCGGGACGCGGATAGATGCCGCGGTCGTTGGTGTGATAGGCGTAGACGATGATGCCGGCAACGGGTGCGCCGGAAGCATCGCGGACGACGCCGGTGATCGACAGGCGTTCGCCGGGTTCGGTGGCGGGCGCGATTTGGGCGATGGACGCGATGGTGGAAGGAATGCCCTCAAAGACGGCTTCACACCCCTCGCAGGGAAGGCCGACGATAGGTTCGCGAGCGACGGAGAGAGCGGAAAGCGCCACGGCGAGCGCAAATATGCAGAGGGGTAGACGCAGGGGGTGCATGGGGTAACGAAACGATAGCCACTTCCCGGAGGAACAGCGAGTCCCGTGCGCCAAAAAAAAAGGACGCCTCGGAGAGGCGTCCCTACCCTGCCGGGTAATTAATTTTTACGGAAGGTCGGTGGTGCCCATCAGGTAGCGGTCGCACTCGCGGGCGGCACCGCGGCCTTCGTTGATCGCCCAAACGACGAGCGATTGACCACGACGGCAGTCGCCGGCGGCGAAGACGCCCTTGATGTTCGTCGTGTATTTCTCGTGCTCGGCTTTGATGTTCGAGCGGGCGTCGGTCTCGAGGTTGAGCTCTTTGAGGAGATCTTGCTCGGGCCCGAGGAAGCCCATGGCGAGGAGGACGAGTTGCGCGGGACGCGTTTGCTCGGTGCCGGGGACTTCGGTGGGAACGAACTGGCCCTTCTCGTTTTTGCTCCAGGTGATCTGGACGGTGACCAGCTCCTTCACGGCGCCGTTTTCGTCGCCGATGAACTTCTTCACGGTCGTGAGATACACGCGCGGATCGGCGCCGAACTTCGCGGCGGCTTCTTCCTGGCCGTAGTCCATCTTGTAGACCTTGGGCCACTCGGGCCACGGGTTGTCCGCGGCGCGGTCCATCGGCGGCTTCGGGAGGATTTCGATTTGCGTGATGCTCTTGGCGCCGTGGCGCATCGAGGTGCCGACGCAGTCGGTGCCGGTGTCCCCGCCGCCGATGACGACGACGTCCTTGCCCTTCGCGTTGATCGGGCAGTGTTCGGCGCCGCCGTTGAGGATCGCCTTGGTGTTTTCCGTGAGGAATTCCATGGCGAAGTGAATACCCTTGAGGTTGCGGCCCTCGATCGGGAGATCGCGCGGCTTGGTGGCGCCGGTGCAGATGACGGTGGCGTCGTATTCCTTCAGGAAGATCTGCGGTTCGACGTTTTCACCGACGTTGGCATTGCAGATGAATTTGATGCCGGACTCCTCCATCAGTTTGATGCGGCGGAGGACGACTTCCTTTTTGTCCAACTTCATGTTGGGGATGCCATACATGAGGAGGCCGCCGGGGCGGTCGGCGCGTTCAAAGACGGTGACGGTGTGACCAGCTTTGTTGAGCTGTTCGGCGGCGGCGAGGCCGGCGGGGCCGGAGCCGATGACGGCGACCTTCTTGCCGGTGCGGACGGCGGGCTTTTCGGGATTCACCCAGCCCTCGTCCCACGCGCGGTCGGTGATCGCGCACTCGATGTTCTTGATGGTGACCGGCGGGGCGTTGATGCCGAGGACGCAGGAGCCTTCGCACGGAGCGGGGCAGACGCGACCGGTGAACTCGGGGAAGTTATTCGTCTTGTGGAGACGATCGATGGCCTCCTTCCAGAGGCCGCGGTAAACGAGGTCGTTCCACTCCGGGATCAGGTTGTTGATCGGGCAGCCCGACGCCATGCCGCTGATGAGTTTGCCGGTGTGGCAGAAGGGAACGCCGCAATCCATGCAGCGGGCGCCCTGCGTGCGGAGTTTCTTCTCCTCCATGTGGTGGTGAAACTCCTTCCAGTCTTTGATCCGCTCGAGCGGCGGACGGTCGACGGGAAGTTCGCGCAGGTATTCGATGAAGCCAGTGGGTTTGCCCATGGGAAAAGTTAGCTGAGAGCTGAGATGTCCGGTTAGTTGCCGCCGACGCGGGAGAGGTCGCGGGCGTTTTCTTCGAAGGCGGCCATGATGGCTTCGTCGCCGGTGAGTCCCTGGGCTTGGGCGCGCTCGATGCAAGCGAGCATGCGCTTATAGTCCTTCGGGAAGATCTTCACGAACTTCGGCACCATCGCGTCCCAGTTGTCGAGGATCCGCTGGCCGCGGGCGCTCTTCGTGTAGGTGACGTGGTTTTCGATGAGCGTGCGGAGCTCGTTGGCTTCGGCCGGTGTCTCGATTTTTTCGATACCGACCATGGCGCGATTCACGTCCTTCGTGAACTCGCCGGATTCGTCGAGCACGTAGGCGATGCCGCCGGACATACCGGCCGCGAAGTTGCGGCCGGTGGTGCCGAGGACGACGACGCGACCGCCGGTCATGTATTCGCAGGCGTGATCGCCGACGCCCTCCACCACGGCGCTGACGCCGGAGTTGCGAACGGCGAAGCGCTCGCCGGCGCGGCCGCGGATGTAGAGCTCGCCGGCGGTGGCGCCGTAGAGCGCGACGTTGCCGACGATGATGTTGTCCGCGGGTTCGAAGGTGGAGTTCGCGGGCGGATAGATGATGATCTTGCCGCCCGAGAGGCCCTTGCCGACGTAGTCGTTGGCGTCGCCCTCGATCGAGAACGTCATGCCCTTCGGCATGAAGGCGCCGAAGCTCTGGCCGGCCGAGCCCTTGAAGAGGATGCGAATCGTATCTTCGGGCAGGCCCTGCGGACCGTATTTCTTCGTGACCTCGGAACCGGTGATGGTGCCGACGACGCGGTTGACGTTGCGGATCGGGAGTTCGGCGACGACCTTCTCGCCGCGCTCGATCGCGGGTTGGCAGATCGGGAGGAGCTGCGTGAGGTCGAGGGACTTGTCGAGACCGTGGTCTTGTTTGATCGTGCAGAAACGTCCGACCGACTCGGGAACTTCCGGTTGGTAGAGGATGTTGCTGAAATCGAGACCGCGGGCCTTCCAGTGATCGACCGCCTTCTTCGGCTCGAGGCGCTCGGTGTGACCGATCATTTCCTCGATCGTGCGGAAGCCGAGCTGGGCCATGAGCTCGCGAACTTCCATGGCGATGTAGGTCATGAAGTTCACGACATGCTCGGGCTTGCCGGCGTATTTCTCGCGGAGACGCGGGTCCTGCGTGGCGACGCCGGCGGGGCACGTATTCAGATGGCAAACACGCATCATGATGCAGCCGGTGGCGACGAGCGGCGCGGTGGCGAAACCGAACTCCTCGGCGCCGAGCAGCGCGGCGATGACGACGTCGCGGCCGGTCTTGAGCTGGCCGTCGGTCTCGACGGTGATGCGCGAGCGAAGGTTGTTGAGGACGAGCGTCTGATGAGTTTCGGCGAGGCCGAGTTCCCACGGGAGGCCCGCGTGCATGATCGACGTCTGCGGGGAGGCGCCGGTGCCGCCGTCGTATCCGGAAATCAATACAACGTCGGCGTGCGCCTTCGCGACGCCCGCGGCGATCGTGCCGACGCCGACCTCGGCGACGAGCTTCACGCTGATGCGCGCGTGGCGGTTGGAGTTCTTCAGGTCGTGGATCAGTTCGGCGAGGTCCTCGATCGAGTAGATATCGTGGTGCGGCGGCGGGGAGATGAGACCGACGCCGGCGGTGGTGCCGCGGGTCTTCGCGACCCACGGATAAACCTTCGTGCCGGGCAACTGGCCGCCCTCACCGGGCTTGGCGCCCTGCGCCATCTTGATCTGGATTTCGCGGGCGTTGACGAGGTAGTGGCTCGTGACGCCGAAGCGGCCGGAGGCGACCTGCTTGATCGCGGAGTTCTTCGAGTCGCCGTTGGGCAACGGGATGAAGCGCTCGGGATCTTCGCCACCTTCGCCGGTGTTGGACTTGCCGCCGATGCGGTTCATCGCGATCGCGAGCGTCTCGTGTGCCTCCTTCGAGATGGAGCCGTAGGACATCGCGCCGGTCTTGAAGCGCTTCATGATCGACTCGATCGGCTCGACTTCCTCGAGCGGGATCGGGTCGTTGAACTTGAAGTCGAGCAGGCCGCGAAGCGTGGCGATGTTCTTCGAATTCTCGTTAATGATGGACGAGTATTGCTTGAACGTCGCGTAGCTGCCGGTGCGCACCGCCTTTTGGAGGTGGTGGATCGATTCCGGATTGAAGAGGTGATACTCGCCTTCCTTACGCCATTGGTATTGGCCGCCGACGGGGAGGACGTGGCCGTTGACCGGGCGTTCGGGGAACGCGGCGCGGTGACGGGCGAGCACTTCCTGAGCGATGACATCGAGCCCGATGCCGCCGACGCGCGAAGGCGTCCAGGTGAAGTAATGATCGACGACGTCCTGACGGAGGCCGACGGCTTCGAACACTTGCGCGCCGCGGTAGGACTGGATCGCGGAGATGCCCATCTTGGACATGACCTTCACAACGCCCTTCGACGCGGCCTTCACGAAGTTCTTGCAGGCGGTCTTGTGGTCGACGTTCACCAGCAGGCCGTCCTGGATCATGCCATCGATGGTCTCGAAGGCGACGTAGGGATTGATCGCGGAGCAGCCGTAGCCGATGAGGAGCGAGAAGTGGTGCACTTCGCGCGCTTCACCGGTTTCGAGAACGATCGAGATGCGCGTGCGCAGGCCCTCGCGAATCAGGAAGTGATGCAGGCCGGCGACGGCGAGCAGTGCCGGGATGGGAGCGAAGTCCTTCGTCACGCCGCGATCGGAGAGGACGAGGATCGTGACCTCTTCATCTTCGATGAGGCGGCGGGCGATGTGGCAGATTTCCTCCATCGCTTTCGCGAGGCCCTTTTCGCCGCGGGTGGCGCGGAAGAGAATCGGAATGGTGCCGACCTTGAAGCCGGGCTGGTCGAGACGGCGGATCTTCGCGAACTCCTCGTTCGTGAGGACGGGCCACTTCAACTCGACGCGACGGCAGGCGAGCGGGTCGGGGTTGAGGAGGTTGCCCTCGGAACCGAGACGGGTTTCGGCGGAGGTGATGATTTCCTCACGGATACAGTCGATCGGCGGGTTCGTGACCTGCGCGAAGAGCTGCTTGAAATAATCGTAGAGCAGGCGGGGCTTGTTCGAGAGGACGGCGAGCGGCGTGTCGTTGCCCATCGAACCGATGGCTTCGACGCCGTTGGTGGCCATGGGGGCGAGAATGATCCGCTGGTCTTCGAACGTGTAGCCGAACGCGATCTGGCGATGGAGCAGCGTGTCGTGGTCGGGCTGCGGAATCTTCGGGGCCTCGGGGAGCTGTTCGAGCTGGATGAGGTGCTCGTTGAGCCACTGCCGATACGGGCGCTCCGTCGCGAGCTGCTTCTTGATCTCTTCGTCCTCGATGATGCGGCCCTGCTCGGTGTCGACGAGGAACATATGGCCGGGTTGGAGGCGGCCCTTTTGCGCGATTTGATCGGCGGGGATGTCGTCGATCACGCCGGCTTCGGACGCCATGACGACGAGACCGTCCTTGGTGACGTAGTAGCGACAGGGGCGGAGACCGTTGCGGTCGAGACACGCGCCCATCTGCTTGCCGTCGGTGAAGCACACGGCGGCGGGACCGTCCCACGGCTCCATGAGGCAGGAGTGGTATTGGTAGAATGCGCGACGATCGTCGTCCATGGTCTCATGGTTGGACCACGGCTCGGGGATCATCATCATCATCGCGTGGGAGAGCGGGCGACCGGCGAGGACGAGGAGTTCGAGCGTGTTGTCGAACATCGACGAGTCGGAGCCGTTGGGATTGATGATCGGGAGAATCTTCTGGATGTCTTCGCCGAAGAGCTCGGAGGCGAAGAGCGCCTGGCGGGCGTGCATCCAGTTGATGTTGCCGCGCAGCGTGTTGATTTCGCCGTTGTGCGCGATGTAGCGATACGGGTGCGCGCGATCCCAGCTCGGGAAGGTGTTCGTCGAGAAACGCGAGTGAACAAGCGCGAGCGCCGTTTCCATCGACGGGTGCTTCAGGTCGGTGAAATACTGCTCGAGTTGCTCGGTCGTGAGCATGCCCTTGTAGACGAGAGTCTTCTGAGAGAGGCTCGCGACATACCAAGTCTCGGCGCCCGAGAAGGTGGACGTGCGGATCTCGGAGTAGGCGCGCTTGCGGATGACGTAGAGTTTGCGTTCGAACGCGGCGTCATCGAGGCCCTCGGCGCGGCCGATGAAGACCTGCCGCATGAAGGGTTCGGCGGACTTGGCGGTGTCGCCGAGCATGGAGTTGTCGGTCGGCACGGTGCGCCAGCCGAGAAGCGTTTGGCCTTCGGACTGGATGATGCCGGCGAAGACCTCCTCGAGCTTGCGACGGGCGGTCGGGTTGCGCGGGAGGAAGACGAGGCCGGCGCCGTATTGACCGGCTTCGGGGAGGGAGATGCGGGCCTTCTTCGAGACTTCGGCGAAGAACTTGTGCGGCATCTGGATGAGAATGCCGGCGCCGTCGCCGGTGTTGACCTCGGCGCCGCTGGCGCCGCGGTGGTCGAGATTCTTGAGGACCTGAAGGCCCTGCTGGAGGATGCGGTGGGTCTTGCGACCCTTCATGTCGACCACGAAGCCGACGCCGCAGGCGTCGTGCTCGAACCAAGGATCGTAGAGCCCCTGTTTGCCCGGACGGAGTGTTTTAGGAGCTCGCGGCTTGGAGGAAATGCTGCGGCGTGAAGTGGCGGGGCCTGTGTCCGATGTCCGGGTCTTGTTCATTTAGGTCGGTTTAAGGTCTACGATCTGGAAATTGAGAAATCAGGGCGAAGCGGTGCGCAGCGCGGCGGGGTCGCCGGTGAGGCGCTTGCGGGACTGAATGACGTGGAAAATTGGGAGCATAAAAAAGGCCGTTCTCGTCGTTGCGAGAGCGGCCGTGGGGAGTCGTGAGTTACGGAGAGCTCTCAGCAAGAGTTCAGAAGAAGCGCACCGTTTTCGTAGCCATCCTGGCGTGCTCTTCGTCGGAACAGCCGGCGTTCGTAGGAGCGTCGGCAGGAGTGTCGACAGGTTTTATCAAATCGTTGCTGAGAAGATAGTTCTCAACCTCTTCGCCGGAAACATCAGCGAGCATCACGCCATCGATCTCGACACACGGGGAGAGAGGCTGGCCAGACTTGGCGACCATTTCCGCGTAGTTGGCGCGGTTGTTGATGATGTCGATATCCTCGTAGGCGAGGTTGTATTTGCGCATGATCGCGCGCACGCCATTTGACCAGCCGCAGGAGGGCTTGAGATAGGCTTTGATCTTCATGCGATGAACGTGTGCGGGTGCAAAAGCGGCGCAAGGTATAGGTCCGGTTTTCCGGCAATCAAGGACTGTTTTGGGCGAAAGTAGAAAAATTTGTCGTCTGTGCGGGTGGGTGGTGAAGGCCCGGGGGTTGCAGGCGCTCCAACGGATTGGTCGCTTCAGTCGCTTCGTTCAGAATGACAGGAAGTCGCGCCGCTTCCGGCGATTTGGAGCTTCCCGCCGTGTGGGACGGCTCGTATTAGCCGGGAAATGAAAGTTCTCGTGACCGGCGCGGCCGGGTTCATCGGTTACCATGTCGCGCGGCGTCTCGCGGAGACGAAACGCTGCGAGGTGTTGGGCGTGGACAATGTGAACGAGTATTACTCGGTGGAGCTGAAGCGGGCGCGATTGGCGGAGTTGGAGAAGTTCGAGGATTTCCGGTTCGTGAAAGTCGATCTGGCGGACGCGGCGGCGTTTGGCGGGGTGTATGCGCATTTCAAGCCGCAGTATGTGGTGCATCTCGGGGCGCAGGCGGGCGTGCGTTACAGCGCGGAGAACCCGGCGGCGTATGTGCGGAGCAACATCGAGGGATTCTTGAATGTGCTCGAGGCGTGCCGGAAAACGCCGCCGAAGCATCTGGTGTTTGCGTCGTCGAGCAGCGTCTACGGAGCGGGCGCAGAGGTGCCGTTTCGGGAGGACGCGAACACGGATCGGCCGATCTCGTTTTACGGCGCGACGAAGAAGAGCAACGAGTTGATGGCGCACACGTATGCGCATCAGCACGGGTTGATGATCACGGGACTGCGGTTCTTCACGGTGTATGGACCGTGGGGACGCCCGGACATGGCGCCGACGATTTTCTCGAAGGCGATTTCCGAGGGGACACCGATCAAGCTCTTCAACGAAGGGCGCAATCGCCGCGATTTCACGTTTGTCGACGACATCGTGGACGGCGTGTTGAAGGTGCTTCTCTACCCGCCCGCGCAACCGCCGACGCCGCCGTTTCGGATTTTCAACATCGGGCACAATCGTCCGGTCGAGGTGATGTTGTTTGTGCAGATGTTGGAGGAGTTGCTCGGGAAGAAGGCGGTGTTGGAACTCGCGCCGCCGCAACCGGGCGACATGATCGAGACCTGCGCGAGCATCGAGCGGTTGCGCGCGGCGATCGGGTTCGAGCCGAAGGTGACGCTGGAGGAGGGCCTGCGACGGTTTGTGGAGTGGTTTCGCAGCTATTATAAATAATAAAGAGAACATGCCATGAATGCGGGGGAGATTGCGGCGGCGGTGGTGATCGTTGCGACGCTGGTGGGCGTGGCGATCGGGCGTTGGCCGTGGTTGAAGATGAATCGCGCGACGATCGCGCTGGTTGGCGCGACCGTGCTGGTGGCGCTCGGGACGCTGACATTGGAGGAGGCGTATGCGGCGATCGACTGGAACACGTTGCTGCTGCTCTTCGGGATGATGGTGCTAAACGTGAACCTGCGCTCGGCTGGGTTCTTCGAGTTGGTGACGGCCAAGGTGGTGAAACACGCACGCACACCGCGGCGGTTGCTGGCGTTGTTGGTGGGGGTGTCGGGTGTTTTCTCGGCGGTGTTTCTCAATGACACCATCGTGCTCGTGTTCACCCCGCTGGTGCTCGATATCGCGGAGCGGCTGCGGCGGAATCCCCTGCCCTATCTGGTGGCGTTGGTGACGGCGGCGAATGTCGGGTCGGTCGCGACGATCACCGGCAATCCGCAGAACATGCTGGTGGGAATTTCATCCGGGATCGGATTCATGGCCTTCATGCGCGAACTCGCGCCGGTCGCGGTGCTCGGACTCGCGGTGATCTGGATCGTGATCGTGCTGGTGTATCGAAAGGAATTTCGACGGGAGCGGTTTGCGGAAGGATATACGCTTGAGCCGGAGGTGATGAGGCCGCGGCTGCGGAAGTCGCTGTTTGCGACGGCGCTGATGGTGGTCGCGCTCGCGGCGGGAGCGCCGGTGCCGTTGTGCGCTGCGCTGGCCGCGGCGGTGTTGCTGGTGACGCGCCGGAATGGGACCGAGCAGGTGTTTCAGGAGATCGACTGGGCGCTGCTGGTGTTTTTCAGCGCGCTCTTCGTGGTGACCGGTGCGATCAGCGAATCGGGCTGGGGCGAGCGATTGTTTGCGGTGTTGCGGCCGTTTGCGGAAGGCGGAGCGGCGTCGCTCACGGGGGCGGCGGTGGTGTTGAGCAATCTCGTGTCGAACGTGCCCGCGGTGATGCTGTTCCGTCCGATCGTGCCGGGCTTGGCGAATCCCGAGTCGGTGTGGTTTACAATCGCGATGGCGACCACGCTCGCGGGGAATCTCACGCTGCTGGGATCGGTGGCGAATTTGATCGTGGCGGAGATCGCGCGCGGACGCGGGGTGCATCTCACGTTTACGGAGTATTTGAAGGCGGGCACGCTGATCGCCGTGGTGACCCTTTTGATCGGCGTTTGGTGGTTGAGTTTTTGAGCGCGGACGGGCAGCGATTGCCATTCGCGGCTTGACGTGTTCGGGTGAACACCGCATCGCTCGCGGATATCGGATCCCAGCTTGCAGTGCGAAATGCGCCCGGCAGGCTGCGGCCTCACTACCCTCCTTCGAACGTTCGAGCACTCTTTCAAGCCATGTCCAAAGCCGCTCCCGCCAAAACCTCCGCCGCAGCCGTCGTTCCCGCGCCGTCGCGCGACAAGAACATCGATCTCGCCGTGTCCGCGATCACCAAACAGTTCGGCGAAGGCTCGATCATGCGGTTGGGTTCGTCGACCAAGATGAAGGTCGAGACGCTCACGACCGGTTCGCTGGCGATCGACCTCGCGCTCGGTGTGGGCGGATTGCCGAAGGGCCGCATCGTGGAAATCTACGGACCGGAATCGTCGGGTAAGACGACGTTTTGTTTGAGCGTGATCGCGGAAGCGCAGAAGGCCGGCGGGCTGGCGGCGTTCATCGACGTCGAGCACGCGCTCGATCCGAAATATGCGCGCGTGGTCGGCGTGAATTTGGACGATCTGTTGGTTTCGCAGCCGGACTCGGGCGAGGATGCGTTGAACATCGCCGAGACGCTGATCCGCTCGAACAGCATCGATGTGATCGTGATCGACTCCGTGGCGGCACTGATCTCGAAGCAGGAACTCGACGGTCAGATGGGCGATGCGACCGTGGGCTCGCAGGCGCGATTGATGTCGCAGGCGATGCGCCGTCTGACGGCGGTCGTGAACAAGACCAAGTGCATCTGCATTTTCACGAACCAGATTCGCGAGAAGATCGGCGTGATGTTCGGCAACCCGGAGACGACGCCGGGTGGACGTGCGCTGAAGTTCTTCGCGTCGGTGCGCCTCGACATCCGGCGCAAGGATCAGATCAAGACGCCGGAAGGCAAAGTCGTGGGCAATCGCACGAAGATCAAAGTCGTGAAGAACAAGGTCGCTCCGCCGTTTACCGAAGTGGAATTCGACATCATGTATGACGAAGGCATTTCGAAGGTTGGCTCGCTGCTCGACCTCGGCCTCGAGCACAAGATTCTCGAAAAGAAAGGCGCATGGATCGCCTACGAAGGGCAATTGATCGGTCAGGGCCGCGACGCGGCGAAAGCGACGCTACGCGAAAAGCCGGAGATCGCGGAAAAGATTTCGAAGGCCGTGCTCGCGAAAGTGAACGTGACCGGCGGCGCGACGATCACCGGCGCGGACGCAGAGTAAGAATACCGGACTCGGGAGCGAAGTTTTCGGGGCGGCTTGAAAAAGCCGCCCTTTCTTTTTGGCGGGATGGATCGAGCGCGCGGTTGCTGCCCGGAAAAGTTGGCGTTGTAGTGGGCGTCATGCCTCGTCTCGACGATTCGCCTGCCGCGGTGCGCGAAGCGGTGTTTGCCGTTCGCGGGTTGACGAAGACGTATGGCGAAGGCGACGCGGCGGTGCACGCGCTCGCGGGGGTGGACTTGGATTTGTTTCGCGGTGAGTTGGTCGTGTTGCTCGGTCCCTCGGGCAGCGGGAAGTCGACCTTGCTCAACAATCTCGGCGGACTGGACGTGCCGACGTCGGGATCGCTGCTGTATCGCGGTAGCGATCTGGCTCAGGCAGATGAAGCGGGACTCACACAGTATCGGCGCGATGCCGTGGGTTTTGTTTTTCAGTTCTATAATCTGATCCCGAGCCTGACGGCGCGGGAGAACGTGGCGCTGATCACGGAGATCGCCCGCGACCCGATGGCGCCCGAGGACGCGTTGCACTTGGTGGGGTTGGGGCCGCGAATGGATCATTTTCCCGCGCAGCTTTCCGGCGGTGAGCAGCAGCGGGTGGCGATCGCGCGAGCGATCGCGAAGCGACCGGAAGTGTTATTGTGCGACGAGCCGACGGGGGCGCTCGACGTAAACACCGGCATCACGGTGCTCGAGGCGATCGAGCACATCAATCGCGAGCTCGGGACGCTCGCGGTGATCATCACGCACAACGCGATCCTCGCGGACATGGCGGATCGCGTGCTTTCGATGCGCGACGGGAAAATCGTGAGCGAACATGTGAACGCGCGACGGCAGCCGGTGAGGAATTTGAAATGGTGAGGCGGCTAAAGCGTAGTGTAGGAGTGGATACACGTGTTCGGCGATGAGCCTGCTCGATCGCAAAATGCTGCGGGATCTGCGGGCGCTGAAATCGCAGGCGTTCGCGGTGGCGCTCGTGATGGCGTGCGGACTCGCGATGATGATCATGACGCGCTCGCTGATCCTCTCGCTGGAGACGACGCGCGACGATTATTACCGCGAGTATCGTTTTGCGGAGGTGTTCGCGCAGTTGAAACGCGCGCCCGACGCGGTCGCGCAACAACTGCGCGCGATCCCCGGCGTGGCGGCGGTGCAAACGGGAATCGTGCTGCAGGCGACGCTCGACCTGCCGACGATGCTCGAGCCGGCCGTGGGATCGTTTCACTCGCTGCCGGAGCAAGGCGAGCGGGAGATCAACCGTTTGTATTTGCGACGCGGGCGACTGTTGGTGGGGCGGCAGCCGCAGGGCGAGTTGCTCGTGGGCGAGGCGTTTGCGGAGGCGCACGGATTGCAGCCGGGAGATGAGATTGCGGCGGTGCTTTACGGGCGCCGGCAGACGTTTCGGATCGCGGGGATCGTGTTGTCGCCGGAGTTCGTGTTCGAAGCGCCTCCGGGCGCGGCGCTGCCGGACAATCGCACGTATGGCGTGTTTTGGGTGCCTTACAAAGAACTCGCCGCGGCCACCAACATGGACGGGGCGTTCAACGAGGTCGCGCTCACGCTCGCGCCCGGAGCTTCGGAGCAGGCGGTGATCGCCGAGGTGGATCGCGTGCTGCGTCCGTATGGCGGACGCGGCGCCTACGGTCGCGAGATGCATCCGTCGCACACGCGCGTGCGCGACGAGATCCGTGTGTTGAACGGATTGTCGATCGGATTCCCGCTGGTGTTCCTGAGCGTGGCGGCGTTCATGACCAATGCGGTGATGAACCGGCAGATCACGCTGCAGCGGGAGCAGATCGCGATCTTGAAAGCGTGCGGGTTCAGCAATCGCGAAGTCGGCTGGCACTACTTTCGATTCGCGTTGGTGATTGTGGCGGTGGGGACGGTGATCGGCGCGGCGGTTGGCATCGTGCTCGGGACACGGCTGGTGGAGATGTATCATTTGTTTTTCCGATTTCCGTCGCTCCAATTTCTGGTCGCACGCGGCGTGTTGGGCGCGGCGGTGGTGGTGAGTGCGCTCGCGGCGTTTGCGGGTGTGTGGGGCGCGGTGCGCGCGGCGGTGCGGCTGCCGCCGGCGGACGCGATGCGACCGGAACCGCCCTCGAATTTTCGGCCGTCAGTGGCGGAGCAAATGGGATTGGGTGCGCGGCTTTCCGTGTCGCTGCGGATGGCGCTGCGTAACATCGAGCGGCGGCCGGTGCGGGCGTTGTTGACGGGCGTGGCGCTGGCGTTGGCGACGGGAATCTTGATCGTGCCGAGTGCGCTCCGCGACGGCATCGACTACGTGCTCGATTATCAATGGGACGTGGTGCAGCGGCACACGGTGTATGTCTCGCTGATCGAACCGGGACCGGCGCGTGCGATCGCCGATTTTCGGAGTCTGCCCGGGGTGATCACGGCGGAGCCGGTGCGTTCGGCGCCGGTGGAACTTTCGTCGGGCGGCGTGGTGCGACGGATCGGACTCACGGCGCTGCCCTCGCGCACGCTGCTGAATCGTGTCGTCGATGCGAATGGGGGTCAGATCGAGTTGCCGCCCCAAGGCATCGTGTTGTCGGCGAAGTTGGCGGAGGTGCTCGGCGTGAAGCCCGGTGATCTGATCAACCTGCGAGGACTCGAAGGAAAGCGGCCGTCGCTGACCGTCCCAGTGGCGCGACTGTCGGAAGATTTCGCGGGCACGGCGGCGTTCATGGAGATCGGCGAACTGAACCGGTTGCTCGCGGAAGGCGATCGGATCACAGGCGCCTACCTCACGGTGGCGGAGGGAAAGTGGGAGGAGTTTTTGCGCGCGATGAAGGAGACCCCGCGGGCGAGCAGCGTTGTAGTCAAATCTCGGATACGGGAGAGTTTTCGGAAAACGACGGCGGAGAGCATCGGGCTGATTCAGAAACTCTACATGGGCTTCGCGGTCGTGGTGGCGCTGGGGATTGTCTATAACAGCGCGCGGATTTCGCTGTCGGAGCGGCAACGCGAATTGGCGACGCTGCGGGTGGTGGGTTTCACGCGAGCGGAAGTGGGCGCGGTGCTCGTGAGCGAGCTGGCGATCCTCACGCTCGTGGCGCTGCCGGTCGGGTTGATCATCGGGTCGGTGTTTTCCGCCGCGATTATTCAGTCGGTGAACACGGAGTTCGTGCGCGTGCCGGTGATTCTGACGATGGAGAACTACAGCCTGGCCGTGCTGGTCGTCGTGCTGGCGGCGGCGATTTCCGCGCTGGCGGCGACACGACGGTTGAATCAACTCGATCTCGTCGGCGTGCTGAAAGCGCGCGATTGATCATCGACAAATCTCATGAACCCTCCCGCTCCCCCACCCTTTGGCAAGCCGAAGACCGCGCACGGCGGTGCTCGACGCGGAACGCGGCGGTGGCCGTGGATTGCGGGCGCGGTGTTGCTGGCGTTGATCGTGGCGGGCTTGTGGCCGAAGCCGGTGCCGGTGGAAGCGGCCGAGGTGACGCGTGGGCCGCTGGTGGTGACGGTGAGCGAGGAAGGGATGACGCGCGTGCGGAATCGCTATGTGATCTCGGCGCCGGTGGCGGGACAATTGCGTCGGATCGATTGGAAAGCCGGAGCGGAGGTGAAGGCTGGGGAAACGCCGCTCGCGACGATCGAGGCGACGGGTGCTGACTTTTTGGATACACGCGCGCTGGCGCAGGCGGAGGCGCGGGTGCGGGCGGCGGAGGCGAACGTGGCGGCGGCGGAAGCGCAGCGCGATCGTGCGGCGGCGGCGGCGCAGACGTTTACGGCGGAGTTCGAGCGACTGGGAAAGTTGCGGGATACGGGAGTGATTTCGGCGCAGGAATTCGATGCGGCGGAGATGCGCGCGGTGACGGCACAGCAGGAAGAACGGAGCGCGACGTTTGCGTTGCAGGTGGCCAAGTTTGAACTGGAGCAGGCGCGGGCGCTTTTGACGCGAGGCCATCCGGGTGGCGAACGAGAGACGGAGACGGCGATGGAGCCGCTGACGGTTTTCTCGCCGGTGGACGGGAGGATTCTGCGCGTGTATCAGGAAAGTGCGCGCGTGGTGCCGGCCGGTTTCGCGCTGTTGGAGGTGGGTGACCCGACGGATCTCGAGGCGCGCATCGAAGTGTTGTCGCGCGACGGTGTGGCGATCCGGCCGGGTGCGCGCGTGATGATCGAACATTGGGGCGGTCCGCAACCGTTGGAGGCGCGCGTGCGTTGGGTGGAGCCGTCGGCTTTCACGAAAATCTCGGCGTTGGGTGTCGAGGAGCAACGCGTGTATGTGGTGGCGGATTTTGTTTCGCCGATCGAGGACCGCCCCACCCTCGGCGATAATTATCGGGTCGAGGGACGAATCGTCGTGTGGGAAGCCGACAATGTGCTGCGAGCGCCTGCGGGAGCCTTGTTTCAGCGCGGCGGCAAGTGGCAGACCTTTGTGTTGAAAAACGGGCGGGCGCGGCTGCGGAAGCTGACGGTGGGGCGATCGAATGGATTGGAGACGGAAATCTTGGACGGGCTTGCCGCGGGAGAACGGGTAATCGTGTATCCGGGCGACGGTGTTCGCGACGGCGGGCGCGTGCGAGAGATCGAAGTGAGCGCGCGGTAGCGGACGCGTTTACGGGAAAAGCCATTCGTGGCGCCAGGTGTCGCCCTCGCGGGTGAATCGTTCGCGATCGTGGTGACGAAACGGACGCTGCACCCAAAATTCGATGCGATCGGGAACGACGCGAAAGCCGGACCAGTTCGGCGGACGCGGAACCGCGCCGACCGGAAAGCGGGCGGCGACGGCGGCGACGGCGGGCGCGAGCGAGAAACGGGCTGACATGGGTTGCGATTGGCGCGACGCCCAAGCGCCGAGCTGACTGAGCCGCGGGCGCGTGGCGAAATAGGCATCGGCTTCGGCGTCGTTCACTTGTTCGACGGTGCCCTCGATGCGGACCTGACGCTCGAGTTGCGGCCAGTGGAAGCAGAGGGCGGCGCGGGGGTTGGCGTGGAGATCGGCGGCTTTGGGACTGTCGAGATTCGTGTAGAACACGAAGCCGCGTGGACCGTGGGCTTTCAGCAACACCATGCGCACGGCGGGGCGTCCGGAGGCGTCGGCGGTGGCAAGGGCGCAAGCGGTGTGATCGTGTGGTTCGTTTGCTTCCGCGTCGGAAAACCAAGTGGCGAAGAGCGCGATCGGATCGGGCGACGGCATGGCAACAGGATTGCGCGATCGGGGCGCGCGGGCTCGGTGGGAGTTGGCGAAAGCTGCGCGGCGATTGGCGAGGTGGGCGGAATTCGCGTTGCGTTCAGGGGCGTCCTGCTATGGTGGGGCGTTTGTGCCGCTCATTCATGATACCATCGCAGCTTTATCGACCCCTGTAGGGACCTCGGCTTTGGCGGTGCTGCGGGTGAGCGGATCGGAGGTGACGCGACTGGCGAACGACATTTTCGGGAAGCTGCCGCCCGCGCGCGAAATGCATCGCGGCGAATACCGGGACCTCAGCGGAGTGGTGTTGGACGACGTAATGTTTGTGGTTTTTCGCGGTCCGAAATCCTACACGGGGGAGGATACGCTGGAAATCTCATGTCACGGTAATCCGTTCATTGTTAGGCGGATGCTGGATGATCTAATCGCACGTGGCTGCCGGCTGGCGGCGCCGGGCGAATTTACGCAGCGAGCTTTCTTGGGCGGTCGGATGGATCTTAGCCAAGCGGAAGCCGTTATGGACGTGATTCACGCGCGCAGCGAACGGGCGCTGGAGGCGGCGAATCGGCAGTTGCGCGGGGCACTGGGGCGCAGAACGGCGGCGGCGGTCGATCGGTTGCTCGGCGTAATCGCGCGAGTGGAGGCTTATATTGATTTCCCGGAGGAAGATCTGCCGCCTGAAGACCAAGCGGTGGTGGAGGACGGGATCAAAAGCATCGCGTCGGATGCGGCTAAGTTGCGGGCCACGAAACATTACGGCGATGTGCTGCGCGGAGGTTTGCGGACCGTGATCGTCGGCAAGCCTAACGCGGGCAAGAGTAGCTTGCTGAACCGACTGGTCGGATACGAGCGAGCGATTGTGAGTCCCGAGCCAGGGACCACGCGGGATTTTATTGAAGAGCAGATCATGATCGGGCCGCATTCGGTGCGGCTGATCGATACGGCAGGACTGAACCCCTCCCCCACCTTGTTGGAAGGTTTTGGCATCGAGAAGACGCGCGAACGGATGGAGGATGCCGATCTGGTTTTGCTGGTCGTCGACGCCTCACAGGAAGATCGAGATCCTGTTGATAATAAATCTTTTATCGAATCAGCGCCTGTTCTCTTGGTGAAGAACAAGGTCGACTTGCTGCCCCGCGAAAATGAGTCGGGGTATGGAGAGTCGCGTCGTGAGAATGAAGTGCGGGTGTCTGCGAAAACGGGCGAAGGACTGAGCGACCTTGTCGCGGCGATCGCCGGGTTTGCAGATCGGTTGCAGACGGACACGGGCGAAGAAACGATTGCGATCAACGCCCGGCATGCGGCGGCGTTGACCGAGGTCGAGCGTTGCGCGGCGGCCGCACTGGAGAAACTTAAAACAAGCGAGCCCATGGAGCTCCTGGCGAGCGACCTGCGGGGGGCGTTGCACGCTTGGGAGGAAATTTCCGGGAAGATCGATAACGAGCGCATGCTCGATCAATTGTTCGCGACCTTCTGCATCGGAAAATAGCGAGGATCATTTGTGCGTTATTCGGATACTCCCTTCGACGTGATCGTGTGTGGAGCCGGCCACGCCGGGATCGAGGCGGCCTTGGCCGCCGCCCGCCGCGGAGCCTCCACCCTACTCCTGACCGGCAACTTGGACACCGTCGGCCAAATGAGCTGTAATCCGGCCATTGGTGGCCAAGCCAAGGGTCAGTTGGTCCGGGAAATCGACGCGCTGGGCGGCGAAATGGCCATCAACACGGATGTCACGGGCATTCAGTTTCGGCTCCTGAACGAGTCAAAAGGCTTGGCCGTGCAGTCGCCACGGGCGCAGTGCGACAAGAAGGCGTATCAATTCCGGATCAAGCACACGCTGGAACTCCAGCCCCACCTTCAGTTGTTCCAAGCCACGGTCACTGGGTTGATCTTTGAAGATGGCGCCGTCGTTGGGTGCCGGACCAACTTGGATTTGGAGTTCTTAGCCCGATCTGTCGTCATCACGACCGGAACGTTCCTCCGGGGACTGATGCACATTGGCCAGAACAAGAACGAGGGCGGTCGATTGGGAGATTTTAGCGCGAAAACGCTTTCAGCGAGTTTGGCCGAGGCCGGGATCGAATTGAGACGGCTTAAAACCGGAACGCCGCCGCGATTGCTTGGACGGAGCTTGGATTTCAGCAAAATGACGGAACAGCGCGGCGACGAGGCGCCGACGCTATTCGCGTTCCACGATACTCGGCAAGATCGCGATTTGTTCCACGTGGAACAAACAGGAGAGCAGCGCGTGGGATGGAAGCCGGGTTGTGAACAAGTTTCGTGCTGGATGACCTACACGACCGAGGAGTCCGCCCGACTGGTTAGGGAGAACCTCACCAAGTCCGCAATGTATAGCGGAAGCATAGAAGGCGTGGGACCAAGGTATTGCCCAAGCATCGAAGACAAATTTGTGCGCTTCGCCGACAAGCCACGGCACCTTCTTTTCCTCGAGCCAGAAGGCCGAACAACGAACGAGTTTTATGTGAATGGCTTGTCAACAAGTCTGCCGTTCGAGGTTCAGATGCAGCTTGTTCGAAGCGTTCCGGGCTTGGAGAACGCGGTTCTCCTGCGTCCGGCCTACGCGGTCGAATACGACTTTGCGCCGCCCACCCAGTTAAAACCGTCGCTGGAGTCCAAGAAGGTGAGGGGACTGTTCCTAGCCGGCCAAATTAACGGCACATCCGGCTATGAGGAAGCGGCCGCCCAAGGATTGGTGGCCGGCGTAAATGCGGTGGCTTTCCTTCGGGATGAAGAGCCGTTGGTGATCCGGCGCCATGAGGGCTACATCGGAGTGTTGATCGACGACTTGGTCACAAAGGGCACGAATGAGCCCTATCGGATGTTCACCAGCCGGGCGGAACATCGACTGATGTTTAACCACGGAAGCGCGGAATTGCGGCTGCGTCACCACGCGCGCCGCTACGCTCTGCTTCCGCCAGAGCGGATGGAGCGGGTGGACGCCAAAGCCGCGGCTATCGAGAAGTGGAGAACAAAACTCGAGCAGGAGAGGGTGGGAGCCCTGACTTGGGCTGAGCGGATCCGGCGGGACGAAGCTGGACTCAAGTTGCCGGCAGCGTTTCTCGCGGAAAGTCGAGAAATTCAGCAGGAGGTGTATTACCAGACCCGCTATCACGGGTATCTTGAGCGGGAGCGTCGACAGATCGAAAAGCTCGGGCACGCGGAAGCTATCCGCATTCCTCCTTCACTCGACTTTCTCAACCTTCGCGGGCTCCGCCGCGAAAGCGCACTCAAACTGGCCGAGATCAAGCCGACGACCTTAGGACAGGCCGGCCGGATCAGCGGAGTTAACCCAGCAGATATCAACGTTTTAATGGTCGCTATCGAGGCCGAAAACTTGCGGCGACGAGAAGGAGGCGCAGCGTGAGTTTGCCGGAGCGACCGTCACTTGTTCCCCCGAGCCGGCCAGAACATCAGGCCATCCTCGAGGCACGGCGAGCCGAGCTTGTCGCGGCACTGCGCGGTCTTCTTCCGCGCGGATCTTCCGAGATCGTGTGGGAAGTAGGCTGCGGACATGGGCATTTTCTAGAAGCCTACGCAAAAGCGCATCCGGAGCGGACGTGCGTGGGAATCGACATCGAAAGCGATCGGGTGACGCGCGCCCGACGAAAGCGAGATCGCGCCGGACTCACGAACCTGCACTTCCTGCGGGCGGAAGCACGGCTCTTCCTGGAGACACTCCCATCGGAAGTCGTTTTCAGATCGGTTTTTGTGTTATTTCCAGATCCATGGCCCAAGCTTCGTCATCATAAGCACCGTTTGATGCAGTCCGATTTCCTCTCCGCAGTGGCGCACCGGATGGCGTCGCGAGGCCGGTTGTATTTCCGAACGGATGATCCGGACTACTTCGCGTGGACCGAGCGACTCATCCTCGATCATCCACGGTGGCGGGCTGTCGCGGATTCATGGGAATTCGAGCACGTCACCGTCTTCCAGAGCCGCGCGGCGGCCTACCGATCATTGGTCGCGCAAGCGGTGCCCGGAGCGCTGTCATAAGATCGCCCGCACGCATTTCCGCTCTCACTTATTTATCAGGAGGAGCTCGGATTGCGCCCTTTCGGGGGTTGACGGAGGATGCCGCAAAAGCCTTTCTCTCCCCTTTCCCGCGGCTCACCAAGCCGCCTCACCACATGTCCCGGGTCACTAAACTCCTCTCGATTTTCGTCGCCTACATCCTTGGTTCGTCGCTGCTCCTCGCGGAAGGCGTTGCGCCCAGCGCGGCCAAGCTGGTCGAGATCGGAGGTTTTACGATCACGAACTCGATGGTGACCGGCTGGATCATCTCGCTGCTCCTTGTGACGCTCGTGCTCTGGCTGATTGGAAAGCCGTCCGTCGTTCCGTCGAAAGGTCAGGCGGTGATCGAGTCGTTGATGGAAGGTTTGCGCGGAATCCTCGAACCCATCATTGGCAAGAAAGCGTTCCCGGCCGCGTTCCCGCTGCTCGTCACGTTCTTTATCTTTATTCTATTTCATAACTGGATGGGCCTGCTGCCGGGCGTCGGCACGATCGGCAACGGGGTGGTGGACGCCGAAGGCCACTTTCATCTGACGCAGCCTTGGATCCGTCCGCACAACGCCGACTTCAACGGCACCATCGCGCTCGCGCTCATCTCGTTCGGCGCTTGGGCGATCATTGTATTCAAATATGTGGGACCGAAAATGATCCTCTGGGATCTCTTCGGCAACAAAGCCGACAAGAAGGAAACGCCCGGCTGGCTGTATCCCTTCCTCTCGATCGTGTTCCTGGTGGTCGGGCTCATCGAAGTCTTCTCGATCCTCATCCGTCCGTTCACGCTTTCGGTCCGTTTGTTTGGCAACGTGTTCGGCGGCGAAAACCTGCTCCACGGCACCAGCTTCATTCCGGTGTTCTATTTCATGGAGCTCCTGGTCGGCGTGATTCAGGCGTTCGTCTTCACGCTCCTGACCGCGGTTTACATCGGTCTCCTCGCCAACCACGAAGGCGGCGACCACGCGCACGACGAAGAACACGGCCACGCCGCTGAAGCGCATCACTGATCCCTTTTCCGTCGGGAGCGTGCCAAGCGTGCGCACGACGGGCATCCACAAAATAAATACAACCACCACCACCCATGCTCATCGCTGAAATCACCGGCAACATCGCCAGCGCATTCGGCCTTCTCGGCGCCGCCCTCGGCGTCGGTCTCATCGGCTTCAAGGCCGCCGAGGCCGTCGGCCGCAACCCGGCCGCTTCCGGCAAGGTCCTCGTTCAAGCCATCATCGGTATGGCGCTCGCGGAAGGTCTCGGCATTCTCGCCCTCTTCCTCGCCTAAGTTCATTTTTGTTTCATTCGGCGGCGCGAATCCCTCGCGCTGCCAACTCTCTTTCATCCGATCTGATTCGTCATGACGCTGCCTCTCATCCTCGCTGCCGCAGTTGAGCACGCCGCCGAGCCCAACATGCTCGTGAAGTTCGGCGTCGAATGGAAATACGTCGTCTGGCAGCTCATCAGCTTCGTCGTCGTTCTCTTCGTCCTCTACAAGTTCGGCATCAAGCCGGTCACGGCGACGATGGAGGAGCGCAACCGGAAGATCGAAGCCGGCATCAAGCATGCCGAGGAGATGCAGGCCAAGCTCGCCGCCGCGCAGCAGGAGAGCGCCGCCATCGTGAAGAAGGCGCAGGCCGAAGCGACCCGCATCGTCGACGACGCCCGCAAAACCGCGAAGGAGTTTCTCGATAAGCAAACCCAGGAAGCCACGACGAAGGCCAGCGACCTTCTTGCCAAGGCGCAGCAGGCGATCGAGCTCGAGCACAAGAAGATGCTCGCCGATGCCCGCACCGAGATCGCCCGCCTCGTGGTCGCCACGACCGAGCGGGTCCTTGCGAAGAAGCTCACCGACGCCGATCGCGCCGCCTACAACGACGCGGCCGCCCGCGAATTGACGAGCGTCTGATCCCGATATTTCGCCGCGCGCCATGGCCTCCGCCAAAAAGCAGATCACCCAACTCGCGAAGCAGTTTTATAAACTGAGCTTCGAAAACGGCGTTCTCTCGGCCGATCGCGTTTCCGGCGTGCTGGCTTATATCGAGAAGCACCGTCCTGCGCACACGCTCGCGGTGCTACAGGCTTACCACCGTCTCGTCGCCGCCGAAGTGGCACGCGGCCAAGCCGTCATCGAACATGCCGGTCCGGCAGACCAAGCGTCGCTCGACGCGATCGCCGCCGCGCTGTCGAAGAAATACGGCCGTCCCGTCACCGCGACCGCGAAGCGCAACGACGCGCTCCTCGCCGGTCTGCGCGTCCGGGTCGGTGACGACGTTTACGAATCCTCCGTCGCCGGCCAGCTCGCCGTCCTCGGCGCCGCCGTCTGAGTTCTCCCGCACACCTCGAATCCAAATTTTAATTACACGTTTCCGATGAGCTCCGTCCTCGAACAAATCGAACAACAGATCGCCCAGCTCTCGACCAAAGCGGTCAAGAAGAACACCGGCCACATCCGCACGGTCGCCGACGGCGTCGCGCGCATCGATGGCCTGTCGGACGTGATGTATAACGAGATGGTGCAGTTCCCCGGCGGGGTCATCGGCATCGCGCTCAATCTTGAAGAAGACGAAGTCGGCTGCGTCGTCCTCGGTGACATCTCGAAGCTGAAGGAAGGCGACGAAGTTCAGACGACCGGAAAGCTCCTCTCCGTTCCCGTCGGCAAAGCCCTCCTCGGCCGCGCGGTCGACGCGCTGGGCAATCCGGTCGACGGCAAAGGTCCGATCGCCGCCACCGAGACGAACCCGGTCGAAAAAATCGCGCCCGGCATCATCGTCCGCAAATCCGTCTCCCAGCCGCTTTTCACCGGCATCATGGCGATCGACTCCATGATTCCGATCGGTCGCGGTCAGCGCGAGCTGATCATCGGCGACCGCGGCACCGGCAAGACGACCATCGCGATCGACACGATCATCAACCAGGCGAAGATCAACAAAGTCGGCCTCGCGTCCGGCGATCCGAAGTTCCGCCCGGTTTACTCCATCTACGTCGCGATCGGTCAGAAGAACTCCAACATCGTTCGCACGATCGCCGCGCTCGAAGCCGCCGGCGCGCTCGAATACACGATCATCGTTTCGGCTCCCGCCGCCGACAACCCCGCCAACCAATACCTCGCGCCTTACTCCGGCGCCGCGATGGGCGAGTGGTTCATGGAAAACGGCATGGATGCGCTGATCGTTTACGACGATCTTTCGAAGCACGCCGTCGCCTACCGCCAGATCTCGCTCATTCTGAAGCGCCCCTCCGGCCGCGAAGCGTATCCGGGCGACGTGTTCTATCTGCACTCCCGCCTGCTGGAGCGTTCGGCCCGTCTCGAAGGCAAGGGTTCTCTCACCGCGCTGCCGATCATCGAAACGCTCGCGGGCGACGTCTCGGCCTACATTCCGACGAACGTCATCTCGATCACCGACGGCCAGATCTTCCTCGAAACCGACCTCTTCAACCAAGGCATCCGCCCCGCGGTGTCCGTCGGTCTCTCCGTCTCGCGCGTCGGTTCCGCCGCGCAGATCAAGGCCACCAAGCAAGTCGGTGGTAAGCTGAAGGGCGAACTCGCGCAGTTCCGCGAACTCGCCGCCTTTGCGCAATTCGGCTCCGACCTCGATGCGAAGACGAAGGCCCAGCTCGAGCGCGGCGCGCGCATCGTCGAGCTCTTCAAGCAGCCCGCGTTCAACCCGATTCCGATCGAACTCCAAGTCGCGGTGCTCTTCGCGATGCAGAAGAATTACTTCGACGCGATCGACACCAAGCAGGTCGTCGCCGCGGCGAACTCGCTGAAAGAGTTCTTCACCACCCGCAAGGACGCGCTGCTCACCGAAATCCGCACCAAGGCCGCTCTCGACAAAGACCTCGAAGCCAAGCTTCAGGCCGCGCTCGAAGAGTGGAAACCGACCTTCAACGGCTGATCAAGTAGGGCGCGGTCTTCGACCCGCCCATCGTAACGCGCGAATCACGCACTACCGTGGCATCAACCAGAGATATCCGCCGCCGCATCAAGTCGGTTAAAAACACGCGCCAGATCACGAAGGCGATGGAGCTCGTGGCCGCTTCGAAGATGAAGAAGGCCCAGCAGATGGCGCTCGCCGGCCGCGCTTACGCCGACCTCATGGCGCAGATGCTCGGCGCGCTCGCCGATCGCGTGGAGGAAACGCAGCATCCGTTTCTCGCCCGCCGCGAAGTGAAGACCCGCGGTATCCTGCTTGTCACTACCGACAAGGGTCTGGCCGGTCCGCTCAACGCGAACCTCTTCAAGCTCGTCACCGAGATCAAAACACCGGCCAAATACGTCGTCATCGGTCGCAAAGGCGCGCAGTTCCTCGCCCGCACGCACCGCGATCTCATCGCGGATTTCCAAGTGAGCGACAAAGTCACCTTCTCGGAAGTGAAGGTCGTCGCGGAGTTCTTGGTGAAACAGTTCCTCGATGGCGTCGTCGACACCGTCGAAATCATCTACCCGCGTTTCAAAAACACGTTGGTTCAGATCCCGACCGTCCTTCCGCTGCTCCCTCTGACGAGCGTCAAGGATGTCGTCGCCGACCTTCGTTCGGATGCCGGTCACGGTGCCGCTCCCGCCGCTCCTGCGGCGACCACGAACCAGATGCTTTTCGAACCGAACGCTTCGTCGGTGCTCGAAGCGCTGCTTCCGCTCTACATCAACCGCGAAATCTACCAGCAGGTGCTCGACGCGAAGGCGTCCGAACACAGCGCCCGCATGGTCGCGATGAAAACCGCCAAGGACAACGCCACGAAGCTCCTCGGCGACCTCACCCTCGAATACAACAAGGCCCGTCAGGCCGGCATCACGCAGGAAATCCTCGAGATCGCCGCCGCCCAGTTCGCGAGCAGCTAATCGTTCCAACCCGTTTCCGAAATCCCCATCCGTCTCTTTCCAAAATGAACACAGGCAAAATCGTCCAAGTCATCGGCCCGGTCGTTGACGTTCAGTTCGCCGAGAACGCCATCCCGCCGATCTTTCAGGCGCTCACCGTCGAGTTCACGGCGGGCGGCAAAAAGGAAGTGCTGACGCTCGAGATCCAGCAGCACTTGGGCGAGGGGATTGCCCGCGCCATCGCGATGTCCTCCTCCGAAGGCCTCGTCCGCGGTATGACCGTCGTGGATACGGGCGCCCCGATTTCCGTGCCCGTCGGCGAAGGCGTGCTCGGCCGCATCTTCAACGTCACCGGCGACACCGTGGACGGCAAAGGCCCGGTCAATTTCACCAAGAAGTATCCGATCCACCGCCCGGCCCCGACGCTCGTCGATCAAAACACCAATGCCGAAATCCTCGAGACCGGCATCAAGGTTATCGACCTCATCGCCCCCTTCACGAAGGGCGGCAAGGTCGGTGCGTTCGGTGGCGCCGGCGTCGGCAAGACCGTCGTCATCATGGAGCTCATCAACAACATCGCGAAGGCCCACGGTGGTTACTCCGTGTTTGCCGGCGTCGGTGAGCGTTCCCGCGAAGGCAATGACCTTTACCACGAAATGTCCGAGGCGGGCGTTATCGATCAGAAGGATCTTTCGAAGTCGAAGGTCGCGCTCGTTTACGGCCAGATGAACGAACCGCCGGGCGCCCGTATGCGCGTCGCGCTCTCGGCCCTCGCGATGACCGAGTATTTCCGCGACGAGAAAAACCAGGACGTGTTGCTCTTCATCGACAACATCTTCCGCTTCTCGCAGGCCGGCTCCGAAGTGTCCGCTCTGCTCGGTCGCTCCCCGTCGGCCGTCGGTTATCAGCCGACGCTCTCGAACGAAATGGGCCAGCTCCAGGAGCGCATTACGTCCACGAAGAAGGGCTCCATCACGTCCTTCCAAGCGGTCTACGTCCCCGCGGACGACCTCACCGACCCGGCGCCGGCGAATACCTTCGCGCACTTGGACTCCACGATCGTGTTGGAGCGCTCCATCGCCGAGCTCGGTATTTACCCGGCCGTCGATCCGCTCGCATCCGTCTCGAAGGCGCTCTCGCCCGACATCGTCGGCGACGAACACTATCGCGTCGCCCGTGAAGTGCAGCGCGTGCTCCAGCGCTACAAGGACCTTCAGGACATCATCGCCATTCTCGGTCTCGACGAACTCTCACCCGAGGACAAGCAGACCGTCTATCGCGCGCGCAAGATCCAGCGCTTCCTTTCGCAACCGTTCGCGGTCGCGGAAGTGTTCACCGGCACCCCGGGCAAATACGTCTCGGTCAAGGAAACCGTTCGCGGCTTCAAGATGATCCTCGACGGCCAGCTCGACGACGTTCCCGAGGGCGACTTCTACATGAAGGGCGGCATCGACGAGGTGCTCGCCGCCGCGAAAAAGGCTTAAGTAGGAACCACGAAATACACGAAACACACCAAACTGAACCAAGGGCTTTGTCCTTTCGTGTCTTTCGTGTGTTTCGTGGTTAATTGATCCATGCCTCTCACTCTCGAAATCGTCACCCCCGAAGCTCGTGTCTACTCCGACACGGTCGACACGGTCGTCATCCCGACGGTCGAAGGTGAAATCGGCGTGCTGCCGGGCCACATTCCGCTGCTGACTCAAGTCGAAGACGGCGAGCTCCGCGTCACGAAGGGCAACACCACCGAGTTCCTCGTGATCGGCGGCGGTTTCGCCCAGGTCGAAGGCGATCGCGTGCGCGTTTTGGCCGAACACGCCATCAACGAAGAAGTGATCGACGAGAAAGCCGTGGAAGAGGCGCTCGCCCGCGCCGAAGCGCAGCTCAAGGACGCCGCTCACCTCGATCCGAACGAGTTCGAACGCCTCCAAGGCCTCGTCCGCTTCTCCGGTGTTCAATTAGCCGTGAAGCGCCGGAAGCGCTAAATTTCTTACAAAGGCCCAGTCGCCTCACCGCGGCTGGGCCTTTTTCTTGAAGCTTCACTGAAACCGAGTCTCATTCCCCTCGTGACCGCTATGAGCCGCACTTCCACCGCGCTCCTTCCGCTCTGTCAGCTTCCCGCCGGCGGGGTGGGGTTGGTGCGGGAGTTGGCGGGCAAGAGCGAGTTCTGTCAGCGCGTTCGCGAAATGGGTTTGGGCGAATCGGCGTGTATCACAAAGATTTCCGGCACCAGCACCGTCCTCTGTCAGGTTAACGGCAATCGCATCGCGCTCAGCCACGACGCCGCCAAAAACATTCTCGTCGAGCAGCTTCGGCGCGCCTGAGCTTCCTCCATGGCCACTCCGGTTGCTCTCTCCGCGCTCGCCGTCGGCGCCTCCGCCATCATCAAAGAATTTCCGAAGTCCGGCACCGCGTTCCTGCGCCTCCGCGAGATGGGCATGAGTCCCGGCACTCGGATCACGCTCGTCCGCACCGCGCCGCTCGGCGATCCGATCGAAATCAAAGTTCGCGGCTACAGCCTCACGCTTCGCAAAACCGAGGCCGAGCACGTGCTCGTCGAGCCCGTTTCCTGACATGGCCCTGCCCGCGCACATCGCCGCCGCGCCGACCTCCACGTCCTCGCGCAACCCGACCTACGCGCTCGTCGGTAATCCGAATTGCGGCAAGAGCACGCTCTTCAACGCGCTCACCGGCCTGAAACAGAAGGTCGGCAACTACCCGGGCGTCACCGTCGAAAAGAAAATCGGCACGACCTACTCGCAGCACGGCCAGCCGATGACGGTAATCGATCTTCCCGGCACGTATTCGCTCGCCGCGCGTTCGCCTGACGAAGCCGTCACCCGCGACGTGCTGCTCGGGCGCCGCGCCGACACGCCTCAGCCCGATCGCATCCTCTGCATTCTCGACGCGACGAATCTCGAGCGAAACCTCTACCTGCTTCACCAGATTCTCGATCTCGGCCGGCCCGTCATCGTTGTCCTCAACATGATGGATCTGGCCGCGAAGGCGGGTCTCAACATTCGCGTCGCGCGTCTCGAACACGAACTCGGCGTTCCGATTATCCCATGCGAAGCGGTGAACGGAAAAGGCATCGTCGACCTGCGACTCGCGATGAGCCGCGTCGACCTCCCACTCGCGCGCCACGCGTGGGACATTCCCGCCGAGATCGCGCCCGCCGTCGCCGATCTTCAAGCGTCACTGACCGCCAACGACAAAAAAGCTCCGCTCGTCGCCCGGGCCGAAGCGCTGCTGTTGTTGACCGACCAGGACAGTGTCCGCGTCGCAGGCTCGACCCCGCTCAGCCCGCGCACGCACGAGATCTTGGAAAGCTGGCAAAAACGCTGGCAGGCGGAAGGCACGGACTGGGCGGGCACCCTCGTCAATTCGCGCTACGACGCGATCGGCGAGATCGCACGCGAAGTCGTCATCCCCGCCGGTGAGGCCGGTCCGAGCACATCGGACAAAATCGACGCCTTCGTCACGCATCCGCTCTGGGGCTGGCTGACGCTCGGCGCGATCATGACGCTGCTCTTTCTGAGCATCTTCACGTTCGCGGAATATCCGATGAACTTCATCGACGATCAGATGGCGGGGCTCGCCGATTTGGTGAAAGGCTCCATGCCGCCCGGCGATCTGCGCGATCTGATTACCGACGGCGCGATCGCGGGCGTCGGCGGCGTGATCATCTTTCTGCCGCAGATCCTGATCTTGTTTTTCTTCATCGGGCTGCTCGAAAGCACCGGCTACATGGCGCGCGCGGCGTTCATCATGGATCGGTTGATGAGCCGGGTCGGACTCAACGGAAAATCCTTCATCCCGCTCCTCAGCTCCTACGCGTGCGCGATTCCCGGGATCATGGCGACGCGCACGATCGAGAATCACAAGGACCGCCTCGTCACGATCCTCGTCGCGCCGCTGATGAGCTGCTCCGCGCGACTTCCCGTTTATCTGCTCATGATCGCCGCGCTCGTGCCCGGCGAACGCGTGCCAATCATGACGAAGGTTGGCATCATGCTCCTGATGTATGCGCTCGGCACGTTCGGCGCGTTCGGCTTCGCGTGGCTCTTCAAACGCACGCTGCTGAAAGGCGAGCCGCCGCTGATGATCATGGAACTGCCGCCGTATCGATTGCCATCGTTGCGCGACGTCCTCCTGCACATGTTCGAACGCGGATGGATTTTCCTCCGCCGCGCCGGCACCGTGATTCTCGGCATCAGCATCATTCTTTGGTTCCTTTCCGCGTATCCAAAAGCCCCCGACGACACGCCGCCGCAACAACAGCTCGCTCAAAGCTTCGCCGGTCGCGCGGGGCACCTGCTGGAACCTGCGATCAAACCGCTGGGCTTCGACTGGCAGATCGGCATCGGCCTCATCAGTTCGTTCGCCGCGCGCGAGGTGTTCGTTTCGACGATGGGCGTGGTTTTCAATGCGCAGTCGGAAGACGAAGAAGACACCGAGCCTCTGCGTCAGGCCCTGCTCGGCGCGCGCTGGCCGGATGGCTCGCCGCTGTTCACGCCGCTCGTGTGTTTCACGCTGATGATCTTCTACGTGTTCGCGATGCAGTGCGTGAGCACGATCGCGATCGTGCGGCGCGAGACGAATTCCTGGCGCTGGCCGCTCTTCCAAATCGGCTACATGACTGGCACCGCGTGGATCTTGTCGTTTATTGTTTACCAAGCCGGTCGCGCGCTCGGCTACTGACGTGACTCCCGAAATCCAAACCTTCCTTGCGCTTGCGGTCGTCGCTGTGGCGGCGATCTGGTTGGTGGCTCGTGCGATGGCCAAGCGCCGCAATCCCGGTTGCGGCAGCGATTGCGGAGCCGTCAGCCCGGAGTTGAAGAAGCTTCAATCTCACCTGGCGAAGCGGAAGTAACGCGCGACCAGAGGTCGGATTGAACGAGGCCGCCGTCGAAGGTTCGGCGGGCGGCGAGCGTGAACCCTTCGCGAACAAGATAGGAGTCGGGCGGAGTAACGCGGCGCGCCCGGATACGCGTGACGGGCCGGAAGAAGGCATACATCGCGGCGTGAATCGCGCGAGCGCGGTGGCGGCGCCAGCCGCGGGGCGGTATCGAGAAATCGGAGACAAGCCACACGGCCTTTGGGAGGGCGACCGAGGCGAGTGAAGCGATCACATCGGAAAGTTCGTCGGGCGGAAAACAATCGAGGAAGAAGTGCGTGGCGATCGCGTCAAAGGAACCGATTGCAGGTGGAAGAGCGGGCAATGTGGCCGCCCGAAAGTGGAGACGCTCGGGATGCGACACGAATCGAGACTGAACGCGGGCATGCGCGAGCATGCCCTCGCTGGCGTCGACGCCGAGGATTTCCAGGCGGGGAAAACGTATCGTGGTCGCCCGCAGAAAGTGGCCGTGTCCAACGCCCGCGATCAGCAAGCGTTCGCAGTGCTGAAGGGCATCGAGATGGGCGACACGTGCACGTTGAAGACGCCGGCCCGCGATAATGCATTCCATCCAAGTATAGTGCGGCGCCAAGATGTCGAAGGACATGAAGGTAGATCGAGCGAGAAGGTCGCCGGAACCATGAGCGGAAGCGAGCGCACACGAACGAAACACCGACAGGAAATTTGCCGGAGTTGACGAACGGGGCCTCACCGCTGAAGACGCAGGCATGAAACCACGGATCAGTGTGATCACGCTCGGCGTGGACGACCTGGAGCGTTCATTGCGTTTCTATCGCGACGGAATGGGATGGAAAACCGACGGAATTGTCGGAAGTGAGTTCGAGCACGGCGCGGTGGTGTTCTTCGAGTTGGAGAACGGCGTGCGACTGGCACTTTGGCCGAGAACCAGCCTAGCACATGACACGGGACTGCCGGCGAGCGCGGCGGGATCTCCGTCGTTTTCCCTCGGGCACAACGTTCGTTCCAAGGAAGAAGTGAACGCAGTGATGGAGCGGGCGAAAGGGGCGGGCGCGACGATCGCGAAACCTGCCGCGAAAACTTTCTGGGGTGGATACGCCGGATACTTCCAGGATCTCGATCAGCACCTCTGGGAAGTGGTGTGGAATCCCCAACTTCTGCCCGCGGATTAGCGGGCGGGTTTGACAACGCGGTATTTCAGGTGCGCGACGCCGCGGCCTTCGAGGGTGCGGACGGGCTCGAGTTGAAGGTCCGGCGGCGCGGAAAAGTCGAAGAGTCGCGCACCGCCGCCGAGGAGAAGTGGGACGATGTGAATCTCGATTTCGTCGAGGAGGCCGGCGGCGAGGTATTGCTGAATTACGTGCGCACCGCCGCCGATGGTGACGTCTTTGCCGTTGGCGGCGTTTTTCGCCCGGGCGAGCGCGGATTCGATGCCGTCGGTGACGAAGTGAAACGTGGTTCCGTTGGACATCGCGAGCGGTTCGCGTGCGTGGTGAGTGAGCACAAAAACGGAATGGCGGAAGGGCGGGTCTTCGCCCCACCAGCCGCGCCAGGGATTTTCGCCCCACGGGCCACGCGAGGGGCTGAACATGTTTCGGCCCATGATGGTGGCGCCGATGTTTTCGAAAGCTTCGCGGAGGACATCGTCGTCCACGCCGGTTTCGCCGTCGGTGGCTTCACCGTGCAGCGTGCGAAAGGTTTTGGTGGAGAGCGCCCAGTCATGGAGATGGAGCGCGCCTTCGCCGAGCGGGTTTTCGAGACCTTGGTTGGGACCGGCGACGAAGCCGTCGAGGGAAAGGGTGATCTGGCATTTCAGCAGGCTCATGGTGCGAAGGGGTTCGTTATATCGACGAACGAAGGCGGGCGTTTTCGACCAGGCGGCGAAAAAGTGTGAACCGAAGAGACGCCGAGAGCCGGGCGTGAAGCTCGAGATCAGGCGGATGTCTTCGGCACTTCGTAGGTGAGTTCGGCGAACGGGCCGAACTGTGCGACCGAGATCAATTTCAGCGGCGGGGTGCGGAGCGAGCGGGGTAGAAGCGGTTTGCCGGCGCCGAGGGTGACGGGCGTGACTTGCACAATGAGCTCGTCGAGGAGGCCGTGATCCCAGAACTGGCCGACCAGTTCGCCGCCACCGACGAGCCAGGTGTTTTTGCCGGCGGCGTGTCGGGTCATTTCCGCGTGCACGGGGCGGACGTCGCCGCGGACAAAATGAATCTCGGCGCCGGGCACGGCGGGGAGTTCACGATGAGTAAAGACCCACGTCGGCTGAGTGTAAGGCCAAGGCTGCGGGGACGAAGAGTCGGGTTTGACGTGATTGACGAGGACCCACTCGTAGGTGGCGGCGCCCATCGCGAGCGCGCCGACTTCGGCGATGAAGGAGGCGTAGGAAGGAGGCGAGTCGCTGAACTGGAGGAGCCAGTCGAGGTTGTCGTCGGTGGTGGAAAGAAAGCCGTCGAGACTGATGGCGCCGTAGAACTGGGTTTTGGGGGAGGGCATGGGCACGTGTGGAAGTAGTGCGGTGTTTCAGCCTGCACTCGGGCGCAGGAAGTCTCGGAAATCACTCTGGAAATTCCGCGCCTTCGCGAGTGTTTCCATTGTGAAAGTCGGAACGCGATTACTCCGTGGATCGGCTTCGGTGCCGCCACGGAATTCGTCGCGGGCCAAAGCCCTGCGCTGAATCAATCGTCTCAACAGAACGGAGCTTTACTGGCGAAACGCAGCCGAAACTGCGGCAAGTTGGGGGAAAGCTTGGGGTGAGCTTGCGGGAAGAGGTGCCACGGGGTGGCGGGGAGCCTAAGACGGAGCATGGCGCGCAACGCGGTCGAGGCAAGGCGCCGGTTGGCGTGGGGAACTGTCGGGAACTTGAGCGGGATCAAGGCGCGGTGTAGGAACGCTGCTAACCTATCGGGATTCACGAATCGCCATGAGTTTTTCCTGTCCCCATTTCGCGCCTGAGGAGGCGTGCTTGCGCCTCAAGACGGATTGCGTGCCGGGCCGACCGGGTTGCGTCGTGCCAACCGACACGGTGTTCGCGGTGCCGGCTGCAGAAAGGATTCGGCTGCGCGAAGAAGAGAAGAGACGACGCGAGCTCGTGGAACTGCCCGAGTGGCCGCCGCGCGGAAACCGCAGAGGGTGAGAGCGCTTAATGGGCGACGAGGGTCACGCTGGCGGGCGCGAAGCCTTCGCTGGTGGCTTCCAAGACTATTTCGCCGGAATCGGCCTTGGACTGGACGATGATTTGGGCGAGACCGTTGAAGGTGGTGCGCCCCCACGCGGGGGCGGGGGCGTCGATGCGGAGGGTGGCGGGGTGGAGTTGTTTCAGGCTGTCGCGCATGGCCCAGTCTTCGTAGCGGGTGGCTTCGATGCGGAGAACGTTGCCGGTTTCGCGAAGTATGGAAACGTCGAGCGCGAGCGAGGCGCGGGCGTCGGCGGGCGCGGCGTTTTGGTGAAGAACGACGCCGTTGAGCGTCGCGGTTTGATTCGTGCCGAGGGCGTTGAGGAGGAGGGTGACGGTTTCGCCGGCGGCAAGAACGGGACGATCGAAAGTGGCCTCGAAAATGTTTTGGCCGGTCTTGATCGAACCGTCGGGAGCGTTCCATTCGCCGAGTTTCACGGTGCGAACCGAAGCGATGAATTGATCGGGCTCGTGGGACGAAGGATCGCCGTTGCCGACGCCGAGGATGCGGCCGGGGCCGCGGAGGTTGAAGGTGACGGGGATGTTGGCGGTGGGAACGAGGCGGCCGGCGGCGTCGCGGGCTTCGACCGTGATGACGGCGACGTCGCGATTGTCGGCGGCGAGCGCGGTGCGGTCGGGGACGAGCGTGAGCGCGGCGGGTTCGCCGGTGGTTTCGATTTTCGTCGTGGCGATTTCCCGGCCGTCGCGGAAACCGCGGGCGAGGAGCGTGCCGGGCATGTATTCAACATTCCATGACAGGTGTCCGTTACGCGGCATCGTCCGGCGGCCGAGCGAGGTGTCGTTGAGGAAAAGTTCGACCTCGTCGCAATTACTGTGAGCGCGAACCTCGATCGTTTCGCCCTCGCGGCCGGGCCAGTTCCAATGAGGGAAAACGTGGAGGACGGGTTCGTCGGTCCACCAGGATTTGAGGTAGTAGAAGCTGTCCTTCGGGAAACCGCACTGATCGAGGACGCCGAATTGGGAACCGGTGGCGGGCCAGCCGAAGGGCGTGGGTTCGCCGCGGTAATCGAAGCCGGTCCAGAAGATGACGCCGGCGGCCCAGGGGCGCGCGACGTAGTAGTTCCAGCCGAACTCGCAGTTGCCGCCGGAGGAGCCGTCCTCCTGCGGGGCGAGGTGGGCGCGCGACGTATCCGTAATGTAGATACCACGGGTTTGCTGCGTGGTGGTTTCCTCGGTGCCGAGGATGATTTGCTCCGGATACTCGGCGTGCTGGCGGTCGATGTTGGCCTGACGAACGTAGTTAACGCCGGCGACTTCGATCTTCGAGGAGATGCCGCCCCAGCCGCCGCTGATGGAGGCGACGACGCGGCGCGTGGGATCGAGACGGCGGACGAAATCCTGCATGGGAACGGTGAGTTGCGCGCCCTTGATGTTGCCCTCGATGGCCCACTCTTCGTTGCCGATCGACCAGAGAATGATGCTGGGGTGGTTGCGGCCGCGGCGAACCATGCGTTCGAGTTGGCCGAGGTGGTAGGGGTTGATGCCCATCAGGCGGTTCTCGTCGATGACGAGCATGCCGAGCCGATCGCAGGCATCGAGGAGCTCGGGCGTGGCGGGATTGTGCGAGGCGCGATAGACATTGCCGCCCATTTCCTTGAGGCGGCGGATCCGAAATTCTTGAAGAGCGTCAGGGACGGCGGTGCCGACGCCGGCGTGGTCTTGGTGATTGTTGGTGCCTTTGAGGACGACGTGCTGGTGGTTGAGGAAGAAACCGCGGTTGGGATCGAAGCGGATCGTGCGAATACCGAAGGTGGTTTCGTAGCGATCGAGAATGCGGTCGCCCTCGCGAAGCGTGGCGACGTGGCGATGAAGGGCTGGAGTCTCGAGCGACCAAAGTTGAGGCGAGCGGAGGCGGACGACCTCGGTGTGCGTGGCGGTGTTGCCGGGTGCGAGCGAGCGGGCGTTGACGGTGGAGTGGGAGAGACGAAGACCGTCGGGCGCGAAAATTTCCTGATCGATCGTGTAGGGCGTGGCGGTGCGTCCGTGGTGGTTGACGATGACCTCGGTGGTGATGGTGGCGGTGTTGCCGGAGAGGTCGGTGCGAATCCAAATGCCGTCGCGCGCGACGTGGAGCGGGGAGGTTTTGACGAGCCAGACGTGGCGGTAGATGCCGGCACCTTCGTAGAACCAGCCTTCCTCCATCGTGGCGTCGACGCGGATGGCGAGGGTGTTTTCGCCGCCGAAATTGAGATACTCGGTGAGATCGTAGCTGGCGCCGACGTAGCCGCTGGGTTCTTCGCCGACGTAGAAGCCGTTGATGAACACACGGGCGGCGCGGTAAACGCCGTCGAGATCGAGCCGGATGCGGCGGCCGAGGTCGGTCGACGGGATGTGGAACGTGCGGCGATACCAGCCGACGCTATTTTCGGGAAAGTGGCGACCGAGGGCTTTGTGGCCGTGGGAGGCAGTGCCGCGAGGATCGAACGGGAGCTCGACGGCCCAGTCGTGCGGAAGGTTGACGATGCGCCAGGCGCGGTCGTCGAACGCGGGGCTCGCGGGGCCGTCGCCGTAGCCAGTTTTGGCGAGGTAGGAGAAGTAGCCGGTGGCGTGACCGAAATCGCGATCGGGGTCGGTGGCGTGACCGAGGGCGAAGCGCCAGTTGTCGTCGAGGCGGATGCGTTCGCGGGGAGAGCTGGCGGTGGCCGGGGCTGCGGGGAGGGAGTTAACCGCAAAAAGCGCGAAAAACACTAAGACGGTGAAGGCGGCGCGGGGCATGATGCGCGGAGGTTGCCGGGAAATCGCAGGAGCGGCGAGTGCGACGGCGAGGGGGGGAAGGAAATGCGAGACCGTTTAGGCGTGCATCAGGAATAGCGATACGGAACGGCGGGAAGAGAGATGGCCGCAAAAAGGCGCAAAGAAGGGCACGCCTTCACAGACGTAAAAGACGGCAGAACCGCCTGAACGGATCAGGCGTAGGTGCGGCGGGGGCGTTGCCACCAGCAGCCGGCGAGGAGGGCGCCGGCCGTGTAGGCGAGGAGATCGCGGGTGTCGCCGGTGGCGCGGGAGAAAATGAGCGGCGCAATGACCTCGGCGGCGATCGACCAGACGGCGAGATGAAGCCCGATTTCAGTCCAGCGGGGAGACGCGTCGTCGCGGCGGAGGTGGAAGCGGCGTTGAACCCAGAGCGCGAGCGGAAGCGCGGCGGGGATCAGAAGCAGGTCGTTGAAGTAGGAATGGAGAAAAGCGGAGTGCGTGTGCGCGTGGAGGTAGAAGCGGTTCACCGCGTAAAGCGCACACGCGGTCAGGCAGAGCGGATCGAGAATGTAGGCGAAGCGCTTCACAGCAGCGCCGCGATGAGAAGGCCGCTGCCGAGGGCGAGGAGGAGCTGGAGAACGAAGCGCGGGAGATAGGGCGGAAGTGTGTTCATCGAAAAGAACGAAAGCGCGGTGGCGGGCATGAGCAAGGCCGCGAGACACTGCGGGGAATAAATCGCTCGCGAGAGCGGCGAGGCCGCGTTTTCCGACGATCTTTTTGGCGATCAGCCGCCGGCGACGGGCGGGATGAAGGTGACTTCGTCGTTGTCGCGGAGCGGGGAACCGGGCGGCGCGAAGTCGCCGTTGATCGCGGCGCGGATGCGATCGGGTGGAAGGGTGAAGCCGTGGCGGGCGCGGAGTTCGTCGTAGAGCGCGGCGGGCGTGGTGGCGGAGGTGTCGAGTTGCTCGCGGGTGAGGCCGCGTTGTTCGCGGAGGATGGCGAAATATTGGATCGTAAGTTTGTGCATGCGTGCAGTGGAAAAAAGCGCTCGCGCGAGCGGGCGGCCTACGGGGCGAGATAGTCGGACTTGCCGCCGGTTTTTTCAACCAGGCGGACTTCACGAATGACGATGCCGTGCGAGACGGCCTTGCCCATGTCGTAAAGCGTGAGGGCGGCGACGGTGGCGCCGGTGAGCGCTTCCATTTCGACGCCGGTCTTGGCGTGGGTTTGGACGCGGCAGTGGATGGCGATTTCGCGGTGCGAGGAGTCGGGTCGGATTTCGATCTGGCAGTTGTCGAGCGCGAGCGGATGGCAGAGCGGGATGAGATCGCTGGTGCGCTTGGCGCCCATTACGCCGGCGAGGACGGCCGCGTGGAAGATCGGGCCTTTCTTCGTGTGGATTTCGCCGTCCTTAAGGAGCGCGGCGAGTTCGGGTGGGAGCGACACGACGGCGACGGCGTGAGCGGTGCGTTTGGTGACGGGCTTTTCGCCGACGTTGACCATCGCGGGCTGACCTTTCGCATCGAGATGGGAAAGCATGCACGCAGCGTTTAGCCGAAATCCCACGGCGGCAATTTTTCTCCATGCCCAGCGTGATGCCGGAGATCGTTCGATTCGATGATTGCTCCAAAAAAAACGTCGGACTTGGATGCCGCGGTTCCGCTCCCCCGGCTCAACTCCTTACCCCATGGACAACGTCATCCTCACGAATTTGGAAACCGTGCCCGGACGTCAGATCGTCGAGCACTACGGCCTCGTATCGGGCAGCACCGTGCGCGCGAAACATGTTGGTCGCGATATCGCCGCGGGGTTCAAGAATCTCGTGGGTGGCGAGTTGAAAGGCTACACCGAGCTGCTGCAGGAGTCGCGGAAAGAAGCGACCGCGCGCATGGTCGAACAGGCTCGGGCGCTGGGCGCGAACGCGGTCGTGAACATCCGCTACTCGACGTCGTCCGTCGCCCAAGGCGCGGCGGAACTCTACGCTTACGGCACGGCAGTGAAGATCGTCTGAGCCCATGAACGCGGACACCACCGACCCGCAGTCCGTGCCGTGGATCATTTTTGTGCTCATCTACGGCTTGCCCGTGGTGCTGCTGATCGCCTGCGGCTTCATCGGCCGCTGGGTGGAGCGGCGACACTACGCGGAGATTCGCACACGTGAAGCGGCGACTCGGAATCTGCCGGCCGTCTCGATGAAAACATTGCCGCCCGATCAGGCGGTCGCGGAAGCGTGGCTTGTTTGCGCGTCGGTCGTGATCTCGCTGGATTATTTCAAACGTTTCCTGGCGAATCTGCGCAACATCTTCGGCGGGCGCGTGCGCTCGTATGAAACATTGCTCGATCGTGCGCGACGTGAAGCGTTGCTGCGTCTGAAGGAGCAATGTCCGACCGCCAGCATCATCGCGAACCTGCGGCTCGAAACCGCCTGCATCGCGAAGTCCAGCGGCAAAAAGGGCGTCGCGGCCATCGAGGTCATGGCCTACGGCACCGCAGTTCGCTACGCGAGCTGAGCAGCTTCGTGCCGCGGGCACGTCACGGACGTCGTAAATGAAATTCGTCCCGCGTGACCTCGGCGCCGCCGCGGATGCGAGCAACCCCGGAAGCGAAGGGCTCCGGCGCGAGATCGTCGTGTTGCTGGTGGCGGCGACGGCGCTGGTTCTCGCGAGTTATTTTGTCGTCGGATGGCTGGTCGAACTTGTCCTGCCCCAGATCTCCGTCGCGCGGGAGCGGGCGTGGTTTTCGCACGCGAAATTTCCACAGAAGTCGGTCGAACCTGCGGATGCCGACGAACGCGACCGATTCGAACGAGCGAAGGCTATGTTGGCACGACTCGCGTCCGATCCGCGCGTCCCGGCGCTCGACTACCGCCTGGTGCTGATCGCGGACACGACGCCGAATGCGATGGCGATGCCGGGTGGGACGATCCTCGTGACGCGCGGTTTGCTGAACCTGCTGGACGAGGAGATCCCCGTTGCATTCGTGCTTGGGCACGAACTGGGGCATTTTGCTCAACGCGATCACTTGCGTGGCATCGGCCGGGCGTTTGGGCGCGCTCTCGTGTGGGGCCTCGTTTTTGGGCAGGGCGAAAATGTGCTTCATGCGCATGCGGGGTCGTTGCTGGACCTGGCGCATTCGCGGAAGCAGGAAGAAGGCGCGGATGATTTCGGGCTGGAGTTGGTGCGAGCCACTTACGCGCGCACGGATGGCGCGGAGCAGCTCTTCGTCTGGCTCGAGCAACGCGACCAGACCCCGTCGTGGGTGCACTGGCTGCAAACGCATCCCTATCCCGGCAAACGGGTGGAACGATTGCGGGCGCGCGCGGCGCGATCGAGTTCTGCGGCGCCGTAAGGCCGTCGGCTCAAATCCAAGGCCAAAAACGGGCGGTAAAGCCGACGGGAAATTCGGTCGTGTCCGCCGGGAGTTCGACGAAGCCGTCGGTGTTCACGAGGCCGGCGAAGTCGCCGGAGGTGTTGGTGGGATCGGGGGTGGCGAGGAGTTCGGCGTGGGGGCCGCTGGTGAGTTTGACGGGAAGAAGATACGCGAGCGGCGGCTTGAAGGTGATGGGCGAGGCGAGCGCGGCGGTGCGGATCGGCGCGGGCGCGGCGCCGCTGGCGTGGGCGAGCGCGGGGAGGACGTAGCGGTGGAGACAGGTGTAAGCGGAAACGGGATTGCCGGGGAGCGCGAAGACGGGCGTGCGGCGGGCGCTGATGCCGAACCAGAAAGGTTTGCCCGGACGTTGCGCGACGCCGTGAAAGATTTTCTTCACGCCTTGCGACGCGAGCGCGGCGGGGAGGAAATCGTATTTACCTTTTGATACACCGCCGGTGATGAGGACGACATCGTATTCGGCGAGCGTGTGCCAGAGGAGGTGTTCGACCTCGTGTTTCACATCGCGGAGGTGGAGGCGTTCGACGCGCGGATGGCCGGCGGCGATGAGCGCGGCGCGGAGCGCGTAGTCGTTGCTGCGACGGATCTGGTGCGGGGCGACGGGAGCGTCGACTTCGACGAGTTCGTCGCCGGTGGCGATGACGGCGATTTTCGGCAGCGCGGAGACGACGAGCGAGGCCGCGCCGATGGCGGCGGCGACGGCGATTTCGCGGCCGGTGAGTTTCGTGCCGGCGGAGATGATCGTCGAACCGGCCGGATGATCGCTGCCGCGACGGTGGATGGCCGATTCGGCGACGGCGCGGGCCGACGAGGCGAGCGTGATGGTGTTGCCGTCGCGCGTCGTGTCTTCGAACGGAACGACGCAATCGGCGCCGGCGGGGAGGACGGCGCCGGTCATGACTTCGACGCAGGTGTCGGGCGCGTCCTTGAGTTTCAGCGGGCGCATGCCGGCGGCTTGCGTGCCTTGAATCCGGAAGGTGGAGACACCGGACGCAGCGGCGGAGGAGCGGAGCGCGAAGCCGTCCATCGTTACGCGGTCGAACGGCGGGAGATCGCGATCGGCGCGGAGGTCGGCGCGGAGGACGCGGCCGTGGGCGGAGAGGAGCGGGCAGTCTTCGCGGAGGAAAGGCGCGAGGTTTTCGAGGATGAGTTTCTCCGCTTCGGCGGGCGTGAGCATGGGGCGAGAGAGTGAAGCCTGCTTGCAGAGGCAGAAAGGCTCGGCTTACTCCGCGACGATCGCCTGCAAGCAGGCTCTTACATGGGTCAACCGACCGACCAGTTCAATCGTCCGCTGCGCGATTTGCGCATCTCTGTCACCGATCGCTGCAATTTTCGGTGTCCGTATTGCATGCCCAAGGAGGTGTTTGGGCCGGCGCATGCGTTTTTGAAAGACCCGCAATTGATGTCGTTGCGCGAGATCGTGCAGATCGTGAAAGCGTTTCGACGGTTGGGCGTGGAAAAAGTGCGGCTGACGGGCGGCGAGCCATTGTTGCGAACGGATGTGCCGGAGCTGGTGCGGGCGTTGAAGGAGGAAGTCGGCGTGCCCGACGTGGCGCTGACGACGAATGGGTGGTTGTTGGAAAAGCAGGCGAGCGCGTTGCGCGCGGCGGGGTTGGATCGCGTGAATGTGTCGGTGGATTCGTTGAACGACGCGACGGCGGGGCGGATGAACGGACTCGGGTTCAAGGTCGAGCGGGTGTTGCGCGGAATCGATGCGGCGGCGGCGAGCGGGCTGGCGGTGAAGATCAATACGGTCGTGCAGCGCGGGGTGAACGACGCTGAGTTGCTGGAGCTGTGCGCGTATTTCCGGGAGCGCGGGATGCCGTTGCGGTTCATCGAATTCATGGACGTGGGCAACACGAACCATTGGACGGCGGAGCGGGTGGTGGCGGCGAAGGAGATCGTGGCGCGGATCGATGCGGTGTGGCCGCTCGAAGCGAGCGGGCCGGCGTATCGCGGCGAAGTGGCGGCGCGGTATCGCTACAAGGACGGGCGCGGCGAGATCGGTATCATTAGCTCGGTGACGGAGCCGTTTTGCCGGGATTGTCACCGCGCGCGGCTGTCGGCGGACGGGAAACTCTACACGTGTTTGTTCGCTTCGCTCGGCTGGGACGTGCTCGGGTGTTTGCGCGCGGGAGCGGACGAAGTCGAGTTGGAGAGATATCTGGCGCGTGTGTGGGGTGGGCGGATGGATCGCTACAGCGATGAACGCGCGGAGGTGATCGCGGCGGGGGAACTGCGCGAGAAGATCGAGATGAGTTATATCGGCGGATGAGGGCCCGCGCATTGCGGGCAAACTCCAAACGCCAAGAGGGGCGCCCTTACTTCGCGCTTATTCGTAGCGGAGGGCGCGGCCGAGGTAGTTGAGCATCCAGATTTCCTTCCAGACGCGGTAGCGGCCCTCGTGCGTGATCTTGCCGAGGTCTTCGCGTTCGGGCGGCGTGTGGAGGAAACCGAGCGCGGTGTTCACGCGATCGAGTTCCTGTTGGGAACTGTTGATATCGGTCAGCGGTTCATCGGTGAAAGGTTCGAGCGTGGCGCCGGCGCGCGTCAGACGGGCGCGATGACGGGCGAGCAGGCTCGCGAGGGACCGGCGCCACGGGGCGCGCTCGACGAACCAGTGTTCGGGATAGAAGCCGGCGAAGGGGACGTAGAGGTTGTCGGTGATGTAGCGCGCGCCGTCGGACGTGAGCGACGTGAGCGCGTAGCAAACGGTGATGGCGCCGCTGGCTTGCGGGATGAACGTGACTTGGACGCGGATGGTGGCGTCGGCGTTTTGATAAATCGAAACGCGCAGGTAGATGCCGCCGCCGACCTCCGCTTTGAGCGCTTGAATCTGTTTGAATCCTTCGGTGCGGAGCCATTCGCGGACGCGGAGGAGACGCGGTTGGATCGGCCATTCGTCGCCGCCGTCGTTGACGATGAATTTCGGGAAGAGCGGAAGCGGGCTGACACTGAGCGCGTGAATGCGGAGCCAGTTGAGGAGCGTTTCGGCGAGGAACCAGATGATGAAGAACAGCGCGACGAGGACCCAGAACGGGCGGTCGATGAGTTCGAAATCGATGCACAGGAACGCGCCGCCGAAGGAGAAGATAATCCAGCGGAGCCAGCGATCGGCGATCGAAAGCAACGGCGAGGCGACGCGCTGGTTGATTTGCATGACCAGCAGCGAAACGACGACGGCGACAACGATGGCGTAGGAGAAAGGCACGAGCGGATTATGGAACTCCCGCAATTATACGGCAGATGAACAGCGGCTCAAGGGCACGGCGAGAACAGACGCTGTTCGCCAGCGGACGTCCAACTGGATTCTACGCTCCGCTCAGAATGACAAGGAGCGAAGCGGGGAAACTACGTCAGCTCAGGCGAACGGGCATGATGACGCAGAGGAAGGCGTCCAATGTTTTGAACACGCCCGGGCTGACGTCGTCCTTCAGCTCGAAGAAGATCTCGTCCTTGGTCAGCGCGCGGAGCGGATCCATGAGGAACGTCGGGTTGAACGCGACCTGGAGGTCCGGGCCGCTGTAGCCGATCGCCATGGATTCGTGGGCTTCGCCGAAGTCGGGGCTCTGCGCGGTGATTTCGAGGAGATTACTCGAGAGCTTGATCTTGACCGAGTTGGATTTCTCGGAGCAGACGAGTGCGGCGCGGTGAACGCACTGCAGGAAGAGCTCGCGCTCGAGCTTGATGCGTTGGTGCGTCTCTTTGGGAATAACCTGTTGGTAATTGGGATAATTTCCCTCAACGACCTTCGAATAGAGATAGATGCTGTCGACGAGACCGCTGGTATCCTTGTCGGTGTTGATCTGAAACGCGGCGCGGCGGTCGTTGAAGTTGATCTTCAGCTTCTCGCCCTTGTCGAGGAGCCGCTGGAGTTCGCTGACGGTTTTCGCGGGGAGGATGATCGCGCCGGAGCTTTCGGCAGGGACTTCCATTTCGCGCGAGACGAGCGCGAGACGGCGGCCGTCGGTGGCGACGAGCGAGAGTTTGCCGTCCTTGAAATTGAAATACACGCCGTTGAGGATGTAGCGCGTTTCGTCGGTCGATTGCGCATAGGCGACGCTCTTGAGCATCGTGGTGAGGTCGGCCTGCTCGAGCGTGAAGGCTTTTTCGTCACCGAATTCCGGCAGCGGCGGGAACTCTTCCTTGCCGATGCCCATGATGCGGAAGTTGGAGCCGCCGGAGGTGAGTTTCACCTGATGGTTGGGCGAGGCGTCGACGGTCACGTCGACGTTCGGCAATTCGCGCACGATGCCGGCGAGGCGTTTGACCGGGAGCGTGACGGCGCCGGTTTCCTTCACGTCGGCCTTGATCTTGCAGCGGATGCCGAGGTCGAGGTTGGTGGTCGTGAGGGAAATCTGATCCTTCTCGGCCTCGATCAGCACATTGCTGAGAATGGGCATCGTGGCTTTGGAACCGACGACGTTGAGAACCTGGGCGAGGCCGCTGGCGAAGTGATCGCGGTTGATTTTGAATTTCATGCAGGGGGTGGACGCCTTCTTGAGAAGCTAACAAAGGATAAAAGAAGGTAGGTTCAATAAGGAATTAGATCCGTATTCTTATAGGCCGCCAACAAGACCAACAACGGGCGGTTTTCCCTCGGAGAAGAGGCGATTTCGCGTTGTGAAAAACTCTGTTTCGCGAGGCCAACAAGTGGGGCGTTGTTCACAGCGGCGAGTTGTTGAAACGAAATCGTCACGTTGCTGACACGGAATTCGGAAAAGGCGTGAAGGCCTATGCGGGCTGAAGCGCCGCACTACCTGGTGGCGCGGGAGCGGCGCCAGTGGCGGAAGAGGCCGAAGAAGATATAGCCGAGGCAGACGCAGAGAACGGCAACTTCCTTGAAAAGGACGATGACGCCGACGAGGCCGAGGAAGAGGATGAAGTTGCGGAGCTTGGTTTGCGTTTGGAGATCGAGTTGCTTGCCGCTGGGGTAGCGGACGGTGCTCACCATCAGCACGGCGATGAGCGCCATGAGGAACGGGAGCGCGAGCGCGCCGGCTTTGAGGGTGCGATCGGTTTCGATGAGTTTGAGGAGGAAAAGAACGAGCGCGGCGACGGTGGCGGCGGCGGCGGGGACAGGGAGGCCGATGAAGTCCTTGGAGGATTCCTTCGCGCTGCGGTGAAGGAGCGGGTTGGTGATGACGTTGAAGCGGGCGAGACGGATGGCGGCGCAGAGGAGGTAAACGAAGCCGAGGAACCAGCCGATGTTGCGAAACTCCTGATAGCCTTGGGTGGGCGACAGGATGAAAAAGAACATCAGCAATGCGGGGGCGAAGCCGAAGGAGACGACGTCGGCGAGCGAGTCGAACTCGGCGCCGAAGAGCGATTCGCGTCCGCCCATGCGCGCGAGGCGACCGTCGAGAGCGTCGAAGGCGGCGGCGCCGAGAATGGCCCAGACGGCGTAGCGGTAATGGCCGGCGGCGGTGGTGTCGAGGTAGGTGCCGTCGAGCGCGGTTTCGGCGAGCCGGGCATGGATGCAACTCACCACGGCCATGAAGCCGCAGAAGAGATTTCCGGCCGTCATTGCATTCGGCAGGAAGTAAATGCGGCTGGCGTTGGTGACGTTGTAGGGATCTTCGCGCTGCTCGAGATCGTTGGGCGTCGCCGTCATTTCGTGAGGCTTTCGAGGTATTTCCAGAATTTGGAGTCCTGTTCGAAGAGCTGCTGTTCGGTGACCGGGAGTTTGTTGCGCAGCAGGAAATCTTCGAGTGAGTTGCGGTGAAGGATGTAGTGCGTGTGCAACGTCTCGCCCTTCACTTCGAAATAGAGTCGGTAGTCGCCGGCGCGCAAACGGTAGTATTGGCGGTCGCGGCGCGTGAAGCGGCCGAGCGGTTCGCGGGGGTGGGCGAGGTCGGCGGGTTTGAGGCTGGTGATCGGGCCGATGACATCGAGCTGGGCGAGCTTATCGAGGCGGTTGAGCTCGCGCATGCTTTGTTCGGAGAAGGTGACCTGATACATGGCGGGGAGGAGCGGTGTGGGCGGCGACACAACACGCGCGCGGAGCGGACGGTTGGCTGTGGCCCGGGGGCGGGCAACGCAATTCGCGGAACCGCATCTTGATCGCGAGGAGATGCGAATGGCCGGCGACGCGTGCAGAGTGCATGCCGGGAATTTCCCGATTGCGCAAAATGCAGCAGGCCGCCCGGTCAAGGGAGACGCCTTAAAAAAATAAGTCCCTGTCAGATTAACGACTTAAGTTTAAGCAGAACGGATGGCCCGGGGCTAGCTACGGGGAGGCTCAGCCAACTTTATCAGCCGTGCGACTTTCGCCGGCGGTTTGGCCTCAATCACCACTTCCCACAAATCCCATGGCATCGATCCCTGTTTTCGCAGACGCGCTCTCCAAGCTGCAGGCTGACATCGCTCTGGTGCGATTGACTCGCGCGGGAATTCCCGCCGACCGAATCTCGGCGGTCTTTCCGCGGCGGCGTGCGCCGAACGCGGTGTGCTGCTGGTTGAAAAATTTCCAGGATGTCCCGTTTGCGTCGTCGATCGAAGTGGCGGCGGCGGGTTTGCTCGGGCGGCTGTTCAAGAGCTACTCGAACGTTCGCTCGCCGAAATTTGGCCGGGAGCTGGAGGTGCTGAACCTGACGCCCGGCGATGCGAAGCGGGTGTTGGAAAAGGTGGAGGAGGATCGCATCGTGTTGTGCGTGCATGCGCGCAACGAGGTGCAGGCGTCGATCACGTGGCATGTATTTCAACATGTCGGCGTGGAGAATATTTCGAGTCCGGCCGGTGCGGAATGGCTGACGGGGACGAGCCAGGCTCCGGCGGCGCCGGCGCAGGTGGCCGGGTTGGTGGCGGCTTGAACGTTCGAGGAACCGGTTTCGCTGCGTGACTCCGCGTTTTTCTGTCCGCCGCCGCGATCGCGTGATCCGGCAGTTGTTGGCTACGCACGTCCAACTCGGTGCGTGGGAAGAATCGTTGCGGGCGGATTTGGCGGGCGGAACGCCGCATCGCGCGCATACGGAAAGGTTGATTTTGCTTTTGGTGGAAGCACGTGCCGGGATCGTGCGACGGCTGGCGGAGTTGGACTGCACAGATCTTGAAAAGTTGGATTCGCGTGCGCCGTTTGCGGTGCGAACCCCGGCGGGCTCGGGAGCGAGCGCGCGAACGATCGATCAGGCGTCGAAGCGGTCGCTGAAGATGTGCATCAAGGCATGTCGCGCGTCGGGGCGGGCGCTGGTGCGGGCGTTTCGCGAAGCGCAGCGGGCGACGGATATGGGGACGGCGAACATGTTGTATGGACCGCTGCGGGCGGTGGAGAAGCAGCTTTGGATGATCGATCCGCTGCAGACACGGTGAAGGTTGGGAGAGAAAAGAAGGCCGGCGCACGGGTAAGTGCGCATAAATTTTGCTATTTGGCGGATTTCGCATTTTGCACGCGGGATGACGAACAAGTTGCCCGAGACGGGGTCGGGCCTGTGCCCCATGATCTCCCCACTTTGCGAGTTGCACGACATTTCCGGTGAACGGGCTCAAATCCTTGGCGAGCCGGCTGACTGCTGCGCTTTTTTTGCAATGCCGGTTTCCTCTCCCCGCTTCTAACTGTGCCTCATCGCGAATTGTCCTCTGCTCGCATTCTGGTCGTCGACGATCAGGAAACCAACCTTCGGGTGCTGGGCGACATGCTCGGGCACCTGGGATTTGAAATCGTGCCGGCGCTCGATGGCGAACAGGCGTTGCGGCGTCTGGGCGAGCGGCAGGTGGATTTGATCCTGCTGGATGTATTGATGCCGGGTTTGGATGGCTTCGAAGTGTGCCGGCGGATTCGCGCGAATGTGGCGTGGATCGACATCCCGATCATCTTCCTGTCGGCGGCCGACGACAAATCGCTCATCGTGCGCGCACTGGAAAGCGGCGGCGTGGATTATGTGACGAAGCCGTTCAATGCGGCGGAGCTGTTGTCGCGTGTGCGCACGCATCTGGCGTTGAAGACGGCGCGGGATCGGTTGCGCCAATTGGCGGAGGACAAGGACGAGCTGCTCGGGATTCTTGCGCACGATTTGAAGAATCACCTCGGCGGGATGCTGATGAGCGTGCAGTTGCTACACGAGAAGGCGAAATCGATCAACGACACGCGCTTTCAGCGGATGGCGGCAAACATCCTGCGGGCGACGGACCAGATGCTGTCGTTCGTGAAGGAGTTTCTGGCGAATTCGGAAGTCGATCACGGGCGTCCGATGAAATTTCAGCCGGTTTATCTGCACGACGTGGCGAGCGCGGTGGTGCAGCGGCATGCGGAGCACGCGAGCCGGAAGGACATTCAGCTCGCGTTGGAGCAGTCGGCGGAAGGCGTGCTGGTGGACGCGGATCGCGCGGCGCTCGAGCAAGTGTTGGATAATCTGATATCGAATGCGCTGAAGTTTTCGCCGCCGGGCAAGAAGGTGCGGCTGGTGGTCGGCGAAGGGGGGGACAATCGCGGCGAGTGTCGCGTGATCGACGAAGGCCCCGGTTTCACGGAGAACGACAAGCAGCAGATTTTCCGCCGTTATCGCCGGCTCAGCGCGCGGCCCACGGGCGGCGAACCTTCGACGGGGCTCGGCCTGAGCATCGTGAAGAAACTGGTGCACGACATGCGGGGAGAGTTGAATCTCGAAAGCGTGGCCGGCCAGGGAGCGACCTTCCTCCTCAACTTCGCGCGGGCGAACGGCACGAGCTGATGCGCCATGGACTTTCTCGTCGTCGATGATGATCAGATTTTCCGCGAGGCGACCTGCCTTTTGATCGAGGAGGAAGGTCACTTTGCGACGAGTGCGTCGAATGGCGACGTGGCGCTGGAGCGCGTGAAGGAGGACAAGTTCGACGCGGTGCTGCTCGATTTGCACCTCGGCCGGCAGAATGGACTGCAGTTGCTGCCGCAGTTGTTGAAGCTGCGGCCGAATTTGCCCGTGGTGATGTTTTCGGCGCAGGGCACGGTGAAGACGGCGGTGCAGGCGCTGCATCACGGGGCGGTGGATTTTTTGGAGAAGCCGTTCACGCGCGATCAGTTTCACGCGGTGCTGGCGCGACTGCGTCGGATCAACGAAATGGGCCAGAAGATCGAGCGGCTCGAGGAGCAGGTGAAGGAAGTGCAGTCGCAGAGCCCGGAGCCGCTGATCGATTTCGAAACGCCGGTGATGCGAGCGGTGATGGACGTGCTGCAACGCGCGGCGAAGAGCACGGCGTCGGTGTTGATTCTGGGCGAGAGCGGCACGGGCAAGAGCGTGGCGGCGCGCGCGCTGCACGCGCAGAGTCATCTGGCGGACCGGCCGTTCGTGACGGTGAGCTGTCCGGCGTTGTCGAAGGAGTTACTGGAGAGCCAGCTCTTCGGGCACGTGCGGGGATCGTTCACCGGCGCGATGCGCGATCACTGGGGCAAGGTGAAAGCGGCGGAAGGCGGGACGCTGTTTCTCGACGAGATCGGAGACCTGCCGCTGGAGATCCAGCCGAAGCTGCTGCGTTTGTTGCAGGAGAAGGAATACGAGCGGTTGGGTGAAACCGTTACGCGTCACAGCGATGTGCGCATCGTGGCGGCGACGAATCGCGATTTGAAGAAACGCGTGGCGGAGGGGGCGTTTCGCGAGGACCTTTATTACCGGCTGAACGTGATCACGGTGGAGATGCCGCCGTTGCGCGCGCGACCGAAGGACGTGCTGCGGTTTGCGGAGCATTATGTGAAACACTGCGCGGTGCAGTTTGGGCGGAAAGTGGAAGGCTTCACGGACGAGGCGGCGGACTGCATCCGGCGCTACAGTTGGCCGGGGAATCTGCGCGAGCTGCGCAACACGATCGAGCGCGCGGTGATTCTGGCGCCGGAGCATTTGATCGGGTTGAGCGATTTGCCGATCGAGATCCGGCAGGGCGGCGGGCATCCGGGGGCGATCGGCGATGCGCCGTTGCAGACGGGCGCGATGGTGACGCTGCAGGCGCTCGAAGAGCAGCACATCAAGCGCGTGCTCGAAGTGACCTCGAGCATGAACGAAGCGGCGGAGATTTTGGGGATCGATCAGGCGACGCTGTATCGAAAGCGGAAGAAGATGGGTTTGAAATAAAGCTCCAAGGACCAAGCTCCAAGATCCAGGGAAGGATCAAATTTCAAACCGCGAGGCTCGCGCTGCGGGCGGGAGGCGTGGAAGAAAGGGGCGTGAGAAAATGGTGGATGATGCTGGTTGCGAGCGGGCTGGTGTTGTTGGCGGCGGGGTGCCGCTCGTATTCGCCGCGGGCGGTGGAGGGCGACGAGATCATCGTGGCGGGGAAGCGATTTCACACCGGGACGCGGGTGGTCACGTGGCTGGAGCCAGGCGGCTACAATGGTTACCCCGAAGGGCGGCGGATGGTGCCGCGACCGGTGTCGTTGCGCGAGGCGAAGCAGCCGCGCGATGAAACGCCCGAGTGGACGGTGCGGCGGCTGGGAAAAGTCGTCGATCAGTTCGTGCTGCACTACGACGCGTGCGGGTTGAGCAGGATTTGTTTCAACGTGCTGCACTCGCGCGGACTGAGCGTGCATTTCCTGTTGGATGTGGACGGGACGATTTACCAGACGCTCGATCTGCAGGAGCGGGCGTTGCACGCGACGACATCGAACGATCGCTCGATCGGCATCGAGATCGCGAACATCGGGGCGTATCCGCCGGACGCGGTGCAGCCGCTTGAGCGGTGGTATCGGCGGGAAGAAGGCGCGGCGGGCGGCGTGGTGTTGAACGTGCCGGAGCAGATCAAGAGCACGGGGATTCTCACGCCGGGTTTCGTCGGTCGGCCGGCGCGCGCGGAGCGGGTGAGCGGGGCGATTCACGGGCAGAACCTGGTGCAATACGACCTCACGCCGGAGCAGTATGCGGCGCTGGCGAAATTGGCGGCGGCGTTGTGTGAGATTTTCCCGCGGCTGCGGTGCGAGATTCCGCGCGATGCGGAAGGTGAACCGATGACGCGCAAACTGCCGGACGACGAGCTGGCGCGATATCGCGGGATTCTGGGGCACTATCACATTCAGGAAAACAAAGTGGATCCCGGGCCGGCGTTTCAGTGGGAGCGATTTCTCGAGGAAGTGGAGCGGGTGAGGAAGGGGAAGTAGACCGCGGATGAGTGATCTGTGGCTGCGAGCGTGAGCGAGTGGAGGGCGCGCTCGATTTCCACTCGCTCACGCTTGTAGCTACGTCGACGTTTTGCGGCCGAAGGCGGGGTCGACTTTGGCGGTGATGAAGGCGGTCGCGGCGAAGGTGGGGATCGTGGCGAGGCAGATCCAGAGGAAGAAATTCAGGTAGCCGAGTTGTTCTTGGAGCCAGCCGGCGGCCATGCCGGGAAGCATCATGCCGAGCGCCATGAAGCCGGTGCAGATCGCGTAGTGCGCGGTGCGATGTTCGCCCTCGGCGAGGAGCATCATGTAGAGCATGTAGGCGGTGAAACCGAAGCCGTAGCCGAATTGTTCCACGGCGAGCGCGGTGGCGACGATGGAAGCGCTCGCGGGTTGTCCGAGTGCCAAAAAAACGAATACAGCGTTCGGCGCGGAGAGGAGCGCGGCCATCGGCCAGAGCATGCGGCGGAGACCGAAACACGCGATGGCGAGACCGCCGAGGATGCCGCCGAGCGTCAGCGCGATGACGCCGATCGTGCCGTAGAAAATGCCGACTTGTCGGGTGCTGAGGCCAAGTCCGCCGGTGTGGCGCGCATCGAGGAGGAAAGGCACGACGAGTTTCAGCAGTTGGGCTTCGGCGAAACGGTAGAGCACCAGGAAGGCGAGACCGGCGAGGATGCCTTTCTTGCGGAAGAACGCGGCGAAGACGGCGAGGTAGCCGGCGGCGAAATGCGAGGGTTGCGGTTGCGCGGTGTCGGCCGGCGGACGCGGAAGCGACCACGCGTGATAGGCGGCGACCGCGAGGAAGAAGGCGGAGGCGAGGCCGAAGACCCACATCCAGCCGTGGATGACGTTGCCCGTTTTTTCGTGGAGCAGGCCGGCGAGCCAGACGAGTCCGCCCTGGCCGGAAATCATGGCGAGACGGTAGAACGTGCTGCGCACGCCGACGAAGGCGGCCTGTTGGTGAGGCGGCAGGGCGAGAAGATAAAAACCGTCGGCGGCGATGTCGTGCGTGGCGGAGCTGAAGGCGATCAGCCAGAAGACGGCGAGCGTGGCTTGAAAGAAGAACGGACCCGGCAGGAGGAAGGCGACGAGGGCGAGGGCGATGCCGAGGACGAATTGCAGGCCGACGATCCAGAAACGCTTCGTGCGGTAGAGTTCAACGAGCGGCGACCAGAGCGGTTTGATGACCCATGGCAGGTAGAGCCAGCTCGTGTAGAGGGCGATGTCGGTATTGGAGACGTCGAGGTTTTTGTAGAGGACGACGGACAACGTCATCGCCGCGACGTAGGGAATGCCTTGGGCGAAATAGAGGGAGGGAATCCAGCGCCAAGGATGCGGCGGAGGGGGCGAGGAAGCGGGCATTGGATGCGGTTATTTTACCTTGGCGTAGAAGACGCAGTCGCGGGGTTCGCGGCCGAGGTTGGGGAAAACCTGCCAGCGACGGAGGAGGCCTTCGCGTTGGAGTCCGGCTTTTTCCATGACGCGGATGGAAGCGGTGTTTTCCGCGGCGCAGTAGGCCCACGCGCGGCGGAGTTGCGGTTGGGCGAGGGCCCAGTCGACGAGGAAAGTCAGCGCTTCGGCGGCGTATCCGTTTCCCCAATGCGGGCGGCCGAGCACGTAGCCAAACATGGCCTTGGGCGGTTCGATGAAGATGCCGATCGAGCCGATGAGTTCGCCGGTGTCGCGGCGATGGAGCAGATACGGATAATGGATATCGCCGCCGGTTTCCCATTTGCGGGCGCGTTCGCGGAGAAAGGCGGCGAGCGGGGCGAGGTCGGTGTAGGGTTTCCAGGCGAGGTAGCGCGTGGCCTCGGGATCGCTGGCGTAGGTGGCGAAGACGGCGGGGGCGTCGTCCTCGCGCGGGGGGCGGGCGAAGAGGCGCGCGGTGTGAAACGGTGCGGGAGGCCGCGGCGAAGGGGGAAGCGCGGCGGTGCTCATCGGGCGACGAAGGCTGAATCGCGCCCAGCAAACGGCAAGAGTTGCGGCGAGGCTTTTTCGAGGGCTTCGTAGGATGCCGGTCACAAAATGAGAAAAACACATCGATCTTGGGCGGCGGAGGCTTCGCGAGGAAGAAAGGATCGTTCTGGCGGTTTGTTTCCCTGTGCTCAGGCTTCCGGCCACGTGATTTATGGAATGGTTGACTGAGCTTTTTACCGGCGAATCGGTGGCGCGAACGGTGATCCTGCTCGGATTGACGGGCGCGTTGGGGACGGCGCTCGGAAAGATCCGCGTGTGGGGCGTGAGCCTGGGCGTGGCGGGCGTGTTGTTCGTCGGGTTGTTTTTCGGGTATCTGAAACTTTCGATCGACGGGCACGTGCTGGAATTCGTGCGGGAGTTTGGACTGATCCTTTTTGTTTATACGCTCGGGTTGCAGATCGGACCGGGTTTTTTCGGAGCGTTGCGGTCGCGCGGGCTGGTGTTGAACGGATTTGCGGCGTCGGTGGTGCTGCTCGGCGCGGCGATCGCGGCGGGGTGGATTGCGATGGGCTATGTGGGGTTGCCGGCGGGCGTGGGGTTGTTGTCGGGTGCGGCGACGAACACCCCGAGTCTGGCGGCGGCGCACGAAGCGCTGGCGCAAATGGAGGCGCCTGAATCCGCGGCGGCGATACAGGGCCTCGCGTATGCGGTGGCGTATCCGTTCGGGATCATCGGGATTATTTTGACGATGCTGCTGGTGAGGCGGGTGTTTCGCGTGGATGTGGCGGCGGAGGTGGCGCGGGCGGAGCGCTCGCATGCGTCGAGCGCCCCGAAGCCGGCGACGCGGAACTTCGAAGTGCGGAATGCCAATCTGGTGGGACGCGCGTTGGGGAAAGTGCCGGGACTGGCGGGTTCGGGCGTGGTGGTGTCGCGGATTTCGCGGAACGGACAGGTGTCGGTGGCGCGGCCGGAAATGACGCTGCTATTGGGCGACATCCTGCATGCGGTGGGGCCGGAGCAGGGGCTGGAGGAGTTGCGGATCGTGGTGGGCGCGGAGGCGGGCGTGGACTTGAAGGCGCTGCCGGGGCCGGTGACGAACCGGCGGCTGATCGTGACGCACCGCAATGTGTTCGGGAAAGAGATCGGCGAAGTGACGGTGTTCGCGGAGCACGACGTGGTGGTCACGCGCGTGACGCGCAACGGTATCGAATTTTCGGCTACGCCGGCGTTTCGGCTGCAGTTTGGCGACGTGCTGATGGTCGTCGGCGAGGAGCGGCAGATCGACGCGGTGGCGAACGTCGTGGGAAATTCGAACAAGGCGCTGAACTCGCCGCAGCCGATTCCGTTTTTCTTCGGCATCGCGCTGGGCGTGCTGGTGGGGAGCATTCCGCTGGCGATTCCGGGGCTGCCGGCGGCGGTGAAGCTGGGGTTGGCGGGCGGGCCGTTGATCGTGGCGATCCTGTTGTCGCGGGCGGCGAACACGGGGCCGCTGGTGTGGCACATGCCGACGAATGCGAATCACATGCTGCGCGAGGTGGGGATCACGTTGTTTCTCGCGGCGGTGGGGTTGAAGTCGGGCGAGCGCTTCGTGGAAGTGTTGATGAGCGGGGACGGGGTGCGGTGGTTTTTGTTCGGGGCGGTGATCACGGCGCTGCCGCTGCTGCTGGTAGGATTCGTGGCACGGCTATGGAAAAAGCTGAACTACGCGGAGCTGTGCGGCCTACTGGCGGGCAGCATGACGGATCCGCCGGCGCTGGCGTTTGCGCAGCAGACGACGGCGAGCGATGCGCCGGCGGTCGCGTATGCGACGGTGTATCCGCTGGTGATGCTGCTGCGGGTGTTTTCGGCGCAGTTGCTGGTGTTTCTCTTGTATCGGGCGGCGGTGGGGTAGAGCGCCCGCAAGCGGGCGGCCTACCGGGTGGCTTCCTGGACGAGGGCGGAGATGGCGGGAGGAAGGTCGAGGGAGCGGGCGAGGTCCTGGGCGCGGCGGGACATTTTGCGCCAAGTTTTGCGGATAATATCGACGAACTTTTCGCGCGGGTAGTCGGCGTGCTGGGCGGCGAAGGCGGTGATTTCGTTTTCGAGGAAGACGAGGCAGGCGGCGTCTTCGAGGGCTTGGGTGCCGGGGTTGGTTTTCAGGCCGGATTTGGAGACCCAGGTGGCGACTTCGGCGGCTTCGGTTTCGGGGACGCCGGCTGCAAGGAGGAGGGCGCGGGCGCGCTCGGCTTGTTTCGTGTAGAGGGATTTGCGCCAGGTGAGATAGCCGATCTTGCCTTCGGGAAACGTGGCGCGCGGGACGGACCAGCGTTCGAGGTGTTGGCAACGCGCGGCGAGGCGGAGGAGCGGGGTGGGATCGGCGGCGACGCGGGCGACCCAGGCTTCCATGCGATCGGCGTAGACGAGCTCGGCGGGGCGGCCGTCGGGCGTGCGGTTCGGGTCGGCGGCGTGGGCTTGATCGATGAGCGTGCGGGCTTGCGCGTAGGCGTCCATGGGGTGAGAGGGCGGAGGAAGTGCCCCACGCAAAGGTGGCGAACGGGTCAGTGCAATGTTTCGCGCGGAAAGAGGTGGCGCGGGCGCGGGGAATGTGGGAGAGGGTTTGCGCCTCGATGTGCGGCGAGTCTGCGGATGCTGCGTGAGTCGGGGCGTAAAGCCCCTCCCACATCACTGCATGAATGCTCCGGCGGATTGTCGGCGGTGTGGCGTCTGTTGTTTTTCGGAGATGGAGACGTATGTGCGCGTGACGGGGGCGGATTGGGCGGGGCTGGGGGAACGCGCGGAAGCAGTGGCGCATTTTGTGGGGCATCGCGCGTTCATGCGGATGTGTGCCGGGCATTGCGCGGCGCTGGAGGTGCGCTTCGATGCGGCAACGGGGGCGCAGGATTTCTTTTGCGCGGTGTATGAACGACGCCCGCAGGTGTGTCGGGATTTGGGACGCGGGTCGCCGGAGTGTGAGGGGGAGCGGGCGAGGAAGGGAGAAGCGAGTGGAGAAGGTGCGGGCTGAAGCGCCGCACTACTGGGTCGTGTCGGGAACCAGGTAGACTTCGACGAGGGCGACGCCGGTGGCGTTGTTGGCGCCGGAGACGTGGAGGCTGTAGGCGCCGGGTTCGAGCTGGATGAGAAGGGCGGCGTCCTTGCTGGCGTCGGGGAGAGCGGGTAGGCCGACTTGGGTGGTCGTGAAGGCGAGGAGCGGGGTGGAGGCGGCGGAGCCCCAGTCGTCGTTGCCCATGACAGGGGTGGTGCCGCGGTAGAGGAAGAGTTGCGGGTCGGAGAGGGCGCCGGTGACGCCGCGGCTGGCGAGTTCTGGGCCGAGGGCGCGGAGGAGGACTTTGGCGGGGCCGTCGCCGGCGAGAGCGAAGCCGACGATGCCGATGGATTCGCCGGTGCCGATCTGGAGGCGGATGGCGGCCGCGGAAAGGCGGGCTGCGTTTTCGTCGCCGGCGTCGTAGATTTCGGTGAGGACGATGCGCGACGGATCGGCGGGGTTTGACGCGTGAGCGGTGTAGGCACCGGGCGGGAGATCAGCGAGGAGGGCGGCGTCGTTGCTGCCGGCGGCGAGGGGTTGGGCGCCGAGGCGCGTGGCGGTGGAGGCGAGGGTGGTGCTCGCGGATTCGTCGGCGGACCAATTGTCGTTGGTGGCGACGACGGTGCCGGAGGAGTTGAAGATTTTGACGGCGGGGTCGGTGGCGGCATTGGTGACGCCGAGAGGAGTGAGGCCGGGCCCGACGGTGCGGAGGAGGATGGAGCCGTTCGAGTTTCCGGCGACGACGAAGCCGGCGATGGACGTTTGGTGGTCGTTGCCTGCGATGGAGCGGGCGGCGAGGGCGGTGAGGCGGGCGGCGGAGGGATTTGGAACGAGGAGGACGGGGACGATTTCGCCGGTGGTTTTGCGAGCGTTGAGGAGGATTTCGCCGCGATCGTTGATGGCTGAAGGATAAAAGACCTGCTGAAGGTTGGCGCTGGGGAGATCCACCAGTGAATTAAGATCGAGCATGACGCCTCCGGACCAAAGCGCCGGAGTCGCGACGATGGGCATTTTGGCCGGAGCTGACGAGAACGAGGTAGAAATCGTGCCCAGGTTGTTGATAAGGATCTTCGCCTGCGGGTAAGTCCCGCCATCCGGGCTGAGGTCGAGGATGCGGCCCATCGATTGAAGGAACGAGGTTTGTCGGCGTCCGAGCGGGCCGGCGTCGGTGGACGTGGTGCCGACCAACACGCCGGCATCGGAAAGATCGGTGCCGAAGCTGGAGGGGCGGGGCGAGGGTGCAGGCTCGGGAGAGGGGCCTGTATCCAAAATTCCGATCATGGTGAGTTCGTTGCCGCGTAAACGGAAGGCGCGATCGGTGGTGGCTTCCAAGCCGTCGCCATGGGTGCCGGCGATCTCAGCGGAATTGTTGATCGCGGTGACGGAGATTCGCTGGAAGGGCAGGGGAAGAAAGCCGGTGAACTCGGTGACCCGGCCGTCGTGATACACGAAGACGCCGTTGGAAAAGGTGCCGGCGACTTGTCCGTGGGCGTTGATGGCTTGGGCGGTTCGGTCGGCGCCGAGATCGATGAAGGCGCCGTCGGAATGGAGGAAGCCGTAGCCGGTGAACTCGCCGGTGCGCACGCGGCCGACGATCTGGCCGGAGTCGTTCATCGCGAGGGGGTCGACGGCCAGGCCGCCGGCGGCGCCGAGATCGTGAACTTGTTGGCGGTCCCAGAGCAGCAGATGACCGTCGGCGGACGTGCCGGCGACGTGGCCGTGGTTGTTGAGGGCGACGGAAGGTTCGAAAATGACGCCGTGGTTGGCAGCGGTGATAGCTTGAAAACCGAGCGGGCTCAGGTCGATCGCGTGGTAGCGGGGCTGCGCGGCGGCGCACAGGAGGGTCGAGCCGAGGATCGTAAGCGTGGAGAGCCGACCCGCAAAGTGCACTACGGCGCCAAGCGAGAGTAATAGTCTTTCAGCAGAATAGGTGGGCCTGCTCGCGGGCTCACTCCCCTGGGAGCGAAAAAGGGGGAACTCATCACGGTCTAAATTCATGGCGCTAGAGGTTTCCGGGGACTTCGTAGATCTCGATCAGTGCGATGCCTGAGGCGCCAGTGACCGAGCTGATGTGAACAGTGTAAACGCCTGGTGGCACCGCGACCAGCATGGCGGAATCCCAAGCAGAGGTGAGCGGCGTGGCGCCGACCGCCTGTGCGGCTGCTTGGAGGCCGGGATCGCCAAACCAGTTGTCGTTCTCCCGGATCGCTGTGCTGCCTTGAAATAGTGTCAGCTTGGGATTGGGCAACGTGCCCGAGACACCCAGCGAGGGTCCTACGGCTTGGATGAGTAGGCGTTTGTGCGCTTGGCCGGACACCACAAAGCCGCCGATCATGGGAGAGCTCGATGTTACTTCGCCGCGGGTGGAAATCGCGACGAGGTGGTTGGGATTGCTGGTGTCGGCATCATAGATCTCGATGAGCCCGACCCCTGTGCCGCCGCTTTTTCCGGAGAGATGGAGGGTATAGGCACCATGCGAGAGGCTCGGCAGAAGCGCGGCATCGAGGCTAGGATCGGGAAATGAGAATGCGCCGGCACTGGACGCCGCATTTGCGACCGCAGTCTTGTTTGGCAGGCCGCTTGTTTGGGTGACCCAATTATCGTTCGAATGAATTTGCGTGGAGCCGCTGAAGACCTGCAGGACTGGATCGCTCAATGCACCGGAAACGCCCATGGAGGCAAGCGTCGGACCAACTCCCCGTAAGAGGATCGGTTTGGCGCTACCGCCGCTGTTGCTGATCACCAGACCTGCGATGAGGATGTTTCCGCCGGTCCCGACGTTGCCGCGTGTCGAGATCGCGATCGGGTGGTTGTTGCCTTGGACAAATGGAACGCCGACCGCATCCCACGCGAGAGCGACGGTCGTTGCCTCCGAAGAGCCGTAGAGAACGCTTGCGGCCTGAACGGTCGCGGTGCGTGCGTCAATCATTTGGGACGAGGGGCCGAGATAATCAGTGAAAGCTTTATAGAATATTTTCCGCGCCTTCTCCATTCCGAGTGCCGGCACGTTGATAGAGGACTTGCCTTGGGGGTGAGTGCCGCCCTTGGCGAGGAGGCAGAATGCCAGGTTGGGGATTCCGGCATTATCGTGAACGCGGTCTGCTGGATTGAAACTGGCGGAGTAAAAGTCTTCCGATACGCCATCTTGGATTGGGTTAGCCATATAACGAATGGCATCCCCAGGAACGTTTGGCGTCATTGTAGCTTCTGCTAAAAGCCAAGTTGCGGACGCAATTTGTTGAGGCTGCCCGCTATTTTGCCAATGGTGTGCGGCGGCCATCATATCAGCAAAGCTTTCATTCAAGGCTCCAGACTCACCGATGTTGCTGATCAGTCCCGATGTCGTATAGACAATGCCGTGCGTAAACTCATGGGTTACCACATCCTGATCGGCTCCATAATCCCCCCAACTGGTTCCAGGCCCGCCGAAAAGAAAGCCGTCCGGCCCCCAAGACGCATTTTGAGTGTTTTCAACGTTCATATAACTCGTAAGCATAGCACCGTTGCCATCATACGAGTCGCGGTTATGCACATTATAAAAATAATCGTAGGCATCGTGCAGCCGATCCCAATTGTTCTGCGCTCTGTAGGTAGAATCGAAGAAATACGGATTTCCTCCCTCTTCACGCCAAAGCAGATAAGGTTGTCCTCCAGCTCCCGGATCGAATTTATATATCTTACGATTGAGCGCATGAGATACCTGCGAATGACGATCAACCACTTCACCGGTGGTCGCGTCCACGAATACAAATTCGTCCACCCGGCCGTCTTCGTCGCGGCCCTGAACGTGAATCTCCCACGCCAAGTGCAAATCCTGATACAAACTGGTGATAACGTAGACGAGGCGGGAGGAAACAACACCAACGTCGCGGGTCGGGCCGGACATTGCGCGTTGTTCTGCATCGCGTAGAGACGTTCGCGCCAATGTCGGTGGCGGCAGTTCCGCTTGATCGCGGGCATTGCCGAACGCGGCGTAAACGCTACCCTTATCGTCGATGTGCAACGACAGGATGCCGCCAACTACATCGAGGCCGTGCTTGGTTTGTTGGAAGCGCACGTGTATGTGTCCCAGTTCGTCTGTGTGAGTCCGAACTGGCCGCAAATCTTCGACGCGAAGGCGGAAGGCGCGTGCGACGTCGGACAGGATGGGGTGGAGTTCGCTCGCCGCCGGGGTCCAGCCGCTGAGGTTGACACGACCCAATTCCCCTCGAAGGGCGGTCGCAGTGCCTTGGCGGCTCAGCGACGCGAGTTCGAAGGCAGGCTTGGCACGAAGAACATCCGCGATATCGGGTGCGAGTCGTTCGTCGGAAGGCACTCGCTCCATATACTGCGCGGGCCGAACCGGAGCTTGAGCACCGAGGGCAACGACCGCGATGGACACAAACGGCACGATCAACGTCCTTCTCATAGTGTTTAGATGCTGGATTCCGCGCGGTAGGGTTGGCGCAGGGGGGGTAAGTGGCTACGTCATTGGTTGACGCGAGGAGAGAGCGAACCGAATTGAGATCCGTTATCTCTTTATTGACAATTCTTGGCAGACGCCCTCGTGGAGCGAAAACCTAGTCAGGCCAAGCAACGAAGGTTCTCGCGGAGTTTTTGGCGGGTGAAGCGGCACAGCGGCAATCGTTGGCGGGCGCACACGCGGAGCCTACGGCTGACCTTTGCTTTTCAGAATGGACAAAGAAACGTTCAACGGGCTGTCCGAGAACGAGCAGCTACCGCTTTATTAAAGACGCCTGAGCCCAGGGGTAGTGCGGCGCTTCAGGCCGCACTACGGTGGCTACGGGACCAGATAGATTTCGACGAGGGCGACGCCGGTGGCGTTGTTGGTGCCGGAGACGTGGACGGTGTAGGCGCCGGGTTCGAGCTGGATGAGAAGGGCGGCGTCTTTGCTGGCGTCGGGGAGAGCGGGGAGACCGACTTGCGTCGTTGAGGTGGCGAGGAGCGGGGTGGAGGTGGCGGAGCCCCAGTCGTCGTTGCCCATGACGGGAGTTGATCCGCGATAGAGGAAGAGTTGGGGGTCGGAGAGGGTGCCGGTGACGCCGCGGGCGGCGAGTTCGGGGCCGAGGGCGCGGAGAAGGACTTTGGCGGGACCGTCGCCGGCGAGGGCGAAGCCGACGATACCGATGGATTCGCCAGTGCCGATCTGGAGGCGGATGGCGGCGGCGGAGAGGCGGGCGGCGTTTTCGTCGCCGGCGTCGTAGATTTCGGTGAGGACGATGCGCGCAGGGTCGGCGGGATTCGAGGCGTGGGCGGTGTAGGCGCCGGGCGGGAGATCGGCGAGGAGGGCGGCGTCGTTGCTGCCGGCGGCGAGAGGTTGGGCGCCGAGGCGGGTGGCGGTGGCGGCGAGGGTGGCGGTTTGCTCGGTGGACCAATTGTCGTTGGAGACGACGACGGTGTTGGCGGAATTGAAGATTTTGACGGCGGGATCGGTGGCGGCGTTGGTGACGCCGAGGGGAGCGAGGCCGGGGCCGACGGTGCGGAGGAGGATGGAGCCGTTCGATTTTCCGGCGATAGCGAAGCCGGCGATGGAGGTTTGGTTGCCGGTGCCCGCGACCGCGCGCGCGGCGAGGGCGGTGAGGCGGGCGGGAGGAGCGGGACGCGGGGTGAGGAGGAGTGTCGTGCTGGCTAGAGTGGTCTGGCCGTAGTAGGCGGAGACCAACAGCTGTCCGCGATCATTGAAGTCGAGCACCTGCAGAGGGAGGACGTCGAGGCTTTCGAAATCGATGAAGTCGTCGAAACGCTTGAGCACGCCGCCCGTCCAGATGCCGATGGTGGGGAAGTTGCCGGCGACAACGTTGTAGTTGTTGATCCTCCGGGCCGAGGTGTTCTGGGCCGGGACGGTTGACGCGATCTGGAACATTCGCCCGGCGGTGTGAAGTGTGGCATGAGTCACATCCGAGCTGTCCATGGCGTCTCCGACAATGTTACCGGCGTCGTTGAGGTGCCAGGCGCTGCTATGGTCGCTGCCCAACCTGCCCAGAGCGGTGATGGTGCCATCGCGATAGAAAAAGGCGTGGCGAGGCACCGGCTCCCGCGTTGGTCGTGGAGGAGCCAACGACCCATCCGGCGGCATTGATGGCGACTGGCCAGGGGTCTGAACCTCCGAGCGTGCCGATGTCGGTGAGCGACCCGGCTTTGAAGATGAGCGCCCGGCTGCGATTCGTCAGGGCGATCTGCCCCTGGTTGTTGATGGCATGCGCGGAATCAAAGGGGTCTTCCATCTCCGCGAGTTCGCCGTCGGCGATCGTGAACGAGCGCTGGGACGGGCCGGTGGAATGTGAGGAAAAACCAATCATGACGCCGGAATCGTTGAGATCCTGGATGTAAGGTGCTTCCCCGGGAGGCTTGATGCGGGCGATGGTGTTGCCGTCCCAGAGAAGGATTTCGTCCGATTCATTGCGGCCGGCCACGTGCCCCAGGTTGTTGAGCGCGGACGCATCGCGAAAACCCAACGTGCGAAGATCCAGGACGTCGTAGCGCGGTTCGGCGGCGGAGGCGGTGGAGAGAACGAGCGCGAGCAGCAGCGCTGCGCTCCGTGGGGTGGGGTAGCGGGAGTGCATAATTGAGGCAGATGAAAACGTGGCCGGAGACGGAGGGCGAGCGACACGTTTTTTTGCCGAATTTAGTGACTTCCGTCATTTCTGCCGGGTCGAACGACTCTTCCGTTGCGTTAGCTGTCTCGGCTTCTAGAACCCGCGTTTCGGTTCCTTCGAACCGCCCGATTCACATGTCTCCTGTCGATCCTACTCCCTCGTCGTCCGCGGCGATTCGCCCGATCAAGAAGCTCATGGCGGCCAACCGCTCCGAGATCGCCGTGCGCATTTTTCGCGCGGGGACGGAGCTCGGGTTGCGGACGGTGGCGATCTTCGCGCACGAGGACCGGTTGAGCATCCATCGCTACAAGGCGGACGAGGCGTATCAGGTTGGGCAGGGGAAGGGGCCGGTGGCGGCGTATCTCGACATCGAAAGCATCGTGGCGGTGGCGAAGGAGAAGGGCGTCGATGCGATTCATCCGGGTTATGGTTTCCTTTCGGAGAACGCGGACTTCGCGCGGGCGTGCGAGAAGGCGGGGCTGATTTTCGTGGGGCCGCGGCCGGAGTTGCTCGAGATGATGGGGGACAAGACGGCGGCGCGGGCGCTGGCGAAGCGGATCAACGTGCCGGTGCTGCCGGGCACGGAGGAGCCGATCACGGATCGCGAGGAGGCGTTGAAGACGGCGAAGGCGATCGGCTTTCCGCTGATCATCAAGGCGGCGTTTGGCGGCGGCGGGCGTGGGATGCGCGTGGTGCACAAGGCGTCGGAGCTCGCGTCGCTGCTCGACGAGGCGCAGGGTGAGGCGGGACGGGCGTTTGGGAATCCGGCGGTGTTTCTCGAGAAATACATCCCGCGGGCGAAGCACATCGAGGTGCAGATTCTCGGGGACAAGCATGGCAACGTGATCCACCTGCACGAGCGCGACTGCTCGGTGCAGCGGCGGCATCAGAAAGTCGTCGAAGTGGCGCCGAGCTACGGACTGCCCGAGGATGTCGTGAAGGAGTTGTGCGAGGCGGCGGCGCGGATGGCGCGCGAGATCCGCTACGACAACGCGGGCACGATCGAATTTCTCTACGATCTCGACCGGCACGAGTGGTTTTTCATCGAGATGAACCCACGTATCCAGGTGGAGCATACGGTGACGGAAGTCATCACGGGGCTCGATCTGGTGCGGTCGCAGGTGTTGATCGCGCAGGGCCACGCGCTGCATTCGCCGGAAGTGGGCATGCCGCCGCAGGACAAGATTCCGCGCAACGGCTACGCGATCCAGTGCCGGATCACGACGGAGGATCCGGAGAACAAGTTCATTCCCGACTACGGGCGGCTGCTGGCGTATCGCTCGCCGGGCGGATTCGGCGTGCGGCTGGACGGCGGCATGGGCTTTGCGGGCGCGGTGATCACGCCGTTCTACGATTCGCTGTTGGTGAAGTGCATCGCGAGCGGGCACAGCTACGACATGGCGATCAACCGGTCGCGGCGGATTTTGACGGAGTTTCGCATCCGCGGCGTGAAGACGAACATTCCGTTTTTGGAAAACGTCATCGCGCATCCGACCTTCCGCAGCGGCGAAGCGACGACGACGCTGATCGATACGACGCCGGAGCTGTTCAAGTTCAAGCCGCGGCGCGACCGCGCGACGAAGCTGCTGAACTACATCGGCAACGTGACGGTGAACGGCAACCCGCACGCGAAAGGCTATCGTCCGGAGAAACCGCTGCTCCTGCCGCCGGTGCCGGACGGGTCGCGCGGCGAGCCGCCGCGGGGCACGCGGCAGTTGTTGCTCGAGCTCGGGCCGAAGAAATTTGCGGAGTGGACGCTGAAGCAGAAGCGGCTGTTAGTGACGGACACGACGTTCCGCGACGCGCATCAGTCGTTGATGGCGACGCGGGTGCGCAGCTACGACATGCTCGCGGTGGCGGGCGCGGTGGCGCATCACGCGTCGGATTTGTTTTCGCTGGAGATGTGGGGCGGCGCGACCTTCGACACGGCGATGCGCTTCCTGAGCGAGGATCCGTGGGAGCGACTGCGGCACCTGCGCGCGCGAATTCCGAATATTTGTTTCCAGATGCTTTTCCGCGGCGCGAACGCGGTGGGCTACACGAATTATCCGGACGAAGTGGTGGCCGGCTTCGTGAAGCATGCGGCGGCGAGCGGCATGGATATTTTCCGGATTTTCGACTCGTTGAACTATCTGCCGAACCTGCGCGTCGGCATGGAGGCGGTGCAGGAGACGCACGCGATCTGCGAGGCGGCGATCTGCTATACGGGCGACATCCTCGACGAGAAGCGGGACAAGTTCTCGCTGAAGTATTACGTGAAGCTCGCGAAGGAGCTGGAGCGGATGGGCGCGCATTTCCTTGCGATCAAAGACATGGCGGGACTGTGCCGGCCGGCGGCGGCGCACAAGCTGGTGAAAACGCTGCGCGAGGAAGTCGGGCTGCCGATCCACTTCCACACCCACGACACGAGCGGCGTGGCGGCGGCGTCGATTCTGCGCGCGAGCGATGCGGGCGTGAACGTGGTCGATCTGGCGATCGCTTCGATGAGCGGAAGCACGGCGCAGCCGAATCTGAATTCGGTGGTGGCGTCGCTGCAGCACACGCCGCGGGACACGAAGCTGAACCTCGACCGGCTCAACGAGTTTTCCGACTACTGGGAGCAGGTCCGCGAGTTTTACCGCCCCTTCGACACGGCGCCGAAGACGGGGTCGGCGGAGGTTTACCTGCACGAAATGCCGGGCGGGCAATACACGAATCTCAAGGAGCAGGCGGCGGCGATGGGCGTGTCGCACCGCTGGCCGGAGATCGCCCGCACGTATGCGGAGGTGAATCAGCTTTTTGGAGACATCGTGAAAGTGACGCCGTCGTCGAAAGTCGTCGGCGACATGGCGCTGTTCCTCTTCTCGCGCGGCATCAAGCCGGCGGACGTGGTCAACCTCGAGCCCGGCGCGACGCCCTTCCCGGAGAGCGTGATCGACATGATGATGGGCGGACTCGGCTGGCCGGAAGGCGGCTGGCCGGAACCGGTGTGGCGCGCGATTCTCGGCGAGACTCGCTTCAAGGAAGCGAAGGCGAAATACGTCGCGGCCACGAAGGCGGCGGCGAAGCCCAAAGCCGGAAAGAAGGTGGCGACGGGCGCACAGCTCGAAGCCTTCCGCAAAGAGCTCGCGGAGAAATTGAAGCACGAGCCGACGGAAGATGAGTTGTATTCGCACCTCATGTATCCGGCGGTGTTCGCGGATTTCGCGAAGCATCAGCGCGAGTATGGCGACGTCAGCGTGCTGCCGACGCCGACGTTCTTCTACGGATTGCGTCCGGGCGAGGAGATCTCGGTGGAGATCGAAGAAGGCAAGGTGCTGATCATCCGGCTCGTCTCGATCGGCGCGCCGGACAAGGACGGCCGCCGCACGCTGAGCTACGAGTTGAACGGCATCGCGCGCGAGGCGTTCATCGTCGACAAGAGCGTGGCGCCGAAATCCAAGGCGCGGGTGAAAGCCGATCTGGCGGATCCGCTGCAGGTGGCGGCGCCGATTCCGGGATTGATCGTCGTGATGAATGCGTCGGTCGGGGCCAAGGTGGCGAAGGGCGACAAGCTCTTCATGATGGAGGCGATGAAGATGCAGACGACGGTTTACGCGCAGACGGACGGCGTGATCGCGGAAGTCAACGCGACGACGGGCGACACCGTGGAGGCGAAGGACCTGATCGTGAAGCTGCGCGCGGCGACGTGAGCGGTGCATCCATGCGGGTGAGCTCGTTAAACGGAGCCGGTTGGCGGCGGATTTTTCTCACCAACTAGAATTGGCAGACGGTAACGGATACTCCCGGTAGTCTAGACGCGTGCCAGATCGTGCAGCCCGACTTCAAAGACGGTTTGGAAGAACGGTTCATTCCGAACGCGTGATACGTAATCTCACGCAGCAGAAGCTGGCGTTCGAGTCGGGCTTGAGCCTGACCTACGTCGGAGAGGTGGAGCGGGGGGAGCGGATGGTGTCGCTCGACACGGTGACGCGGCTGGCGTCGGCGATGAACCTGACCGCGGCGGAGCTGCTGAAAAAGGCGGGCCTTTGAGGAAATCGGCCGAGAGGCATCCCGGACGGGTTTGTCGGATGTCGGAGGCGGAACATTTGTGGGCGCAGGCGAAGACAGGAAGGCGGAGCATCCGTCTTCGGCGGCCAAATTGACGATGAATGATTCCACCCGAGCTCCGATCCTGGTTGCCGAGGACAACGACGACGATCTCTGCCTGTTGCGGCACTACCTGCAGCTTGCGGGTGTGACGCATCCGGTGATCTCGGTCGGCGACGGCGAGCAGTTGATCGAGTTCCTGCGGCCGTTGTGCGATCCTGCGCGGAGCGCGGCGGTGGTTCGGCCGTGCGTGTTGTTCCTCGACATCAACATGCCGAAGATGGACGGGTTCGAGGCGCTCGCGTGGATCCGGGCGCAGCCGGCGTTGCGGGATCTGCCGGTGATCGCGTTATCGGGTGCGATCGAGCCGCGCGACGTGCAGCGGGCGTCGAATTTGGGCATCGCGCAATTCGTGACGAAGTATCCGCGGCCGCATGTGTTCGCGGAGATCGTGGAGAACTACAGCGGAGCGTGAGAGGATGGTGCGGGGTGAAGCACCGCACCACGAAGGGAGGTTGTGGACGAAAAAAGGGCGGACCCGGGAGGGCCCGCCCTTTCGATCGCGGCGACGTGGCCGGTTAAAACAAGTCGGCCGTGATCTTAATGGGCAGGGTCACGCGCACGTTGAGCGGGCGACCGTCGCGGCCGGTCGCGGGCTTGAACTTCCAGCGCTGGACGGCGGCGATGCACTCTTCGGCGGTGGAGGACTCGACTTTGCCGACGACCTGGACGTCGCGCGTGGCGCCGTCGCGAAGGACGACGAACGCGACCTTCACCTCGGGCGGAAGGTTGCGGCCGGCGCTTAGCTTCGGCGCGGGGGTGTCGTAGGGCTGCGGCGCGGTGGCGATTTCGTGGGAGCTGGCGATGCGATCGACGCTGAGCAGGCGGGCGTCGAGCGCGAGCTGCTGGCCCTCGACGATCTCGCCGCTGACGACGACCGGATCGTAGCCGGCGAGCGTGAGTTCGTAGGAGACGGACTGCGGCGGGATGTTGGAGACGCTGAGCGGTGTGATGCCGATGACCTGGCCGTTGCGTGAAACGGTCGCGCCGGCGGGTGTGCTGGTGAGCATGACGGCGCCGCTCTTGAACGCGGTGCCGACGTTGGTGGTCGCGCGTTTCGCGACGTTGACGAGCTCGACCTGATCCTTCCAACCGGGATTCGAGAACGTGACGGAATAGTCGCCGGGCGGCAGATCGTCGAACTGGGCGGGTGTGCGGCCCTGGCGAATCGGACGGGCGCCGGGGACACCGGCCGGACGAACGGAGAACTCGATGTTTTCCGGCGTGCTCGTGACCGCGAGAGTGCCGGTGGCGCGTTGGAGAACGATGAGACCGAGGTCGGTGGTCTTGGTGCCGGCGATGTCGGCGGTGAGTTCGACGGGCTCGTAGCCTTCGAGCGAGATGTTCACGCGGTGCGAGCCGGGCATGATGTCGTTGAGCGAGATCGGCGAGAGGCGCACGGGGCCTCCGTCGATCGACACCTGGGCGCCGACGGGCGACGTAGTGACAACGAGGATACCGGGCGAATTGGCGATGCGTTCGGCCTCGATCTCGGCGGTGACGGCCTCGCGAGTCTGCGCTTCGGCCTGCTGACGGGCGAGCGCGACGGCTTCCTCGCGGGCTTTCTCGGCTTCGAGGCGGATGCGTTCGGCTTCGGCCTTCGCCTGCGCTTCGAGCGCCTGGGCGCGCGCGGTGGCGGCTTTGGCGAGCTGGGCGGAGGCTTCCTTTTCCTGCTCGATCACCGCCTGCGCCTGTTTCGCATCGAGGTAGAATTTCCCGGCGAACACGGCGCAGGCGAGACCGGCGGCGATGCCGAGGTAGAGGCCGATGCCGCGTTTTTTCTGCGGCGCCGCGGCCGAAGCGGCAGCGGGGACGATGGCGGCGGGCGGCGGAGTGACGGGCGCTTTCGGCGGCGGGGGCGTGGCGGCTTTGGGAGCGGTCTTCTCCTGTTTGCGCGCGGGAGCGACTTCAACTTTCGCGACCGGCTTCGCTTCCGGACGCGCAGCGGTTTTGGGCGCGACGGCGGGTTTGGTTTCGGGCAGGAGCGCGACGGCAGCGGCGGAGGTGACGCCCGCCGGTTCCATTTCCGCAACGCGAGCGGAGTGTGAAACGGTCACCGCCTTGATCGCGGGCTCGGCGGGAGCGGACGAGGATTTGGCGGGTGACGGCGTGGCGGGAGCCGTGGGAGCAATGGCGGCGGGCACGGGTGCGGCGCCGGGTTTGGTCCACGTTGGATGCCACTCGGTGAGAGTGCGCGCTTGGGAGCCGGCGAGGTGAAGGACGCCGAGAAGATCCGGTGTGACGGCGATGTCGGCGGGCAGCTGAAGCTGGAGATGGGAAGCGATGCGGGCGACGTCGGGCGTCCACGGCGTGAGTCCGACCGAGCGGGCGATTTCGGCGGAGAACCACGCCTGTTTGTCGGTGAAGCTCGCGCAACGGAACGCGGCGGTGGCCACGGCGGACGGCAGCGTGGACAGCGCGGTTTTCAACGACGGGGCGAGCTCGGCGGCGATGCGCGGGCCGGCTTCGCTGAAGTCATAAGTATCGTTGAAGAACAATCGGGCGGCGGCGCCGCGGAGTTTCAGGCCGAGCGCGGCTTGGACGATCGTGAAGAGCGTATCGAGGCCGGTGGTGCAGGGCGCGACACCTTCGACGCCGCGCGCGGTGATGAGGAAGAGTTGGGAATTTTCGAGACCGAGATTCCAGAGAACGACGGGATTACTGCCCGCGTGGCGGACGGCGGTAGCGGCGGCGGCGATGCGGCTGAGGATGCCGCTTTCGATGCGGACCGGCTCGATCTGCCGATCGCGAACCGCCTCGGTGGCGGCTTCGAGCGAAGACGTCGGCGCGAGGTTGATCAGCCAGCGGGCATTGCCGACCGGCGTGACGGTGGAGCCGTCCTCGGCGTGGCAGGAGAGAAGTTCGAATGGACCTTCGAGCCCGTGCGGAAGGTTGCCGGCGAAGGTGCGGAGCGCGGCGTCGGTGCGGTGACGCGAGGCTTCGTTGCCGACGGACAGGTGCCAGTGCGATTGGAGCGGGGCGAGCGCGACGACGGCGTGAATCGGGGCGCCGTTGCTTAACGCGGCGAGCAGTTCTTCGACGGCGGGTTTCTGGTCGAGGGGACATTCCCGGCAAAACTCGATGGCGGGACCGGTGGCGCGAACGGCGTGCAACGAGTGCCGCGTGAGTTCGACGTAATACTGCTTTGGGTTGGACGTTGGCATGGCGGGAGTCGGGTTGGAGCGGGAGTTAAAGGGTTGGGGATGTGTCATATAATGTATGACAATTTGCGGAGGGGACGGGCGGGGGGAGGCATGGGCGGAGAAGGTCAGTCGACGGCGAGCATGCTCTTCATCTTTTCCTGGAACTGGCGCCGGCGGTCCTCGAAGTCCTTCACCCGTTTCGCGAGTGCGGCGGCTTCCTCTTCGCAGGCGGCGCGCTCGGCCTGGAGGGAGGCGCGTTCGTTGGCGAGGGTGGCGGATTGCTGGCGCAGCGCGGCGGTTTCTTTCGTGAGGCGGGACTGCTCTTCGGCGAGGGCGGCTTCCTGCTCCGCGAGGGAGATGGCGAGTTTGTCGAGCTCGGCGCGCTTCGCGGCCTGCTCGGATTTGGTCTGTTCGATTGCGGCGAGTTCGGACTTCGTGCGGGCGAGATCGGCTTCGAGCTGTTGGCGGAGTTGCGCGGCGGCTTTCTGGGCGGCGTCGGCCTGCTGGCGGGCGGCGGAGATTTCCTCTTCGGCGGCGGCAAGCTCGGTTTCGCGGGCGTCGAGTTCCGCGGCGCGCTTCTTCGCTTCGGCGGCGAGACGGGCGAGTTCGGCTTCGGCTTTCTGGCGCGCGGCGGTGGCGTTGCGAACGGTCGTTTCGTGAGCGGTGCGCTCGGCTTCGAGTCGGGCGTCTTCTTCGGCGACGGCGGCGGCGTGGGCTTTTTGCTTTTGGGCGAATTCGGCGGAGCGCTGATCGAGTTCGCGTTTCGAGGCGTCGACCTGACTGCGCGCGGTGGCGAGGCGGGCTTCCTCGTCGGCGAGGTGTTCGAGATTCTTGGCGAGCTGCTGACGTTCGACCTCGAGTTTGGCGAGCGCCTCGGCGGCTTCGGCGGCGGCGGCCTCGCGTTCGGCGAGGGCGGCTTCGCGGCGATTGAGCGTTTCGGTTTGCTTCTTGGCGGACGCGTCGAACGCGCTGCGGTCTTTCGTGAGCTGCTGGCGGGTGGCGGCGAGCTCTTCCTGGGCGGCGGTCAGTTCGGCCTCGCGCTTCTTCGCGTCGGCGGTGAGGCGGGCGAGCTCGGCGTCTTTCTTCTGGCGCGCGGATTCGAAGGTTGCGCGTTCGGCTTCGAGGCGGGCCTCTTCGTCGGCAAGTTCGGCGGCGCGGGCGTCGTGGGTTTTCTTGAGGTTGGCGAGGCGGGCCTGCTCGGTTTCGAGCTGCTGACGCTCCTGCGCGAGGCGCTGGCGGTCGGCCTCGAGTTTGGCGACGGCCTGTTCGGCTTCGGCGATCGCGGCTTCGCGCTCGGCGAATTCGGCTTCGCGGCGGGCAAAGGCGTCGGACTGCTTCTTCGCGGCGACGGCGAGCGCGGCGCGTTCGTCGGCGAGTTGTTTTTTGGATACGGCGAGTTCCTCTTGAGCGGCCGCGATATCGGCCTCGCGACGCCGGGTGTCGGCTTCGAGGCGGGCGAACTCGGCTTCGTTCTTTTGGCGGTCGGCGTCGAAGGACTTGCGATCGGCTTCGAGCTGCTTGCGTTCCGCGGCGATCTCGTTGGCGCGGGCTTCGAGCGCTTTCTTGGTTTCGGCGAGACGGGAGTGTTCTTGCGCGAGCTGCTGCTGGTCGCGGACGAGCTCCTGACGATCGGTCTCGAGTTTGGCGATGGCCTGTTCGGCTTCGGCGGCGGCGGCCTCGCGTTCGGCGAGTTCCGCTTCGCGACGGTTGAAGGCTTCGGACTGTTTCTTCGCAGCGGTTTCGAGGGTGGCGCGGTCTGCGGCGAGCTGTTTGCGGGAAGCGGCGATTTCGTCGGCGCCGGCGTCGACCTCGGCGGAGCGGGCGGCGAGAGCCGATTCGCGGCGCGTGAGTTCGGTTTCGCGCTGCTGGCGGTCGGCCTCGGCGTCGCGCGTGGCGGTTTCGAGCGCGGCGCGATCGGCGGCGATCCGGGCTTCTTCGGCGGCGAGGGCGTCGAGGCGGGTTTGTTGTTCCGCGGCGAGCTCGGCGGCGCGGCGATCGAGGGAAAGTTTCAGTTCGGCGAGGCGTTTTTCCTCGGCGGCGAGATTGGCCTGGGCGGCGACGACTTCGGCGGCGGCGGCCTCGCGTTCGGCGAGGGCGGCTTCGCGCTGACGCGCGGCGGCGAGCTGTTTTTCGAGCGTGGCTTTATAGGTGGCGCGCTCCTGTTCGAGGTGCTTGCGGGCGAGGGAGAGCTCCTCCTCGGCGGCGGCGATGTCGGCTTCGCGTTTCGTGGTTTCGGCGGCGAGGCGGGCGAGTTCGGATTCTTTTTTCTGGCGCGCGGCTTCGCTGGCGCGGACGGCGGCTTCGTGCGTGGCGCGTTCGGCTTCGATGCGCGCTTCCTCCTCGGCGGCGGCGGCGGCCTGGATCTTCTGCTGACGGGCGAGTTCGGCGGCGCGTCGATCGAGTTCGCGTTTGACGTCGTCGAGCTGGCGTTGCGTGGCGGCGAGATCCGCGCGCTGACGTTCGAGTTCGGCGCGGGCGGATTCGAGCGGACCGAGTTGTTCGGTGAGCTGGCGGGCGGCGGCCTCGCGTTGCGCGAGCTCGGCGCGTTGTTGTTCGAGTTGTTTGCGGGCGAGGGAAAGTTCCTCTTCCGCGGCGGCGAGTTCGGCCTCTTGTTCGGCGAGGGTTTCGGCGCGGCGGGAATCGTTGGCGCCGGTTTGCTCGAGTTGGGCGAGACGCCGGCGAAGCGCCTCGGCTTCGCGCTCGGCGGCTTCGCGGGCGGATTGGGCGGATTGGAGCGATTCGCGTTCGAGCTTGAGCTCGGCGTCGAGGCGCGAGCGATCGGCGTCGTTGACGGAGAAGGTGTCGGAGGCGGAGAGGTTGAAACGGGACGGAGGCGCGACGCCGTCGTCGTGAGGTTCCGCGAGGAAGCGGGCGATTTCGAACCAGCGCGCGGTGTCGATCTCGGGCGCGTGGCCGTTGAGGTGGGTGTTGAGAAGTTCGATGGCGCGCTCGTGGAGGGCCTTGAAGTCGACGGGCGGCGGGAGGATGTCGTTGACGCGATGACGGATCGCTTCGACGACGCGGTCGAACTGGAGCGCCGGGCAGAGGAGAAGGAGTGGCGGAGCGCCGGGCTCGCGGCGGAGTTTTTCGACGAAGAGGAAAGGTTCTTCGGGGTGGGAGCGGGCGTCGTTGACGATCAGTTGGAAGGACTCGGCGTTGAGGGCTTCGTCGATGGCGTCGATGGAATCGAGTTCGCGTGCGTAGATGCCGCCGCCGGCGAGCACGAAGGCGCGGCCGTGGGAGCGGCGGGTGTCGGACTTGACGAGCAGGATTTTCGCCGAGAGCTCGATGGCGGGAGGGGCGAAGGCGTTCACGGGCTGGCGGTGCCAGCCGAGAGCGGGAAGGGGAGGGCTCGCGGCGTGGCGAAAACCCAGCGGGATCGGAGGGAGAATTCCTCCACAACTGAAGCGGGACCGGTGCGTTGAGTTGTGTGCATGGTGCTGGAAGCCATGGGCCGTGCACGGACACAGGATCGGGCAATTGGTTCGCGGTTGATACGGAAAATCCCTGAAGGGGAGTGGGGAAATCGCGTAAACGGGGTGTGAAAAACCGAGCGCGAGGTGAGCGCGTCAACAGGCGAATCCACGTGGGAAAGAGCCACTCGCTCACGCTCGCAGACACCGGAGCGTGTGCAACAAGTGGCGGCCGGACGTGTCCTCGTGGCGCACCATGGCTGCTCCAGGATCAACGGGTAATGTGATCGCCGCGCTCGCGAGTTTTTTCATTCCGGGTTTGGGGCAGTTGCTGCAGGGAAAATTGATTCGCGCGCTGGTGATGTTCGTGCTCGCGGCGGTGTTGTGGTGGTTCCTGCTCGGTTGGGTGATCCACCTCTGGTCGATCATCGATGCGGCGCTCTACAAGCGGCCGGTGGAGCGGTGAGGCGGGCGAGCCCCGGATGGGCAAAGTCTTTACCCGCCGCGTCGGCGGGTGTAGCTAAATCGTGAATACGAACCCCATGAAACGTTACCTGCGTATGATCGGCTGCGGCGTGTGTGTCGCGGCGTTTTTGTCCCTGAGCCCGGCGTTGCGCGCCGACGATGTGACGGACTCCGTCGAGGAGGCGTTGAAGGCGTATAAGGACAAGGACTACGCGACGGCGGCGCAGGCGCTGGACGCGGCGGCTCAACTCGTGCGGCAGAAACGCGGGGAGCTGTTCAAGGAATTGCTGCCGGATGCTCCGGCGGGTTGGGAGGCGGATGAAGCGACGACGTCGGCGGCGGGCGCGGCGATGTTTGGCGGTGGAGTGACCGCCGAGCGCAATTACACGAAAGGCGATTCGAGCGTGACGGTGAAATTCATCACGGATTCGCCGATCATGCAGGGCGTGATGATGATGATGGGGAATCCGATGTTCGCGAATGCGGACGGCGGGAAGCTCGAGCGCATCAAGGGCCAGAAGGCGATTTTCAAGAACAGGGATGGCAGCGGATCGGTGAACGTGGTGGTCGGCGGCGCGCTGCTGGTGCAGATCGAGGCGTCGGACACGAGCGACGCGGATCTAAGGAAGTTTGCGGAGTCGATCGACTACGCGAAGTTGGCGGGAATGCTGTAAGGCTGAGCCGCCAGGCGGGAGGGCGGTGCGGGCTGAAGCGCCGCACTACTTGATCCAGGAGGGGGTGGTGCCGAGTTCGATGTCGAAGACGAAGCGGCCGATGAGCCAGACGAGGGCGACGATGATCGGGACGAGGACGAGATTGAGGACCAAGCCCGCCTTGGCCATGTCGGGGAGGCGGATGAAGCCGCTGCCGAAGACGATGGCGTTGGGCGGCGTGCCGACGGGGAGCATGTAGGAGCAGTTGGCGGCGAGCGCGCACGGGATTGCGAAGAGGAGCGGGTTTTCGCCCATGCCGATGGCAATGGAGGCGGCGATCGGGAGGAAGGTGGCGGCGGTGGCGGTGTTGCTCGTGAGCTCGGTGAGAAGAAGAATGCCGAAGCAGACGATGGCGACGGCGAGGATGACGGGCATGCCGTCGAGGTGGCCGGCGAGGGAGCCGAGGTAGGACGCGAGACCGTGGCGTTCGATGTTGGCGGCGAGACTGAGGCCGCCGCCGAAGAGCAGAAGGACGTCCCACGGGAGGCTTTTGGTGGCTTCCCAGTTCATGACGAACTCGCCGCGGGAGAAAGAGGTGGGAATGAGAAAGAGGACGAGGGCGCCGGTCATCGCGATGGTGGTGTCGGTGACGAGCGGGAGCGAGCGGGCGATGAGTGGCTGAAAGACCCAGGCGAGCGCGGTGAGCGTGAAGACGACGGCGACCCAGGCCTCGCCGCGGCTGAACGAGCCGAGGCGCGAGCGTTCGGTGGCGATGAGCTGGCGCATGCCGGGGAGTTCGGCGTTGCCCAAGCGGAAGGAGAAACGGGTGAGGGTCCAGTAGACGACGGGAAGCGTCACCAGCATGACCGGAACGCCGAGAAGCATCCATTGCCCGAAGCCGATTTTGTAGCCGTAGGTGTTGTCGAGGAAGCCGGCGAGGAGGGCGTTGGGCGGGGTGCCGATGAGCGTGGCCATGCCGCCGGTGGTGGAGCCGTAGGCGACGGAGAGGAGCAGGGCGACGCTGAAGCCGCGGAGCGCGGGGGAGTGGCGTTCGCGTTCGGGGATGAGTTGAACGACCGACATCGCGATGGGCAGCATCATCAATGCGGTGGCGGTGTTGCTGACCCACATGCTCACGAGCGACGAGGCGAGGAGGAAGCCCGCGATGATGCGGCCGGGTTGGGTGCCCATGGCGCCGATGAGATTGATGGCGACGCGGCGGTGGAGATTCCAACGCTGCATGGCGAGGGCGATGATGAAGCCGCCGAAGAAGAGGAAAATGATGGGATTGGCGTAGGGCGCGGCGGAGTCGCGGATGTTGCCCAAGTGGAGGGCGGGAAAGAGCACGAGCGGGAGAAGTGCGGTGACGGGAATCGGAAGGGCCTCGGTCATCCAGAGCACGGCCATGAGCGCGGCGGCGCCGGCGGTGCGCCAGCCCTCGACGCTGAGGCCGGAGGGCGGATCGACGAGAAGGGTGATCAGGAGAAGCGCGGGGCCGATGATCCAGCCGGACCACTGGCGGACGCCGTAGGACGCGGGGTGTTCGATGGCTTCCTTGACGGAGTGCGGATGATCGGCGGGCGGCGGGGGAGTGGGCGCGGCGGACATGGGGCGGAGGCGGACGATAGCCGAGAGGGGGGCGGGGTCACGTGCAGAAGCATTAAAGCCGTTGAATGAACGGTGGCGGGAGAACGCGAACGGGGTTAGGGGTGTGGGCGATGTCGGCGAATGACGATCCGCTGGCGGAATTGGCGAGCGAGCGCGATCCGGAGGATCTCGTGGAGGTGGGCGTGTATCCAGATGCCCGTGACGCGTCGCAGCATGGGCTGGTGGTGCTGGCGTGCGGGCAGGCGTATTGGCTGCAGCCGAGAGAAGAGGGATTCGGGTTGTCGGTGAAAGCGGGGGTGGCGGAGGAGATGCGGGAGCAGTTGCGAAAATTCGACCGCGAGAGTGTGGGTTGGCCGCCGAAACCGTGGCGGGACGTGGGCGCGGGGAAGAAGTTGGAATTGTTCACCCCGCTGTGTTGGGCGCTGGTGGCGATCGCTTCATTTCGCGCGCAGGCCGAATGGGCATGGTGGACGGAGCGCGGGGCGATGGACGCACGCGCGATGGCGGAAGGCGGCGAGTGGTGGCGGGCGGTGACGGCGCTGTTCTTGCACGCGGACGCGGGGCATCTGACGGCGAACCTGGTGAGCGGGGTGTTCGCGTTTGCGGCGGTGGTGACGACGCTGGGAATCGTGCGCGGGTGGATGGCGATCGGCGGTGCGGCGGCGGTGGGGAATTTGGTGGTGGCCGCGGCGCACGCGGGGAGCGACTATCGATCGCTGGGAGCGTCGACGGCGGTGTTTGCGGCGCTGGGAGTGCTGGTGGGGCGCGCAGTGCGCGTGGCGATGCGGGTGCAACGCGGACGGCGGTGGCGGGCGGCGCTGCTGCCGCTGGCGACGGGTGTGGCGGTGCTGGGGCTTTACGGGGCGGGCGAGCAGCGGGTGGACGTGCTGGCGCACGTGGCGGGATTTGGGGCGGGCGTGATCGCGGGCCTTATCGCAACGAGTCGACGAGCGTGGGAAGGTCAGGCGAGGGCGGAGCGGGCGGAGGCGAGGGCGGCGGAGTAGGCGGCGAGGAGGCGGTCCCATTTCGCGTCGAGGGCCGTATCCACGGTTTGGCGACGCGGATCGGCGTCGAAGGCGCGGATGGTCTGGCGGATGCCGTCGCGGAAGCGGGTGGTGCAGACGAAGTCGGGGACGAAGCGTTTGATCTTCGAGTTGTCGAAGAGGGCGCAGTGGGATTTGTCGCCGAGAAGGGAGCCGAGGGTGTCGGGAAGGCAGGCGGTGAGAAAGTCGGAGGCGATGTGGACGAGTTGAGGATTTGGAACGCCGGCGGCTTCGGCGGTTTGTTGGTAGATCTGGTTCCAGGTCAGGGCTTCGTCGGAGGTGATGTGGAACGCGTGACCGATGGCGCCGGCGTGGCCGAGGAGGCCGACGAGGCCTTTGGCGAAGTCGGTGTTGTGCGTGATGGTCCAGAGGGTGAGGCCGTCGCCGGGGACGATGAGCGGTTTGCCGGCGCGGAGGCGGGCGATGGCGGTGTAGCTTTGTTGCCAGGAGTTGACGGCGAGCGGGACGACGAGGTCGCCGTAGGTGAGGGACGGGCGGATGATGGTGATGGGGAAGGCTTCGTCGCGGTAGGCGCGGTTGAGGCGTTCCTCGCAGGAGATCTTGTCGCGGGAGTAGTCCCAGAGCGGGTTGGCGAGCGGGGTGGACTCGGTGACGAGGTAGTGGGTGAGGGGTTTCTGGTAGGCGCTGGCGGAGGAGATGAAGACGTATTGGGCGGTGCGGCCGCGGAAGAGGGCGAGACGTTGTTCGATGGCGGCGGGGTCGAAGGCGATGAAGTCGACGACGGCGTCGAAGTGTTCGCGGGCGAGTTTGTCGGCGAGAGCGGGGTCGTTGATGTCGGAGACGAGCTGGCGGGCGCCGGGGATGGTGTCGCGGGTCGAGCGGTTGAGAAGGGTGACGTCGTGGCCGCGGGCGAGGGCGAGTTGGGTGCAGGCGGTGGAGATGATGCCGGTGCCGCCAAGGAAGAGGATTTTCATAGGGGGTTGGTGCGGAGGGTAGTTGGAGAAGGCGAGAAGAGAAGCGACGGGGTGTCGTTATGGCGAAGAGGCGGCGGATGGCGAGCGGGGCAAGACAGGGATTGATGGGTCTGCGCTTGCGCGGGGAGGAGCGTTGACCTTTAACCGCGCGGAAGTGTCCCAGCTTCTTCCGAGTGCGATGACGGAGTCGGCGCCCCCTGCGGCGGTGCGGAACGCGGAGCCGTCGGCGGACGGCCCGAGTGCGTCAGCGGCGGGATTCAAGGGGATGGTGGTCGGAATCATCGTGTTGGTGGCGACGATCGTGTGTTCGGCGGTGTTGCATCATCGCGCGATGACGGCGCTGAAGGCGGAGGTGCAGGACAAGCTGGTGCGGGCGGCGATGGCGGTGGCGGTGGAGGTGGACGGGGATTTGCACCGGACGTTTGTGGATCGGGCGCAGGAAGCGACGTCGGAGTATGAGCGGGCGTTGGAGCCGTTGCAGCGGGCGCTTTATTGGAAAAAAGGCGGGCGGGATGTGCGGAACGACTACGGGTTCATCTACACGTGCATCCTGAAGGAGGAGGAGGTTTTCTTTGTGCTCGATCCGACGCCGCCGGGACTGATGTCGCCGGACGGTGTGGAGCAGAAGTCGCACGTGATGCAGCCGTATCCGGATGCCAGCGACACGCTGCGGAAGGTGTTGCGGACCGGGGAGGCGGCGGCGGATCCGGAACCGTATGAAGACGTGTGGGGCGTGTTCGTGAGCGGGTATGCGCCGTTCTACGATGGAGCGGGGGAGATGGTGGGCGTGGTGGCGGTGGACTGGCGTGCGGAGACGTATGCGAAGCGTTTGGCGGGGATCAAACGGGCATGGTATCTCCAGATCGTGCTGTGTCTCGCGAGCGGGTTTTTGTCGGGGATCGGGACGGGCATCGCGTTGGTGCGACGGGAGCGGGCCGAGGCGGCGAAGCGGCATGCCATCGAGGAGGCGCGGCGGAATCGCGAGCGCTGGCGGATCATGGTGGAGACGCTGCCGAAGCCGGCGGCGCACGTGCAGGATGGGGAAGTGTGGATGAACGGGCCGTTGCAGCAGGTGTTGGGCTACTCGCGCGACGAGATCCGGACGATGGAGGATTGGTTCGAGAAGCTGTTTGGCGAGCGGGCGGAGGAGGTGAGGAAGATTTACGCGGAGGAGCGCGCGGCGGGCTTCAACCGGACGCGCGAGACGAAGGTGCGACGGAAGGATGGCGAGGAGCGGTGGTTCGAGTTCATGGCGCACCGCTATGGCGCGGGCGAAGTGTGGCTGGCGGACGACATCACGGAGCGGCGCAACCACGAGGCGGGGATCATCGCGGCGCGCGAGCAGGCGGAGGCGGCGGCGAATGCGAAGAGCGCGTTTCTCGCGACGGTGAGTCACGAGATTCGCACGCCGATGAACGGCGTGATCGGGATGACGAATTTGTTGCTCGAGACCTCGCTCGAGCCGCGGGCGCGAGAGATGGTGGAGACGGTGCGGAACTGCGGGGAGATGTTGATCGTGGTGATCAACGACATCCTGGATTTCTCGAAGTTGGAATCCGGTGGGATGGAGCTGGAGAACGAACCGTTCGAACTGCGCGGGTGCGTGGAGGATTGCCTGGACCTGTTCGCGGGACGCGCGGGCGAGAAGGGATTGAATCTCGTGTATGTGATGGCGGAGGAGTGTCCGGAGACGATTCGCGGCGACGCCACGCGGGTGAAACAGGTGTTGTGCAATCTGATCGGGAACGCGGTGAAGTTCACGTCGCAGGGCGAGGTGGAGGTGCGCGTGGAGGTGGAAGGCGGGGGACGGCCGGAAGTGGGCGACGAGTGTGTGTTGAAGATCAGCGTGCGGGACACGGGGATCGGCATTCCGGCGGAACGGCAGAACCGGTTGTTCAAGAGCTTCAGCCAGGTGGACTCCTCCACGGCGCGGAAGTATGGCGGGACGGGGCTCGGGCTCGCGATCGCGAAGCGATTGACGGAGTTGATGGGCGGGGAGATGAGCGTGAAGAGCGTGGAGGGGGAAGGATCGACGTTTTCGTTCACGTTGAAAACGCGTGTCGAGGCGACGCGGGCGGGCGCGAAGGCGGCGGCATCCGTGTCGCTGCGACATCTGCGTGCGCTGGTGGTGAGCGAGAGCGCGACCTCCCTCGCCGTGTGGCAGGGCTATTTGCGGCAGTGGGGAATCGAGTGCTTCGGCGTGAACGAGGCGGCGCAGGCGCTGCGGCTGCTGCGGGAGAATTCGGTGTATCAGCTTCTCATCACGGACATGCAGATGCCGGGGATGGACGGGCTGGAGCTGTGCCGGCGGATCCGGGAGTCGGCGATCGTGGCGCCGCGGATCATCATGATGTCATCGATCACGCGCGCGGACATCCGGGCGGTGGCGCTGGCGCAGGGCGTGTCGGTGGTGCTGCAAAAGCCGGTGCGCCCGGCGACGATGTTGCACGCGATCGAGGAAGTGATGATGGGCGGGAGCGGCCCGACGAAGGAGGCGGTGGCGGAAGAGGCGCCGGCGAAGAGGAAGGCGGAGTGGCCGCTGCGCGTGCTCGTGGTCGACGACAACAAGATCAACCAGATCGTGGCGCGGCGGATGTTGGAGCATTTTGGCTACGAGCCGGACGTGGCGGCGAATGGCGAGGAGGCGTTCGAGGCGGTGCTGCGGAAAGGCTACGACGTCGTGTTCATGGACGTGCAGATGCCGGTGATGAACGGCTTCGAGGCGACGCGGCGGATCCGCGGAACGGTGCCGGCGGATCGGCAGCCGTGGATCGTGGCGTTGACGGCGAATGCGCTCGAAGGCGATCGCGAGAGCTGCCTGCGCGAAGGGATGGACGATTATCTGTCGAAGCCGATTCGCGCGGCGGAGCTGGAGAAGACGTTGCGCGGGGTGAAGGTGGGCGGGCGCGGGAAAGGCGGGGCGTAAAGCCTTTCCCGCAGCCTTACGGTCGGTTGATTTTGGCGGACCAATCGGTGAGGGCGCTGGACGGGTCCAGGGGGAAGGACGGCGTGACGAGCGTGCCGCTGGCGTCGGCGGTCACGGTTTGGGACGGGAGCCAGGTGCCGATGCGGGGGTTGAACCAGGTCCAGGTGTAGGTGGCGTTGGGCGTGAAGCCGTGGAGCTGCGGGGGCTCGGCCTTGTTTTCGAAGTAGGCGAGCGCGAAGGTGCGGTCGGGCGTGCGCATCATGAACGACCAGCCGTCGAGGCCCTCGTCGAGCGGGTTGGTTTCGCGGCGGGTGGAGACGTCGTGCGAGGCGAGCTCGAGTTGCTGGTAGCGGTCGCCTTCGGAGAGAACGAACTTCTTGAGATGCTGCATCTGCGCGCCGGATTGATAGCGGAGGGCGGTCCAGATGTGCGGGCGCCAGCCGGCGGGTTCACCGGTGGTGGTGAGGTCGTAAGCGGCGGTGCCGTGGACGTGACCGGCGAGGCCGCCGGAGAGGACGGAACCATACATCATGGCGCGGGCGAAGTAGTTGTCGCGGTCGGAGTTTTCCTCGGGCGTTTCGCCGCCGGGGCGGTTCATCATGTGATTCCAGCCGGTGTAGTAGGGCTCGAGGTTGGCGGCGGGATAGGCGGGCGTGAGGCGGAAGATTTCCTCGAGGGAGGCGTAGATGGCGTGGTTGCGGGGCTTGTTACCGACCGTGTGCATGTTGAGCCACGGGGCTTTTTCAGCGTGGCCGAAGGCCTTGAGCGTGGAGCTGTCGATGAGCGCGGTGTAGGGCTGGCCGAAGGGGAGCGGGCCGTATTTGTTGAGATGATACGTGAGGGCCTCGTTGAATTCGTCGGCGGTGAGCGAGTAGTCCTTCGGGATCCAGTCGAGGTGGATGCCGCTGAAGACGAGGTTGAACGCGCCGTAGCGGGCGATCAGATACTGGACGAAGCGGGCGTAGGACGGGTTGAAGTCGAAATAGGCTTTCCAAGACGGGGCGTTGTCGCGGCGGATGGTTTCGAGGAAGGGGACGAAGCCTTGGTCGGAGAGGTGCTTCATCTTGCGGTCGAGCGACTGGAAGTAGGCGGGGACGATGCGGTCGAAATTCGCGAGGCCCTCGCGGTCGTGGAAGACCTCGAACGGACGATTGCCGAATTCGTCGTGCATGTCCTTGGCGGTGGTCGTGGCGCCGTCGGCGGTGGAGACCTTGGCGTTGGGCGCCCAGTGGCCGAACTTTTCCCAGGCGTTGCGGAGGTAGATGCCGTCCTTGTTGGCGAAGGTGGCGCCGCGGTGGTCGGCGGCCCAGTTGGGGAAGGCGGCGATGAAGGAGACGGAGTTGAAACCCTGGCGTTTGCGCCAGGCGACGGCGTCTTCGAAGGAGATGCCGGGGCCGGGAACGTAGTCGGGCGCGGAGGCGGTGCCGCGGTAGGGGAGGCGCCAAGTGGAGGCGGCGAGCCAAGTGTCGCCGACGAGGAAGAACGGCGTGCCGTCGGCGTAGCGGAGGGCGCGGCCGTTTTCGGAGACGCGGACGAAGCCGCGGCGGTTGGGATTTTCGGCGAGGTCGGCGTCGGACCACGGGAAGGCGTTGAACTTGCCGCCGCCGTTGTTGAGGCCGGTGTCGTCGGGCTGGTTGGAGGCCGAGCGCCATTTCCATTCGCCGGGGGCGGTGGCGACGAAGCGCACGCGCCAAGTGCGGCCGCCGTCCCAGAAACCGTAAACGCGTTTCTTGAAGTTGGGTCCCTCGAGTTCGATCCAGAGGTCGACGTCGGCGTAGGGATTGGCGTAGTCGCGGGAGGATTCGAAGATGATCTCCTGGAGTTGCCACACGTGGGTGTCGCCGAAGTTCAGGCGGGCGTGCGCGGACGTGGCGGACGTGAGCGCGAGAGCGAGGACAAAGAGGGAGACGAAGGTTGAGCGGAGACGGGGCAGCATGGAGCGGAAGGGAAGAGGTGAGGGGAGGAAGTGCAACGGTTGAAAGGACGAACGCGTTCGGGGAGACGTTTCGGCCTACCTTGACTTGAAGGACGTGGACGGCCGGTGTGGGGCGATGAAGCTTCTCGCGGTTTTGGCGGTGGTGATGGCGGTGGGATTGAACGCGCAGCCGATGAATCGGGTGGCGACGATGAACATGTTCGATGCGTGGAAGGCGCCGGTGCCGCCGCGGCATCTAATCGGGAATCTCCATTATGTGGGGGCGATTGGCGTGAGCTCGTATCTGATCACGACGCCGGAAGGGCACGTGATCCTCGATTCGGGTTTCGAGGAGACGGTGCCGATCATCGAGCGCGGGGTGAAGGAGCTAGGGTTCGAGTTGAAAGACGTGAGGCTGATCTTGAGCAGCCATGCGCACATCGATCACACGGGCGGGCACGCGGCGTTGAAACGGTTGACGGGCGCGAAGGTGGTGGCGAGCGAGGCGGATGCGCGGGTGTTGGAGTCGGGCGGCGCGGAGGATTTCATTCCGATGCCGAAGGACCTGGTGACGTATGAGCCGGTGAAGGTGGACCGCGTGGTGCGCGATGGGGAGACGGTGGAGATCGGCGGCGTGAAGCTGACGGCGAACGTGACGCCGGGGCACACGCGCGGGGCGACGACGTGGACGATGGACGTCGAGGATGGCGGGCGGAGTTATCGCGTGGTGTTTTTCAGCAGCGCGTCGATCAATCCGGGCACGCGGCTGACGGGACCGGATGCGGTCTATCCGGAAATCGTGGACGATCTGGAGCGGAGCTTTGCGCGGTTTCGCGGGATGAAGTGCGACATCTTTCTCGCGCCGCATGGCGGGCAGTTCGCGATGGCGGAGAAGTTCGCGCGGCTGGAAGAAGGCGAGCGGGCGAGCGAGGTGCTGGTCGATCCGGAGGGCTGGCGAAGGACGATCGCGGCGCAGGAGAAGGCGTTTCGGGAAGCGCTGGCGGCGGAGCGGCCGCGGAAGTAGCGAGGCCTCGCAAGCTTGGGCTTGCGGTGAGTCGGGCGCGTGGGGAGAACGGACGCGTGAGTCGGTTCCAGCCCGAAATCGTGTGAGCGCGTGCGTGCGAAGATTTTTCCTCGTCGCAGCTTTGTGGCTGTCGGCGTGGGTGGGGATCGCGGCGGAATCGCCGGTGCGCATCGACGAGGCGCCGGCGTGGGCGGAAATCATCGAGCCGGAGCTGGGGCCGACGCCCGAGGCGGATGTGAGCCGCGGCTACGACTACCGGTTGTTGACGCGGCATGTGAACGCGGAGGAGCAGGCGACGTATTATCGGACGGTTTATCGGATCACATCGGAGAGTGCGTTGCAGTCGGGCGGCCGGCTGACGTGGACTTACGATCCGGCGTATGAGGAGCTGATACTGCATCATGTGCGGCTGATCCGTGATGGCGTGGTGCAGGATCGGTTAAGCGCGGGGGCCGTGCAGGTGATTCAGCAGGAGCGGGACTTGGACCGGCATATTTTGAACGGGCACCTGACGGCGTTGGTGTTGCTCGAGGACGTGCGGGTGGGCGACGTGATCGACTTCGCGTCGACGCGGCGCGGGTGGCATCCGACGTTTGGCGGAAAATTCTTCGGGAGGTGGGAGACGCGGTGGTCGGTGCCGGTGAGGCATCAACGATTCCGGATGGACGTGTCGGCGGGGCGGGAGCTGCGTTGGAAAGGACACGGGCCGGCGGCGGAACCGCCGGTCGTGACGGAGGAGGCGGGGATGACGCGATTCCTGTGGGAAGCACGGGAGATGCGGCCGTTGGAGTCGGAGAGCGAGACGCCGAGCTGGTTCGACGCGTATTCGTATCTTCAATTCGCGGAATTTGGAGGTTGGGCGGAGACGGTGACGTGGGCGGAGCCGTTGTATGCGCTGCCGGCGGAGCTCCCGGAATCGATTGTGCGGCAGGCGGAATTGCTGACGAACGAGCGGGAAACGCCGGAGGCGAAGACGATCGCGCTCCTGGATTTCGTGCAGCAGGAAGTGCGGTATCTCGGGATGGAGTTGGGCGCGGGATCGTATCGGCCGAATCCGCCGACGGAGGTGCTCGCGCGGCGGTTCGGAGACTGCAAGGACAAGACCCTGTTGTTATGCGCGATGATGCGCGCGGTGGGGTTGGAGGCGTATCCGGCTTTGGTGAACACGGATTATGGGGCGCGGATCGACGCGATGCTACCATCGCCGCATGTGTTTGATCATGTGATCGTCGCGATCCCGGTGGACGACGGCTACGTGTGGGTGGATCCGACGCTGATGCATCAGCAAGGCGGCTGGAAGTATCGCGGATTGCCGGAGTATGGGCGCGCGTTGGTGGTGCGGGCCGGAGTGGAGGCGTTGACGGAGGTGACGAGTCCGCCCGACGCGCGGACGACGGTGAGGATCGAGGAGCGATTCGATGTGCCGGCGTTCGATCAGCCGGCGCGGTATCAGGTGACGACGACGTTCACGGGGCGACGGGCGGACGGGTCGCGGCGGTATTTTTCGCGTTCGACGCCGGAGCAGATCGTGAAGGACTACGTGAACTATTACGAAAGCGTGTATCCGGGGGTGAAGAGCGTGGCGCCGGTGACGTGGTCGGACGACAAGGAGAAGAACGTGCTGACCTCGGTGGAGGTTTACGAAGTGCCGCAGTTGTGGACGAAGCAGGACGACGGTCTGTTGAAGGCGGAATTTTATCCGAAGAACGTGTCGGATTACACGACGCGGCCGCAGCAGGTGGTGCGTTCGACGCCGTTGGATGTTTCGCATCCGGTCGATCTCGAGATGACGACGATCGTGAATCTGCCCGAGCCGTGGAATGTGACGGATTCGGAGAAGGTGCTGGAGGACGATGCGTTCCGGGCGAGCACGGGAATCAAGGGCGAAGGCAAGGTGGTGACGATGCGCTATACGTGGCGGTCGCGCATGGATCACGTGCCGGCGGAGCGGATGGGGGCGTATACGCGGACGTTGAATGCGTATCGCGAGTCGCTGGGCTACACGCTCTCGTGGCGGCCGTCGGTGGCGGCGAGCGAGACGGGACCGGAGGCTGGGGCGGCGGCGGGGCCGTTTCGGCTGAACTGGTTTTTGGTGCTCGTGTTGGTGGTGACGCTGGGCGTGGCGGTGCCGATCGCGGTGAAAGTGGCCGGGTGGAAACCGCAGACGCCGCCGATCGTGCCGCCGAGCGAGGCACATCTCGTGGGGTTGGGCGGCTGGTTGTGGCTGGTCGGGTTTGGCGTGGTGGCGCGGCCGCTGGTGCTGCTCGGCACCGCGGGAACTCAGTTCAAGGCGTTGTTCAATCTCGACGTCTGGGAGAACCTGACGATCGCCGGGCGCGAGGCGTATCAAACGTGGATGGGGCCGCTGATCGTGTTCGAACTGGTGGGGAACACGCTGATGTTCACGTTGAGCGTGCTGGTCCTGTTTTTGTTTTTCCGGAAGAAGCGGGCGTTCCCGGCGGCGTTTGTGACGTTGCTGGCGTCGGCCGCGCTTTTCATCGCGCTGGATACGGTGGCGGCGCGAATGTTGATCACGGGGGTGGACGGTTCGGGCGTCGGAGATCTGGCGAATGCGATGGGCGGCGCGGGGATCTGGATTCCGTATGCGCTGGTGTCGCGGCGGGTGAGGGCGACGTTCACGCGGTGAGCGTGGTCCCGCCGCTTGTGCGGCGGGCTACGCGGGAGGTGCAGCAGGAGGAGCGGACGCTTCGGAGAGGCGCCGCTACGTGATCACTGACCCCACATCCAGCGAAGGATGTCGGGGAGGAGCTGGCCGCCGTGGGCGTCGGAGTGGTTGCCGTCGCCCCAGACGTGTTTCACGCGGTAGCGCGGGCCGGGGTCTTTGAAGCGGTCGGCGCGGGCGTTGGCGTATTCGAAGGCGGAGAGCATCTGCTGGTTCGCGAGGAACCAGTTGCCGTGTTCGTTCGAGAGGTCGTTGGAGCCGTCTTGGAGGAAGATGCGCAGGGGCTTGATGGGGGTCTTGCGAATGAGGGTCGGGTAGAGGTCGCCGCCGGGGGTCATGGGCTGGCCGTATTTGGCGGGCCGATACCCGATGGAGACGTAGCTGCCGATCATGCTGATGACGTTGCGGAACTGGTTCGGGAATTCCCAGGCGGTGGTGAAGGCGCAGATGGCGCCGCTGCTGGTGCCGCCGATCGCGCGACGCTCGGGGTCGTCGGTGATCTTGTAGGTTTTTTTCAGCATCGGAATGAACTCCCAGCAGATCATGCGCGCGTAGGAGTCGTTGAGGGCGTCGTATTCGTTGGCGCGGTTGTTGGGGTTGCTCATCCCGAGGTCGTCGGGGTATTTGTCGCCGATGTGGCCGGGCGTGATGAAGAGGCCGATGGTGACGGGGATTTCCTTTTTGTGTATCAGGTTGGCCAGGACGTTTTGGACGCGGAGGGAGCCGTTGGGATTGGTGGCGCGCTGGCCGTCGTGGAAGACGAGGAGGTTGGCTTCGGTTTCGCCGGTGTATTGGTCGGGCACGAAGATCCAGTAGCGACGGACGGTGCCGGGGAAGTTGACGCTCTTGAATTCGAAGGGGCCTTCGAGTCTGCCCTGCGGGACGCCTTCCTGGACGAGCGAGTCGGCGGTGAGCGGGTAGTCGCCGGGTTTGCGTTCCGCGGCGGGCGCGGTTTCGGCGGCGAACGCGCCGGAGACGAGAAGGACGAGCGGGAGGAGGAGTCGGAGTTTCATGCGGGGGTAAATGGGTGTGACCGCGCGCCTGACGCAGGTCGGGGAAAATCGATGCTGCGCGGCAGCGGGGAGATTGGGCAAACGAGAATTTGGCGGGAGAAGAGCGGAGCGGAGGAGGTGCTGACGGTGCGTGCGTGTGGGAGTTGACGTGAGCGCATATCGGTGGAGTTGTGGCGGCATGACTCCGGAGCGGTGGACAGCGGTCGACCGGTATGCGGAGGACATCCTGTTGCGACGGGATGCGGTTTTGGAGGCGGCGGTGGCGGCGAGCGAGGCGGCGGGGTTGCCCCCGATCGCGGTGTCGCCGTTGCAGGGGAAGTTTCTCGAGCTGCTCCTGCGAATGAAAGGCGCGCGGCGTATCCTCGAAGTGGGGACGCTCGGCGGCTACAGCACGACCTGGCTGGCGCGGGCGCTGCCGGAGCACGGGAGAATCGTGACGCTGGAGCTGAATGAAAAACACGCACAGGTGGCGCGGGCGAATTTCGAGCGCGCGGGATTGAGCGACCGGATCGAGCTGCGGGTGGGCGCGGCGCTGACTTCGCTCGCGGAGTTGGAGGACGAAAAGGTGGAGCCTTTCGACCTCGTGTTCATCGATGCGGACAAACCGAACCTCGCGGCGTATTTCGACCGGGCATTACGGCTGACGAATCCGGGCGCGGCGATCGTGTGCGACAATGTCGTGCGCAAGGGCGCCGTGATCGATGCGACGAGTGAAGATGAAAGCGTGCAAGGCGTGCGGCGGTTGAACGAAGTGATCGCGAGCGAAACGGCATGCGGGCGCGTGAGCGCGACAACGATTCAGACGGTCGGGAGCAAGGGGTATGACGGGTTCACGCTGGCGTGGGTGCAGTCGGGCGCGGGGAAGTGAGATGAAGGCGAGCGTGGAGGAGTCCACGCGCTCACGCCCGTGGCCACGCAGCGACGAGGTGCGTGCGGTCAGTTTGCAGGCGTGTCGTCGCGAAGGGTTTTGATGAACTCCTCGGCCTCCCGGATCGAGGTTTCCATGTCGGTGATCAGGCGAGTGATGTCGGCTTCGAGCTCGCGGTTGGTGGTGGTGAGAGAGGCGAGGGCGCGGGCGTTGAGGTTGTGTTTCAGGAAGAGGACCTGATCGCGGAAGGTGGAGAGCACGGGCTCCATGCGATCGGCGGCGCGGCGCATGACCTTGATGAGATCTTCGTAGCGGCGGCGGGTGAGGTCGTAGGCGCGCTCGCTTTCGCGGCGGAGGTTCGCGTTCTCGTATTGCTTGAGCTCGGCCTTCCACTCGTTGAAGAGGGCCTCGGCGACGTCCTCGACGGAGTCGATGCGATCGCGGACTTCGCGGGCGCGTTGCTCGCTGCGTTGGAATTCGCGGTTCAGGGAGTTGTATTTCGCCTGGAGCTCGCCGGCGTCGACTTTGGTGACGGCGAGAAACTGTTCGAGGGCGCTGGCGAACTGCTCCTTGGCGGCGTTTTGGGCATCGCGGGTTTCCTCCACCCGATCGACGAGGATCTCGCGTTTGTGGAAGCCGATTTTCTCCATCGCGTTGTAGTAGGTGGAGGAGCAGCCCGCCACCAGAAGGAGCACGGCAAGGAGGCTGAGCGAATGTTTCATGGGAATGTCGACCGCGAAACGCTTGGGCGGTGCCGTGTGGCGGGAAGCTCCAAGGACCAAGACCCAAGCGCCGGAGAGGATTCAGGTTCCAAGGGAGGGAGCGGCTATTTCCTCTTGGTTTGAAAGGCTTCGTCCTCGTCGGCCGCGGCGGCGAAGGCGGCGTCGTCTTCGTCGAGTTCGGCGGAGAGCTCGTTTACTGGATGAACGGCGGACGAAGTCGGGAGATCGGCGGGAATCTGGGCGAGCGCGTCGGCGGCGGAGGCGGCGTTCGGTGGGCTCGTCGCGGGCTCGTCGGGGAGGCGGGCGATGCGTTGGTCGAGGGGCGGATGCGTGGAGAAAACGGCGACGGACGGACCGGAGCGTTGTTGCAGCCGGGTGAGGACGTGGCGGAGGGCGCCGGGGGCGTAGCCGACGGTGAGGGCGAGGTCCCGGCCGGATTGGTCGGCGCCGAATTCGGTCTGCGGGTCGAAACCTTTCTCGAGCAGGGTCTTCACGAGATTGCCGATCGAAGTATCGAAGGCGCTGAGTTGCGCCTGGGCTTTCGCGACGTCGCTGCTGCGGAGCGCGGCGAAGTCGGCGGCGCCGGAAACGAATTCGCCGCGGGCGATGATGTTGAGGGCGTGTTTGCCGGTGATGTGGGCGATCTCGTGGGCGAGGACGGCGGCGAGGGCGTCGTCGCTGTCTCCACAAAGTTCATACAGCCCGCGCGTGATGAAGACGAAGCCGCCGGGGGCGGAGAAGCCGTTGAACGAGGGCGAATCGAGGATGCCGAATTTCCATTCGAGCGCGGGGCGCGACGAGTAGTAGGCGAGCGCGCGGCCGACGAGGTTGACGCGGCGGGTGGCGGCCTCGTCGCGGAGCAGGCCGCCGTATTGCGAGATGATTTCGAGCGAGACGGATTCGCCGATGGCGAGTTCCTCCTCGGGGCCGATGCCGGTGACGCCCTTCGCGACCTTGCCGAGACTCTTGGCGGTGTTGAGGGCTTTGTTGAGGTCGAAGGCGGCGCGAGCGAGCGGGGCGGAGGCCGCGAAGACGAAGGAGCACGCGAGCGCGAAAGCAAAAGAGAAGGTGGATGCGGGGCGGCGCGCTCGGAGAGCGCGTCCTGCCGGCGCCGCCGCGTCATGGGGCGAAAGAGAGGTCATTGGAATTCTCCTTTCTTTTCGGATTTGAGGAACTCCTGGACGGTGTGGGGCGGGAGCAGCGCGTGTTGTTGTTCGAGCCACCGGAGGTCGGCGGCGGCGTCGGCGAGGCCGCGGCGCTCGGAATAATCGGTCGACGTCGGGGTGAGCGGGCGGGCGGCGGTGGAGGCGGTGGTGGCGCTCGCGGCGAGGGGAAGGCCGTCGAGGCCCTTCGTGTTGGACGGTTTTTCCGCGGAGAGATTGCCGGCGAAGATCCAGCCGGAGCGGCGGCCGTCGGAGACTCGCACCCAGGAACCTTGAACTTCCTCCACGCGGAGTTTTTGGGCGTAGGGCAACTGGGCGACGGGCGCGGCGAGCATCTTTGGCTCGGAGAGCAGGGCGGTCTGAGCGCGCTTGGTGTAGGCGTCGCGTCCGGCGGTGAGCGCGGCGGAAAGGCCGGCGGCGGACGCGAGGAGGAGCGCGGCGCCGGCGAGAAGGCGTGTATTCATTTTGTGGATAGGGAGAGGACGGGCTGCCAGTCGGGCGGGGGCGGTTGTTGCGCGAAGCGGCGGGATTCGTCGAGGAGGAGCGCGGTCATGCGATCTTGCGGGGCGAGCGCGGCGGCTTCGGAGAAGGCGCGCGCAGCTTCGGAAAATTCGCGCGCGGTGTAAAGGGCGTGCGCGCGGGTGTAGGCGGCGAGGAAGCGTTGTTGCTCGGTGGATACATCGCCGGGTTCGCCGATCAGCTCGTAGACGGAGACGGCGGTGTGCTTGCCCTTCACGCGGAGGGCGGAAAGCGGGCGAAGAATCAGGGAATCGCGCACGAGCCGGGCGGTGTTTTCACCGACGAGGATGCGGGTGCCGAACTCCTTGTTGGCGCCCTCGAGGCGCGAGGCGAGGTTCACGCAGTCGCCGAGGACGGTGTAGTTCTTTTTTCGATGAGAGCCCATGTTGCCGACGATCATCTCGCCGGTGTTGATGCCGATGCGGAGGCCGAGGGTGCGGCCGTAGGTGCGGGCGAGGTGTTCGTTGCGCGCGGCGATGAGGCGCTGCGTGGCGAGCGCGCCGCGGCAGGCGGCGACGGCGTGGTCGCGTTGCGGGAGCGGGACCCCGAAGACGGCCATGACGGCGTCGCCGATGTATTTGTCGATATAGGCGCCGTGGGCGAGGAGGCAGTCGCTGGTTTCCTGGAGGTAGCCGTTGACGATATCGAGGAGTTGTTCGGGCGAGACCTGTTCGGAGAGATCGGTGAAACCGGCGAGGTCGCAGAAGAACACGGTCGCCTCCCGGCGTTCGCCGCCGAGTTCGATCGCGGAAGGATCGCGCACGAGAAGATCGACGACTTCGGGGGCAACGTAGCTGCCGAAGATCGCCTGGACCTCGCGGCGGCGGCGCTGTTCGAGCCAGAAGCGCTCGATCGCGACGCCGAGCAGGGCGAAGAGCGTGGCGACGACGGGCGTGGTGGGCGGGAGGAACCAGCCGGCGGAGAGGCCGGCGTGAGCGGCGCCGAGGGTGCCGAGCACGAAGGCGGCGGCGACGAGCGCGGGCAGCGCGATGGAGTGCACGCGCGTGCCGATCCACGTGATCGCGGCGAGGAAGAAAACCGCGAGGCCGAAGGCGGCGAGGGCGGGGATCTCGCGGATGAAGCCGCGCCCGCTGATGTTGGCCCACGCGGTCCAGTGCGAAAGCACGCCGGGTTCGAGGCCGCCGATCGCGAACGGCTTGTGGTCGAAGGTGCCGGCGGCGTTGGCGCCGACGAAGACGATGCGGTCGCGGACGTCGTCGAAGCCGGGACCGGTGAGCGCGGGATGTTCGCGGATGCGTCGCGCGATTTCGCCGGGCGCAATGTCGGGAAACTCGGACATCGCCGGCGCGATGATTTCAAGGCCGGGGCCGATGAAATGCGCGGCATTGATCACCGGGAGCGCGGCCCGGAGTTTTTCGAGACCGCCATACCAGCGAAGCAATCCGCCCGGGGTGGCGGGAGGCGGGTCGAACGCGGCGGCGGCGAGTGATGCGGGGACCACGTAGCGCCGCAACACACCGTCGGCGTCGGGCGTGCCCGCGGCGATGCCGGTTCGGGGAGTTGAAAAGTAGTCGGGGTGAGCGGCGACGAAGGCGTCGTCCCAGAACACCGGCGCGCGCGTGGCGGTGCGCGCGAGGGCGACGTTGGGCAGGGCGGCGGCGGTGGCGCCGAGGAACGCGTCTTGTTCCGGCGCGGAGGACTGATCGAGGAAGATGAGGTCGAGGAGGATCTTTTTGGCGCCGGCACGCTCGAGGCCGGCGATCAGGGCGGCGAAGATCGCGCGCGGGGGCGGCCAGTTTCCCTCGAAGCCGCTGGCGCGAAGCGCGTCGAAGGTGGCTTCGTCGAAGAGCACGAGCGCGGAGCCGTCCGGTGGCGGCTGATCGCGGGCGGGATGGCGGGCGGAAAAATCGAAAACCGCGCGATCGCCGACCGGGCGCACGGGAGAAACGTGAATCAGCGCGATCAGCGCCAGGACGGGAACGAGCCAGCGCCAGCGGAGCGCGGAAGGGCGGGGCAGGGGGGCGGGCACGGAAGGGAGGGAGCCAACTCCGAAGACGCGCGGCAAGCCGCCAGGGGACGACGGGTGACGCGAGAGCGCGCTTCAAGACACACACAAAGGTTGTGGGAGGGGCGGCTCGTTGCAGAAGTTTTGCGGCATGCCTTGGCATATCGATGCAGCAGTGATCCGTGGATGTTTCGACAATCGGGAGCGGGGATGCGTGGGCGGACAGGTCTGGCTGGTGGGGCGCGAGGAACCGCTCGAACTGGCGTTGAGAGGCGATCCGTGGGCAGACTTGGCGGGCCGGGTATTGGAGTTCGAGAATCCGAAGCCGCGGCCGCTTCCGTTCGTGATGGGTTTGGCGAAGCGGCAGGAGGGGACGATCGGCGACTGCACGGCGTCGAGGAAAGTGAAAGTGCTCGGTGCCGTCGCGGCTTCGGATCACTGGCGGAATGGATTGCGGCTCGAGTGGTTCGGGCCCGACGGGCGGATGATGATCGAGTCGGTGACGTTTCATCTGGCCGTGTCGAAGGAGAGCACGTGGACGATGACGACGGCGGACGAAGCGGCGCAGCGGAGGAGCAACGCGGCGGCGCGCGAAGCGTTCCTGAGAACGCTGCGGGAGGAGCCGGAGGTCGGGCCGGCGGCGGAGGAGGCCGACGCGGCGTTCAACGAGCCGCGGAGTTTCTGGAGCGGATGGAGCGAGGATCCGCTGGCCGATTTCGCGGTGGCGATCGATGCGGCGCAGGCGGCGCTGCTCGCCGGCGTGGATGGCACGCCGGCGATCGAGCGGCAGAAGAAGGCGGTCGAGCGCCTCGAACGGATTCGCGCATATCTCGGCGAGGTCGCGCGCGTGGCGGCGCTTTGCACGATGGAGGGGATGTTCGAGGCGCGGTGGGGTGAGCGGGTGCAGGCGCGCATCGAGGCGCACGTGGCGCGGATCGACCGGGTGTTGCGAGACCTGCGCGGCGTCGGGCGATGAGACGCGGTGGGGCGCGGCTAAGTTTTCTCCGGTCTTTGCGGGGTTACTCCGGGGGTCTCTGCTGGTGATGCGTCGCGGGCGAAGGTTTTGTCGGCGCAACCCCGGTTGCCCATGTCGATTTTTCTTCGCGTTCTTTTCCGCTGCAGCGCCCTGGTGCTGGGCGTCGCCTGCGTCGTTTTCGCGGCCGAGCTGCCGCAGGTCTGCGCGGGGCAACCAGCGGTCGGGCAGCCCGACTGGGTGCGGAGCGCGGTGATCTACGAGATCAACGTCCGACAATATTCGACGGCGGGAAACTTCGCGGCGGTGACCGCGGATCTGCCGCGTATTCGCGACCTGGGCGTCGACGTCCTGTGGTTCATGCCGATCCACCCGATCGGCGAAATCAACCGGAAGGGGCCGCTCGGGAGTTATTACGCGATCAAGGACTACTACGGCATCAATCCCGAGTTCGGCACCGCGGAGGATTTCAAGCGGTTGGTCGACGCGGCGCATGCGCAGGGCCTGCGTGTGATCCTCGACTGGGTGGGCAATCACACGGCATGGGATCATCCGCTCGCGCGCGAGCATCCCGACTACTACGTGCGCGATCAGGCCGGGCGTTTCCAGCCGCCGACGGGGTTCGACTGGACCGACGTCATCCAACTGGATTTCTCGAATCCGGCGGTGCTCGACTACGAATACGCCGCGATGGCGTATTGGATTCAGAACTACGGGATCGATGGATTTCGCTGCGACTTCGCCACCGGCGTCCCGACGCCGTTCTGGAACGAGCTCTCGGCGCGGCTGCGCGTGCTGCGGCCCGAGCTTTTCCTCCTGTCCGAGTCCGAGCTGCCGCAGCATCAGTTGCACGCGTTCAACGCGAGTTACGCCTTCGACATGATGCACACGATCAACGCCGTGGCGCAGGGGCGGTCCGGGGTTTCGCACATCGACGACACGCTGGCGCGGAGCCGTGTGCGTTTTCCCGCGGGCGCGGCGCTGCTCTACTACACGAGCAACCACGACGAGAACACGTGGCAGGGAACCGAGTTCGAGCGCCTCGGCCGCGGCGCGGCGGCGTTCGCGGTGCTCACGTTCGTGTTGGATGGAATTCCGCTGATCTACAACGGTCAGGAAATCGGCCTCGATCGCCGGCTGGAGTTTTTCGAACGCGATCCGATCGAGTGGAAACCCGACGCGTCGCTGACGGCGTTTTATCGCACGCTCGTGAAGCTCCGGCGCGAGCATCCCGCGCTGCGCACCGGTGCGGCGATGCGGCGAATACCGACCACGCAAAACGAATCGGTCTACGCACTTCTGCGCGAAGCGGGCGACCAGCGCGTGCTGGCGATTCTGAATCTGACGGCGCGAGACGTGACGGCGGATTTGCACGATCCGCGGCTCGCGGGTCGGTGGCGTGATGCGTTTTCGGGCGAGGAGATCGAGCAGGCCTCGCACGCGCCGGTGGCGTTGCGGGCGTGGGCGTTTCGCGTGCTGGTTTCCCAGCGCTGAGCGGCCGATCCGCACGAAGCGGGCGCGACGCGGGGAATTGTGCGACGACCGCGGAAGCACATCGGAAAAATCCTGAAAAAGCCGGATAAAACCTGTTCCCGGTCGCTCGGGTGCAGATTCGATGCATCTTTTATGCAGATTCGCGGTCAGGCCGCGCTGTTACCCCTTCACCCCTTCTTGTCCGTCGTTGCGTTCTCCTGTGAAAGCCCTCTTCGAGGCCAAGTCCGTGAGTCATCAGGATCGCGCCGAGATGCGTCGTATCTTCGATCTCTGGATCAAGCAGGCAGAGCGCGGGCTCCTGCGCGTGCGCATCCCGAAGGAAGTGAAACCGGCGCAGAATCTCCGCGGCATGCACTATCACTATCGTCCGGAGATATTCTTCCAGCTCTACGGCCGCACCGAGTTTCGTTTCCCACGCGAGCGGTTCGAGGTGCTTCCGGGAGAGATGTGCATCGTTCCGGCCGGCGTGCCGCATGGCGAAATCGTTCACGCCGACAGCGCGCAACCGTTCCGCAACCTCGTCGCCGGTTTCTACAACAACACGCTCAGCCTGCATTTCGCGTTCGAGGCGGCGCCGCGTCGGCCCGACATCGAGGCGATCGAATTCTTCGATGCGCCGAATCTCGACGTGTTTCTCACGCTGACGAACAGCCTCACGCACGCCCACGCGATGCAGGCGCCCGCGCGCGACTCCGTGGTGAAAGGCCTGCTGCTCGCGCTGCTCGGGCTGTTTCGCAACATCGTCGAAACCGGCGCCGGCAACCTCAACGGGGATGTCGGCAAGGTCTTCCAGGCAAAGGTCATCGTCCGCGAGCAGTTCTCTAACGCCGATCTGCGCGTGCAAGACATCGCGGCTGCGCTGGGCTGTTCGGCGGACTATCTCTCGCATCTCTTTCACGTCGAAACCGACGAACGCCTCACGCACTACATCCAGCGCATTCGCATCGAAGGCGCGATCCTGGCGCTGAGCACCACGGGGCTCACGATTTCCGAGATCGCCTATGCGAGCGGCTTCGCGGACCCCGCGTATTTCGCGCGCGTGTTCAAGCAGCACAAAAACATGTCGCCGCAGGAATTCCGCGCGCAGCTCGACGCGCAACGTTCCCAACGCGAGCCGCAACCGAAGACGGTTTATCCGAATCGCGTCGATTTCTCCCACGGCACGCCGCACAAGACCGCGGTCGATTCGACGACCGTTGCGGTCTGAGAGGCGCGAGATTTCAAGCCGCGCGATCGTGGGCCGCGTGCGGCACCGCACTACTCTTCCTCGACGACGTAGTGGCAGCCTTTGCTCTGCGGGTTGAGCGACGCGGCGTGGACGATCAGGAGCGCCGTCTGCACGGCGTTGCGAAGCTCCACCAGTTCCCGCGTCAGCCGGCAGCCGCGGTAGAAGGATTGAATCTCCTCGCGCAACTCGAGCAGCACGCGCCGTGCGCGCGTCAATCGCCGCGGCGAACGGACCACGCCCGCGTAATTCCACATCGTGTGCTGCACCTGCAGCATGTCCTGCCGGATCAGCACGGGATCGGCGTCGCGCGTCGGGCTCGCCCAGAACCGCGGTTCCGGCAGGTGAAATTTCGTCCGCGCATCGCCCAACTCCCGTGCATCCGCGATCGCGGTGAATTTGGCGGCGGTCACGCATTCGAGTAGTGACGTGCTGGCGAGCCGGTTGGCGCCATGGAGGCCCGTGCACGCCGTCTCGCCGATCGCGTTGAGATGGCAGACGCTCGTGCGTCCCTCGAGATCCGCGTGCACGCCGCCGCACGCGAAATGCGCCGCGGGCACGACGGGAATCGGCTCGCGCGTGATATCGACGCCGTGCCGAAGGCAGCGCTCGTAGATGTTGGGGAAGCGCTCGCGGATGAAATCCGGCTTCATCGCGGAGAGATCGAGAAACACGCCGCCGTCGCCGCTCGTGGCGAGTTCCTGTTTGATCGCCCGCGCCACCACGTCGCGCGGAGCGAGCGAGCCGCGCGGATCGATCGCATCGAGGAAACGTTCGCCGCGGCTGTTGATCAGCACCGCTCCTTCGCCGCGCACCGCCTCGCTGATGAGGAAGCGCGGCGCGTTCTTCTTCGCGAACACCGTCGGGTGAAACTGCACGTATTCGAGATCGATCAGGCGCGCGCCGACGCGATACGCCATCGCGACGCCATGGCCGACGCTTCCCGGCTGGTTTGTGGTGTGCAGAAAAATCTGCCCGAGACCGCCGGTCGCCAGCACGGTTTTTTTCGCGACGATCGCGAACACCTCCCCGCTGCGCGCATCGAGCACATACGCGCCGAAGCAGGTCAGCGGCCGGTATTTGTCGGCGGGTTCCGTGGAGTTGTGCGAGAGCGTCAGCAGGTCGATGGCGACGCAGCCCGGTCGACGCGTGATCGAAGGCGTCGCATCGACGCGACGCGCGACCGCCGCGAGGATGGCATGTCCGGTGGCGTCCTTCGCGTGGATGATCCGGCGTTCGCTGTGTCCGCCTTCGCGGGTGAAATCCAGCATGCCGTTTGCGCCGCGGTCGAATTCCACCTGCGCCTCGTCGATCAGGAACTCTTTCACCGCAGTCGGTCCTTCGCGCACCAGTTGCTCCACCGCCGCGGGATTCGCCGTGTGATCGCTCGCCTCGATGATGTCGCGCGCGAGCGCCGAAGGATCGTCGCTCGTGTCGTAGATGATGCCGCCCTGCGCCCAGTCGCTGTTCGCCGCCATCGGCTCCGCGAGGCACAGCAGGTCGACCGCGAAACCGCGCTTCGCCATCTGCAGCGCATACGCCGAACCGGCGAGCCCTGAACCGATGACAAGACAGTCCGTGCGATAGACCTGCATGGACACCGGCAACGCTAACGCTTCCGCTTCGCCGCCACGATCGTGAGGCTCAAGTCCGCCGCCGGCGCCGAGTGTGTGAGCGCCCCGATGCTGATCACGTCGACGCCGTCGACCGCGTAGCTGCGCAACGTCTCGTAGCGCACGCCGCCGGAAACCTCCACGACCGCCGCTCCGCCGATCACGCCCACCGCTTCGCGCACCTGCTGCGGCGTCATGTTGTCGAGCAGGATGACCTCGGCGCCCGCGCGCATCGCTTCGCGGACCTCGGCGAGCGTCTTCGCCTCCACTTCGATTTTCGCCAGGTGCGGCGCGGCCGCGCGGGCCAGCTTCACGGCCTTCGTCAGCGAGCCGGCCGCGGCGATGTGGTTGTCCTTGATCAGAACATGTTCGCCCAACGACGACCGGTGATTCACGCAGCCGCCGCAGCGCACGGCGTATTTTTCCAGCGCGCGCCAGCCCGGCGTGGTCTTGCGCGTATCCACAATCCGGACACCCGTGCCGTCCACCGCCGCGGCGAACCTCCGCGCCTGCGTGGCGATGCCCGAAAGCCGCTGCAGGAAATTCAACGCCACCCGCTCCGCCGTCAGCATCGACGCGGTGGGACCGTCGACGGTCAGGACCTTGCCGCCTTTCTTCACGCGCGCGCCGTCTTCGACGAGCAATGCGACGCGCAGCGCCGGATCCACGCGGGCGAACACCCGCGCCGCGATCTCGCCGCCGCAGACGACCAGATCCTGCCCCGCCGCGATGTAGCCGCGCGAACGATGTGTCGGCGGGAAAATCCCGCGGCTCGTGACGTCGCCCAGCCCCGCGTCCTCTTCCAGGGCGAGTTCGATCAAGTGTTCCGTGCGTGGTGTCAGCATTGGGAAAAGGGTGGGGTCGTCGCGCGTCGCGTTAGTTTTTCGGCGCCAGCTCGAACATCCGCTCGATGCAGCGCGCCGCGCGTTGCCGCAGGTCTTCGTCCAACGTGATGATTTGCTCGGGACGCGGAGCTTTCAGCGCGTCGCGAACTTTTTCGAGCGTGTTCATCTTCATGTAGGGGCACAGCCGGCAGCCGCCGATGAAGTTCTTCTCCGGATCCTCCACCTGCAGCCGGCTCACGAGCCCGCATTCCGTCAGCATCAGGAAATACGGCGCGTTCGTCGTCTTCACATATTTCATCATCGCACCGGTGCTGCCGATGAAATCCGCGACGGCCGCGACCTCCGGCGTGCACTCCGGATGCACGACGACTTTCAATCCGGGAAACTGCATCCGCGCCTCGGCGATCTGCGCCGGCGTGAATTGGTCGTGCACCATGCAGGTGCCGTCCGACGAAACGATCTCCTTGTCCACGCCGCGTCGCTTCATTTCCGCGCGGACGTTTTCCGCCATCAGGCGATCCGGCACGAACAACACCCGCCGCGCCGGCAGGTTCGCAACGATGTCGTAAACGTTGCCCGACGTCACGCAGACGTCCGACTCGGCTTTCACGTCCGCGGTGCTGTTGATGTAGCACACGACCGTCGCGTCCGGATAGAGCCGCTTCAACCGCCGCACGCCGTCGCCGTCGATGGAATCCGCGAGCGAGCAACCCGAATGCCGGTCTGGCACGACGACCAGCGCATCAGGCGAAAGAATCTTCGCGGTCTCGGCCATGAACACCACGCCGGCGAACACGATGACCTTTGCCCGCGATTCCCTGGCCTTCTCGCTCAGATAGTAGGAGTCGCCTTTGAAATCACCCACGCCGTAGATGATCTCCGGCTCGACGTAGGAGTGCGTGAGGATCACGGCGTCCTTCTCCTTCTTGAGCCGGTTGATCTCGAGCGTCAGCGGCGCGATCTCGCGGCATGTATCCAGATTCCAAGTGCGTCCATGCGGATCACAATCCACGTGCATGAGGGCCCGCAGCAATCGCTCGGCTTCCTGTTCAATCTCGGTCGTCGGGACGCTCACCGTCATAGGGAAGGGAAACGTCACCTCATCTGCCTGGCAAATGCGAGGCGAAGTTGCGGTCGTGACCCCCGGGAGGTTTTTGCGTCTCGGGACGATTCATCGTTGGAGGGAGAGCCCCGTTTCGCTACCGCGCGCAAACTCCGCCAGGCCTTCCAACACCAACCGCGGCTCGATTCGATCGAACAACCGTTCGTCTTCGAACAGCGCCGCGTTCCCGCCCGTGCCGAGCACGATCGCTTTTTCTTTTCCAAACGCTTCCGCGCGCACGCGCGCGACAAGTTCCCGCATCGCGCCCACCTGACCGAAGTAGCACCCGCTCACGATCGCTTCCTGCGGCGAACGCCCGAGCGCCGCCCGCGGCCGTCGCAACATCACGCGTGGCAGCAATGCCGTCTTCGTCGCCAGCGCCTCCGGCCACAACGCCGCTCCCGGCAAGATCGCTCCGCCGGCGATTCGTCCCTCACGGCTGAGCGCGGTCACCGTCGTCGCCGTTCCGCAATCGACGACGATCACGTTCTTGCGCGGATGCTTCACGCGCGCTCCGAGCGCCGCCGCCACCCGGTCCGCGCCCAACTCCGCGGGCCGGCGATACGCGATCCCGAGTCCGTGCGCCGCCTCCGCCGACAATAGCTGCGCATCGATGTCCCACGTGCGTCGGATCAGCCGCGCCACGTCCGGCGTCAACGCCGGCACCACCGAGCACACCGCGGCGCGCGTCACCCCCGCACCGACCCTGTCCGGCAGACGCACCAATTCCGCCGGTTCGATTCGAAACGCCTTCACGTTGCGACCGATGAACAACCCGACGAAAACCGACGTGTTGCCCACCGCGACGGCCAGGGTCGCATCGCCCGCCCGAGAGTTTTGCCGTTTCACTTCGCCGCTCCCAATTGTCGCAGCACCTCGGCCGCGATGTCGTCGGCCTCGGGCAGGCGGCCCGCGCCGCCTTCGCCGCACGCGTGCGGTCCTTCCACCGGCTCGATCACGCGCACGCCCCAGCTTCGCAGCCGCTCGATCGATGCCTTCGTCGCCGGATGCTCCCACATTCGCGCGTTCATCGCCGGTGCGACGAGCCACGGTTTCGTATCCAGCTCCCACGCCAGGAAAAGCGTGCTCACCGGATCGTCGCCGGTGCCCGCCGCCAGTTTGTTCAGCGTATTCGCCGTGGCAGGACACACGATCGCGAGATCCGCCGCGCGCGCGAGTTCGATGTGATCCAGCGCCCGTCCCGACTCGAACACGTCCGCAAACACCGGACGTCCGCTCAACCCCTCGAGCGTCGCCGCGCCCACGAATTTCAACGCCGCCGCCGTCGCCGCCGTCTGCACGGTGACGCCCGCCTGGGCGAGCCGCGACACCACCGCGCACGCCTTGTAACAGGCGATCGAGCCGCTGAGCAGGAAGAGGACGTTTTTGTTCATCGCGAGGACTCCGCTTTCCCGAGGGGCACGTTGTCGATCAATCGCGTCGCGCCCAGTCGCACCGCGCCGAGTCTCCGGCCTTCGCGATCTTCGACATAATCGACCTGGAATCCCGCGTGCTCCAGCCTCACCCGCGCCGCCGCCGCGCTCGTTTCCTGGACGAGCGCGCGATGGAAATCCGGGGCCAGCGCGCGTTCCTCCGCGGTCAACCGCGCATTGCGAGAACTCAGCGCGAGTCCGTCGGGTTCCCGCACCGTCGGGCATCCCACGATCTTCGTATCGAGAAAAAACGCCGCGCACATCCCGCGCACGAGCTGCAGTTGCTGATAATCCTTCTCGCCGAAATACGCACGATCCGCCCCCGCGATCTGCAGGAGCTTCATCACGACCGTCAGCACGCCCGTGAAATGCCCCGGGCGATGCGCCCCGCACAGCTCGCGGCTCAACCGATCCTCGTTCACCGTGAAGTGCTGGCCGTTTGGATACATCTCTTCCACCGCCGGCGCGAAGGCCACGTCCACGCCCGCCGCTTGCAGCCGCTGCACGTCCGCGTCGAGCACGCGCGGATACTTCGCGAAATCCTGCGGGTCGTCGAACTGCGTCGGATTGACGAACACCGATGCCAGCACGACGTCGCACTCCTGCCGTGCCGCTTCGAACAGCGAAACATGCCCCGCGTGCAGCGCGCCCATCGTCGGCACGAAACCGATGATCCGGTTCGCCACCCGATGCTCCGCCCGCATCGCCCGCCAAGCCTCGACTGTGTGGATCAGCTTCATCGCGTCATCCTTGGAAACTTTCCTTGCTGGCCGGAAACGTCCCGTTCCGCACCGCCCGGGCGTATTTCGCCACGCCGTCGCGCACGAGCTTCGCTCCGTCCGCGAAGCGTCGCACGAACTTTGGCCGAAACTCCGGGTTGAAACCCAGCAGGTCGTGCAACACCAGCACCTGCCCGTCGCAGCCCGCGCCCGCGCCGATCCCAATCGTCGGAATCTTCGCGGCCGCCGTCACCGCGCGCGCGAGTTTCTTCGGGATGCACTCCAGCACGACCGCGAACGCGCCGGCTTTCTCCAGGGTTTCGACGTCCTCCCGCAAACGCGCCGCTTCCTGTTCGTCGCGCGCTTGCACCGTATAGCCCCCCAGTGCGTGCACCGATTGCGGCTGCAGCCCGAGATGCCCCATCACCGGAATTCCCGATTCGACGAGATGCGCGATCACATCGGCGTGGCCGCGCACGCCTTCGATCTTCACCGCGTGCGCGCCCGCACGCATCAGTTGCGCCGCCGCATCGAGCGCATGCGCCACCCGCTTCCGCGCCGCGAGAAACGGCAGGTCCGCCACGATGAACTTCCCGCGCGCCGCACTCGCCACCGCGCGCGTGTGCAGCGCCATCAGCTCGATGGTCGCGCCCAACGTGTCCTGCTGACCGTGCACCACCATCATCGCGCTGTCGCCGACCAGCAGACAGTCCACCGGCGCATCCGCCAGCAGCCGGCCCGACCATGCGTCATAGGCCGTCAGCATGACGATCTTGCGGCCCTCGAGCTTCGCCGCGGCAAATTCTTTCACGCTGCGCATGGGAAAACTCCGACACGCAACACAGGAACCGCCATCATACAAGGCCCGGTCGTGTCAGCGGACCCCGCCGCCTATCGCCGATCACTCGCGTCAGCGCCGCACGATGTGCGTCGCGATCTTCGCCAGCGCCTCGTCGAGCAACTGCACGCGCAGGGGTTTGGTGAGGTGGATCGCGAACCCCGCCGCATGGCTGCGCGCGATATCGCTTTCCATGCCGTAGCCCGTCAGCGCGATTCCCGTAAGCCCGTGCTTTGCGCGCAGTTCCTCCATCAGCTCGTAGGCGTTGCCATCAGGCAGGCCGATGTCGGAGATCACGAAATCCACCCGCTCGCGTTCCATCAGGTCCCGTGCCTCACCCACCGAACCGGCGGCCACGACCTCGTAGCGCCGCCGCATCAACAACTGCTGCAGCGTCGAACGCGTCGGAGCATGGTCCTCCACCAGCAGCACGCGCCCGCGCAAGACCAGCGATTGCGGCGGCGTCGGCGTCTCCGCCCCCGGCTCGACCGGCGGATTCGAGTCGATGGGCGAGCGCGAGTCGGCGCGCAGCAGCGGCAGTTCGACGATGAACTTCGCGCCGCGGCCGCGGCCTTCGCTTGCGGCGCTGATCGTCCCGTGGTGCAACTCCACCAGCATTCGCGAAATCGCCAGTCCCAGCCCCACGCCGCCGAAACGATGCGATCCGGCCGGTCCCGCGTGATCGCCCTGCGAAAACGCATCGAAGATCCGCTCGATCTCCGCCGGTTCGAGTCCGATGCCCGTGTCCGCGATCTCCACCCGCACGTGACTGCCGAGTCCGACGAGCCGCGTCTTCACCGTGATCTCGCCATAGTCGGGGGTGAACTTGATCGCGTTCTTCAACACGTTCCAAAAGATCTGCTGCAGCCGCACCGAGTCGCCCATCACGACCGGATTTCCCTCGGCGAGCTCGATGGCCGGCGCGATCTTCTTTGCCTCCAGCTCGCCGCGCACCGTCGCCAGCGCATCGCGCAAGATCGCGTGCACACTGTGCGAACGCAGGTCGAGCAGCAGCTTCCCGCGGGTGATGCGCGTCAGGTCGAGCAGGTCGTCGATCAACCGCGCCTCCAATTCGACGTTCTTCCGGATCGTGGCGAAATCCGCGCGCACGTGCTCGGGCAGCATCGGATCCTCCGCCGACTCGCTCGCGAGCAGCAGCACCGGATTCAACGGCGTGCGCAGCTCGTGCGAGAGCGCCGCCAGGAAATCGTCCTTCGCGCGCGACGCCGCCAGCGCCTCGTCGCGCGCGCGCTCCAGCTCCTTCTCGGTCCGCTTCGAGCTCGTGATGTCCTCCGTCACCGCGAGCGCCGACTCCACCACGCCCTGCGCGTTGCGAATGAACGCCACGCTGTTGCGCACCCACACGAAGCCGCCCTGCGGACGATCGTAGCGCATCTCGGCCACGAACGAGGACCCTTCGCGCGAGCAGTTCTCCATCAGGAACTGATGGTGCCCGAGATCCGCCGGATGGATCACGTCCTGCATCCGTAATTCCAATACCTTTTCCCGCGGTCGGCCGAGGATCTCGCAATACCGCTCGTTCACCATCAGGAAACGTCCGCCCAGGTCCGTCTGCGCGATTCCCGCGCCCGCCTGCTGAAACACCGCGGACAACCGCTCCTCGCTCGCGCGCAGCGCCGAGTGGCTCGACTGGATCTGGTTCAACATGGAGTTGAACGCCTCCGTGAAGCCGCCGATCTCGTCGTTGCTCAGCTTCACCGCGCGCACCGAGTAGTCCTTGTTCTCCGACACCACGCGGGCCGTGTTCGCGAGATCCAGCACCGGCTGCGAAATGAGCCGCTGAAACCAGTTCGAGAGAAACAGCGCCACCACGCCCGAGCACGCGATCAACCCGAGCAACACCAGCCCATACACACCGACCCGGCTGTAAACCTCCGCGAGGTCGCCGTGGACATACAGCGTGCCCACGCGGTTCTCGCCCTCCACGACCGGCTGAAACACCGTGACCTGCCGTCCGCGGAATGTGACTCCGTCGGGCCCGGGCGTCGCCGGAGCCTTGGCGTCCCGCGGGAACGACACGTAGACCTGCCCGTCCCTGTCGAAGAGCGCCGCCGCCGTCACCACGCGCTCCGCCCGCAGGCCCGAAAGGATTTCCGCCGCGAGTTTTTCGTCGTCGTAGATGAGCACCGCGGTGCTGTTGGCCGCGATGATTTCCGCCACCGTCGTCAGATGCCGCCGCGTCGTTTCGCGATAGCTGTAGAGCTCGTAGGTCAGCAGCGCGATCGACGCCAGGCCGAGCACAGCCAGACTCGTGAGCACGATGATCCCGACGAGCTTTCGCTTGATGGGAAGATCGCGAAAACGCATGAGGGAAGGCTACGGGCGCACGGTTTCCGCCACGCGTAGCAGCTTTGCGCTGAGCGTCAACGACGCCGCTCGCGCGGCCGCCAGGTTCACGCGCAGGCGCACTTTGTTGTTGGGGCCGCGATGCAACTGCACGATGCCGCCGCGTTCCAGAAACGAGTCGAATTCCGCCACGGTCAAAATCGGCCGGCCCTGCAACCGGGCCAGGATCGCGCCGCTGGCCGCACGCTCGCTGGAGCTGATGAACAGCAGGTGGCACCCCAGGGCCTCCTCCACGTCGCGAAACCGCATCACTTCGATGCGATGCCCATCCACCATTTCCCGCTCCACCACCGCGTCGAGCGCGCGCCCGAACGGATCGTGCCCGAGCACACCGATGATCAACGGCGAGTCCGGCGCTTCGAACGCCTCCGCCGGCCACTCGACGAACTGCGTGAAATTATAAAGCAGCACCGCCTTCACCTCCGATTCGTGGCGGATGTCCGCCGCGCCGGCGCTCGCGACCGCGATGCAGCCAAACACGAACGCCCACAGCCCGCGCGCGAATCGTGCGGGTGGATGGAGACGGAGCATGGGTTGACGCGACATCGGCTAAAACCTCCCGGTCGCATTCACCACGACCGGCCGGCACCACGTTGTGATGAAACGGTTGGCGGGGAAGGTCATGCGGGCGAGGGGACAACCAATCAGAAAAAGTCCCCGGCCGTCGAGCTGCCTCTCGCATGCCATCGTCTACACCCGTTCCGAGTTTCGAGGGTTTGCCACCGGGCCCGCGTTCATCGCGTCCAACGCCGCATCGAGCGCCTGCATCCGCACCGGTTTGGTCAGATGCTGCAAAAACCCCGCCTCCCGGCTGCGCGCCACGTCCTCTTCCATGCCGTATCCGGTCAAAGCGATTCCTTTCAGCCCCAGCCGATCGCGAAACTCCGCCATCAATTCGTAGCCGTTTCCATCCGGCAGTCCGATGTCCGAGATCAACAGATCGAACCCGCCTTCGCGCGCCAGCTCGCGCGCCTCCGTTGCATTCGCCGCCGTGCGCACTTCGTAGCGCCGCCGCTTCAACAAATGCTCCAGCGCCGCGCGTGTCGCCGCGTGATCCTCCACCAGCAGGATCCGCCCGAGACTCGCCCGCGCCGCCCCCGCCGCCGGCACGCCCGCCGCCCCCGGCGACACGCGCCGCGTCGGTTCCGCGTCCAGCAACGGCAACTCCACGCGAAACGTCGCGCCGTGATCCCGCCCGCCGCTCTTCGCGGAAATCTTCCCGTGATGCAGCTCCACCACGCGCCGCGAAATCGCCAGCCCCAGCCCCAGTCCGCCGAAGCGGTGCGACCCGCCGTGCCCCGCATGATCGCCTTGCGCAAACGCTTCGAACACCCGCTCGAGCTCCGTCGGAGTGATGCCGATGCCCGTGTCCGAAATCTCGACCACCACTTCCCGCCGCTCGCGGTCCACGCGGCTCTCGATTCGCACGCATCCTTTCACCGGCGTGAATTTCCACGCGTTCTTCAGGATGTTCCAAAACACCTGCTGCAACCGCACCGGGTCGCCCAGCACCTGCAGTGGCCCGGACGGCGGCACGAGCGTCAACTCGATCTGCTTCGCCGCCAGTTCCGCGCGCACCGTCGCCAGCGCGTCCTCGATCACCGTCGCGAGGTCCGTGGGCCGCAGGTCCAGCGTGAGTTTTCCGCGCGTGATTCGCGTCAAGTCGAGCAGGTCGTCGATCAGCCGCGCCTCCAGCTCCACGCTCTTTCGAATCGTTTCGAAATCCGCACGTATCTGCGGCGGCAGGTGATCGTCGGCCGCCGCCTCGCTCGCCAGCAACAACACCGGGCTCAGCGGCGTGCGCAGTTCGTGCGAGAGCGCCGCCAGGAAATCGTCCTTCGCTCGCGAGGCCGCCACCGCTTCGTCGCGCGCCCGCTCGAGCTCCATCTCGGCCCGCTTGCGCTGCGTGATGTCGGTCAACACCACCACGAGCCCGGTGATCACGCCGTCCGCCGTTCGCTCGGGCACGAACACGACGTGACCCCACCGCCGTGCGGCGCGTATCGGAATTTCCATTTCAAACTCCACCCGCTCCCCCGCGAGCGCGCGGTCCATGTGGTCGCGAACCTTTTCATACACTTCCGCGCCCGCAATCTCCGCGACGTGTTTCCCCACGATCTCCTGCGGCGACAGCCCGTAGCGCTCCGCGTAGGAGCGGTTCACGAACCGATACCGGTGCTGGTGATCGAGCTGCGCCAGAAACACCGACGCATGATCCGTCACCAAACGAAGCTGCTCCTCGCTCGCGCGCAGCGCCCGTTCCGCCTGCCGCCGATCCGTCACGTCGACCATGATGCACACCGCGCCGCGCACCGCTCCGTCTTCCGCCAGCAGCGGCGTCGCGCTGCCGTAAACCCACGTCGATGTTCCGTCCGGAAACCGGAATTCGAAGTCCTCGTTGACCACCGGCTGCTTTGTGCGAATCGCCTTTTGCAGGGGAAGTTCCTGCTCGGAAATGCGTTTGCCGTTGCGGAACAACTCGATTCTCCGCCGGCCGATTACCGTCTGCCCCTGCACCGCCAGATTCTCGCCGGGCGCGATCCGCATCATCGCGTAGGCCGTCGCATTGCCCGTCACCCGCGTGCACTCCGGATCGTGCGCCATCCAGATGCCCGCCGGCGCCACTTGCGTGAGCACTTCAAGCTCCTGTCGGCGCGCCCGCTCGGCGTTCCGGCTCGCATGCATCGCGTGCTCCGCCTTTCGGCGATCCTCGATGTCCACGCAGGATCCGATATAACCGGCGAACTCGCCGCCTTCTTCGCGGGGCACGCCGCGGCTCAACAGCCACCGATACTCCCCGTCGTGTCGCCGCAAACGATACTCGAGGCTGAAGGACTCCCGCGCATCGAACGCCTTCTCGAACGCCGCCCACGCCCGCCCGACGTCGTCCGGATGCACGTCCGCGAGCCAGCCCCGGTCCAACTCCTCCTCCAGTTTCCGCCCGACAAAATCCAGCCATGGCCGATTGCACCACACGCAGCGCTTCGTCGCGTCCGTCGTCCAGATCAACACGGGCGCGTTGTCCGCCGCGGTCCGGAACCGCTCCTCCGTCTCCCGCAGCTTCGCCGCCGCCCGTTTGCGCTCCGTCGTGTCGATCACCACGCCCAGCCCGCGGCCGGGCCGGCCGCCTTCCGCGAGCACCACCGTCGCAAACACATCCATCCATCCTTCGCTCCCGTCCTTCCGCCGGAAGCGCCACTCCCCCGAAAACGAAGGCTCCTTTCCCCGCACCAGTCTCGCCGCCACCGCTTCGCCCGCGGGCAGATCCTCCGGTGGCAGCAGCTCGCGCCAGTTCCGGCCCAGCAGTTCCCCCTCCGAAAAACCCACCAACCGCGCCATCGCCGCATTTGCCCGCACGATCCGGCCCGTGAGATCGCACTCGAAGATCCCCACCGCGGCCTGTTCGAAAATCGCCCGATACCGTCCTTCCGCCGCGCTCACCCGCACCGCCGATTCCCGTCGCAGTTTCGCCAGGTGCAAATGCGCGCCGACCCGTGCGAGGAGTTCCCGCGCGCCGAAGGGCTTCGTCACGTAATCGTCCGCGCCCATATCCATTCCTTCGATGCGCGTCTCCTCTCCGGCGCGCGCCGACAGCAGCACCACCGGCGTGAGCCGCGTGGCCGGATGCGCGCGCAGCGCCCTCGTCAACGCGATCCCGTCCATCACGGGCATCATCACGTCGGACAACACCAGCTCCGGCCCCCAGGTCCGCGCGATCTCCAGCGCCTCCTCGCCATTCGCCGCGGTGCGCACGTCGTAATGCGCCGACAACAACCGCGCGATATACTCCCGCATGTCCGCATTGTCGTCCGCCACGAGCACGCGCGCGTGCGGTCCGTCGCCCGCTTGAACCGGCGCCGCCATCCGCTCCGCTTCGTCCCGAATCCACCGCAGCGATTCCTCGACAAACGCGTCCCCGCGCACCGCCGTCGATGCGAGCTCGCGCGACGCTCCGATCCGCGCGGCCGGCAGATGCGCCCGGCCGCGCGGAATCGACACGATGAACGTCGACCCCACGCCCAGCTCGCTCTCGAGCGCCACGTCCCCCCCGTGCAATTCCGTGAGATCCTTCACCAGCGCCAGCCCGATGCCCGAGCCTTCATGCGTCCGGCTGAAGGTGTTTTCGATCCGTTGAAACCGCTTGAACACCTCCGCGCGGTGTTCCGGCGCGATACCCGTTCCCGTGTCTCGCACGCGCAGCACGAAGCGGTCGGGCAACGTCTCCAACTGCACCAGGATCTCCCCGCGCAGTGTGAACTTGTAGGCGTTCGACAGCAGGTTGAAGACGATCTTCTCCCACATGTCGCGATCCACGTAAGCCGGCTCCCGCGCGGGGGGGCACGCCACCACCAGGTGCAATCCCGCTTTCTCGATCGCCGCGCGAAACACCGACGCCAGCTCCGTCGTGAGCTCCGCCAGGTCCACCGGCTCGAAACTCGCCTGGATCCGCCCGGCCTCGATGCGCGAAAAATCCAGCAGCGAATTCACCAGTTTCAGCAGACGCAGGCTGTTGCGATGCGCCACTTGCAACTGCGTCCGCACCGCCTCCGCCAATTCGCCGCGGTTCCCGGTCAGCAAATCCTCGAGCGGTCCCATCATCAACGTCAGCGGCGTGCGAAACTCGTGGCTGACGTTGCTGAAAAAATCCGTCTTCGCCCGATCCAGCTCCGCCAACGCTTCCGCGCGTCGCCGTTCCTCCGCATACGCGCGCGCATTCGACACCGCCGTAGCCACCTGCCCCGCCGCCAACCCGAGAAAGCTGCGATAATCGTTGTCCAGCGGCCGTCGCGGACTCGTTCCGCTCACCATGAATCCATATGGCATCGCATCTCCCGGCCGCGCGATCGGCAGCACCATCGCCGCGTCGATCGGTTCCGGCCACGGGCCCGCATGCACTTCGTCAAACTGCGCCGTGATACCGGCGCGCACCGCCGCTTTCCCGCTCCGAATCACTTCGCGAAAATTCCATGGGTCCTCGCCGTCGTTCGTTGCGAGGTCCACGGTTTCCGGCGCCAACGGGACCATCCGATCCAGCCCCATCGCCTCCACCCGCCGCGCCGTCCGGCCGTCCGCCTCCAACAAATAGAACAACGCGAACGGCACGTCGTGCCGGTTTTCCGCCAGCACTTCCGCCGCGATCTGGCACGCCTGCTCCGCCGTCTTCGCCTCGGGCGCCCGCGCGCCGAGATCCCGCAGCGTTCGCAGCCGCCGCTCGCCCACCACCTGCGACGTTGTCTCCGTGATCGCCGTGAACACCCCGCCGACGCTTCCGTCCTCGATCCGGGTCGGCGCAAACGAAAACGCGAAATAGCACTCCTCGTTGTAACCGTGCCGTCGCAGCACGAGCAGCAGATCGTCCGCCCACGACGCCTGTCCCGTCTTCTCGACATTCTCGAGAATCGGCCGGATCGCGCTGTCCCAGATCTCCGGCCAGACCGTGATGTAACTCTCGCCCAGCGCCCACGGATGCTTCGCGCCCACGATCGGGGCATACGCGTCGTTGTAGAAATACAACCGCTCCGGACCCCAGAGGATGCAGATCGGATGGCGCGACGCCAAACAGATGCTCAACGCCGTCCGCAGGCTCTGCGGCCACGTCTCGACCGGTCCGATCGTTCGCTTCGACCACTCGATGTTGCGGAGAATCGATCCCGCTTCGCCCCCGCCGAAAAACGGATCGCGGGCGGCCGCCGACGGCGCGCCCGACTCTTCGCGCGTTTTGTCCGTCGGCCGCTCCATCTTAAATCGCTTTCACTCCCGCGGTCCCGCCGGCGTCGGCAACACGAAGTAAAATTCCGATCCGCCTTCCGGGCGCGCCGCGTAGCCGCACCGCCCGCCATCCAACTCCACCAACCGCCGCACGATCGGCAGCCCGAGTCCGCGCGGCGCTCCGGTTTCGTGCAAGCGATGAAAGGGATGAAACAGCGTCGCCCGTTTTTCCGCCGCCAGCGTGCCGTCGTCCTTCACCCAGAATCGCAACCCGCCGTCGCCCGCCGCCCAGCCGACGTCGATCTTCACGCCCGCGCCCGCGTGCTGCAGCGCGTTGCGCAACAAATTCGTCCACACCACCTCCATCCACGCCTGATGTCCCACGATCTCCGGCCACTCGTCCGGCTGCTTCAAAGTCGCGCCCGCCTTCACCAGTGCGTGCTCGATCCGCTGAAACGCCGCCCAAAACGCATGGCTCATCTTGAATCGCTGCGCCGCTTCGCGCGACACCGCCGCCTTCGCCACGAAGCTCATCCGCTCGATCAACTTCACCAGCCCGTCCGTCGAATCGAGGATCGGCTGCGTCACCGGCACGTGCTGCGGCGCATCTTCCGCCAGGATTTCGCGCAACATCTCCGTCGTCGTCACAATCCCGCCGAGCGGCGTCCGCAAATCGTGCGCCACGCGAAATCCAAACGTCCCCATGTCGCCGCGCAGCCGCGCGTTCTCCCGCCGCAAACGATGCTGCGCCAGCACGCTCCGCAAAACCCGCTCCACCAGCCCCGCCTGCCATTCATCGCGCGACACGACTTCCGCCGACTCCGCGCCCGCGATCGCCGGCGGCGTCCCAAAAATCACGATCGCCCACCGCGGCAACCCTCCCGCATCGACCGCCTGCTGCGCCTTCGTCAGCGTCGCCACATCCGGATTGCTCAACAACAACAGCTCCTCGCCGCGATCCCCCGCCGGCGGCGCCTCGTCGAGCGACGCGATCGCCTGCACCGCCACACCGGGAAACGCGAGTTGCGCGGCTTGCGCCGCCACCGCGGCGAAGTCCGGGTCGTTGCCCAAGCGCAGGATGGGGGAGATCAGTGAAGTGGTGGCCATGATTGTGCGAGGAGAGGAAACCGCGTGTTTGCGGCCGCGTGTGGGACGATCGTTCCGTCGTCCGCCCCGCCGGCTCCGCGCGGCACGAAGGGACAGGTGCGGATACGTTGCGGCGCGGGCCTCGCCGCGACAACGCCGTTTTGCGTCAAAGCGTGCTGGACCCGCGTGCCGCATTCATCCCGTGCCAAATTGCTCCCGCACAATCTTCAACGCCGGCTCCTGCAGCCCCGTCGAACTCCAGCACAGGTCGCGCTCGACCTCGCAATCGATGCCCGCATCGAACGCCGAAAACACCACGCCGAGCACGCACGCATCCGTGTCCACGCCGCACACCAGCGCCTTCTTGATTCCCGCCCCCTTCAGTCGCTCGATCGATGCCGTATCGAGCCCGTAGCCGCGCTTTTCGATCACGATGTCCTCCGGCCCGCTCTCGATGATCAGTTCGGTCTCCGGCAGCCCGCGCATGCACGAGGTCCGGTTCAACTTCCGATAGAACAACGTCTCCGTGTCGTTCACGAATTTCGTGAACACCCGCCGCGGAAACGTTTTCGCGCGTTCCTCGATCTTGCGGATCAATTCCTCGGGAATCGGAAAGGCTTTTTGCAGGTCGACGATGATGATGGCGTCCATAGGCGAAGACGAAAAAAAGCGCCTGAGAGGGAAGGGCTCAGGCGCGGGGAGAAGAGCGGACAACATAGACCCAGCTTCACCGCGATGTTCCCGGCAGATTTATCGGGCGACCACGTAGCCGGGCGACCGCGCCTCACCCGAACTGGCTGCCTTCCCCCCTGTCCCTCGCTCCATGCCCACCGCCGCCACGCCTGCCACCGAACCGCTCGCCATCCATGACGTCGCGATCGTCGGTGGCGGCCCCGCCGGGCTCAGCGCCGCGCTCATCCTCGGCCGCTGCGGTCGCCGCGTGCTCGTTTTCGATTCCGGCAAACCCCGCAACGCCCACTCGCGCGCCCTCCACGGCTACCTCACGCGCGACGGCACGCACCCGATCGAACTCCGCGCCCTCGGCCGCCAGCAACTCTCCGCTTATCCTTCGATCGAAATCCGCGATCTCGAGATCCGCACCATCTACCGCCGCGAAAACCATTTCGAACTCATCCCCGTTTCCGCTCCGTCCGTCTCCGCCCGCATCGTCCTCCTCGCCACCGGCCGCCTCGATCACGTCCCGCCCAAACCGGGTTTCTCCACCTTCTACGGCCACGGCGTTTACCACTGCCCTTACTGCGACGGTTGGGAACACCGCAACGAGCCCGTCGTCATCCACGGCCACGGCGAAAACGCCTTCGACCAAGCCCTGCTCCTTCTCGTCTGGAGCCGCCACGTCGTCATTTGCACCGACGGCCCCGCGCACTTCACGCCCGTCCAAACCGACAAACTTCGCGCCAACGGCATCCGCATCGTCGAATCCGAAATCCTCGAACTTCGCGGCGACGCCGATGGCATGCTCGCCGAAGTCGCCTTCCACGACCGCGAGCCGCTTCCCTGCCGAGCGCTGTTCTTCTGCTCCGACTGCGAACAAAAATCCGAACTGCCCGAAAACCTTGGTTGCGAGCTGGACGACGAAGGCTCCGTCAAGTGCAACGGACATGCCGCCACCAACGTCCCCGGCCTCTACGTCGCCGGCAACGTCCGCGGCGGCATCCATCTCGCCATCGTTGCCGCGGCCGAAGGCGCCGAAGCCGCCATAGCCATCAACCGCGCGCTCCACGAAGCCGACCTCCACTGAGCCGGCTCAGCCTCCAAAACATTTGTCATTCTGAGCGCAGGGAATGAATCCACTTGGATCTTCGCGCGTCCTGATACCCACCGCATGTCCATTTCCGCCCGCACCATTCCCGCGTTCCTCGCCGCCACGTTTGCCGGTTTTCTCGCGTCCGCCGTCGCCCAAACGGTCGACTCCGACGCCGAACAACTCGCCCCGCTCACGATCACCGCCCTCCGCGCCGCCGACGCCGCAACGCCTGTTCCTTTCGCCACCACCACCGTCGACGCCGCCACCCTTCGCCGTTCGCCCAACCTTTCCGTCGACGGCGCACTTCGCGGGATCGCCGGCTTCAGCCTTTTCCGTCGCACCGACAGCCTCGTCGCTCACCCGACCGCTCAGGGCGTTTCCCTCCGCGGCCTCGGTCCCAGCGGCGCCAGCCGTTCGCTTATCCTGCTCGACGGCGTCCCGCTGAACGATCCCTTCGGCGGCTGGGTCGCCTGGTCCAAAGTCCCCCGCGAATCCCTCGCCGCGATCGAACTCGTTCCCGGCGCCGGCGGCACCGCCTGGGGCAACGCCGCGCTCGGCGGCGTCATCCAACTTTTCACCGAATCGCCCGAAACCCCGCGCCAGCGCTTCGTCGCGCGTGCTGGAAGTTTCAATACATGGGACGTCGAAGCCCAGCTCGCTGCGCCCGTCGGCACCGGCTCCGCCCAGTTCCTCGGCCGTTCTTTCTCCACCCACGGCTACTTCACCGTCGCCCCCGAACGTCGCGGCCCCATCGATACCCCCGCCGCCAGCCGCGCCCGCTGGGGCACATTGCGCTTCCGCCAGCCGTTCGGCGACAGCGACCACACCGTCGCCACGCTCACCGTGCGCCGCTTCGCCGAAGACCGCGCCAACGGCACGCCTTACCAGCAAAACACCACCGACGAATCCTTCGCCTCCGTCGCGCTCGATTCCCGCGTCTCCGCCGCTTTCCGCTGGAACGCCACCGCCTACGCTCAAGGCCAGTCGTTCACCAGCACCTTCAGTTCCGTCAACGCCATCCGCACCGCCGAGACGCCCGCCGCCAATCAATTCGACGTCCCCGCGACCGCCCTCGGCGCCGCGTGGGTAGGGGAGTGGTCGCCCGATCACAACGCCCTCACGACCTTCGGTATCGACGCCCGCGACGTCCGCGGTGAAACCCGCGAAGAATCCGCTTTCTCCAACGGCGTTTTCACGCGCGAGCGCTACGCCGGCGGCCGCCAAACCATCGCCGGCGCCTTCGTCATGCACAGTCGCACGCTCGCGCCCGACCTTCGTCTCGCGCTCGGCGTTCGCGCCGACACCTGGCGCGAATCCGACGGACACCGCCGCGACTACCTCGAAGGCGCTCCGGCCGGCGACGAACGCTTTCCGTCCCGCCGCGGCGAAGCCCTCAGCCCGTCCGCCGGCCTGTCCTACGACGTATCCGAAAACCTGCGACTCCACGCCGCCGCCCAGCACGCGTTCCGCCGCCCCACGCTGAACGAGCTCTATCGTCCGTTCCGCGTCGGCAACGTGATCACCGACGCCAACCCCGCGCTCCGCACCGAGACCGTCACCAGCGGCGAACTCGGCCTCACCTTCACGCAACACTCGCTCACCCTCGACGCCACCGCCTTCTGGAACGAACTCCGCGACGCCGTCGGCAACGTCACCATCGCCCAAGGTCCCGGCACTTTCCCCGGCATCGGCTTCGTTCCCGCCGGCGGCGAAGGCCGCCGTCGCCTCAACCTCGATCGCACCCGCGTCCGCGGCCTGTCCTTGTCCGGTGAATACACGGTCTCCGACGCGCTCTCGTTCCACGCTTCCTATCTCTACAACGACGCCATCGTCACCCGCGCCAGCGTCGCTCCGCATCTCGCCGGTCTCCGCCTCGCCCAAGTCCCGCGCCACACCGCCTCCGCCGGTTTCGATTTCGCCTTCCGCCGCGTCACGCTCTCTCCCCGCGTCCGTTACCTCGGCGCGCAATACGAAGACGATCAAAACACCCTCCGCCTCGCCCCCGCGACGGTCGTCGATGTCTCCCTCACCGCGACGCTTACCTCGCACCTCGAGTTTTTCGCCACCGCCGAAAACCTTTTCGACGAACGCATCGAAACCGGCCGTTCCTCGGACAATCTCTTCAATCTCGGCACGCCGCGCCTCCTCCTCTTCGGCCTTCGCCTGACTTACTAGTCCGTCGATCGGGACGCCTCTCCGCGTCATCCGATCCACGCCGGAAAAATTTCCGCGTAACCCGCGCCCGCAAAACCGTCTGCGTGCGTCGCCAATTTCCACTACGCCACGCCTTGCCGTCCGCTCCTGCCGCCCCACGTTGCGAGCCCCTCGCATGGACCTGCAGCAGAAGCTCACCATTCTCGCCGACGCCGCCAAATACGACGCTTCCTGCGCGAGCAGCGGCACCACGTTGCGCAACTCCCGCGAGTCCGGCGGCATAGGCTCCACCACGCCCGCGGGCATCTGTCACAGCTACACCCCCGACGGCCGCTGCGTCTCGCTCCTTAAAATCCTCCTCACCAATTACTGCACCTACGACTGCCTCTACTGCGTCAACCGCGTCTCGAGCTCCGTCCCGCGCGCCCGCTTCACGCCGGACGAGGTCGTGAAACTCACCCTCGATTTCTACCGCCGCAATTATATCGAGGGTCTCTTCCTCAGCTCGGGCATCATCCGCAATCCCGACTACACGATGGAGCAGGTCGTCGCCGTCGCGCGCACGCTCCGCGAGGTCCATGGCTTCAAGGGCTACATCCACCTCAAAACCATTCCCGAAGCCTCGCAGGCGCTCATCGACGAAGCCGGCCGCTGGGCCGATCGCATCAGCATCAACATCGAACTCCCCACGCCCACCGATCTCCAGCAGCTCGCCCCCGAGAAAAATCAGGCGCGTATCGAAACCGCCATGACAGCCATCCGCACGCGCATCGATCAATCGAAAGCCGAGCGCGGCGAAAGTCCCAAGGCTCCCTCCTTCGCTCCCGGCGGTCAAAGCACGCAGATGATCGTCGGCGCGACCGACGCCTCCGACGCCACCATTCTCTCCCGCGCGTCCACGCTCTACCAACGCCAGCGCCTGCGCCGCGTTTACTACTCCGCCTTCAGCCCGATTCCCGACGCCTCGCGGCAACTCCCGCTCAGCGCCCCTCCGCTCGTCCGCGAGCATCGCCTTTACCAAGCCGATTGGCTGATGCGTTTCTACGAGTTCCGCGTCGACGAAATCACCACGCCCGCCGCACCCAATCTTGATCTCGCCGTCGACCCCAAACTCGGCTGGGCCCTGCGCAATCGCCAGCACTTCCCCGTCAATCTCAACCGCGCCCCGCGCCACCTCCTGCTGCGCGTTCCCGGCCTCGGCGTGAAAAACGTCGATCGCCTCCTGCAAGCCCGTCGCTGGCACACGATTCGTCTCCACGATCTCACCCGCCTTCGCGTGTCGTTGAAAAAAGTCATGCCCTTCATCGAGACCGCCGATCATCACCCGCAGCGTGGCGTGCTCGAAGACGACAACCTCCGAGCGCGTTTCGCCGCTCCGCTCGAACAGCTCGATCTCTTCGCCACCGCGCCCGGCACGCTGACGACCGAGTTCTAGTTTTCCGCCGCCGCCATGACCGAACTCGCGTTCGACGGCACGTTTGCCGGCTGGAAATCCGTCGCCCGCCACGCGCTCGCACAAAACCTCTCGCCCGCCGAGGTTCGCTGGATCGACCGCCGCTCCCAGCAATCCGAACTCACGCTCGCATCCCCCGACAGACCGCCCGCCGCGGAAAACGAAAACGCCACCTTCCGCGTCCCCCGCGCGTTTCTCTCGCTCGCCCGCGACGTCGCCTGCCACCGCGACGAATCCCGCTGGCCGCTGCTCTATCGCGTGCTCTGGCGGCTCACGCACGGCGAGCCTCACCTGCTCGACATCCCGCTCGATCCCGACATCGCCGCGCTCAACACGATGGCGAAAGCCGTCCGGCGCGAGATCCACAAAACCCACGCGTTCGTCCGCTTCCGCGAAGTCGCCACCGACGCCGGCCCGTGGTTCGTCGCCTGGTTCGAACCGCAACATCACATCCTCGAAGCCGCCGCGCCCTTCTTCGTCGATCGCTTCGCCGCCATGCGCTGGTCGATCCTCACGCCCGAGCAATGCGCGCATTGGGACGGCCACACGCTCACCTTCACCGCCGGCGCCGATCGCAACGCCGCGCCCGCCGCCGATGCCGCCGAAGATCTCTGGCGCGCGTATTACTCCAGCATCTTCAATCCCGCGCGCGTCAAAGTCGGCGCCATGCTCAACGAAATGCCGCGCCATTACTGGAAAAATCTCCCCGAAACCTCCGCGATCCCGTCGCTCCTCGCCGAAGCCGCCCCGCGCACCGACGCGATGCTCGCCACCAGCGAAGCCCAACGCATCCGCGCCTCCGATTTTTCCGCCGCGCCCGTCCCGCACACCGCCGATCTCACCATTCTCCGCGACGCCGCCGCCACGTGTCGCGCCTGTCCGCTCTGGCGCAACGCCACCTGCACCGTCTTCGGCGAGGGTCCGGCCCGCGCCCGCATCGTCGTCGTCGGCGAACAACCCGGTGATCAGGAAGACCGCATCGGAAAACCCTTCGTTGGCCCCGCCGGCCAGCTCTTCGATCGCGCACTCCGCGCCGCCGGCATCGACCGCGAAACGCTCTACGTCACCAACGCCGTCAAACACTTCAAGTGGGAGCCCCGCGGCAAACGCCGTCTCCATCAAAAACCCAACGCCCGCGAAATCGCCGCCTGCCGCCCTTGGCTCGAAGCCGAACTCCGCGCCGTCCACCCCGACCTCATCGTCTGTCTCGGCGCCACCGCCGCCCAATCCGTTCTCGGCGAATCCCTCCGCCTCACCGATTCCCGCAGCCAAAAGTTTCCCACCTCCTACGGCGCCCCCGCACTCATCACCGTCCACCCCTCCTCCCTCCTCCGCCTCCCTGCCGACGCCGATCCCACCGCCGCCTTCGACTCCTTCGTCTCCGACCTCCGGCAAATCAAAGGGTAGGGCGAGGTTACCCGCTCCGCTTCGTCGTATCCCTAACGCGCCCGCCGAAGTCCCCCTCTAAAAGGGGTGCGGGGCGGGGTGTGTTAAACGTCACCTCGTCCCCGGTCGCTCCGGAATCTCCGGCTCCGCCTCATACCCCGTGGGATCCACGAGCCCCGCATCGCGAAACGCCTCCCGTCGCTCCACGCACGTGCCGCATTTCCCGCAGTGCACCGCGCCGCCTTTGTAGCACGACCACGTCCGCGCAAAATCCACGCCCAGCCGCGCCCCCTCCGCCGCGATCTGCGCCTTGTTCATCGCGATAAACGGCCGCAGCAGCTCCACGTTCGCATACGTCCCGAGCCGCATCGCGTCGCCCATCGCGCGCATGAACTCCTCGCGGCAATCCGGATAGATCGCGTGATCGCCCCCGTGCGCCGCGATCACCACGCCGCGCGCCTCCACGCTCTCCGCAAACCCGCACGCGATCGACAACAGGATCGCATTCCGAAACGGCACCACCGTCTGCTTCATGTTCTCCGCTTCGTAGTGTCCTTCCGGAATCTCGCCGCCGCTCTTCAACAAATCCGACGCAAACAGCCGGTTCACAAACTCCAGCGAAATCACCTCGTGCCGCACGCCGAGCTTCGCCGCATGTTCCACCGCAAACGGCAGTTCGCGATGATTATGCTTCGCCCCGTAGTCGAAACTCGCCACCGCGCTCACGCGATGCTCTCGCGCCGCCCAATACAGCGCCGCCACCGAATCCATCCCACCGGAACAAAGCACCACCACATTCATCGCGCCCGACGCTTACCCTCCCGCCCCGGCGAGGCAAAATCGTTCTCGTTCTCGTAATCGTTCTCGTTCTCGCTTCGTTCCCAACGCGATCAGGAGAACGAGAAAGAGAACGAGGAACGAGAACGACTTGCCCATGCTCATTCTCCACGACCCCGCTTCCGCCGACTACGGCTCCTCGATGCGCCCAGAACAACCCGCGCGCGTCACGAAGTCCGCCGCCCACCTGCAAACGGCTCATCCCGACTGGCTCTGGCGCGTCCCCAACCCCGCCGCCGAAGACTTCCTCCTCCTGGCGCACGCCCCCGAATTTCTCAAACGCCTCCAGATTCCCCGCGATTTCGACGCCGACACCCCTCATTTCCCCAACATCTACACCCACGCCCGCCGCGCCGTCGGCGCCGCGCTCACCGCCGCGGAAATCGCCGTGATGGACCACCAGCCGGTCTTCTCCCTCATGCGCCCGCCGGGTCACCACGCCACCTACGAGCAGGCCATGGGGTTCTGTTACCTCAACAGCGTCGCCATCGCCGCGCTCTTTCTCCGCGAAAAACTCCACGTCCCCCGCGTCGCGATCTGGGACTTCGACGCCCACCACGGCAACGGCACCGAAGCGATCGTCCACACCCGCCACGGCATCCTTTTCACCTCCGTCCACCAATACCCCGGCTACCCCGGCACCGGCACCCGCTCGTTCGATAATTGCAAAAACTGGCCAATAGCCCCCCACACCCCGCGCGCCCAGCACATGGACGCGCTTCGCCAGTCTCTCGACGCCATCCTCGCCTTCGAGCCCACCGTGATCCTCGTCTCCGCCGGATTCGACGCCTACGCGCGCGATCCGATCACGTCCATGACGTTGGAAATCGAGGACTTCGCCACCCTCGGCCGCTGGCTCCGTGAAACCAGACTCCCCGCCGCCGCCGTCTTGGAAGGCGGCTACAGCGACGATCTGCCTTTGTTAATCGACGCGTGGCTCTCCTCGTGGGAGAAATGACTCGGATTTGCGCATGATTTCACGTTTCCTTCCGTTCCGCGTTCGCCGATTGCTAGGTATCAAAGTGAGTTCACGTCCGCCCGCCTACACCCTCATCGACCAACCTGGTCAAATCACACCTCTCCTCGACGCCCTCGACCAGGTCGATGAGGTCGCCCTCGATACAGAGGCGGACAACATGTATCACTACCGCACGCGGGTCTGCCTCCTGCAGTTCCTCGTCGGCGACAAAATCTTCCTCGTCGACTCGCTCGCGCCCCTCCAGCTCGACGGCCTCTGGTCCCGCCTTGCGGACAAACACCTCCTCATGCACGGGAGCGATTTCGACCTGCGCCTCCTGCACGACTTCTGCCGCTTCCGGCCCAAGAGCATCTTCGACACGATGCTCGCCGCCCAACTCATCAACCGCCCGCGCATCGGCCTCGCCTCGCTCCTCGAGGACCACTTCGGCGTCAAACTCTCCAAAGACTCCCAGAAAGCCAATTGGTCCAAGCGCCCGCTCACCCAGAAGATGCTCGATTACGCCGCGCTCGACGTCTTCCACCTGCCCGCGCTCCGCGACATCCTCACGCGCGAACTCGTCAAACTCGGCCGCCTCGAATGGCTGAAACAACAATGCCGCGCCCAAATCGAGTCCGGCTCCATCGGCTTCGCCCCGCCCGACGAAAACGACTGGCGCATCGGCCGTAGCGAACGCCTCCGCGGCCAGGGCCTCTCCGTCCTCCATGCCGTCTGGCACTGGCGCGAACAAACCGCCCAGCGCCTCGACGTCCCGCCCTTCAAGGTCTGCTCCTCCGATCTCCTCCTCAAGATCGCCAACGCCGCCGAGACTGGCGAATCCGAAGCCACGATCCTCGCCAACATCCACCTCGGCCGCCGTCACGACCGCCTCGCGCCCTCGCTCGCCGCCGCCATCAAGGCCGGCCTCGCCCGCGACCCGAAAACCCTTCCGCGCCGCCGCGGCCGCGATCCCAACCACGTTTCGCTCACCCAAGCCGAAATCGAACGTCTCGATCGCATCAAAGACGACCGCGACAAAGTCGCCGCCAAACTCGAACTCGATCCGACGCTGATCGCCAACCGGGCCCAGCTCGCGCAGATCGCCCGCGCCCCCAAGCGCCTCGACGAATTGCTCCTCCCTTGGCAGGCCGACCTCCTCCGCGAAATCCCCTCGCTGAAATAATCGCCCTGTCAGAATCTCGTAAGCCTTCCATCAGGACGCCTCGCCCGGCGTCCTTTGTTTTTCCTCGTCATGCCGAGCGCGTGCCGAGCATCTCTGTTCTCCGTTCTCCGCCGCGCCCGTCTTGCTTCCTGTGTCCGTCGAGACCTCCAACGCCAACATCGCCCGCCACCTCGGCCTGATGGCCGCCGCGCAACCCACGCGCGTCGCCCTCAAAATCCCCCGCGGTCGCACGCGTTCCGGCGACATCGATTACCTCGCGCTCACTTTCGCCGAACTCGACGCCGAAGTCTCCGCCTGGTCCGACCGCCTCACCCGCGCCGGCGTCGGCCGCGGCGATCGCACCCTCGTGATGGTCCGCCAGGGCCTCCCGCTCATCGCCTCCGCCTTCGCCCTTTTCCGCCTCGGCGCCGTCCCGGTCATTATCGACCCCGGCATGGGCCTTAAAAACTTCCTTGCCTGCGTCGCCAGCTCCCGCCCCCGCGCCCTCGTCGGCATCCCCGTCGCCCAACTCGTCAGCCGCCTCTTCCGCCGCCCCTTCAAATCCATCACCACCCGCGTCACCGCCTCCTCCTCGCTCACCTCCCGCCTCACGCATCCCACCTCTCAACCCTCAGCTCTCAACTCTCAACCGGTGAACAGCACCGCCGCCGAACTGGCGGCGGTGCTGTTCACCTCCGGCTCCACCGGCTCCCCCAAAGGCGTCTGCTACGAACACGGCATGTTCGACGCCCAAGTCCGCCTGATCCGCGACACCTACAACATCCAACCCGGCGAAATCGATCTTCCGCTCCTCCCGATCTTCGCGCTCTTCAACCCCGCGCTCGGCATGACCACCATCGTGCCGGAAATCGACCCCCGCCGCCCCGCCGCCGTCGATCCCGCGAAAATCGTCCAAGCCATTCGCCAGGAAAACGTCACCAACTCTTTCGGCTCCCCCACGCTCTGGCGCAAAATCGGCGACCACTGCGTCGCCCAAAACCTCACCCTCCCGTCCCTCCGCCGCGTCCTCTGCGCCGGCGCGCCCGTCCCCCAACAGCTCTGGACCGCTTCGCGCACCTTCCTCCCTAACGGTCAGCTCCACAGCCCCTACGGCGCCACCGAATCCCTCCCCCTCTCCACCATCTCCTCCACCGAGGTCGCCGGCCTGACCAATCCAATTAGTAATACATTAAATTACAAATCTCCCGGCGCCTGCGTCGGTCGGCCGCTCCCCGAAATAGACGTCCGCATCATCGCGATCACCGACGCCCCCGTCGCCACGATCGCTGACGCCCGCGAACTCTCCCGCGGCGAAATCGGCGAAATCATCGTCCGCGGCCCCGTCGTCACCCGCGAATACGACCACAACCCCGCCGCGACCGCCGCGGCGAAAATCGCCTTCGCCGACTCTCAACCCGACGCCCGCAGCGCAGGCGTCTTCCACCGCCTCGGCGACTGCGGCTACCTTGACGCCGACAACCGCCTTTGGTTCTGCGGCCGCAAGGTCGAGCGCGTCCAAACCGCCTCCGGCCCGCTCTTCACCGAACCCGTCGAACAAGTCTTCCGCCAGCACCCCCGCGTCACCCGCTGCGCCCTCATCGGCCTCGGCGACCCCGGCCAGCAACGCCCCGCCGTCGTCATCGAAATCAAACTCCAAGACTCCGCCCAGTGCCGCGCCCTCGCCCGCGAACTCCGCCAGCTCGCGCTCCAGCACCCCGCGACCGCCTCGATCAAACTTTTCTACTTCCGCGAGAAATTTCCCGTCGACGTCCGCCACAACGCCAAGATCCACCGCCTCACGCTCGCCCGTTGGGCCCGCACCGCCAAAGGCTTCGAGTCCGACCCGAAACGCTAGCCCCGTAGCGCGTTGCTTCACCCCGCACTTCTCCCGGAAATCATTTCCCGTCTCCGCCTTCCGTGTATTCCGTGTCTTCCGTGGGCACCTCCTCCGTTCTCGTCACCGGCGGCACCGGTTTCCTCGGCCGCCGCCTAGTCGAACGCCTCCTCGCCGCCGGCCGTTCCGTCGCCGTCCTGGCTCGTCGCTCCGCGCCCGACCTCGCCGCGCGTGGCGTTCGCTTCATCTCCGCGTCCCTCGATACTCCCAACCCCGCCGACCTCGCCGCCGCCTGCACCGGCGTCGAAACCATTTTCCACGTCGCCGCCCGCGTCGGCGTGTGGGGCCGCTACGACGACTACTTTCGCACCAACGTCCTCGGCACCCGCGCCCTCCTCGTCGCCGCCCGCGCCGCCGGCGTGCGCAACTTCGTCCACACCTCCACGCCCAGCGTCGTCTACAACGGTCGCAACCTCGCCGGCGCCGACGAATCCCTCCCGCTCACCACGTCCTGCCCCGCCGCGTATCCGCTCACCAAAGCCATCGCCGAACGCGAAGTCCTCGCCGCCCACGGGCCCGACTTTCGCACGATCGCCCTTCGTCCACACCTGATCTGGGGTGTCGGCGATCCTCACCTGATTCCGCGCATCCTCGCCCGCGCCCGCGCCGGTCGCCTCCGCATCGTCGGCTCGGGCACCAACCAAGTCGACATGGTCCACGTCGAGAACGCCGTCGACGCCCACCTCCTCGCCGAATCCGCCTTGAACAACCCCGCCGCAGCCGGCCGCGCCTACTTCATCACCAATGGCGAGCCCGTCGTCCTCTGGGATTGGATCAATCAACTCCTCGCCGCCCTCGGCGAACCGCCCGTCACCCGCCGCATTTCCCTCTCCACGGCGTCGGCGATCGGCGCCGTCTGCGAATCCATTTGGCGGATACTTCCGCTCCGCGGCGAACCGCCCATGACCCGCTTCGTCGCCGCCGAACTCGCGAAAGACCACTGGTTCGACCTCACCGCCGCCCGCCGTCGCCTCGGCTACGATCCGCAAATCACCATGGCCGCCGGCACCGCCGAACTCATCGCCCACCTCTGCCGCTCCCAACACGGCTGAGAGCTGCGTCCGCTGCTACCCCCGCGGCGCCGGGATCCGCTCCGGCGTCATCCCCGCCCGCACCGCGATCGTCGCACACACCTTCGGCACATACATCCGCGTCTCCGACGGCAGCGCCGACGCGATTCCCGCAAAGGTCGTGGCCTGGTGCTTGTTCAACAACCGCCGCACGCGCCCCTCGCCCGCGTTATACGCCGCAAACGCCAGCGGCCAGTCTCCAAATTTTCCATACAACTCCCGCAGATACTTCGCCGCCGCCCGGGCCGACTTCTCCGGATGCGTCCGCTCGTCCGGCAGAAACGTGCTCAGCCCCAGTCCCTTCGCCGTCTCCGGCATAAATTGAAACAGTCCCTTCGCCCCCACCGGACTCTTCGCGTTCGGGTTAAACGTCGACTCCGCCTCCGCCAGCCACGCGATCTCCGGCGCCACGCCTTCCGCCTCGAACGCCGCGCGCACCACCGGCAGCAATTTGCCCGCATTCGGCGGCACCGGCCGCTCGATCATCCGCTCGAGCCACAAGTCGTAGTGCGGAATCGCCACGCGCATCGGGGCAGGGGAGGGCGCCGACTCCTTCGGCCGCACCGGCGCGGGCTCTTCCTTCTCGTTCTTCGTCACGCCCCGCTCCGGCTCCGTCTCTGGCACCGCAGCCGCATCCCTCGCCGCCTCGATGTAATCGATCCGCTCCTGCAGCCAGATCGCGTAATCCTCGTAACCTGGCAACGCCCGCAGTGCCACCAGCGCCGCTTTCGCATCCGGCAAATACCCCGCGAGTCCCGCCAAATCCTCGTCCTGCAGCGCGCCGCTCAACCGCCCCGCAAATTCATCCCACTGTTCCTTCGTCGGAAACTCGAACTGCTCCTTGATCTCCGGCGGCGCGAGCTGATCGAAGAGCGCCCGTCCCGTCTCATACAAAGCGTCCAGCGAAATCCCTTCGCTTTCCTCCGCGTCGTCCTCCGCCCCCAACACCACCGACACGCCCAACACCGCGACCGCCGCCAGTTGTAGGAGCCTGCTTGCAGGCGATTTCGATCCCGAAACGCGCACCATTTTCATCTCGTCCTCATTCCTTCAACGCCTCCGCGACAACCGCCTTCAATCGCAGTTCCGGCCGCTCGGCAAACACCAGATCCTCGCGCCCGAAATACCGCCCGCGATTCTTCATGCCCCAATCCGTCGTCGCCATCCGATACATCCGCGCCTCGTCGATCTCCGCCGGCGCCGGTCCGTCCGCAAATTGAAATTCACCGCGCCGTTCCTCGAACGGCGTATCCACGTTTTGGTTGGCGCGCGCCAGTAACCGCTTCAGTTCCGCCCCGCTCACCTCCGCCACGCAAATCGTCCCGTCGAACCGCACGCACGCATCGAACGCCTCCCGCGTCACGTCGCCCGCCGGCAGTCCGTCGCCAAACGTTGTATTTCCGATCAGCACCGCGTCCACGCCCGCCGCCATCCGCACCGCTCGCGCCACGAACTTCGCCGCCTCCTCGCGCGGCAGAGCCTTCTTCAACCGGCCCACCACGACCAAATCCTCCGGCGCCAAATGCCGTTCCCGCACCTTTCGCACGACGTCCGCCATCGCCGGATCCGCCGGATCGTCATCCCGAATCGCCACTTGCTCCACGTCCCACGTCATCTCTCCGGTTTCGTCCCGCCGCAGTTTCGCGATCGATAAAAATCCCTGCCACGCGCCCGAGTGCACATACACCGTCCGTCCCATGCGGTGCACGAAACGCAGATGATCGTGCGCGCCCGCAAACAGCGTTCCGTCCGGCAACACCGGAAAAATCTCCCGATCATACCGCACGCCCGAGTGACTCATCACCACCCGCACCGGCGCCCGCGCCAACCACGCCGGAAACTTTTCCCGTGCCCACACCGCCGGATTCGTCAAATCCAACTCCGGCCGCACCGCCGCCCGATACTGCGCAATCAAATCCGTCGCCACCCCTACGATCACCACCTCCGTCTCGCCCAGCCGCAGCGTCGCTCCCGCCGGCGCAAAACCTTCACCCGTCTCCCGACTCACCAAACTTCCCACGACGACCGCGCCCGCTTCGCGCAACCGCCGCACCGATTCCGCCACATCGTAAAACTCCGGCTCGTGATTCCCGAGGTTCACCACGACCGGCCCGCGCCGCGCCAGCGCCGCGATCATCGCGAAATCCACCGCACCCGCGCTCCGCTTCGCGACGGCGTTTCCCAACTCGAACGCATCGCCATTGATCAACACCGCCACCGGCACCCCCGCGTTCTCCGCCCGCACCCGGTCCACGTGCGCCACAAACTGCGCCGTCCGCCCATACGCCGAATGCTGGTCCCCCACGATCGCGAACACCGCTTCCGGCGCTGAACCGAATACGCGGGCGCCCACCGCCACCACCAGCCCCAAGATCGCCAGAGCTCTCGAAAACCGCATAACGCTCGATACTCCGCCGCGATCCGAAAGCCATTCCGGATTCACGTTCCGTTCACGCCGGCGAGGCCGTTTCCCGCGTTGACCCCCGGCGCCCACGCTTTACCTAGAACCGCTCCGCGCGTGAACCGGGTTCATATCAAAACCTACGGCTGCCAGATGAACGAGCGCGACAGCGAGGCTGTCGCGGCGATGCTGCGCGCCCGCGGTTACCGCATCGTTCCCGACGAAAACGACTGCGATATCCTCCTCCTCAACACCTGCTCCGTTCGCGACGCCGCCGAGCAAAAAGCCATCGGCAAAGCCGGCTACCTCCAGGCCCGCAAGAAGAAGCAACCCGATTTCGTCCTCGGTATCCTCGGCTGCATGGCGCAAAACCGCGGCGCCGCGCTCCTCGATCAGTTGCCCGACGTCGACCTCATCGTCGGCACGCAGAAATTCCACCAGGTCCCCGACTACCTCGACAACCTCCGCGCCGCGCGCGACGCCGGCGTCCCGATCGGCGAAACCATCGTCGACATCGCCGAGGAAGCCGGTTCGCAAAACACCATCAAGGACCACCTGCTCCCGCAGGACTCAGCCTCTCAACTCGCAACGCTCAACTCTCAATCCGGCAGCGGCGCCGACGCGCCGCTGCCGCAGGTCACCGCGTTCGTTTCCATCCAGCAGGGCTGCAACATGGATTGCGCCTTCTGCATCGTCCCGAAAACCCGCGGCGACGAACGTTCGCGGCCGATGGACGACATCGTTCGCGAATGCGAAAGCCTCGCCGCCCGCGGCGTCCGCGAGATCACGCTGCTCGGTCAGATCGTCACCAGCTACGGCCGCCGCGATTACGTCCACACGAACGGCATTTCGCCCTTCGTGCAGTTGATCGAGCGCGTCCACGCCATCGACGGCATCGCGCGCATCCGCTTCACCTCGCCACACCCGCGCGGCTTCAAGGACGACCTCGTCGCCGCCTACGCGCGCCTCCCGAAACTCTGCCCCTACGTCCACCTCCCGATGCAGAGCGGCAGCAATCGCATCCTCCGCGCGATGAACCGCCCCTACACGCGCGAGCGCTACAAGGAGATCGTCGACGCCCTTCGCGCCACGACGCCCGGCATGTATTTTTCCACCGACGTCATCGTCGGCTTCCCCGGCGAAACCGACGCCGAGTTCGAAGAAACGCGCGAACTCTTCGAGGCCTGCGACTTCGACATGGCCTACGTCTTTAAATATTCGATCCGCACCGGCACGCCCGCCGCGGACATGGGCGATCAGATTCCCGACGAGATCAAAGAGCACCGCAACCAGGTCCTTCTCGACATCCTCCGCCGCAACTCCGAACGCCGCACTGCGAGCCTCATCGGCACGACCGAGGAAGTCCTCGTCGAAGGCCCCGACAAAAGCGGCGCCCGTTTCACCGGCCGCACCCGCGGCAACCGCGTCTGCGTCTTCGACGCCGACCCGCGCCTGATCGGTCAGCTCGTCCCCCTGAAAATCACCCGCGCCAGCGTAAGCACGCTCTACGGGGAGCTGGTGTTGGCGGGGGTGGGTTGATCGTGCTCATGCTCGTAATCGTGATCGTGCTCCTCTAGTCGCTTCACATGGCCAGAACCTATTTCGATCACGAGAAGCTCCGTGTCTATCAGGACGCCCTTCGGTTCGTTGCGTTCGCCGATGCCGTTGTCGCCGAACTCCCCGCCAAGCTGGCGGCTCGTGATCAGCTCGACCGGGCTTCGACCAGTATCGTTCTCAATATCGCAGAAGGTAACGGCAAGCGGTCGCAGGCGGATCGCGGGCGTTATCTCGATACTGCCCGCGGTTCGGCCCTCGAGTGCGCGGCGTGCCTGGACATTCTTCAGGTGAAATCGCTCTTGAGCGGTGAACGCGTAGCGGAAGGAAAAGAAATTCTCATCGGTGTCGTTTCCATGCTGGTTGGGCTGATGGAATCGCTGGGTATCCAACTGAAGGAGGATCCCGCACTCTACGGCACCAACGATCCGCTCGATCACGATTAAGATTACGAACCACGAGCACGACGCTACGACGCTTCTCGGCATCATGTCCCTCCTCCTCGCCACCCTTCTCCCCGGCCTCGTGCTCCTCGCCCTCGGCCTTCCGTTGCTTCTCAACAGCAACCGCGCCGTCGCGATTCTGAAATCCTTTCCGCGCTCCACCAGCGCCGCGCTTATTTTCTTCGGCGCCGGCTCGCTCTGGTTTCTCTACAACGTCTGGCATCTTTCGCCCGCCGATTTCGGCAACTATCGCGTTCCGCTCGCGCTCGGCTTCGCCACCGTCGCGGTCCTCGCGTTCAAATGCGTGCCCGACTTCCTCGCCGTGCGCGGCGTCTGCGTCCTCACGCTGCTCTCCGCGCAACCGCTCCTCGGCGCCGCTTACATGGAGTATCAACACCCGCAGCGGCTCTTCATGGTGACGATCGTCTACATCCTGATCGCGATCGCCATCTGGTTCGGCGCCTCGCCCTACCGCCTCCGCGATTTCTTCGGCTGGCTTTTCGCCCGCCCCGCGCGCACCCGCGCTTTCGGCGGCGCACTCGTCGCTTACGGCGCGCTCCTTTCGATCGTCGCGTTCACCTATTGATCATTGCTCAACCGCTTCGCAGTGAACGCCACGCCGCCTCCCGTCCTTCTCGTTCTCGCCGGTCCCGCCGGCTCCGGCAAAAGCACGCTTTGCGACCGGCTTGTCTCCGAAGACCCGTCCTTCTCGCGCGTCATCACCACGACGACTCGCGCTCCACGTCCCGGCGAGGTCAATGGCGTCCACTACCACTTCTTCACGCCCGAAGAGTTCGACCGCCGCGTCGCCAACGACGAATTCCTCGAATGGGCCTGGGTCCACGCCAACCCTGCCTCCGGCCAGGACCGCCGCTACGGCACGCTCAAATCCAGCGTGTTCGACCCGCTCTCCCGCGGCCAGAATCTCATCATGAGCGTCGACGTCCAGGGCGTCGAAAGCTTCCGCCGCGCCGCCCGCGTCAACCCGCTGCTCGCGCGCCACATGACCACGATCTTCATCGTCGTCGACCATGAGCGCCTCGTCGCCCGCATGCGCGCGCGTGCCCAGGACAACGAAGACGAAATCGCCCGCCGGATGGCCACCGCCGAAGCCGAACTCCGCGAAGCGCATAAGTTCGATTTCCAGATCCACAGCCGCACCCGCGACGAAGATTTCGCCGAGCTCCTCTCCATCCTCGAAAAAGCCCGCGCCAAAGTTCTGACGGGATAGTCGCAAGCGGGTAGGGCAGGCACGTCTTCGTGCTCGTGCTCCTGATCGTGCTCTTGATCGAGCCCGGTCGTCCCCCTGCCCGCGCATTCTGGAAGGCGTTCGATCACGATCACGATTACGATTAAGAGCACGATCCCGGACGGGTCGTCGACGAACCTCCCTCGTGTCCCGCGGTCTCCAGTAGATGGAACTCACCATCGCGGGCTTCGAGATCGATCGCCGCAAGATCGTCACGTTCATCGCCATCGTCCTCGCCTGCGTCGTGCTTGCGTTCGTTTACCGGCAGATCGATGTCCAGGCGCTCCACGTTCGCGCGCAGGAAATCAACGGTTTCCTCGTCTTCGTCCTGATCACCGTCCTGCCGCTCTTCGGTTTTCCCGTGAGCGTCTGTCACGCCGTCGCCGGCGTGCGCTTCGGTCTCGCCCTCGGTCTCGCCCTCGTCGCCGCCTCGATCGTCCTCCAACTCCTCGCCAGCTACGCGCTCGTCAAACTCGCGCCGTCCTTCTTCGCCCGCCACATGGAGCGCTGGCGCAAAAAACTGCCCAAGGCCGCGCACGTTCCGCTCACGCAGTTCACGATGCTGCTGCCGGCCGTCCCGTATTTCGCCCAGAACTACGTCCTTCCGCTCGTGGGCGTGCCGCTCGGCACCTATCTTGTCTGGGGCAGCATCATCCACATCGTGAAGTCGATCATCGGCGTCCTTTTCGGCGAGATGAGCGACGACCTCACGCCCGGCCGTATCGCCATCTTCGTCGGCTACGCGATCGCGATCACCGTCACGACGGCATGGGCGTTTCGACGCCTGCAGGCTCGAATAAAAGATCGGCCACGAGCGGCAGGTGGTCGGAAGCGACGCGCGTAAGTTCGTTCCGCGGCACGATCACGTTTTCCACGCGGAATCCTTCCGACAGGAAAATGTGGTCCAGCCGCATGAAGGGCCGCATCGAGCTGAACGTGCTCAACGGCCGATGTCCCTGACGCGCCGCCTGCACGTCGCGAAAACGCTTCGCCGCCATCCCATACGGCCGGCTTCCGGGCGTGAGATTGAAATCTCCGCACATCAACACGAGCTCGCCGTCGTGCAATCGCCCCAGCCACTCCGGCCCGAGCAGCGCCTGCATCTGTAAAACGCGTTCGCGCGGCCCGAGTCCAAGATGCGTCGTCACCACGTGCACGATCGTGCCGTTCACGTTTACCCGCACCCACAGCGCCGACCGCGGTTCCTTCCACCAGCTTCTCGGATCGTGCGGCAGATGCGCGCGCCGGACGATCTCCACCGGCCAACGGCTGAAAAACGCATGCCCGTAGTGCTCCTCGCCGCGCGTGATCGTCGGACAAAACACCGCGTGCATCCCGAGCTGTTTCCCGATCAACGCCGCCTGATCTTCCGCGCGCGAACGTCTCCGCCCCAGATCCACTTCCTGCAACGCCACGATGTCCGGCCCCTGCGCCGCAATCACGCGCGCCACCCGCCGCGGCGACACGCGTCCGTCCATCCCTCCGCAGCCGTGCACGTTGTAGGTCATCAACCGCATCCGCCCCGGCCCCGACGTCGCCTGCACGCACGGCTCGAGCCGTTCGCGTCCGAGATAGTGCCGCGCCGCCGCCCGCAATCCCCGCGGTCGCACAAACGCCTCCGTGCCCTCCGGCAGAACCGTCCGCGCCGGCACCAGCAGAAACCCGCGCGTTTCATCCGGCCCGAACCCGCCATGCGCGCCGCGTTCGCCTTCCGCGAAACTCCACGCGCCTTCCGTCGGACTCCACCCCACCAGAATCAAATCTCCCGCATCCGGAATCGCGCAAAACTCCGCGAGATCCTTCGCGATCGTCTCGCGCAGTTCCGGTTGATGCGCCTCCAACAGCGCCGGCATTTCCTCCGGCACGCGCGTTTCTCCCCCCGCATGCAGCCACGTCACGCCGCGCTCCGTTCGCACCAGCACGCCCGGCACGCCGAGCTGCACCAGACGCCGCGCCAGCGCCATCCGCTGGTCGTCCGTCATCGCCTTTGCGAAATACGCATGCCCGACCGGACCCATCGCGGCCACGATCACGCTTTTTCCTTCTTCCAACGTGATTGATTCATCCGCCCGCATCCGCGCCACGCGCGCCTGATAGTGTTGGTTCCGCGACAACCACGTCGACGCCTCCACCGGTCGTCGCTGCGCCCGCGCCCGCCACGCGCGATCGCGTTGCTGCGAAATCTCCAGCGCATCGTGCAGCACCGCCTCGACCCCCTCGGGGACCTTGTCCGTGAACGGCCGCGTCACTTCCTGGCCGTGGTCCGAGAAAATCCACACCGCATAATCGCGCCGCTTCGATCGATGCGCCGCGCGCACGATCTTGCGGATGGCGTTATCGATGCCGCGCAACCCGTAATGCGCCAGCGCCGAGCCCGGCCCGCGCACGTGCGCGTGCTCGTCGTAGCCCACGAAGTTGATATGCACGATGGGCAATCCGCGCGTCACTTCGATCTGCGCGCTCAACGTGATCAGCTCGCGCAGCCCCACGCCCACAAACACCCGCGACACCATCAGCATCAGCTCCGGCTTCGGCAGCCGTCCGCGCGCGATCGCCTGCACCGCATCGCTCACCGCCACGCTGAGCTCGATCAACAACCGCCACAGAATCCGCACCACCGCCGGCAACTGCAGGATCATGAACAAAAACAGATTCTTCACCTTCCCGCTCCGCCACATGTCGCCAAGCCCGATGCTCGCCGCGCAAAAGTGGCTTTCCTCCTGGCCCGCGCCGCCGGTGTAGATGTTCGACCACGAGCTGCCGCCTTTCAGCAGCCCCTCCGCCGTTTCCGCGCACCTCGCCTCGCGCGCCTTCGCCCAGTCCGGATCCCACATCCGCCCGACTTTCTTCATCGTGCGATCGAAGAAACTGAACGCCGGCACCGCCGACTTCACCCCGTAGTAGAGTTCCGCCTGCACCGCCGGCGTCGTCGACGGCAGCCCCGGATAAAACGTCCGCATCTCGTAGCCTTCGCGCGCCATCAATCGCCGCACAAACGGCATCCGTCCCCTCGCCACGGCCGCCTCGAACTGCCGCCGCGCGAGCCCGTCGATCTGGATCAACAACAACCCCGGCTCCTCGCTCGTCCCCTCGGACGGCGTCAGCCCCAGATGTCGAATCGCCCACTCGTTCCGGCTCAGCCGAATCCGCGCGCGATGGATCAACGCTTCAACGCCCGCAAACATGATCAAAAGCTCCAAGCTCCAACATCCCAGCTCCAGAGAACCTCCACACCCCGACTTCCAAACGAGCTTCGGTGAGTTTCCCTGTGTTTGAACATTGGATACTGCTGTTTCTCTGGAGCTTGGATCTTGGTCCTTGGAGCTTCCGTCGGCGGCCTATCGGCCGCCGACGGCTTCCGCCACCGCCTGCGCTTTTTCCGCCAACAGATTCCACTCGACCTGGATGCGCTCCAGCAGCGTGCCCCACGGACTGCGCTCGACCATCATCCGCTCCTTCCGCGTCATCCGCCGCACGTCTTCGTAAAATTTCAGCGCCTGCTCCGCGCACCGCTCTTTCGAAAACAAATCCGCCGTTTCCCGCGCCGCCGCCGCGAACTCCTTCCGCCGAGCCGGATCGCGATACAGCCGCTCGAGCGCGTTCGCGAAACGCCCCGCGCCCGCGTTCTTCGGCAGCATGAAGCCGTTCACGCCATCTCGCAGCACTTCGCGCACGCCGGACGCATTCAACGCCACCACCGGACTTCCCGCGGCCATCGCCTCCGACAACACCATGCCCTGCGTCTCCGTGAACGACGCGAACACGAACACATCCATCGCGTTGTAGGCGTCCGCGAGCGCCTTCCCCGTGTGCTTGCCCGCCATCACGACCCGCTCGGCCACGCCGTGCTTTTCCGCTACGTCGCGCAACGTCTCCTCCGACGGCCCGCCGCCCACGACCACGAACCGGGCGTCCGGCGCCCGTTTGAGAAACAGAGCCACCGCTTCCGCGAGATATTCCAGATTCTTTTCCGGCGCGAGACGCCCGACGTGTCCCACCACGAACGCCTTTTCCGGCACCTTGAACTTCGCGCGAAACCGACGCCCGTTGCCCGCCGCGAATGCCCCCACGTCGATCCCCGTCGGCACCACCCGGATCGGCACCTCCACGCCGCGCCGCTTGATCAGCTTCGCGATGCTTTCGCTCGGCGCGATCACGCCGTCGCAAAGATTCGCGAAGTGCGTCGAGAGATTGATCGCCACGTCCTTCAACGCCGGCGAATCGAACGGCACGTAGTGCGTGTAATCCTCGTAACGCGTGTGATGCGTAAAGATCACGGGCGCATTCTTCGACGCCGCCATCCGCAGCGCCGTGTCACCCAGCAGGAACGGATGATGCGCGTGAATGATGTCCGCCCGAAACGCGTCCAGCCGCGGCGGCACCGCCATGATCGGCAGCTTCACCGAAAAGTCGCTCCCGTTGAATTTCTGGATCGCCGGAATCCGCTCCACGATCGCCGCCTGCCGCGGCGGCAACGGTTTGCCTTCGAACTCCGGCGCGACCACCAGCACGCGATGCCGCCGTTTCCGAAACTCCTCCGCAAACGTGCTCACGGAGCGAGCCACCCCGCCGACGTGCGGCAGGTAAGTGTTGGTCATCATGCAAATGTTCATGGCTGGCGGCGCGCGTCCTCGCGCGAAGAGCCTCCAAAGACCGTCGAACCAAGTAACAGTTCACGCGCCCGCTCGCAACTGCTCGACGTTCCCGTAACGGAACGCGTGAGCGCTTCATCCCTATTCCGCCGACGAAAAGCTCACGCTTTCCGCTACAATCCCGAAGACTCCGTCAGGTTCCCCCGCACCACGACTTCTTCCCGCCGCTCCCCCGGCGCGAGGTCCGCCGTTTCAAATCCCGGCAAACGAATCTCCCGCCTCGGCGCCGCGCCCCGCCATTCGCCGTCGATCTTCACGCGCACGCTCCCTTCTCCCGCGCGCGCAAATCTCACCGTAGCCGCACCCCACGGTGTCAACGTCGGCCCGAAAACCGCCTCGCCCGCCTCCAGCCACTCCGGCTTCACGCCCGCGCCGATCACCAGCGCCCCCCCATCGTCGCCTTCCTCCCGCACGAACAAGTTTCGCACAAACATCAACCACTCCGCCGCCGCCCAAATGTGCTGCCCGTCGCCCATGCAGCCGCCGAGCGTCAGCGGATGAATCGCCTCCGGCCATTGTCCGGTTGGTGACGCCAGCCGCACCGCCGCATCCATCAACTCCCACGCCGACCGCGCCTCGCCCGCCCGCAACCGCACCTGCGCGAGATGCAGCGTCAGATACGCGTTGATCCCCGAATGGATCATGTTCTGGAAAAACCCGCCGCCGTGCAGGCAATGCCCCTGCAGATAGTCCGCCGTCTTCACCACCGCCTCGTCGCCCGCGGTGAACAACTGCAGCGGATAATCCGCGACCAGCGATCCCACCGCGCCCGAATCCATGCGCCGATGCGGCGACGCCGGGATCGCCTTCGGAAACCGCCGATGCGGCCCCGTCGGGAACGACTTCACGATCGTATCCAAAAATTCGATCGCCTCCGCCGCGCACGCCTCCGCGAGTTGCGGATCCACCGGACGCAACAACGCCGCCGCCCCGCGCAATCCGCCCACCGCCCAGAAGTCGTCCCAATAATAAAAATCGTTCGGACCGAGATGCTCCGCGCTGAAACCCGCCGGCAGCAATCCGCCCTCGATCTTCCCGTCCTTCGGCAGCCGTTTTTTCGAGATCCACTTCGCGCCTTTCGCGACCGCGTCCAGCCAGTCGCGCGGCAGCGTCTCGCCGGTCAACGACGCGAACCGGTGATAAAACCACAGCGCCTCGCCGTTGCTGTCCCATTCGCCTTCCTGCGAAAGAAAATACCCGTCCATCCGCTGCCGCGGCGCGAACTCCTGCAGCGCCCGCCGCGTCCGCTCCACGCCGCCGAGCGACAACAGCGCGTTCAACACAAACACCGCGTCGCGAAACCAAAAACGCTTATACGTATAAGGTCCCGGATACACTTCGCGCGGCGCATGCAGCACCGTGTTCGCCAGCGCCAGATCATACAACCGCTGCACCGCCGCGTCGCTCACGTGCAGCCGGGCCAGCCCCGTCATCGCCGCGCTCCAACTCTGCGTCGTCTTGAAACTCGGACGATGCCGCGCGTCGAGTTCGTCGTAGATCGGCACGCGCATTTCACAGGTGTTGTTGTCTTCGCCCGACGTCGGAAACAACGCCACCGCCGTCGCCATGCTCACCGGACAACTCACCTGTTTGTCCGCCAGCGGCTCACGCAGGCGCAGCAGCACGTCGCCATCCTCGTAATTCGACAACAACTGCTTCGCCGGTGCGCGATCGAAGATCACCTCGTTGCGACCGTTCACGAGAAACCCGCTGCGCTGCGTCATCGTTTCGATCGATTTGATGAAGCTCACGCCCTCCGGATTGTAGGGTCGCAACGCCACTGCGACCGCACCGCGTTTTCCGCCGTGCACCTGCACGCGCACGCGACACTGCGGTTCACCTTGCTTGAAGCCCATTTCGACCACCGACTCCAAAATCACCCTTGGAGAGGGCGCCGCTCCGTCGGCGGCGTTTTCCCCAAACCGCGCCACCGTCCGCACCCGCAAATTATCCGTCAGCCTCAACTCCTGCGTGACGTTCCCATCGCTCAATTTCGACGGCAGCATCACCGCTTCCCCGTTCTCCGGCACGAACCAGAAGTCCAGCGACCAGCCGTCGAACAATGGCGTCACCAGCCCGCGCGGATCCACGATCGGATAAAACGCCACATCCGGCAGCCCGACCGCCGTCCAGTTGCGGTGCGTGAGATTGATGTGGCTGAACGAAAACGCCCGCGGAATGAACGACGGATCCGCCGGATTGAACTGCCGCTCGACCCAATACGGCCACACCCAGTCGAGGTTGTTCTGGATCGCCTTCGTGTTCACGAGCCCGCGCGCGTGAAACAGCATTCCCGCGCGCAGCAGCTCGATCGGCTCCGCCACTTCCGACGGTTTGGCGAATCCCCGCAAGTTCGCCATCAACGCCACCGGATCGAGAAATCCATACGCTCGCGCGATGCGCGTGATCAAAAATCTCACCGGTCGTGAACGCAGCATGGCAGGCGGGGTTAAGCCCCATTGTCCGCCACATCCCGAAAAAGTGCCACTCGGCCGGCACATCGCCGCACGCGCGTGCGGCCGCCTATCTCACGCGCACCGCCCACCACACCCGCCGATACGAGCAACTGTTGCGGTGACACCCCCCGCGCGCGTGATCGCAGCGCCACGAGCAGAACGAACACGACGCAAGCCCCACCACGATCTCATCCCGAAAATCCACCACCGGCAGCTCCGTCGTTCTCTCCGACGCGAAATGCCCGCGATATCCCGCCTCCGTGCGCAAGAACACCGCCAGCGGCTCGCCCGAAAACCCTTCGCGCCATTCCGGCAGCGCGAGCCGCCGCACGTTCGCCGCATGCGCTTCCGCGCCGTCCGACGTCGTGGCGATCACCTCGCGTCCGTCGCGATCGATCAATCCCGCCCGGCCATTGTGCGCCACCGCTGCGATGCCTTCGATCACGAAGTCCTCCGCCGCATGGTAGATCGCCGGCACGACCTCGCGCCCGCTCGCGTCGCGATAACCAAAACTCCTCGCGCCCCAGCGTCCGCCGCCGTCCTCCACGGAAAAACGGACCAGCGTTTCCCGCGCAGCCTCCTCCGCGAAGCCTACCCCAAGCGACCACACGAGCGCCGCCACGAGAAACGCTGGAAGTTTCACGTCCGCGATTCTGCCACCCGTCCCAGCTCCGCTCCATACGCATACCTACGCAGAAGTCGTGCGGACCAGGTAGTGCGGTGCTTCAGCCCGGACTTTTCGCGCCGGTGCGGGTTAAAGCCGCGCACTACTTCCGCCACCGCACGACATAAACCGATTCCGGCGCGAGTTCGCCGAGCGGCTGCCACCGCTGGAGTCCTCCCTCACTCGTCCACTTTGGCGCGGCGACCTTCTCCTCCTCCATCTCCTCCGTCATCGTCCAATTCGCGCGCACCGGCGTTTTCGCCGCGCTCAACGCGACCCCGCGCCGCGGCTCCGTATCCAAATTTCCGATCACCAGCACCACCTCGTCGGCCGCCTCGCGCAGTTGGACATAAACATCCGGCTCGCTCGCGCTCACCTCGAGTCGTTTTCCCCGGCGCAGTGCCGTCGAATCGAGATTCAACGCGATGAGTTTCCGATACAGCGCCCACATCGAATCCGGGCGATCGATCTGAGCCGCCACGTTCACTTCGCGAAACTCCGGCTGCGGCGCTTTCCACGCGCGCACATTCGGCTTCGCGAAGCCCGCATTCGGCGGCTCGCTCGTCCACGGCATCGGCGTGCGCAATTCCGGATCCGGCTTCGTCGCCCGCATCCCGAGCTCCTCGCCGTAATACGTAAACACCACGCCCGGCAGCGTGAACAACAGCTTCGTTGCGAGCCGCGTTCCCGATTCGCTTCCACCGAGCTGCGTCCGCGCGCGTTCCTGATCGTGATTCGTCAACAGCGTCGCCCACGGCGCGTCGCCCGCATACAACGCGTCCAGTTGTCCGAGTGCCCGTGACAAAATCCGCGGTTCGCGCAGGCGCACCGCCTCGATGGTCGCCCGCGCGAGATCGAATTCGAAGGAGCTGTCCACCGCGCCGCCGCGGATCCCTTTCGCGACCTCGCCCATCCGCGCCGTGTTTTCTCCGATCACGAACGCACCCGGTTTCACCTCGTGACAATACTCCGTGAACTCCTTCAACCACGCCCGCGTCTCGTCCGTGTCCTGCAGCGCCTCGCCGACTTCGTGAAAATACCGCACGGCATCGAGTCGGAATCCGTCCACGCCGACGTCCTTCAGCCAAAACTCCGCGGCCTTCCGATGATGTTCCGTCACGCGCGGATCGTTGAAGTTCCAGTCCGGCATGTCCGACGAAAACACGCCGTAGAAAAACCCGCCCCGTCCGCCCGGCACCGGATGCCACGCCCGCTGATCCCATGGCCCGAACAACTCCAGCGGCACGTCCGAAAATCGAAACATCTTCTGTTTGTCCTCGGCGGCGCCGCTCGCGCGTTCCGCGACGGCTTCGAGAAACAGCGGATGCTGCGACGACGCGTGATTCAGCACCGAATCGATGATCACGCGAATCCCGCGCCGGTGCGCCTCCGCGAGGAATTTCTTGAACAGCGCGATGTCTCCAAATTCCGGATGCACCGCGAAGTAGTCGCTCACGTCGTAGCCGTGATAGCTCGGCGAGGGATGAATCGGCATCAACCACAGCGCCGTCACGCCGAGCGATTTTCCCTCCGCGCCGCGTCCGTCGTTCAGATGGTCGAGTTTTTCGATCAACCCTTGAAAATCGCCGATTCCGTCGCCGGCGAGCGGTCCCGTCGACGCATCCGCAAACGAGCGCACGAAGATCTCGTAGAACACCGCGTCCTTCCACCAGCCCGGCTGCGGTTCGCTCGCGAAGCCCGACACCACGCCCGACGCGAGGAACGCGAGCGCACACAGCCATGTGGAAGCGCGCGTGCGTGCGATCCGGCGCGTTGAAGACGGAACGATGCGTGCCATCGCCTGCAAGGAGGCTGCTGCCATGGGCATTTTCATAGAAGTGACCGGGGTTTCACCGCAGCCTGCGCCGCGCCCGTCGCCGGTCAAAAACCGCGCCGCGGAGAATTCATAGGCGGCGCGGACAAAACTTCGCTCCACGCCCATCTTCGGCGTCCGCCGCGTGCGCACCGCGTCGGCGCGCACCGGCAAATCCAGGTTTTTTCCTGCCCATCTCGGTTCTCTGCCGGACTCGCCATTGGCGCGATCGCTCGCGGCGGCGCACGGTTTCAGCAACCCCGGGGCGCGGCCTCGCACCCCTTCGACCCAACCAACCCTGCAAACATCGCTTCGCGCGCCGGTGCTCCGGCCGCACTCGGAAACTCGCAGCCCTGTCATCCCATGTCATCGCACCCGCAGTTCCCCTCGTTTCGACCGAGCCTCGCGCTCCTCTTGTCCGTCCCTCTGATCGCCGCGGCGCAAACCCCGTCCACCTCGTCCTCGACCCTCGAAGACTCCGGAGAGAATCCGGCCGGCGGTCTTGTCGTTCTCGACCGCTTCACCGTCACGGGTGGTTTCGCCGGCAGCCTCGCCGCGGCCGCGGAGGTGAAGCAGGCGATGCCCGGCATCACCGAAATCGTCGCCGCCGAAGACATCGGCAAACTCCCCGATATTTCCATCGCCGACTCGCTCAGTCGCCTGCCAGGTCTGGCCACTCAACGTCTCAACGGCCGCAGCCAGGCCATCAGCATCCGCGGTCTCACCGGGGATTACACCACCGGCCTGCTCAACGGCCGCGAGCAGGTCAGCTCCAGCAGCAATCGCACGGTCGAGTTCGACCAATATCCCGCCGAGCTTCTCAGCAGCGCCGTCGTCTATAAAACCACGCAGGCGAATCTCATCGGCCAAGGCCTCGCGGGCACGATCGACCTGCGCACGGTGCGTCCGCTCACGCATGGACGCCGCACGCTCGCGGCCAACGCATTCTACGACTGGACGCAGCTCGATGCGCTCAACGCCGGTTCCGACGACCACGGTTTCCGCTACAGCGCGTCCTACATCGATCAGTTCCACGACGGCATGCTCGGTGTGGCGATCGGTTTTTCGCACGCCGACATCCCCGGCCAAGGCGAGCAGTGGAATGCGTGGGGCTATCCGACCACCTCCGCCGAACAGGATCCCAGCCAGCCGTGGATCATCGGCGGCGCGAAGCCCTTCGTTCGCTCGAGCGAGCTCAAGCGCGACGGGCTCATGGGCGTGATCGAATACAAGCCGAGCGCCATGTTTCATTCCACGATCGATCTCTATTATTCATATTTCGACGAAACGCAGCTCCTGCGCGGTATCGAAATTCCGCTCTACTGGGGCCCGGATGGCTCGGGCTTCCAGCCCGGCTTCACCGTCGACGACGGCCTCGTGACGAGTGCCGTGTTCAACAATGTCTTCGGCGTCGTCCGCAACGACATCGTGTCGCGCAAAGCCGACGTTTACGCCGGCGGTTGGAACCTGAAGTTCGGCGACGGCTCCGGCTGGACGTTCGAGGGAGACCTCAGCTACTCGCGCATCGATCGCAAGGATCGCGTGCTCGAAACCTATTCGGGCACAGGTGTGAATCAGGTCGGCACGCCCGACACCATCACCGTCACGATGGGGCAGGGCCGCGGTGCGAGCTTCGCGTCGATCCTCGACTACACCGATCGCAATCTCGTCCGACTCGCCGGCCCGCAAGGCTGGGGCGGTGACGTGGTTCCCGGCGGCCAGGTTGGCTATCTCAAGAATCCGAAATCCGAAGACGCGCTCACGCTCTTCAAATTTTCCGCGAAGCGAAACTTCGACGGCTTTTTCAACCTGCTCGACATCGGTGGAAGCTACAGCCGGCGCACGAAGTCCGAAGTCGAGGACGGCTATTATCTCGCCCTCGCGAATGGCCAGACTTCCGCCGAACTGCCGCCTTCCACCGGTGTCACCGATTTGAGCTTCATCGGCATCAGCGGCATGGCCAGCTACGATCCGCTCGCCGCGCTTTACAACGGCGTCTACGCGCCGCTCGTGAACCCCAATGCCGACGTGATCTCGAACGATTGGGACGTGTCCGAGAAAGTGGCCATCGGCTACGTGCAGCTCGGAATCGACAGTCGCGTGGGCGGGCTGCCGCTCACCGGAAACATCGGCGTGCAGATCGTGCACACCGACCAAACCTCGCGCGGCCTCTCCGCGGTGCCGATCAACGGCCGCTCCGTCAACATTCCCACCGAGGGCGGCGATCAGTATTGGAACGTCCTCCCGAGCCTGAACCTCAAGCTCCAGCTCTCCGAGCGGCGCTTCCTGCGCTTCAGTGTCGCGCAACAACTGGCGCGGCAGCGGATGAACGACATGCGCGCGGGGCGCAACACCACCTTCAACTCCAATCTCGCCGACTCGCCGAATCCCGGCGACGCGTGGAACGCGTCCGGCGGCAATCCCGAGCTGAAGCCATGGCGTTCGAACTCCCTCGATATCGCCTTCGAACAATACTTCCGCGACAACATGGGCTACTTCGCCGTGTCGGCCTTCTACAAGGACCTGCGCACCTACACGTATAACCAGAAAATCATCGCCGACTTCACCGGTTTCCCGAGCGGCGGCGTCATTCCCGCGACTTACCTCGGCGTTTACGATCGCCCGGCGAATGGCGACGGTGGCACGATCCAAGGCGTCGAAGCGACGCTCTCGTTGCCGAGCGAGTTGATCGTTCCGTCGTTCAAGGGCCTCGGCCTCATCGTCAGCGGCGCCTACAACGACAGCGACATCGAGCCCTACGGGCCCGGTTCGTCGGGCACGGCGATCCCCGGACTTTCGCGCAAGGTCGCCAGCGCGACGATCTACTACGAGCGCGGCGGCTTCTCCGCCCGCGTGAGCGAACGTTATCGCTCGGCGTATCGAGGAAACATCTACACCTTCGGTCCGCGCGGGGAAAACTTCCGCACGATCCACACCGAGCAGGTGATCGACGCGCAGATCAGCTACGAATTCAAATCCGGCCCGATGAAAGGGCTCACCGTGATCCTGCAGGGCTACAATCTCACGAACGAGCCGCTGCAAACCTCCGAGCAGGGCGATCCCCGACTCGTCGTCGACTACCAGAAATACGGCGCGTCCTACTCGGCGGGCGTGTCCTACAAGTTCTGAGCCTCGGGCAAACCTCGCTTCGCTTGAGCTCGATTCATTCCGAGGTGGAGCCCGGCGCCCTCGCCGGGCTCGAAGCCGCCGCTTTGGCGCCACACCGAATCGACATGGAACCGTCTCCGCCGATCTGGCTCAACACCCGTAGCGCCGGCGTGCTCGCGCATGTGTCGTCGCTGCCGGGCGAGTTCGGCATCGGCAACCTCGGTGCGGGCGCGCGCGCGTTCGTCGACTTCCTCGCCGACGCGGGCGTGCGTTACTGGCAGATTTGTCCGATCGGGCCGACCGGCTACGGCGATTCGCCTTATCAACTCTTCTCCAGCGCGGCGGGGAATCCCTACTTCATCGATCTCGGGGAGCTCGAAGCGGCCGGTTTGCTCGAGACCGATGAACTGGCCGAGTTGCACGGCCTGCCGCTGCGACGCGTGAACTACGGTCATCTCTACTGGAGCTTTTGGCCGGTGCTTGCGCGCGCGGCGGATCGCTTTGCGGAGAGCGGCGCGGCTCAGTTCGCCGATTTCGAACCGCTGAATGAATTTCGCGTGCGGCACGCGGCGTGGTTGCAGCCGTTTGCCGACTACATGGCGTTGAAGGCGCACTTCGGGGGCGAGGCGTGGATGACCTGGCCCGCGGCCTACAGCGAGTGGACGCCGCAATTGCACGCACAGCTTCCGCCCGAGGTCGCGCGCGATGCGGAACGGCACGTGTTTTATCAATACGTGTTTTTTGGCCAGTGGCGGCGGCTGCGTCGCCACGCCGCGATGCGCGGCGTCGAAATCATCGGCGATGTGCCGATCTTTGTGGGGCTCGACAGCGCCGACACGTGGCGGCATCGCGCGGTGTTTCGGCTCGATTCGCATGGCGTGCCGGAAGCGGTCGCGGGCGTGCCGCCGGATTACTTCTCGAGCTACGGCCAGTTGTGGGGCAATCCGCTCTACAATTGGGAGCATCTCGCGCTCACCGGCTACGCGTGGTGGATCGACCGGCTGGCGGCGGCATTTCAGCTCTACGACGTGATCCGGCTCGATCACTTTCGCGGCTTCGACACGTATTGGGAGATTCCGGCCGACGCGGTCGATGCGCGTTCGGGGCGGTGGTTGAAAGGCCCGGGACTCGCGTTTTTCGAGGCGGTGCGCGCGGCGCTGCCGCAAGCGCGCATCATCGCCGAGGATCTGGGCTACATCGGGGCCGAGGTCGTCGCGCTGCGCCGCGCGAGCGGACTGCCGGGGATGAAGGTGTTGCAGTTCGCCTACGGGCATGACGCGAACAACGCCAACCTGCCGCACCACTTTCCGCTGAACAGCGTCGCCTACACCGGAACACACGACAACAACACCACCCGCGGCTGGCTCGAGCATCTCTCGAGCCCGCTGCGGGAACAGGTGGACGCCTACTTCCAGTTGCGCGGTTCCCATTCGGCGTGGCCGATGATCCGCGCGTTGCTCGCCACGACCTCGCGGCTGGCGGTGATGCCGATCCAGGATCTGCTCGATCTCGGCGCGGATGCGGTGCTGAACCGGCCGGGCACGACGGTAGGAAACTGGCAGTGGCGTTTCACCGATCTTCAACTCGCGCGCCTGGCGAAGACGAAAGCGGCGACGCTGCGCGAATGGATCGAACTCTACGATCGCACCGGCACGCGCGAAGTCATCGACTACAGCGAGCCGCCGGGAAGTCGTTGATCCAATCCGTGAACGACAGAGGCACAGAGGTTGGCGGTCTTCTCAGTGTCTCGGTGTCCCTGTGGTCAAATTCTTTTAGCTCATGACAACCCGACCCCTCGCGCTCGCCGAAATCATCAAGATGAGCTTCGGCTTTCTGGGCATCCAGTTTGGCTGGGGCCTGCAGATGGCGAACATGAGCGCCATCTACCAATACCTCGGCGCAAGCGAGAGTGAGATTCCGCTGTTGTGGCTCGCGGCGCCGGTGACGGGGCTCGTGGTGCAACCAATTATTGGATACTACAGCGATCGCACGTGGACGCGGCTCGGGCGGCGGCGGCCGTATTTTCTGGTGGGCGCGATCCTCGCGAGCGGCGCGCTGATCGCGATGCCGAACTCTTCGACGCTGTGGATGGCGGCGGGGCTGCTGTGGATCTTGGACGCGTCGGTGAACGTGAGCATGGAGCCGTTTCGCGCGTTCGTGGGCGATCTGTTGCCGCCCGAGCAGCGCAAGGTCGGCTTCGCGATGCAGAGCCTGTTGATCGGGCTCGGCGCGATCCTGTCGTCGTCGCTGCCGTGGTTGTTGACGAATGTGTTCGGGATGGCGTCGGGCGTCGGCGACACGGGATCGCGGATTCCGCTGACGGTGCACGTATCGTTCTACATCGGCGCGGCCGTGTTTTTCGGCGCGGTGCTCTACACGGTGCTGACGACGCGCGAACATCCGCCGGAGAACCTTGCGGAGTTCGAACGCGAGAAAGCGGCGAGCGCGGGCGTGGGGCGGGCGTTCGGCGAGATCTTTGGCGGCGTGCGCGCGATGCCGTCGGCGATGAAGCGGCTGGCGGTCGTGCAGTTTTTCACGTGGTTCGGGCTGTTCTGCCTGTGGATTTATTTCGCGCCGGCGATTGCGCGGAGCCTGTTTGGCGGCGCACCGGGGACCGAGGCGTATCAGCGCGGCATCGAGTGGGGCGGCGTGTGTTTTGCGACCTACAACGGCGTGGCGTTCGCGTTCGCGTTTGCGCTGATCCCGCTGGCGCGGCGGTTTTCGGCGCGGACGATTCACCGCGTGTGCCTGCTCGCGGCGGCGGCGGGATTTTTGTTGGTCGGCGTGTGGCCGAATCCGATCTGGCTGCTCGTGTCGATGACCGGAATCGGCGTGGGCTGGGCGAGCATCCTGTCGATGCCGTATGCGCTGCTGGCGAATGCGATCCCGGCGGCGCGCATGGGGTTCTACATGGGCGTTTTCAACTTCTTCATCGTGCTGCCGCAGATCGCGGCGTCGGCGATTCTCGGGCCGATCGTCGCGGGCTGGTTCGACGGGCAGGCGATCAACGCGATTCTGTTCGGCGGCGCGTCGATGATGGTGGCGGCGATCGCGTTGAGTTGGGTGGAGGAGTAGCGGGAAGCGCGGGCCTTCCGCTACGAAGGTAAGAGCAGGGGCAGTTGCTCGGCGAAGGTTTGGGGACGCGTGCGCAACCGGCTCGCGAGCGGTTCGAGATCGAGGGCGAGGCAGGGCTGGCGTTGCGCGCTCGCGGCGGGAGTGTCGGCGCGCGTGATGGCGATGATGGGCGCGTCGGCTTCGGAAAGATTGAAATGCGCACGGATGCGCAGGCCGATTTCGTGGCGCGAGAGCAGTTCGGCGCCGGCCCAGTGGAAAACGCCGCAGAGATCGCGGTGTTCGAGAAGTTCCAGGAGCGCGGCGGCGAGGTTGTCGGCGGTGCAGGGCTGGCGGAATTCGTCGGTGTAGAGTTTCGGCGTGCGGCCGGCGGACCAGTCGGCGAGCAGACGCTCATGGAGCGAGCGGCGGCGGCCGGGGCTGTTGCCCATGAGGAGCGGGGCGCGAACGGTGGCGGAATGGGCGGGTGCGACGGCGTGGACGGCGCGTTCGCTGGCGACTTTCTGCGTGGCGTATCGATTTATCGGATGCGTCGGATCGTGCGGGGCGTAGGGTGTGGTGCGTTGTCCGTCGAAAACCTGTTCGGAGGAAAGGTGGAGGAGGCGGGCGTCGAGTTCGCGCGCGAGACGGGCGAGGAGCTCGGGGAGGGCGACATTCATCGCTTCGGAGCGTGTGGGATCGGCGTCGCATTGCGCGGGTTCGGAGATCGCGGCGCAGTTGACGATCGCGTCGGGCGCGGCGGCGTTGATGGCGGTGTTGATGGCGGCGGTGTCCGTGAGATCGAGGACGAGACCCTGGGTGAGCCCGGGGATTTCGCCGGTGAAACGGCCGACGACTCCGACGACTTCGTGGCCGCGGGCGGCGGCGAGTTGGGCGAAGTTGCCGCCGACGAGGCCGGAGGCGCCGGTGAGGAAGAGTTTCATGGAGGAAGGGCGTGAGGTTGGGGCGCGAGGGAGCTCGCGGCTTACGTTTTGCGGTCGGGCCAGAGTTCGGCGGTGCGGGCGGCGATGGCTTCGCGCAGGTCGTCGTGAAGCGGCGATGCGGGCGGACGCCAGAGGGCGACGATTTCGACGGGGTCGAAGCCGGGCAACGGGAGGGTGCGGACGTTGGGATGTTGGATGAGGTGGGCGACGTTGACCCCGACGCCGAGACCGTAGCCGATGCCGACGTATTGGGCGACGAGCTCGGTGGAGCTGGCCTCGATGGACGTGGGCCAGTCGACTTTCATCTCGGCGAGACCCTGGCGAAAGACGCGCGTGATCGCTTCGGCGGAGGGAAGACAGATCAGCGGTTCGTCGATGCGGTCGCGGGACCAGAGATCTGCCGCGGATTTGAGGCGGGAGGATTTCGGAACGATGAGAACGGGTTCGAGTTGGACGATCGGAATGCTTTTCAGGCCGGTCTGCGGGCGGGTTTGGAGCGGAGTGATGGCGAGATCGATTTCACCGTCCTGGAGCCAGGCTTCGAACTGGGCTTGGAAGCCGGTGCGGAAGGCGAAGCGGAGCGCGGGATGTTTGCGACGGAGGCGTTCGATGATCGGCGGAAGGTAATCGCGCAGGATGAGCTCGGCGGCGGCGAAGCGGAGGATGGGCGCCTGGCGATTGCGGATGCGGGCGGCGACGGCGTCGGCGTTGTCGAAGAACGGGCGGGCGAAATCGTAGAGCTCCTTGCCTTCGGCGGTGAGGCGGAAGGGTTGGCGATCGAAGAGTTTCGCGCCGAGGTCTTGTTCGAGTTGGAGCACCTGGCTGCTGACGGCGGGTTGCTGGATGCCGTAGGGGATGTGGCGAACGGCGCGGCTGATGCCTCCATGTTTCGCGACGTAGTAGAAGAGTTCGAGGTGGTGGAGGTTCATCGCGGGCGGATGAAGGCGAAGCGCGCGCGGCGAGACAAGGGCCGTGGGTGTCACGGTGGGCTATTGAGCGGATCAATGGGCGGCATCGGGTTTATCGATTAACGCGGGGTGAGGCGGATCGGTTAGGGTGGGGGCGTTATGAAAACACGCACTCATTCCCTGGTCATGGTCGCGGCGGTTCTCGGTTTCGGAGCGGTCGCTTTCTTCAGTCAGTTTGGCGGCGCGCCGGTGAAGCAAGCGGGCGGTGCGTGGGTGTGGAACAGCGAACGGGGAGTGCCGGCGGTGAGCGATGCGAACGCGGCGCGGATCGCGGAACTGCCGCCGGGTTTGCTGACGCACGCGCGGTGGTGAGCAGGCGGGCGGGAGGGGGCGGGCGGAGGCGGGAGTCGGGTTGAAACGCCGCATTACGAAGGAAGCGGGGCGCGTTGGCAGTTGAGAAAAGGCGCGAGTGGCGGCAGTGGTGGGGGATGGAGCCGCGCGCGCAATTTGGGGCCGAGCAGAAGGACGGAGAGTTTCAGCGGCAGGAGGATGCGTTTCGGGAGTGGATCACGAAGGACGGATCGAGCGGGTATCCGGCGGTGGCGGGACGGTATCACTTGTATGTGTCGCTGGCGTGTCCTTGGGCGACGCGAGTGGCGATCGTGCGGCGGCTACTCGGACTCGAGAATGCGATCGGGATGACGGTGGTCGATCCGGTGCGCGACGAGCGCGGGTGGGCGTTTCGCGATGGGCCGGGGTTTAGCCGCGATCCGGTGAATGGGTTCGAGTTCTTGTCGGAGGCGTATTTGTCGACGGATCCGAATTTTCGCGGACGGTGGACGGTGCCGGTGTTGTGGGACAAGGAGACGAAGCGGATCGTGAACAACTCGGAGGACGACATTTGCCGGATGTTCAGCGATGCGTTTGGGTTTCACGCGCCGAAAGGCGTGGAGTTGTTTCCGGAAGAGTTGAGGCGGGAGCAGGAGGAGTTGTCGGCGTGGATTTACGAGCGGGTGAACAACGGCGTATATCGTGCGGGGTTTGCGACAAAGCAGGCGGCATATGAGCGGGCGTGCCGGAGATTGTTCGAGGCGCTGGACGAACTGGAGCGGCGGCTGGGGGGATCGCGATATTTGTTTGGGCGGAGGATCGTCGAGACGGACTGGCGGTTGTTCAACACGCTGGTGCGGTTCGACGCGGTGTATCACGGGCACTTCAAGTGCAACGTGCGACGGATCGTGGATTATCCGAATCTACAGGGTTATTTGCAGGATTTGTATCAGCAAAGTGGAGTCGCGGAGCTGGTGAACTTCGATCACATCAAGCGGCACTACTACGTGACGCACACGGCGATCAATCCGACGGGGATCGTGCCGCTGGGGCCGGAGCTGGATTTGGGGAAGCCGCATGGGCGGGAGAGGATGTGATGGGAAAGAACCACGAATGGACACGAAGGGGGGATCGGGGTTGATCCGGGTGGATCTGTGTTCATCCGTGGTGGGGATTGCTTTCTAATATGAACGAAAAAATTGGATTCGTGGGCGTAGGGCGAATGGGTGGGAATATGGCGCGGCGGTTGAAGGACTGCGGCTATGCGGTGACGGCGGTTTACGATGTGCACGCGCCGGCGGCGGAGGAGCTGGCGAAGGAGATCGGCGCGGCGCACGCGAGGACACTCGCGGAGGTGACGGCGGCGGCGGATGTCGTGTTCACGGTGGTGACGGACGACGCGGCGCAGTTGGGCGTGTTTGCGGAGAGCGGGGATTCGCTGCTCGCGGGGGCGAAGGGGAAGGTGTTCGTGAACTGTGCGACGATCACGCCTTCGACGCACGTGGAGGTGGAACGGCGGGCGAAGGCGGCGGGGGCGTCGTCGCTCGAGGCCTGCATGGCGTCATCGATTCCGCAGGCGCGGAACGGGACGTTGTATTTGATGTGCGGCGGGGAGCGGGAGGTGTTCGATCGCGTGGTGGCGATTTTGGAGAAGCTGAGTTCGGCGCTGCGCCATATCGGGCCGGCGGGAACGGCGGCGCAAGTGAAGGCGCTCGTGAACATGGTGATGAACATCAACACGGCGGGGCTGGCGGAAGGGTTGGGGTTGGGCGCGGCGCTCGGGTTGGATTTGGAAATGTTGCGCGAGGTGTTTGCGCAAACGGGCGCGAATTCGCAGGTGCTGAAAACCGATGGCGAAGACATGCAGAATCGCGCGCACGATTGCTATTTCTCCGCGGCGCATGCGGCGAAAGACAGCGGGATCGCGGCGAAGCTGGGGCGCGAAGCGGGATTGAACCTGCCGCTGGCGGAGGCGACGAAGCAGCAGTATGACCGGATGGTGGAGCTGGGTCTGGGCGGGTTGGACAAGAGCGGGATCGCGGAGCTGACGTTCAAGGGACGGCACGCGTGAGGTCCGGGCGTGGGTTTTGAGCCGCGAATGGATACGAAGGGACACGAATAGAGGGTTTTTATTCGTGTGAATTCGTGATCGTCCGTGGTTTGATCCCCCGCGCATGAAAACGGCTCGGCTGAATCGGTTGTTCAATCCGCAGACGCGGCGGTGCTTCGACGTGGCGCTCGATCACGGGTTTTTCAACGAAGGGTCGTTTCTCGCGGGGATTGAAGATCTGCCGAAGGCGATCGAGACGATCGTGGCGGCGGGGCCGGACGCGATCCAACTGACGGTCGGACAGGCGCCGCATTTGCAGAAGCTGCCCGTGCGCGGGAAGCCGGCGCTCGTGCTGCGGACGGACGTGGCGAATGTGTATGGGACGCAATTGCCGCGGACGTTGTTTTCACGGATGATCGCGGAGCCGGTGGAACAGGCGGTGCGGCTGGATGCGGCGTGCGTGGTGGTGAATCTGTTTCGCATTCCCGAGCAGCCGGAGGTGACGGATCAGTGTATCCAAAATATCCTGACGCTGAAGCCGTGGTGCGACCGTTTCGGGATGCCGTTGATGATCGAGCCGCTGGTATTTCAGCCGAATGCGAAGGCGGGCGGCTACATGGTCGACGGGGATCTGGCGAAGATCGTGCCGCTGGTGCGGCAGGCGGTGGAGTTGGGCGCGGATGTGATCAAGGCGGATCCGACGGACGATGTGGCGGTATATGGCGAGGTGATCGAAACGGCGGGCGGCGTGCCGGTGCTCGTGCGCGGCGGAAGCAAAGCGCCGGAGCGGGAGATTTTGGAACGCACGAAGGCGTTGATCGAGCAAGGGGCGGCGGGGATCGTATATGGGCGGAACATCATTCAGCATCCGAAGCCGGCGGGGATCACGCGGGCGTTGATGGCGGTGGTGCACGAAGGGGCGAGCGTGGAGGCGGCGATGGGGATGATTGGGTGAGGAAATGAATGAACCACAGGGGCACAAAGAAACTGAGGGGTGCGGAGTTTTTCAAAACCACGAATGGACACGAATGAAGGCTCGGTGGCTTTGTGTCTCCGCGGTTCACAATGAATGTCGCTAAAATGAACTCCGATGTGGTGCGGGTGGGGGTGATCGGCGCGGGGTTGATGGGACGGGAAGTGGCGAGCGCGTTTGGGCGGTGGTTTGCGCTGCTGGATTGTCCGGTGCGGGCGGAGCTCGTGGCGGTGTGCGATGTGAACGAGCGCGCGCTCGAATGGTTTCGGCAGGTGCCGACGGTGAGGTTTTTCGAGACGGATCACCGGGCGTTGCTGGCACGCGAGGAGGTGGACGTGGTTTACGTCGCGGTGCCGCATCACCTGCACGAGGCGATTTATTTGGATGTGCTGCGGGCGGGGAAAGATTTGTTCGCGGAGAAGCCGTTCGGGATCGATCTGACGGCGGCGCGGCGGGTGCGGGACGAGGCGAGGCGGTTGGGAAGGTTTGTGCGGGTGTCGTCGGAGTTTCCGTTTTTGCCGGGCGCGCAGCGGGCGATCGAGTTCGTGAAAGAAGGGAAGTGCGGGCGGGTGATGGAGGTGCGGAGCGCGTTTCTGCACTCCAGCGATCTGGACCCGGCGAAGCCGATCAACTGGAAGCGTCAGGCGAAGTTTTGCGGCGAGGCGGGCGTGATGAACGATCTCGGGTTGCACGTGGCGCACGTGCCGCTGCGGCTCGGGTGGAGGCCGGCGAGCGTGTATGCGCAGTTGCAGAAGATTTATACGGAACGGCCGGACGGGCGCGGCGGGGTGGCGGCGTGCGACACGTGGGACAACGCGATCGTGCACGCGAACGCGGAGATCGGCGGGGCGGTGGTGCCGTTGACGCTGGAGATGAAACGGCTGGCGCCGACGGAGACGAACACGTGGGTGCTGGAGGTGATCGGGGCGGAGGGCGGCGTGCGGTATTCGACGAAGGAGCCGAAGACGTCGTGGGTGTTTCGGCGCGGGAAAGAGCAGACGTGGGAGAAGACGGATCTGGGATTCGCCATGCCGTTTCGGACGATCACGGGTGGAATTTTCGAAGTGGGTTTTCCGGATGTGCTGCAACAGATGTGGGCGGCGTTTCTGGCGGAGCGGGCGGGGAAGCTGGGGGGGCGGTTTGGGTGTGCGACGCCGGACGAAGCGGTGGCGCAGCACGAGATCTGGGCGGCGGCGTTGGAGTCGCAGCGGGAGCAGCGGGTGGTGAGCCTGTGATGGACGCGGATTTCTTGAGCACGAATGAACACGAAGGGAGGGGATTTATTCGTGTGAATTCGTGTGCATTCATGGTTTTGATCCGTGGTGAATTTTTATGAAGCGGTCGGAGATCAATCGGGCGTTTCGGGAGGCGAGTGCAGCGTTTGCTCGGAATGGGTGGGCGCTGCCGCCGAATCCGCGGTGGGATATCACGGATTTTGGGTTGGGCGATTTTGGGCGGTTTGGGCTGACGTTGATCAATTTGGCGGAGGAGCCGGAGTATTGTGAGAAGCTGATGTGGGCGCGTCGGGGGCAGACCACGCCGGCGCATACGCACGCGAAAAAGAAGGAGGATATCGTTTGTCGCGCGGGGGAGCTGACACTGCGGTTGTGGGGGCGGAAGCCGGGGGACGGCGAAGGGGGCGTGTTGATGGTGCCGGTGAACGGGGAGCGGGTGCAGGTGCCGTCGGGCGCGCCGCTGGTGTTGCCGGCGGGATGGCGGGTGACGCTGAGGCCGGGCGTGTGGCACGAGTTTTGGGCGTCGAGCGAGGAGTGCGTGATCGGGGAGGTGTCGACGGCGAACGACGATCGGAACGATAATTTTTTTGTGGATACACGCGTCGGGCGCTTTCCAGGAATCGAGGAGGATGAGCCGGCGGAGGTGCGGTTGATTTCGGAGGGCTGATGGAGCGGAGCGGCGTCATCGCGGGCGGGAACTGGCTGATCGATCATGTGAAGGTGATCGATGCGTGGCCGGAGCAGGATTCGCTGGCGACGATCCTGGAGCAGTCGTGGGGCAATGGCGGCGGGCCGTATAATGTGTTGAAGAATTTGGCGAAGCTGGGCGCGGAGTTTCCGTTGGAGGGAGTCGGGCTGGTGGGCGAGGACGGGAGCGGGGAGCGGATTCGGGAGGATTGTCGCGCGCATGGAGTCGACGTGCGGCAACTACGCACGACGCGCGAGGCGCCGACGTCGTTCACGGACGTGATGACCGACGTGCGGACGCGGCGGCGGACGTTCTTTCACCAGCGCGGGGCGAACGCGTTGCTGGCGCCGGAGCATTTCGATTTTTCAGCGACGCGCGCGAAGTGGTTTCATCTCGGGTATCTGCTTTTGCTGGATCGGCTGGATGAGTTGGATGCGGAGGGAAGGCCGCGAGCCTTGGAGGTGTTTCGGCGGGCGCGGGCGGGGGGATTGAAGACCTCGCTCGATTGCGTGAGCGATCCGGGCGGGCGGTTTCAGAGCGTGGTGGCGCCGGTGTTGCCGGAGGTGGACGTGCTGTTCGCGAATGACTTCGAGGTGGAGAAGTTGACGGGGCTGACGCTGGGGCGGGGAGAAACGCTGCGGCGCGAGGCGGTGGTGGAGGCGGGGCGGTTGTTGCTGAGGCGCGGTGTGCGGGAATGGGTGGTGGTGCACTGTCCGGAGGGAGCGTGCGCGTGCGGTGTGAACGGCGAAACGATTTGGCAGCCGAGCGTGCGGATGCCGGCGGCGGAGATCGCGGGGACGGCGGGGGCGGGCGATGCGCTCGCGGCGGGGGTGTTGATGGTTTTGCACGACGGAGGCGCGATGGAGGCGGGGTTGAAGCTCGGCGTGTGTGCGGCGGCGGCGTCGCTGCGGCATGCGACGTGTTCCGAGGCGCTGGAGATGGCCGCGGCGTGTCTGGGGCTCGGAGCGCGGTTTGGATTTTACGAGGCGTTCAGAGAAAACCTGTAGGGCCGTTAGGGTTTTTTCGGAACCAAGCGGCCTCGCCCGCTACTGTGGTGCCGCGCGTAATGCGCCCTGCTTCTGCGTGCTGCTCCAAGCTTCATCACCGAGAAGGGCGATTGAGCGCTGTCTCGCGATAAGCGACAGCGCGCGTTTTGTCGTTCCCGGAAGGCGGTGCGGCCGCGCAGGTGGCGCGCGACGTTTCTTTTAGACTCTCCACCCCATGCCTTCCTTGTCCCATCCCGAACGCAGCGAAAAGAAGTCCCGTTCCACCAAGACCCGCTCGAGTGCTTCGTCGAACGGAGTCGTGTCAGCGCAGATGAGTGGCGAGGCGTTCATGAAGGAGCTGCTGCGGGCGCTCGATGCGGTGGTGGAAGGCGATTTCTCGACGCGGATGGCGTCGGACTGGACGGGGTTGAACGGGAAGGTCGCGGAGCGATTGAACGAAATTTCGGCGCGCATGGAGCGGTTCAACACGAGCTTGGTGCGGCTGCGGCGGCAGGTGGGCGAGGAAGGCAAGATCGGCGAGCGGTTGCCGATCGGCGATGCGGTGGGCGGGTGGGCGGAGCGGATCGAGGCGATCAACTCGATGGTGGACGATCTCTCGCGTCCGACGATGGAAGTGGGCCGCGTGATCGGCGCGGTGGCGACGGGCGATCTTTCGCAGGCGATGCCGTTGGAGTTGGGCGGGCGGCCGCTAAAAGGTGAGTATCTGAAAACGGCGAAGCTGGTGAACGGGATGGTGGGGCAGCTCGAAGCGTTTTCGGTGGAAGTGATCCGGGTGGCGCGCGAGGTCGGCACGGAAGGCAAGCTCGGTGGGCAGGCGCAGGTAAAGAAAGTGTCGGGCGTGTGGAAGGAGTTGACCGAGTCGGTCAATCAGATGGCGGGCAATCTGACGGCGCAGGTGCGCAACATCGCGGAGGTGACGATCGCGGTCGCGAACGGCGACCTGTCGAAGAAGATCACGGTGGATGTGCGCGGAGAGATTTTGCAGTTGAAGGAAGCGATCAACGTGATGGTCGACCAACTGCGGTCGTTTGCGGCGGAAGTGACGCGCGTGGCGCGCGAAGTCGGCACGGAAGGAAAGCTGGGCGGGCAGGCGGTGGTGCCGGGTGTGGCGGGGACGTGGAAGGATTTGACCGACTCGGTGAACGCGATGGCGTCGAACCTCACGGCGCAGGTGCGCAACATCGCAGGGGTGACGACGGCGGTGGCGCGCGGGGATTTGTCGCGGAAGATCACGGTCGACGTGAAAGGCGAGATCCTCGAGCTGAAGGAAACCATCAACACGATGGTGGACCGGCTGAATGCGTTTGCGTCGGAGGTGTCGCGCGTGGCGCGCGAGGTCGGCACGGAAGGAAAACTCGGCGGGCAGGCGCAGGTGCCGGGCGTGGCGGGCACGTGGAAGGACGTGACCGACAACGTGAATTCGATGGCGAACAACCTGACGACTCAGGTGCGCAATATCGCGGATGTGACGACGGCGGTGGCGCGGGGGGATTTGTCGCGCAAGATCACGGTGGAGGTGCGCGGAGAGATTTTGGAGCTGAAGAACACCATCAACACGATGGTGGATCAGTTGAACGGCTTCGCGGCGGAAGTGACGCGCGTGGCGCGGGAAGTTGGGACGGAAGGCGAGCTCGGCGGCCAGGCGCAGGTGCCGGGTGTGGCGGGCACGTGGAAGGATTTGACCGATTCGGTGAACGCGATGGCGACGAATCTCACCGGTCAGGTCCGCAACATCGCGGAAGTGACGACGGCGGTGGCGCGCGGGGATTTGTCGCGCAAGATCACGGTGAACGTGAAGGGCGAGATCCTGGAGCTGAAGAACACGATCAACACGATGGTGGATCAGTTGAACGGCTTCGCGTCGGAGGTGTCGCGTGTGGCGCGCGAAGTCGGCACGGAAGGAAAACTCGGCGGGCAGGCGCAGGTGCAAGGCGTGGCGGGCACGTGGAAGGATCTCACGGACAACGTGAATTCGATGGCGGCGAATTTGACGGGTCAGGTGCGCAACATCGCGGAAGTGACGACGGCGGTGGCGAAGGGGGATTTGTCGCGCAAGATCACGGTGGATGTGCGCGGGGAGATTTTGGAGCTGAAGAACACGATCAACACGATGGTGGACCAGTTGAACGGCTTCGCGTCGGAGGTGTCGCGTGTGGCGCGTGAAGTCGGCACGGAAGGCAAGCTCGGCGGCCAGGCGGAAGTGCCGGGCGTGGCGGGCACGTGGAAGGATTTGACCGACAACGTGAATTTGATGGCGGCGAACCTGACGGGTCAGGTGCGCAACATCGCGGAAGTGGCGACGGCGGTCGCGAAGGGCGACTTGTCGCGCAAGATCACGGTCGATGTGAAGGGCGAGATTTTGGAGCTGAAGAACACGATCAACACGATGGTGGACCAGTTGAACGGCTTCGCGGCGGAGGTGACGCGCGTGGCGCGCGAAGTCGGCACCGAAGGCGCGTTGGGTGGTCAGGCGGTGGTGCCGGGCGTGGCGGGCACGTGGAAGGATTTGACGGATTCGGTGAACGCGATGGCGACGAATCTGACCGCGCAGGTGCGCAACATCGCGGACGTGACGACGGCGGTGGCGCAGGGGGATTTGTCGCGGAAGATCACGGTGAACGTGAAGGGCGAGATCCTGGCGTTGAAGAACACGATCAACACGATGGTGGACCAGTTGAACGCGTTCGCGTCGGAGGTGTCGCGTGTCGCGCGCGAAGTCGGCACGGAAGGCAAGCTCGGCGGGCAGGCGCAGGTGCAAGGCGTGGCGGGCACGTGGAAGGATTTGACGGATAATGTGAATTCGATGGCGGCGAATTTGACGGGTCAGGTGCGCAACATCGCGGAAGTGACGACGGCGGTGGCGAAGGGGGACTTGTCGCGCAAGATCACGGTGGATGTGCGCGGGGAGATTTTGGAGCTGAAGAACACGATCAACACGATGGTGGATCAGTTGAATGCGTTTGCGTCGGAAGTGACGCGCGTGGCGCGCGAGGTCGGGACGGAGGGCAAGCTCGGTGGTCAGGCGGAAGTGCCGGGCGTGGCGGGGACGTGGAAGGATCTCACGGACAACGTGAATTCGATGGCGAACAATCTGACGACGCAGGTGCGCAACATCGCGGAAGTGACGATCGCGGTGGCGAACGGCGACTTGTCGCGGAAGATCACGGTGGATGTGCGCGGGGAGATTTTGCAGCTGAAGGAGACCATCAACACGATGGTGGAGCAGCTGCGGTCGTTTGCGTCGGAGGTGACGCGCGTGGCGCGCGAAGTGGGAACCGAAGGGCGGCTCGGCGTGCAGGCGGTGGTGCCGGGCGTGGCGGGGACGTGGAAGGATTTGACGGATTCGGTGAACGCGATGGGGTCGAATCTGACGGCGCAGGTGCGCAACATCGCGGAAGTGACGACGGCGGTGGCGCGCGGGGATTTGTCGCGGAAGATCACGGTCGACGTGAAAGGCGAGATCCTGGAGCTGAAGAACACGATCAACACGATGGTGGACCAGCTGAACGCGTTTTCGTCGGAAGTGACGCGCGTGGCGCGCGAAGTCGGGACGGAAGGCAAGCTGGGCGGACAGGCGCTCGTGCCGGGCGTGGCGGGGACGTGGAAGGATTTGACCGATTCGGTGAACGTGATGGCGGCGAACCTGACGGACCAGGTGCGCGGTATCGTAAAAGTGGTTACGGCGGTCGCGGACGGAAATCTGCGGCAGAAGCTGACGGTCGAGGCGAAGGGCGAAGTCGCGGCGCTGGCGGAAACGATCAACAACATGACGGACACGCTGGCGACCTTTGCGGAGCAGGTGACGAACGTCGCGCGCGAGGTGGGCGTCGAAGGACGTCTCGGCGGTCAGGCGCACGTGCCGGGCGCGGCGGGCACGTGGAAGGATTTGACGGGCAATGTGAATTTGTTGGCGGCGAATCTGACGACGCAGGTGCGCGCGATCGCGGAGGTGGCGACGGCGGTGACGAAGGGCGATTTGACGCGGTCGATTCAGGTCGATGCGCGCGGCGAGGTCGCGGAGTTGAAGGACAACATCAACACGATGATCTACAACCTGCGCGTCACGACGGAGACGAATCAGGAGCAGGACTGGCTGAAGACGAACCTGGCGAAGTTCACGCGCATGCTGCAGGGGCAGCGCGATCTGTTCACGGTCGGAAAGATGTTGTTGTCGGAGCTGGGGCCGCTCGTGCAGGCGCAGCAAGGGACGATTTATCAGATGGAGGCGGACGGCGACGGGCGGCTGTTTTTGCGTTTGCTGGCGGGGTATGCGCAGAACGCGGGGCAGCCGGAGCGGATCGATTTGGGCGAGGGTCTGGTCGGCCAGTGCGCGGTGGAGCAGCAGCGGATCTTGTTGAACGATTTGCCGGCGGGTTACACGCGCGTGCAGTCGAGTCTCGGCGAGGCGGCGCCGACGAGCATCGTGGTGCTGCCGGTGTTGTTCGAAGGGCAGACGAAGGCGGTGATCGAGCTGGCGTCGTTGCATGCGTTCAGCGTGACGCACGTGTCGTTTCTCGAGCAGCTGACGCAGTCGATCGGCGTGGTGTTGAACACGATCGAGGCGACGATGCGGACGGAAGGGTTGTTGAAGCAGTCGCAGCAGCTGACGGTGGAGTTGCAGTCGCAGCAGAAGGAGCTGACGCAGACGAACGAAGAGCTGGCGCAGAAGGCGCGGCAGCTGGCGGAGCAGAATGTGGAGGTCGAGCGGAAGAATGCGGAAGTGGAGCAGGCGCGGCGGGCGCTGGAGGAGAAGGCGGCGGAGCTCGCGCTGACCTCGAAATACAAGTCGGAGTTTTTGGCGAACATGTCGCACGAACTGCGCACGCCGTTGAACTCGATCCTGATTCTCGGTCAGCAGCTGGCGGACAACACGCAGGGAAATCTGTCGCCGAAGCAGGTGGAGTTTGCGCGGAACATCCATTCGTCGGGTTCGGATTTGTTGAACCTGATCACGGACATTCTCGATTTGTCGAAGATCGAGTCGGGCACGGTGACGGTGGAGGCGGAGGAGATCAGCTTCACGTCGTTGCGCGATGCGGTGGAGCGGAATTTCCGTCACGTGGCGGAGGCGAAGAATCTGCCGTTCCAAGTCGAGTTCGCGTCGGGTTTGCCGCGCACGATCACGACGGATCCGAAGCGGCTGCAGCAGATCTTGAAGAATTTGTTGTCGAATGCGTTCAAGTTCACGTCGCACGGGCAGGTGGGCGTGAAGGTGCAGACGGCGCCGGAAGGCTGGACGCACGGGCATCCGGTGTTGAGCCGGGCGCCGCAGGTGATCGCGTTTTCGATCAGCGACACGGGCATCGGGATCGCGCAGGAGAAGCAGAAGCTGATCTTCGAGGCGTTTCAGCAGGCGGATGCGGGCACGAGCCGGAAGTATGGCGGCACGGGGCTCGGGCTTTCGATTTCGCGCGAGCTGGCGGCGCTGCTCGGCGGCGAGATCCGGTTGAACAGCAATCTCGGGCAGGGCAGCACGTTCACGTTGTATTTGCCGCTCTACTACATGGAGCCGGCGCCGGAGAAGGCGCGGTCGGTGTCGACGGCGTCGCCGATCATGCTGCCGACGCCGCGTGAAGAAGTGATTCTCGACGACCGCGAGTCGGTGCGGCCGGGCGATCGCAGCCTGTTGATCGTCGAGGACGATCCGCATTATGCGCGCGTGTTGCTCGGGCTGGCGCGGGAGAAAGGTTTCAAGGGGATCGTGGCGACGCGCGGCAATGCGGCGTTGACGCTGGCGCGGCAGTTTCAGCCGACGGCGATCACGCTGGATGTGTTTCTGCCGGACATGCTGGGGTGGACGGTGTTGAACAATTTGAAGCTGAGTCCGACGACGCGGCACATTCCGGTGCAGATCATTTCGGTGGAGGAGGAGCGGTCGCATGCGCTCTCGCGCGGGGCGTTTTCCTACACGGTGAAGCCGACGACGACGGAGGGGCTCGAGCAGTGTTTCGAGCGGATCAAGAAATTCGTGGAGCCGCACACGAAGCGGCTGCTGGTGGTCGAGGACAACGACCTGGAGCGGCAGAGCATCGTGGAGCTGTTGCAGCACGACGACATCGAGATCGCGACGGCGGGGACGGGCGAGGAGGCGTTGAACAAACTGCTGGATCAGCCGGTGGATTGCTGCGTGCTGGACCTGCGGTTGCCGGACATGAGCGGGTTCGAGCTGCTCGACCGGGTGCAGGAGGAGCCGGCGTTGCGGGATATTCCGATCGTGGTGTTCACGGGGAAGGATCTCACGCGCGAGGAGGAGCTGCAGTTGCGGACGGTGGCGAAGAGCGTGCTGGTGAAGGACGTGCAGTCGCCGGAGCGGTTGTTCGACGAGACGGCGCTGTTTCTGCATCGCGTGGTGAGCAATCTGCCGGAAGCGAAGCAGAAGATGTTGGATCATCTGCATGCGTCGAACGAAGTGCTGCGCGGGCGCAAGGTGCTCGTGGTGGACGACGATGCGCGGAATATTTTCGCGCTGACGACGATGCTGGAGAATCAGGAGATGGACGTCGTGAGCGCGATGAACGGGCGGCAGGCGATCGAGATGATCCAGAGCCAGCCGGACATCGCGGTGGTGTTGATGGACATCATGATGCCGGAGATGGACGGGTATCAGACGATCAAGGAGATCCGGAAGGACTCGAA
>Ga0207868_1000043_pt1 | contig 169675 bp, 148 predicted proteins | sample Passage237B_FD_187370 | JGI IMG/M metagenome (GOLD analysis project Ga0207868, IMG submission 187370) | Cellulose adapted compost microbial communities from Newby Island Compost Facility, Milpitas, CA, USA - Passage2 37B (SPAdes) (version 3) ...
CGGCGGCCCGGTGTTCACGCTGCAATGGCTGGCCGATGGAGCGGCGATCCTGTTCTGGTTCGCCTACGACGCACAGGGCAATCCGTTCTGGGCGGCGGGGCTTGGCCAGTACGACAACGGCAAGGCAGTGTTCCCGCAGTTGGATTCGGTCAGCGGCGGGCGCTTCGGCGAGGACTATCCGGCCGAACAGGCGACGCTGGTGCCGTGGGGCAGCCTCGAACTCGATCTGAGCTGCGAAGGCGCGACCGCAACGTACGCCGCGACGGCGGAAGGTTTCGGCTCCGGCAGCTTCGACCTGAAACCGCTGACGAAACTGGCGAAACCGGCTTGCCCGTGGGTGAAGCCGAAGTTGACGGATTTGTATGAGTTGGAGTGGGTGGAGTTGCCGGTTGAGTACCAAGGCAATTCAGTGTTGCGGAATGTAAAAGCAAGCGTAGTCGCCAACGATGGCGCCGTGTTCGGTACACGGCAGAATGCCGATTTCGCTCCCGTTACTGGCACCGAGATTGTCCGATTCAAGCCCGGCAATTCCGGATGGGAAGTGTTGGGAACCGCCGGTGAAGCGGTCACACGCGAAGTGAAATACGTCGCTCCCGACGGCAGCGCGGTTTATGCGCAACGGACACTCGATGGCGGGATTAGATCAATCGAAGTATGGCGCGAGGTTTCCGGATGGAAGCCTTTGCCGGGAGCGCAGGATGCAATCGGACTGCGTTTGACGGGTATGTCGCAGAACGGCCAGTGGCTGGTCGGGACTTCGACGCGGGGCGGACGAGGTATCGCGTGGAAATGGAGCGAGGCGGCCGGACTGATCGAACTGCCTTTTTCCGAGACGGTGCGATACGGCGTTCCGGAAGCGATATCGAACAACGGAGAATTCGTTGTGGGCAGCGTCGATGTGTCGTTTGTGTACGAGCCCGTACCCGGAGAAGGCGAAATCGGCACGCCTCCTCCACCAGCGGTATTGACGCCTTTAGCCATCCAATGGCGCGACGGCAACGCGCTGGAATGGTTCCTGCCATCCGACTATCCGTCGAATCCTTCCTATAACCGGCCTCATACCTGCAACGCCGATTGCAGTGTGATCTTCGGCTTCGGGTCGGGCGAGCTTCCTTATGCTTCGTTGCCGCCGGAAAGCCCGGCAGCGTGGTTCTGGACGGCTTCCGGTCGCGTCGAACTGCTGGATGCTCCCGTCGTGCCGGACGAAGACAGGGGCATCGATCTCGTCCTCTCGTACACTTCGGGCGTCGGCGGCGATGGCTCCATCGCTTTCGGCCCTTATAGCGCCCTTCGCAACACGGAATCAGTGAATGCCTTTGATGTCGTTGCGCAGGATGTCTGGCTTTGGACGCAGTACACCGGGTCGGTCGATCTGCGCGTGCTTCTGAAGGAGCAGTTCGGGGCGCAGACGCTCGAATGGGAGGAACGGGAGATAGAGCATGTGTCCGCCGATGGCCGTTCGATCCTGTTGACCGGGTATCAGCCGAACTATGGGGACGGCAGTTACAGGCGGCCGCGTGCCGCGCTTTTGCGCCTGACACCCAAACCGCAGGATTGAGCCTCCCTGCATCGGATGCAACAACAAAAACCTCCGGGGAAACCGGAGGTTTTTGTTTGCGGCGTGCGACGAAAAATCAATCCCCGATCTTGCCCTGCAAATACAACGGCTCGCTGATGCGTCCGATGATGTCCAGCTGCGTCTCGATCCAGTCGATGTGTTCTTCTTCCGAATCGAGGATCGCCGAGAACAGGTCGCGCGAGACGAAATCGCGGATGGATTCGGCGTAGGCGATGCCGTCGCGCAGATCGACCACGGCGAGGGTTTCCAGTTGCAGGTCGCATTCCAGCGCCTCCTTCGGCGTTTCTCCGATCAGGAGCTTGCCGAGGTTCTGCAGGTTCGGCAGGCCGTCGAGGAACAGGATGCGCTCGATCAGCTTGTCGGCGTGCTTCATCTCGTCGATGGATTCCTTGAACTCGTATTCGCCCAGTTCCCTGAAGCCCCAGTGGTTGAACAGGCGCGAATGCAGGATGTACTGGTTGATCGCGGTCAGCTCGTTGTAGAGCACCTTGTTGAGCAGTTCGATGATCTTGGCGTCGCCTTTCATGGCCGGTTCCTGGTGTCGTGTCGGGGTCGAACGCCATAGCCTAACGAAATCGCACAGGCGATGACGGAGCGCGAATCGCTTTCATTCGCGCTTGTGGCCGGCGGTCGCGATCAGCTTGCGGGCAGCGGGATGAATTCGGCGTTGTCGTGCGGCGGCAATGCGAAGCGTCCGGCGGCCCAGTCGGCCTTGGCCTGCTCGATCCGCTCGCGACGGCTGGAAACGAAGTTCCAGAAGATGAAACGCTCGCCGACCGGCTCGCCGCCGAGCAGCATCACGGTGGAAGGCTCCAGCGCGGCGATATCGGGCGATTCGTCCGCGTCGAACACGCGCATCGTGCCCGCGGCGAGGCGTTCGCCGCCGATCTCCAGCGAACCGCGCACCAGATACGCGGCGCGTTCGGAGTAGCCTTGCGGCAGCGACGCGCGCGCGCCGGGTTCAAGTTCCAGATGCAGGTAGAACAGCGGCGAGCGCGTGCGCACCGGGCTGGTCAGGCCGTAGGCCGAGCCTGCGATCAGGCGCAGCCAGCGGCCTTCGTCGCCCGCTTCGGGCAGGCGCGAAACGTCGTAATGATCGAATGCGGGCGCGGTTTCCTCCTCCTCCTTCGGCAAGGCGACCCAGGATTGCAGCAGTTCCAGCCCCGGCCCGTCGAACGAGGCTGGATCGTCGAAACGTTCGGAATGAACGATGCCGCGCCCGGCCGTCATCCAGTTCACTTCGCCCGGCAGGATCGCCTGGGTGATGCCGAGGCTGTCGCGGTGCATCAGCTTGCCGCTCAGCAGGTAGCTGATGGTCGCCAGGCCGATGTGCGGATGCGGGCGGACATCGACGCGGTGGCGCTCTTCCGGCGGCAGGGCCGTGGGACCTGCGTGATCGTAGAAAATGAAAGGGCCGACCATGCGATGCCGCACGAAGGGCAGCACGCGTTTGACCAGGAGGCCGTGGCCGAGGTCGTGCGGACGAGGTTCGATGATGAGGCCCATGCCAGCGCTCCTGAAGTTCTGTCGGCACGACATCCTAACCAACCGGGCGCTACCGGTTGCGCGGCGGAATCGAACTTCACTGTTGCGATTGGCGGGACGGCGGCGCGGGTGCTGGCCGCGCAAACAAGAACGTCGGCCAGTGGCCGACGTTCGCATCGAAACCTTGGCGTCTTGGGTCAGGCCGCGATGGCCAGGACCGGCAGCGGGAATCCGGTGGACGACATCTCGCGATGGGCTTCGTCGAGCAACTGCATGGCCATGTCGCCGCAACAGCCGCAGGTCGTGGAGCAGCCGGTCGCGGCGGAAAGTTCGGCCAGCGTGTGCGCGCCATTGCGGGCCGCGTCGCGGATCGCGCGATCAGTAACCCCGTTGCAGATGCAGACGTACATGCCGAATAGCCTCCCGGATTTCGTACGGCAGGCATTGAATCGCGAATGAGAATGAATGTCAAACGCGCTTGCGTTGCGGCGGCTCCGGCGTTGCCGGCGAGTCAGCTGGCGGTGCGGGAGCAGTCAGGCTCGGCCGCCGGAACGGTGCTGGCGCGGCTTGTCGATGCCGTGCGAACCGGTCGGGCGGAGCGGAAAACCCAGTCGCGGCGCGCTGTCCATGATGGTGGCGGCGGTGCAGATGGCCTGCGCCATCGGCGCGAGGAACATCAGCGCCTGGACATAGACGTCGCGCTTGAACTCGACCACGTGTTCGAGCGGATACCAGAAATCCACCCAACGCCACACGTCGAATTCCGGGCGTTCGTTGGCGTCGAGCTTCACCGCGTCGTCGTCGGCCAGCATCCGCAGCAGGAACCAGACCTGTTTCTGGCCGATGCACAGCGGGCGTTGCCCGGAACGCAGGAAGCGGCGTGGCAGGCGATAGCGCAGCCAGCCCGGCGTGGCGCCGATCACCTCGACCTGATCGGCGGTCAGGCCGGTTTCTTCCTGCAACTCGCGGTACATCGCTTCCAGCGGCGTCTCGTCCGAGTTCATGCCGCCCTGCGGGAATTGCCAGCCATCGCGCGAAGCGCGGCGCGCCCAGAACAGGCGGCCATCGCGATGCATCAGGATGATGCCGACGTTGGGACGGTAGCCATCCGGGTCGATCATCGAAAGGTGCTCCAGAAATCTCTGGCAGGGAATGTGCCACACCCCAACTGCGAGCGCCAACTCAACTTATATATGTCTTGTCGAGCCGCGCCGGATTCCGGTGTCCGGTGCGCGGGGCGCTCTCTAGCTGAGGACCTGTCCGCTTACCGCGAGGAAGTGGCAGATGCTGCCGGCGAGCACGAAGCCGTGCCAGATCGCGTGCGAATAGCGGATGCGGCGGCTCATGTAGAAGAAGGTGCCGGCGGTATAGGCCACGCCGCCCGCGAACAGCCAGGACAGCGCCCAGGCGTCGAGCGCCCGCGTCATCGGCACGATCGCGACCAGCACCAGCCAGCCCATTGCGATATAGATCAGCGTCGAAACCAGCTTGAAGCGGCCGGTGAAGAACAGCTTGAACACCACGCCGGCCACGGCCAGCGACCAGATCACCGCGAACAGGCTCCAGCCCCACGCGCCGCGCAGCCCGATCAGCGTGAAAGGCGTATAGGTGCCGGCGATCAATACGTAGATGGCGCAGTGGTCGAACACTTTCAGCCGCGCCTTCACGGCCGGATCCGGAATCGCGTGGTACAGCGTCGAGGCGACGTACAGCATCAGCAGCGCGAGGCAGAACACGATCGCGCCGGCGAGCTTCCAGCCGTCGCCGTAGATGGCCGTGAGCGTGATCAGTACCGCGCCGGCCGCCAGCGACAGGATCGCGCCGATCCCGTGGGTCAGGGCATTGGCGATTTCCTCGCGCAGTGAGTAGGTGTGGGAATGGGCGGTGTTGGGCATGGGTGAAAGATACGCTTTCGTACGGAACGTGGGCAAAACGGAACCGATGACCGTCGCACAGGTGTGACGATGGCGACTTGCGGCGGCGCGTCATCGCCGCCATTCTGCGAATCCTTTTTTTCAGAAGTTTCGCATGTCAGAGGCCAGCATCAGCAAGGATGCTCCGATCCACGACCGTCGCGACCTGGCGATGGCGTTGGCGGACGGATGCAAGCCTGCGTCCCAGTGGCGCATCGGTACAGAGCACGAGAAATTCGGATTCCGCCGCGACGACCTGCGCCCGCCGCCGTACGAAGGCGAGCGCGGTATCGAGGCGGTGCTGCGCGGGTTCATGCCATTCGGCTGGCAGCCGGTGATGGAAAAGGATCGGCTGATCGCGCTGACGCGCAACCACGCCTCGATCTCGCTCGAGCCTGCGGGCCAGCTCGAACTGTCCGGCGCGCCGCTGGAAAACCTGCACGACACCGCGCAGGAGCTGGCGATCCATTTCGAGGAATTGAAGGCCGTGGCCAAGCCGCTGGACCTCGGCTTCCTCGGACTTGGGTTCCAGCCGAAATGGTCGCGCGCGGACATGCCGTGGATGCCCAAGGGGCGCTACAGGATCATGCGCGAATACATGCCCAAGGTCGGCAATCTCGGCCTCGACATGATGACGCGCACCTGCACCGTGCAGGTCAACCTGGATTTCGCCAGCGAAGCGGACATGGTGAAGAAGTTCCGCGTCGCGCTTGCGCTGCAGCCGGTCGCGACCGCGCTGTTCGCGAACTCGCCGTTCACCGAAGGGAAGCCGAACGGCTTCCTTTCCTACCGTTCGCACATCTGGACCGACACCGATCCCGATCGCACCGGCATGCTCGACTTCGTGTTCGAGGACGGCTTCGGCTTCGAGCGTTACGTGGATTACCTGCTCGACGTGCCGATGTACTTCGTCTATCGCGACGGCCGCTACATCGACGCCTCGGGCCAGAGCTTCCGCAAGTTCCTCGACGGCAAGCTCGAGGCGTTCCCGAACGAGCTTCCGACGCTGCGCGATTTTTCCGACCACATGACCACCGCGTTCCCGGAAGTGCGGCTGAAGACCTACTTGGAAATGCGCGGCGCCGATTCCGGTCCGGAGGCACGCCTGGTGGCGTTGTCGGCGTTCTGGGTCGGTTTGCTCTACGACGACGCGGCCCTCGATGCGGCCTGGGATCTCGTGCGTGATTTCACGCCGGTCGAACGCCATGCCCTGCGCGATGGCGTGCCGAAGCATGGATTGAAGCTGCCGTTCCGCGACTCCGGCGTTCTCGGCCTGGCGCGCGAGGCGCTGCGCATCTCCGCATCCGGCCTGCGGCGGCGCGCCCGCCTCGGCGTGCAGGGCGTGGACGAAACCGTGTATCTGGAGCCGTTGTTCCAGATTGCCCTCGACGGTCGCACGCCTGCCGAGCATTGGTTGGACTTGTTCCAGCATGCCTGGGCTAGTAGCGTCGACCCCATCTTTGTTGACGCCGCTTACTGACGGCTCCCGATTGCCTATGCCTGCCATCGACCCGCCCGAACGCAAGAAGTCCCACCAGGGCAGCTTCGATCACGACGCGATCGAGCGTCTGGAAACGCTGCTCGAAACGCTGGCGCTGCCGCATGGCGGCTTGCCGCTGGAATCCATCGACGGCCTGTTCTGCGCCGCGCAGGTGTCGCCTGGCGCGCCGGTCGCGTTCGAGGAATTGCTGCCGATCGCACTCGGTCCGGACGCGATGCCGGGAGATGCGCGCTTCGATGAAACCGTCGAGCTGCTGCGCGGCCTCTGGGCGATGATCGCGCGCCGCATCGCCGAGCCGGTGACGCGCGCCACGCTGGAGCGTTCGCTGCCGTTGCTGTCGCTGCCGGAGCTGGACGAAAAGGGCAATCCGATCCCGGACGAAGACGATCCCGATTTCCCGTTCGGCGCGCCGTGGGCGCTGGGCTTCATGCTCGGCTTCCAGCAGCGCGGCGAGGAATGGCAGGAGTGGCTGGATTCGGAAGAGGATCTGGCCGAGGGCGTGTACGACATCTTCGCGCTGCTGCCGCCCGAATTCGAAGGCGAAGAGGACGACGGCGAAGGTGACGGGGACGATTCCGACGCCGAGGCGGATGACGAGGCGTTCGAAGAGGAAGAGCCGCTCACCCTCGACGACCGGATGGCGATCCTCGCCGACCTTCCGGGCCTGTTGAACGATCTGCACACGGCACGCGTGGAACGCCTGATCTCGCGCGTTCCGGTACGGCGCGAGCAGGAGCCGGGACGCAACGATCCGTGTCCCTGCGGCAGCGGCCTGAAATACAAGAAGTGCCACGGCGATCCGTCGCGCCAGAAAAACTGAACGTCGCGCCGCGAAAACCGCGGATGCATGACTAGGGACAGGGTTGCGCCATGGGACATGCTCTCTATCATCCCGGCGTCATGATCGCGCGCTTTTCCCACCTCCGGCTGGTGCGATACGCGGGCCTGTTCACCTGGGCCTGCGTCGGCATTCCGTTGGTATTGAACGCTTGGTATTTCAGCGAAGGCATCCCGCGCGAAAACCTGGTCGCGTGGCGCGTGGCGTGGTTCACCTTCGGGCTTTGCTACTGGCTGCTGACCGGACGGCTCGGCCGTGCCAGCGGGCAGGTCGTGAACTTCGTGCTGCTGGCGATCATCACCGCCTGCGCGATCGCGGTCAGCTACTTCAGCAACACCGGCCTGGCGGGCGGCCTGCTGCTGGTGATCGCGGGCATCCTGCCGTGGCAACTGGGCGTGCGTTGGGGCTTGGCGTGGATGCTGCTGCAGCACCTGGCGCTGGTGCCGGTGTTCGCGAGCTGGCCGGAGTTCTCCCTGATCGAAGCGTTGCTGCAGGCGCTGTTCTACATCGGCTATTCGACCGTGGCCTTCGTCACCGGCCTCGTCGCGCGCCAGCAGGCGCAGGCGCGCGAGGAGCAGCGCCGGCTCAATGCCGAACTTCGCGCGACACGCGCCCTGCTGGCCGAGTCCTCGCGCTTGACCGAGCGCATGCGCATTTCGCGCGAACTGCACGATCTGCTCGGCCACCATCTGACCGCGCTGTCGCTGAACCTGGAAATCGCCACGCACCTGTCCGAAGGCAAGGTCAAGGCGCAGGTGCAGCAGGCACAGCTGCTCGCGAAGCTGCTGCTCACCGATGTGCGCGAAGCGGTCAGCCAGTTGCGCGGCGACGACGAGGTGAACCTGCGCGAAGCGCTGAACGAGCTGGCCAAGGGCGTGCCCGCGCCGAAGATCCACCTGTCGACGCCGGAAAATCTTTCCGGCGGCGATCCGATGCACGCGCAGGTGGTGCTGCGCTGCGCGCAGGAAATCATCACCAACGCGGTCCGCCATGCGGGCGCGGAAAACCTTTGGCTCGACCTCGAACACGAGCGCGGCGGCATCCGCATCCGCGCCCGTGACGATGGTCGCGGCAGCGACGCCTTCAGTCCCGGCAACGGCCTCATGGGCATGCGCGAACGCTTGCAGGAATACGGCGGCGAGTTGAAGGTCGATACCCGGCCCGGCGGCGGTTTCGCGCTGGATGCATTCTTACCTTTGGAGCAAGCGGCATGATTCGTGTCCTGTTGGTTGATGACCAAACCCTCGTCAGGCAAGGCGTGCGAACGCTGCTCGACCTTTCCAGCGATATCCGCGTCGTGGCCGAAGCCTCCGACGGCCAGCAGGCCATCGAGGTCATCCCGAAGGAAAAACCCGACGTGGTGCTGCTCGACATGCGCATGCCGGTGAAGTCCGGCTTGGATGTGCTGCGTGAGCTCGGGCCGACCGGAAAACTGCCGCCGACCATCATCCTCACCACCTTCGACGACGACGAACTGGTGCTCGCGGGCCTGAAGGCCGGCGCGCGCGGCTTCCTGCTCAAGGACGTGTCGCTGGAGCAGCTCGTCGATGCGATCCACACCGTCGCCGCCGGCGGCTCGCTGGTGAAGCCGGCGCAGACGCAGCGGTTGCTCTCCGGCCTCGAGAAGATGCAGAACAATTTCGTGAGTCTGGAGCAGCCCGATCCCTTGACCGAGCGCGAGACCGAGATCCTGCGCCTGATGGCGGGCGGCTATTCCAACCGCGAGATCGCAAACTCGCTGCACATCACCGAGGGGACGATCAAGAACCACGTCTCCAACATCCTTTCCAAGCTCGGCGTCCGCGACCGCACGCGGGCGGTGCTGAAGGCTTTCGAGCTGAAACTCGTCTAGCGCCTTGTCGGACAAGGGCTTTTCCGTCCGTCCGGTGCTGCTCTGACGGCGCAGGGCGGCGGCCTTCCGGTGGCGCGATCCGGCCGTCCGGGACGCCGATGTCGTTGATCCGGCGCGATTTCTGCGAACCAGAAACGATTTTTCCCCTTCCCGGAGCGTGCGACGCTTTTCCGCATCGGCTATGCTTGCCCGCTCGCAGCGCAGGGCAGGAGCCTTGGCGCCTGCGGCGCGCGCTGCCCGGAGACTTCTGAATGACCCGTTTGCTTGAGCTTTTGATTTCGATCCTGATCGTGTTGGCGCTGTTCGTCGTGGTGGGCTTGTTCCTGCCGAGCCGCGGCCACGTCACCCATGTCGCGGAAACCAACCATCCGGTGCGCCAGGTGTTCGACACCATCAATGGCTTCGGACGTTTCGCGGACTGGCACCCGCTGCGCCAGCACGACCCGCGCATCGAATACACGATTTCCGGCGAGCCGGAAGGCGTCGGCGCGCAGCTGGACTACAGCTCGCTCAAGCCGGAAATCGGCAAGGGCACCTTCCTGATCACCGAAAGCGAGCAGGACCAGAAGATCCTGATGGTGGTCGAGAACGATGCCTACGGCATCGGCAAGAAGCACCGCATCACGCTCGATCCGCACGGCAAGATCGTCACCATCACCTGGCGTTACGACGTGGAATACGGCTGGAACCTCCTCGGCCGCTATGCCGGGCTGTATCTGGACCGCACCGTCGGCGACGACATGAAGCATGGCCTCAGCAACCTGACCGGCCTGCTCGCGACGATGCCGAACTACGACTATCGCGCGCTCGAAATCGCCGATGAGCCGCTGCCGCCGCAGAACATCCTGTTCGTCTCGACCTCGTCCGACCGCAACATCACCTCGGTCGAGAACGCGATGATCGAAGCGCTCAAGGACATCCGCGCCACGATCGCCAGCAATGGCCTGGTGGAAGCCGGCCGCCCGCGCCTGATCACCACCAATTTCGGCACCGAAAAGTACGAATTCGACGTCGCCATCCCGGTCGCGCCCAAGAGCAGCGAAACCGAGGAGGAAGAGGCCGACGAGGACGCGCCTGCGGTCGCGGAAGCCAGCTCGGAAACCGTCGACAAGCAGGCCGTCGATCTGACTCCGCCGGCGCCGCTCGAAGGCCTGAAGCTGCCGGAGAACGTGCAGGCTGGCGTCAGCTATGGCGGCCGTGCGCTGTCCGCCCCGTACCAGGGCCATCCGGCTGCATTGCCGGTGATCCGCGACCAGTTGCGCGCCTTCGCTGCCGCGAAGGGCTACCAGCTGCAGGATCGCGCCATCGACGAATACCTCACCGAGATCGAGGAAACCGCGGCCGAGGAAGCCCGCTTCCGGGTGTATTGGCCGATCAAGTGATGCATGCGCCGCGCCATTGCGGCGCGGTATGCGACGAAACGCCATCGGGTTCGCGCCCGGTGGCGTTTTTGTTGATGGGGAAGGGCGCGGTCCGGGAACTTTTCCCGCCGTTCGCGGTACATGCGCGCGCAGCCGCGCAACGCCGCTGCGGAGCGATCGCGCTCCGGCCGAACCCGCATAAGAAAACCAACGGGAAAGACCACGGGACTACACCATGATCGAAACCAACCAACTGACCAAACGCTATGGCCGCTTCACTGCGGTCGATGGCGTTTCCTTCCGCGTCGAGCCGGGCCAGGTGCTCGGCTTCCTCGGCCCCAACGGCGCGGGCAAATCCACGACGATGAAGATGATCGCGGGCTTCCTCGCGCCGACCTCCGGAAGCGCGAAAGTCTGCGGCTTCGATGTCGCCGAAAGCCCGATCGAGGCGCGTCGTGCGCTCGGTTACCTGCCGGAAGGCGCGCCGAGCTACGGCGAAATGACCGTGCTCGGCTTCCTGCGCTTCATCGCCGACGTGCGCGGCCTCGATGGCACGCGCCGCGCCGCGCGCATCGACGACGTGGTCGGACGCCTGCAGCTGTCCGGCGTGCTGCACCAGAGCATCGACACCCTGTCCAAGGGCTTCCGCCGCCGCGTCGGGCTGGCGCAGGCGATCCTGCACGATCCGGCCGTGCTGATCCTCGACGAGCCCACCGACGGCCTGGATCCGAACCAGAAGCACGAAGTGCGCAACCTGATCCAGTCGATGGCGAAGGAACGCACCATCGTCATTTCCACCCACATCCTCGAGGAGGTGAACGCGGTCTGCACGCGCGCCATCGTGATCGCGCGCGGCAAGCTGCTGGCCGACGCGACGCCGGCGGAGCTGGAGGCGCGTTCGCGCTACCACGGCGCGGTGTCGCTGACGGCGCCGGAACCGGCCGCGATCAAGGAAGCCCTGTCGCGGGTGGAAGGCGTGTCGAGCGTCGAAATCGATCCGCAGGACGGTCGCCTGACCGTGTTCCCGAAAGCCGGGCAGAAGATCTACCCGCGCGTCGAAGCCCTGCTGCGCGAGCAGAAGATCGAGATTTCCGAGCTGCAGCTGGAGCGTGGACGCCTCGACGAAGTATTCCGCAGCATCACCAGCGCAGCGATGCAGGAGCGTGCAGCATGAGCCTTCGCAACCATCCCGTCGCCGCGATCGCCCGGCGCGAACTCGCCGGTTATTTCGCCACGCCGGTGGCCTACGTCTTCATCGTGATCTTCCTGATCCTCGCCGGCGTGTTCACGTTCTACTTCGGCGGCTTCTACGAACGCGGCCAGGCCGACCTGCAGCCGTTCTTCAGCTTCCATCCGTGGCTGTACCTGTTCCTCGTGCCGGCGGTTTCGATGCGGCTGTGGAGCGAGGAGCGGAAGTCCGGAACCATCGAACTGCTGCTCACGCTGCCGGTGACGATGTGGCAGGCCGTGCTGGGCAAGTTCCTCGCGGCCTGGGCCTTCATCGGCATCGCGCTGGCGCTGACCTTCCCGATCTGGGTCACCGTGAACTATCTCGGCGAGCCGGACAACGGCGTGATCTTCGCCAGTTACATCGGCAGCTTCCTGATGGCGGGCGCGTTCCTCGCGATCGGCGCCTGCCTGTCGGCGGCGACGCGCAACCAGGTGATCGCGTTCATCCTGACGGTCGTGGTGTGCTTCGTGCTGTTGCTCGCCGGCTTCCCGCTGGTGCTCGACACGATCTCCGCGATCTTCCCGCAGGCCTTCGTCGATGCGGTGGCGTCGCTGAGCTTCCTGACCCATTTCGTCGCGATCGCCAAGGGCGTGATCGACCTGCGCGACCTGTTGTTCTTCCTCTTCACCATCGGCTTCTGGCTCTACGCCTGCGCCTTGGTGATCGACTTGAAAAAAGCCGACTGAGGCGACGCCACCATGAAATTCCCGACCAAGAAACTGTCCACCGGCGCGGCCCTGGTCGCGCTCGCCATTTTGTTCCTTGCGCTCGTCGTGGCCACCGGCGCGCTGTTCCGCGGCGCGCGGCTCGACCTCACCGGTCGCAAGCTCTACACGCTGACCGATGGAACCAAGGCGATCCTTTCCAAGATCGAAGAGCCGATCAACCTGACGTTCTATTACTCCGAGGAGGCCGCCCGCGACCTGCCGCAGATCCGCACCTACGCCACGCGCGTCCGCGAGCTGCTCGAGGAAATGGCCTCGCGCGCCGGCAGCGGCATCCGCCTTGCGGTGATCGACCCGCAACCGTTCTCCGAGGACGAGGACCGCGCCACTGCGGCGGGGCTGCAGGCCATTCCGCTCGGCAACAGCGGCAACACGCTGTTCTTCGGACTTGCGGGCACCAATTCCACCGACGGCAGCGCCGCGATTCCGTTCTTCCAGCCGGACAAGGAAGCCTTCCTCGAATACGACATCGCGAAGCTGGTCTCGAGCCTCGCGAACGACAAGCGTCCGTCCGTCGGCGTCCTGTCCACGCTGCAGATGGGCCCGAGCTTCGATCCGCAGTTGGGCCGTCCGACCGAGGGCTGGGTCATCGACGGCGAGATGCGCAAGCTGTTCGACGTGAAGCGCGTCGACGAGCGGGCCAAGGAAATCGACGCCGGCATCGACGTGCTGATGCTGGTGCATCCGCGCGGCCTGAGCGACGACACGCTCTATGCGATCGACCAGTTCGTGCTGCGCGGCGGGCGCCTGCTGGCGTTCGTGGATCCGAGCGCCGAAGCGCAGAAGCCGAGCGATGGCGGCGATCCGATGATGGCCGCGCTCGACGACAAGTCTTCCGACCTTCCGGCGCTGTTCAAGGCCTGGGGCGTGCATTACGACGCCAAGCGCATCGTGCTCGACGCCGACAACGCGGTGGAAGTGCGGATCCAGCAGAATCGTCCGCCGGTGCGGCATCCGGCCATCATCGGCCTGTCGAGCGCCGACATGAACCAGGACGACATCGTCACCGCGCAGCTGGGCAGCGTGAACTTCTCCAGCGCCGGTTATTTCTCGCTGGCCGACGGCGCGAGCGTGAAGATGGAACCGCTGGCGCAAAGCTCGCCGGTGTCCAGCACCGCCGACGCCAGCCGCCTCGGCCTGTCGCCGGATCCGGCCAACCTCTACGACGATTTCAGCCCGAGCGGCGAACGCTACGCGCTCGCGGTGCGCCTGTCCGGCAAGCTCAAGACCGCGTTCCCGGACCGTTCCGGCGACAAGCACCTGGCCGAAAGCACGCAGGACGCGAACATCATCCTGGTCGGCGATACCGACGTGCTCACCGACCGGCTCTGGGCGCAGACCCAGCAGTTCTTCGGCCAGCGCGTGGTCAATGCCTTCGCCAACAACGGCGATTTCGCGATCAACGCGGTCGACAACCTGATCGGCACTTCCGACCTGATCGCCGTGCGCACCCGTGCCAGCGGCACCTTGCCGTTCACCACGGTCGAAGCCCTGAAGGCCAAGGCCGACGCGCGTTTCCGTTCCAAGGAGCAGGAGCTGGAGCAGCAGCTGTCCGAAACGGAGCGCAAGCTCACCGAGCTGCAGGCCGCGCGCAAGGACGGCAACTCGCTGTCGCTGACGATCGAACAGCAGAACGAACTGTTGCGCTTCCAGGACGAGAAGCTGCGCATCCGCAAGGAACTGCGGCAGGTGCGGCGCGAACTCGACGAGGACATCCAGTCGCTCGGCAAGCGCCTCAAGTTCATCAACATCGCCGGCATGCCGTTGCTGTTGACGATCGGCGCGCTGGTTTTCGTCTTCATCCGTCGCCGTAACTCCGGGAGCGCCGCATGAAACCGCGTACTGTCCTGATTCTCGCCGTCGTGGCGATCCTTGCCTTGGCGCTTGCACTGGCCTTGTCGGGCTCGCGCCGACCGGAAACCACGCCGCAGGTTTCCGGGAAACTGTGGCCGGGCCTGGCGGAAAAGCTCGACACGGTGACGAAAGTCCGCATCGGCGGCGCGGGCGGCGAAACGCTCGCGACGCTCGAGAAGGGTGACAACGGCTGGGGCATGGCCGAGAAGCACGGCTACCGCGTCGATGTCGCGAAATTGCGCGATCTGCTCGATGCGCTGGCGAACGCGAAGCTGGTCGAAGCCAAGACCTCCAATCCCAATCTGCATTCGCGTCTGGGCGTGGAAGACCTCGACGACGGGAACGCGCGCGGTGCGCTGGTCGAAATCACCGCGCCCGACGCGGTGCGCGCGGTCATCGTCGGCGACAACGTGGGGCAGGGCAACGGCACCTACGTGCGCCGCGTCGACGAGGCGCAGAGCTGGCTGATCGGCAACGACATCGCGGTCGAGAAGAAAGCGCCGGAATGGTTGGACAAATCCATCATCGACATCGCCGCGCGCGACGTGACGAAAGTGGAAGTGGTTCCGGCCAAGGGCGCGAAGATCGTCATCGAGCGCGTCGAGGACGACACGGCGTCGGACTTCAAGCTGCTCGATGTGCCCAAGGGGCGTGAACCGGCCGAAGGTTATACCCGCGATGCGCTGGCTGGCGTGCTGTCGATGCTGCGCTTCGAAGACGTATTCACGGCGGAATCCGAGCCCGTTCCCGGGGAAGGCGTGCAGCGCGCCGTGTTCACGATCGCCGACGGCCGCAGCGTGCAGCTCGAATCGTGGGACAAGGACGGCAAGTTGATGGGCCGCCTGACGATGACGCTCGACGAGGACGCCGCGCGCGCCAAGCTGGAACAGCGCAAGGCGGTGGCCGAAGTCACTGCCGATGCGGACGAGCCCGCCGATGCCATCGACGTGGACGCGGAGTTGGCGAAGCTGCGCGAGTCGGTCGAAGCCTTCGGGCGCGACCGCAACAACTGGGTGTACGTGATTCCCGGCTACAAGGCGTCGAACCTGCGCAAGGGCTTCGACGAGTACCTGAAGCCGAAGGATTGATCAAAGCGCCCTTCTCCCCGCCGCGGCGGGGAGAAGGGCGCGGATGGATCACCAGATCTCCACCTTCGCCTCGCCCGAACGCACCATCGCGTCGCCCGGCTGGCAGCCGAAGGCCTGCGCGAAGACGTCCAGGTTGGACGGCGCACCGATCGCGCGGAACATCGCCGGGGCGTGCGGATCGGTGTTGAGGCGGACTTTCAGTTCGCCATCGGTGAAGTTGCGGCGCCACACGGTCGCCCAGTTCATGAAGAAGCGCTGTTCCTGCGTGAAGCCGTCGACCATCGGATCGACGAAGCCTTCGCCCTGCGCCGCCTTCATCGCGTCGTACGCAACCGAGAGGCCACCGAGGTCGGCGATGTTCTCGCCCATCGTCAGCTTGCCGTTGACGTGGATGCCGTCGATCGATTCGTAGGCGTCGAACTGCGCGCCGAGCTTGGCGGTGCGGGCCTCGAAACCCTTGCGGTCGGCATCCGTCCACCAGTTCTCGAAATTGCCCTTGGCGTCGAACTGGCTGCCCGAGTCGTCGTAGCCGTGGATCATTTCATGACCGATCACCGCGACGATGCCGCCGTAGTTGAGCGCGTCGTCGGCGTTCGGATCGAAGAACGGCGGCTGCAGGATGCCGGCCGGGAACACGATTTCGTTCTGGCTCGGGTTGTAGTATGCGTTCACCGTCTGCGGCGACATCATCCATTCGCTCTTGTCGACCGGCTTGCCGATCTTGTCGAGCCGGTAGCGCGTCTCGAAGGCACGGGACTTCAGGATGTTGCCGGCGTAATCGTGCGACAGCGTCAGCGCCGAGTAATCGCGCCACTGGTCCGGATAACCGATCTTGGGCGTGAAGCTGGCCCACTTCTCCAGCGCCTTGGCCTTGGTTTCGTCGCCCATCCACTCCAGCTGTTCGATGCGGTTCTTCAGCGCGGTGGACAGGTTCTTCACCAGCTCCTGCATCTTGGTCTTGGATTCGGGCGGGAACACCGCCTTCACGTAGAGCTGGCCCAGCGGCTGGCCGAGCGCGCCGGACAGCGAGTTCATCACGCGCTTCCAGCGCGGCGGCATTTCCGCCTGGCCGCGCAGCGCCTTGTCGTGGAAGTTGAAGTGTTCCGTCGCAAAAGCGTTGGACAGGTAGGGCGAAAGCGCGTCGATTTCACGGAAGCGCAGATACGACTGCCACGTCGAGACCGGTGTGTCGGCCAGCATCGCGTTGAATTCGTTGAAGAAGTCGCGCGTGGCGAGCGAGAAGAACGGCGGCTTCTGCAGGCCGAGCGCCTCGAAATGCGCGGTCCAGGAGAAATTCGGCGTCAGCGCGTCGGCTTCTTCCAGGGTCAGGGGCTGGTAGAGCTTGGCCGGATCGCGCAGTTCGACGCGCGGGGTGCTGGCCTTGGCCAGGCGCGTTTCGAAATCGACCACGGCCTGCGCCTGCGCCTGGGCGGCTTCCGGCTCGGCACCGGCGAGCTTGAACACGGCGGCGATGTGCTCGAGCAGGGCTTCGCGGGCCTTGCGGTAGTCCGGACGGTCTTCCAGGTAATAGGCGCGCTCGGGCAGCGTCATGCCGCCCTGGATCGCGTAGGCGACGGTCTGCGAGGAATCGCGGAAGTCGGCATCGCCGAAGAAGCCGAAGGCCGAAATGCGGCCTTGCGCGGCGGCTTCGCCCAGATACTTCGCCACGTCCGCCGGCGTCGCCAGCGCATCGATGCGAGCGAGGATTGGTTGCAGCGTCGTGATGCCGGCCTGTTCGATCGCGGCTTCGTCCATGCCCGCGCTGTAGAAGTCGCCGACCAGCTTTTCCACGCCCGTGGCCTGCGTGTTGGCGGCGGCGGCTTGTGCCAGCGCGTGCTGGATCGCGAGCGAGCGTTCGCCCAGCACTTCGAAACTGCCCCACGTGGTGCGATCGCCCGGCACCGGATTGGCGGCGAGCCAGCGGCCGTTGACGTAAGCGTTGAGATCCACGCAGGCCGAGGTCGAGGCGTCGAGGTCGGCGGGCGAGAACACGATCTGCGCGGGCTTGATCGCGGCCAGATCGATGGCCGGCGCTGCGGCTTGCGGCGCGGCAGGCTTTTCGGCCGCGTCGGAGGAAGGTGCAGGCTGGCAGGCGGTAAGCAGCACGGCGCCGATGGCGGCGAACAAGGCTGCACGGGAAGCGGAAACGGACATAAACACCCGGAAAACGGAAAAGTGGACCTTTGACGGTAGCGCCTCCGGGAATGCGGCGCCATGCCGAAAAGTCATGGTTGCCGGCGCGGGCTCGGAATTTTCCCAGTGTGGATTCAGGCCGCTCCGATGCCGCCGGAAAACCGCGAATCGCACCATGGCGGCCGTCCAACCACGCGAGGATCCGCCATGCCCACGACTTCCCTGCGCCGATGCGCCGGTTACACCCTGATTGAAATCGTGATCGCGGTTGCCGTGATCGCCATTCTCTGTGCCGTTGCCAATCAGGTCGCCAAAGCGGCCGCGGCTTCGGCGCGCTCATCGATTTCCATGGCCGCGATGCACAGCGCCCTGGTGACGGCCCAGCGCACCAGCTTCGCGCGCTATCAGCATGTGGTGCTGTGTTCCAGCGCCGATGGCACATCGTGCAGCGGCAGCAATCAATGGGAACATGGCTGGATCGCCTTCGTGGACGCCAACGGCGACCGCCAGCATCAGCCCGACGAACGCGTGATCCTGCGCGAGCCCGCGGCCGCGAAGGGCCAGTTCATCCGGACCAGTGATGCCCGTACCCGGCTCGTGTTCCAGCCGCACGGCGGCGCCAGTGCCGGTTCCAATGCGACGTTCGTGTTCTGCTCGTCCGATACCGACAAGGTTTCGGCGTTGGTGCTGGCCAACAGCGGGCGCATCCGGCAGGAAACGCCGGACGCGGGCAAGGCGGCTTACTGCAACTGAAGCGCGCCGGTTATTTCCAGCAGTCGGCGGGGTCGGCGGGCGCTTTCACGCCGCGGTGATCCAGCGACATCGAACCGCAGCGATCGCCCGATTGGGCGCCGATTGGAGCGGCTTGGAGCGTAAAGCTGGTGGCCGCGGGGCCGGCGGAGAAGCTGAAGTTGTAGAAGGCGTTCAGCTCGGCCGAGCAGGCCAGATTCGGAATACCCGCGCCGGCATAGGTCATCCGGGAGGCGTAGGTGCGCTCCATGCTCTGCGCCATTTCGATCAGGCAGCCTTGCGCGGCTGTACGGCGCGCAGTGCGTACATGTTCCCGGTACGAGGGCAGGGCAATGGCGGAGATGATCGCGATGATGGCGATCACCACCACCAGTTCGATCAGGGTGAAACCACGGGAAAGTTTGCGGCTGGGCATGGCGCGGGACTCCGGAAGATCAGGTTCGCAAGGTGTAGGAAAACGGGAAGACATGCTTGAGGTCGGATCCGTCCGTGGCGTGCACGGACGGATCCGGGTCCTTCATCAGTTCAGGATGATCTCCGTCCAGCCTGCGCGACCTTCCTGCTGTGCGCCGGTGTCGATGTTCACTTCCTCGCACATGCCGTCCGAACCGCAAACGATGAGCAGGTCGTCGAGGATGACCGACTGGGTCGGCATGCCGATGCCGACGTCGATGGAGCCGATGGGCACGCCATTGCCGCCGCCAGGGCCTCCGGGGCTCTGGTTGCCATCGTCGTCGCCGCCGCCATCATCATCACCGCCGCCACCGCCGCCGCCGTTGTTGCCGATGATCTGGTCGTTTTCGTCCACGACGCCATCGCCGTTGAGGTCTTCCTCGAAGAACGGCTGGTCGGTACTGGTGCCGGAGAAGGCGTCGATGGCGTTGATGTAGCCACTGCCGCCGGCGGCGCAGGGATCGGCGTCATCGTCTACCGGGGGAATGCGGCTGGAGAACACCAGCGCATTGCCGACCAGTTGCGGGCGGGTGATGACGCGTTCGCCCGGCTGCGGCGCATCCAGGTCGAGCACCCAGCCCTTCTTGTTTTCCGGCAGCGGGCCGGTCGGCTCGAAGCCGCGCACCTGGCTGCCACCGACGGTGGTGGTGACATGGATGTCGCGGAACTGCAGGTCCGAACGGGTGATCGTGGCCGTGGCGCCCTGTTCGATGATGCCGTACACCGATTGCACCGAGGTGTCGGTCACGTCGGAGGTTTCGATGAACTTGCCGGTGCCGAAGAACACCCAGACCTTGCGCTGTGCCACCGGCACGGTCGAGGGACCGCGGCCGACGGCCACGCCGCCGGTGATCGGCTGGCGATTGCCGGAGGCATCGGTGGCGACCGCCAGCGGCGAGCCACCGAGCGCGATGGTCGGCGTGGAGGTGCTGAAATCGAACTTCCACAGGTTGCCCTTGAGGTCGCCGGCATAGACCGCATCGATCTTGCCGTCGCCATTGAGGTCGGTGGCGCGCGGCGCGAACAGGCCGTTGTCGCCGCCGATGCCGGTGTTGAGGCGATGCATGACGGCGCCGGAAGTCAGGTTGATGACCAGCAGCACGGCACGGCCATTGGTGCTGTTGATGCCGTTGGCGACGATGGCCACGTCGGTGCCGTCCTGCAGCTTGGCGATCAGCGGCTCGCCGAGCACATGGCCCAGGTCGTTGTCGGTCGCGCCCGTGCGCTCCCACAGCACGTTTTCGGGACGGAAATCCCCCGGATTGGTCACGTCCAAAGCGAACAGGCCCTTGCCGCCGCGACCGAGCGCACCGACCAGGATGTTCCTGCCGGACGAGCGGACGCGTTGGGAGACGGACAACGGGCCGTCCACGAAGTATTTGTGCAGGGTGTCCGCGGAGTTGCCGTAGTCCGGGTCACTGAGCGTTTTCAGCGCGTTGAAATCGATCGAGCCCGGGATGTAGGCGAAGCGCTCCACGCCGGTGCTGGCGTTTACCGCATGCAGCATGCCGTCGTTGGCGCCGAAGTAGAGCGTGTCGGTGTCCAGCGAATACACCGGCGAGGAGTTCACGATGTCGCCGAGCAGGTGGTCGCGTTGCCGCAAGCCGCCGCCCGAATTGCCTTCGCGGCTGCGGTCGCCCTTGATGTAGTTGGCATTCTGGACGCCGGTGGCCGCGCTCTCTCCACGGTCGCTCACGTCCAGCATCGCGGTCTGGTCGGCGGTCGGGAAATAGGCGCCGGCATCGCCGTTCCAGGTGATGATGCGGCGACTGTTCCAGGCCGGGATGTTGGCCGAGGCGCTCCATTCCGGTTCGCTTGCCAGTCCGGCTGACGTGGCCTCGTAGGCCAGCAGTTCGCCGGTCCAGCGACCGGAGATGTATTTCGCCTGGAACACCAGCGTATCGGTGGTCAGCGAGGTGCTGTTGGCGGCGACGTTCGATGCCGAGCCGGTACGCGAGGCAATGGTGGCGAACGCGTCCAGGAGGCCTTGCGAGAACTCGTCGGTGTCGTTGGCCAGCACGAAGTTGCCGCGACTGTTGACGGTGGCATGCCAGAGATCGTCCACGTGCGACGCGATGGAGCTGCCGCCGGCGTCCAGATTGACCTTGGGCCAGCGCAGCGAACCGTTGGTGATGTTGGGCAGGGCCGTGGTGGGAAGCACGCCAGGCGCACCCAGCGAGACGCCGAATGTCACCATGTGCTGCCAGTAGGCCGGGTCGGCGGCGCTGTCGGGCACGTCGTTCTGCATGTCCGGGCGAAGGTCATTCTTCCAGAAGTACATCGCCACGTCGGCCAGTGTGTTGGCTTGGGAGGTCGACGAGCCACTGGCGCACGAGGTCGTCGAGGTGCCACTGGCGGTGCACATGTTGTCGCGATAAGGCGACCTGGTCGGGTCGTAAACCCAGGACGGCGTGGTCTCGCCCGGGCGCAGGTGCTGCGGTTGGGGGCCGGTAGCGCTGTCGGCGTCGCCTACTAGATTGAAGCTCGAGTCCTGGTTCCAGTAGCCGTCCGTGGTCAGGATCGCGAAGTTCTGCCGGCAGGTCAGCATGGTGCCGCCTTCACCGCGCCACGGGGCGTCCGTCTTGAAGTACTGGCCGGTGCGGTACAGCGCGCTTCGCAGTGGCGTGTAGATTCTGGTGCTGTTGGTCTCGACTTGCGAGAAGAGCAGTTGATACCAATTGGTTTTGTTGCTTCCGCGGAAGCGCCCGTCGTCGTTGTCGGTCGGGATTCCGGAAATGATGCTTTCGGAGTTGATGCTGTCGTAGCCCACGCGGACGAAATCGCCGATCATGCTGAAGGCTTCGGCCGCGCCGGCCTTGGCCGCCTTCATGCGGGTGCGATGGTAGGAATACCAAGTGGCGTAGTTCCTTTTTTCATCGGCCTCCGAACGGCCCGTTGGCGTGGCATAGGTGCAGTTGCGCCATTGGTCGCCAGTCGAGGTCGAGCAGTTGGCGCCGTCCAGACCCCGGTTGTAGTTCGGGCTGCTGCCCGTACGCGCGCCATATTCACTGCGCACGATCCTGCCGCGATGCGCCGTCGTCGACCAGTTTTCCGGGAAGATCTGGTAGCGGTAGAAATGGGCTTTGTTGGTGCCGCTGGTCCAGGTGGCTTTGGGGACATAGAAAGTGATCGGGCGGGTTCCGCTCGACCAGCCGTTCCTGAGATCGGTGGTGCTGGTGCCCGTGACGCGATAGTTGTCCGTATAGATGGCGTTGAGCGACGTGCCGACGATCATGCGCGTGCCGTTGGCCTGCATCCACGGGTAGTAGGTCTTCCTTGGATTGTAATGAAGCAGGTTGATGGCGTAGGTGCACCTGCCCAGATTGCCATCGTTGTAGCAAACCTCGGGCGTGTTGCTGTTGTCGCCCGGAATGGTGTCGTACCGCATCGACCCCGAGTTGTCGAGGATGAACATCACGTTCGGTGCCGGGAAGTTGCCGCCGGTTTCCAGCGGCAGGTCCGGGATCGACACGGCACCGGCTTGTCCGCCTGCGAGCGTCAACATGGCGGCGCAGAACAGGGTGACGAGGCGATTATCGCGAGTCGGGGTGGCGTGTTGGCGTTTCATGGCTCAACTCCCGCGCCGGAAGGCGCGCTGTGGGGGATTACATCTGGATGGTGTAGATGGATTGGAGCATCACGCTGGCGCGGTCGCTGCGTGCCGGGTCCGTGACTCGCGCGGTAACCCGCAGCATGCGCAGGTTGCCGCCGCACGGTGGCGCGTCCGGATCGATGGCCGAAGGGCATTCCTCGCCCTGGACGTTGGTGGCGAGCATTTCGATCAGATAGCGGGGCGTGGCCACCATGGTCGGATCGAAACCGTTGGTGGCAGTGAACGCCGTCGCCCAATTGGCTTCCGAGGTCCACGCGGGAGGGCGGTTGGGATTCACGAAGCCGCACATGCCGGCCGTGCACGTGTTGTCGCGGTTGGTGCCGACGGAGGCGGGGTTGTCCCGGATCAGGGTCATCCTGGCCTCGCCCTCGCGCAAGGCCGCTTCTGCGGCCTGGAACGCCAGGCTGCGGTCGTACAGGCTGCCGCCCATGCGTTCCTGCAGGATCGAGACGCGCGTGCCGGCAAGCGCGAGCAGCGTCATCACGATCAGCATGACCAGGACGATGATCAGCACTGCACCGCGTTGCGGGCGGGCATGCGGAAATGCGGGAAGAAGGTTCGTGCTCATGGCGCGCGTGCCCTCAAGGCGATGGTCTGGATGAAGGTGCGGCGCAGCGGTTCGTCGTCGATGGGCTCCGGACTGCGCAGGCGCAGCGTGACGCGCACGCTGGTGACCGACGACCAGTCGTCCACCGAACCGACCGAATTCGCCGCGACATAGTTGCTCAGGCCAGGGCGCAGGTATTCCAGCGCGAAGCCGGAGGAAGGCGAAGCGTCGGGATCGTTGTCGAGATTGTCGGCGATTTCGATGGGCGCGGCGGGCGCGCCGTTGACGACTTCCTGCCGATACAGCGAATACCCGCCCCGGCCGTTGTTGCCGGCGTACCAGCGCACCGCATGCAAACGGGCCAGGGCTGCGGCCCAGTTGTGGCTGGCCGCGGCTTCTGCGGGCGTGCCGGGCAAACCGTTGCAGTCGCTGGCCTGCTCCGGGTCGATGGAGTCGCCGTCCGGTTGTCCGCCGTCGCCCTGGCCCGGGCCGTTGAAGCTGTAACAGCCGTATTTGATGAGGTTGGGGGCGGTGCTGGTGTAGTAAATCGAATCGGGATTGGCGACCCGGGTGATCTTGAAGATCGCAGCGTTGTGGAAGTCGCAAACCACGGCGATATCGCCTTCAGAGAAGTAATCCGAAGCGGAACTTCCGCTCCAGGGCGGCGTGAACGTGAAGCGGTAGGGCGTAGTGGCGCGGTAATGGCCGTTCACCGCCAGACCGACCGGAGTGGCGGCGCTCAGGGACTGGATGGCGGGCGAGTCGGCTGCGCCGCCGAAAGCCGTGGCGCTGGTTTCGCCGCGGAGGAAGCCTTGGCCGAAATTGATGGAAACGGCAGGGTCCAGCCAGGAGGTGTCGATCCCGAGCGTGGCGTTCGGCTCGATGGACGTGGGAACGAAGGGCTTGCACAGGTTGGCGCTGCCCAGGCGCAGGTCGCGCGCCAGCAACTCGAAGGTCGAGCGGGCATTTTCCTGGATGCGGGCCACGCCCTCGGTGACGCGGTAGGTCTGGCGATTGGACATGAACACCGTGAACACGCCGCCGACCAGGAGCAGGCTGATCAACAGCGCGATCATCAGTTCAATCAGGGTAAGGCCACGCTGGTGGCGGGCGATGCCGGGGAGTTTCATGGGATTCACGGGTCTGGTGCTCACAGGCGAGTCCTCGTGGTGACGATGCGCTCGCTGCCGCCGCCGGCGACGCGTTCGTCGTTCCAGCGGACCTGGATTTCGCATTGGGTGAGCGAGCAGCTGATGCGTCCGCAGGCGCTGTCGCCGAGGTTGGCCTTGAGCGCATTGATCCAGGCGTTCCAGTCGTTCTGCTTCAGGTCGCCCGGGTCGGGCGGAGCGCAGGTGAACGTGAGCAGGTCGTAGCCGCCCATGCCGGCGACGGGCCGGTTGGCACGCATCGCATCGAGGATGGAATAGGTCAGCATCACGGCCTGGCTGCTCTCGTAGGCGCTTTGCGAGCTGCGCAGCGAATTGGATTGCAGCGAAGCGATGCCGAGCATGCCGATCGCGAGGATCAGCACCGAGATCAGGATTTCAATCAGGCTGAAACCCGATTCGCGTCGGAGGATCCGTGCGGATTGGCGTGAAGTGGCAAGTTTGCGTGGGATGAGCATCGGAAGGTTTCCTGGATGCGCGGGTATGGACGGCGTCTTTCTAAAGGAATCGATCGGGATGCACTGCCGCTACGGGTTGGCCGGAATCGCGCATTCGCCGCTGCCGTTGCCGCTGCGCGTGGTGCCGATCCGACCCGCCTGCACGGTGATGAGCCGGATGTTGTCCGGCGGATTGGTCCGTTCCAGGCAGACGCTGAGGTTGCCGGCCAGCAACGATCCGTTGGTCCGGTAGGAGAGGCCATCGGAGCGGAAGATGATGCCGGGGCCGGTGATGTTGGAACTGCTCGACATGATGGTCGGGGCTTTCACCTGTTCCACCCGCAGCAGCTCGTCGCCGGCATTGAAGATGTTGTTGCCATCGTTGTCGACGAAACCCATCCAGCCGTTCCAGCGGTTGTTGCCGGAACAGGTGGGATTCGCGGCGGTGGGGTTGTCGGTGGGGCAGACCACGACGCGGCGGTTGCGACGCAGGGCCTCCTGGCGCATGGTCTGCAGCAGCGCGACCACGTCGTTGGAAGCGGTCGTGAGCCGGTTGCTGGCGATCAAGGTTTCGAACGAGGGCACCGCGATCGAGATCACGATGGCCGCGATGACCAGCACGGTGACCAGTTCGACCAGCGAGAAGCCGGACTGCGACTTCATGCGACCAGCACGGCGGATTCGGTTTGTATGCGGAAAAGGCATGATGGCGAATGGCCTTCAGGTGGCTGATACATTCGGTAACAGAGTATCTTGCCGTGCCGGCGTTTACATGGCCGTTCCGATCAACGGAAGATTCCGGGTTCCGAGCGTGGTGAAAGTGCGCCGGTATGTGAAATGACGTGGGTTTTGGACCGGTTTCGCGGACTGTGATGCCGGTCGGTTCGGGGAATCGGGGCGGGCATGGGCGGCCAGGAAAACGAAGCGGGCTTCATCGATACCCTGTGGCAACCGCGCTCGCTGGTCTGGCTGATCGCCTCGGTGCTGGGCCTGGCGCTGGTGCTGTCGATCGCGCCCGGCCGGGTGCCCGTTTCGCTGTCGGCGCGTGCGGCGGAATTCGGGATTTACGCCTTCTGCGGCCTTTGGATCGCGCTTTTGCCGCTGGCGGCGATGTACGGCTTGCGGGCGCGGCTGGCCAGGCTCGATCCGGCGCGCCTGGCGTGGCTCGGGCTGGGCTTGCTCCTGACCGGCGCGCTGCTGGTTTCCTGCGCCAGCGCCTTCGTGGCGAAAGAGGTATTGCTGATTCCGGTGCGTGCCTGGGAAATCGTGGCGCGCACCTGCGCCATCACCTTCGTGGTCGGCCTGCTCAGTTTCGGCGCCTTCCAGAACCTCTGGAGAAACCGGCAGTTGCGCGAGTCGGCGCGGCGCGCCGAATTGGCCGCGCTGCAGGCCAGGACGCGGCCGCATTTCCTTTTCAATACGCTCAACACCGCGATTTCGCTGGTGCGGCAGCGGCCCGGCGAGGCCGAGGACGTGCTGCTGAATCTTTCCGACCTGTTCCGCGCGGCGCTGGCCGGCCAACAGGAAACCACGCTGGCGGCGGAACTGGATCTGTGCCGGAAATACCTGGAAATCGAATCCCTGCGTTTCCACGAGCGGCTTTGCGTGGTCTGGTCGCTGCCGGAACCGCTGCCGGATGTGCGCTTGCCGTTGCTGTCCTTGCAGCCCTTGGTGGAAAACGCCGTGTTGCACGGCGTGGAGCGCCGGCCGGAAGGCGGGCAGGTGGCGATCGGGGTCCGCTTGGACGACGGGCAAATCGTCGTGAAGGTGGGCAACGACCTGCCGCCATCCGGGACGCCGGCGCGTGCGGGCCATGGCATCGGCCTCGAGGCCGTGCGGGAGCGCTTGCGGCAGTTCACCGATGGGCGCGGCAGCGTCGAAATCCGCAACGGGCCGGAGCAGTTCGAAGTGGAGTTGTCGATTCCACTTCAGCCGTGACGGGCGGATGCCGAGCGGCTATAGCGCCCAAGGCTCCGGCGCGGGCGCTTGGGCGCAATCCGCATGCGCCTGCCACAGTGCCGCCAGCGTCCGGCCGGAATCCGGAACCGGGAAGTCCGGCGCGATCGCGGCAAGCGGCTGCAGCACGAAGGCGTGGCGCAGTTCCGGGCGCGGCAGTTGCAGGTTGCCTTCGCCTTTCAGCATCAGCCCGTCGTAGAGCACCAGGTCGATATCGAGGGTGCGCGAGGAAAACCTCGGCACGTCGCGCCGGCGGCCTTGCGTGTCCTCCAGCGCATGCAACCAGGCATTGAGCTGGTGCGGGTCGAGGTCGCTCTCCAGCCGCGCGCCGGCATTGAGGAAATCGGGGCCGTCGAAGCCCACGGCCTTGTAGCGATACGGCGCGGAAAACACGATGCCGGGAAAACGTTCGCGCAGCGCCTGTGCCGCCGCGCGCAGGTGGCGCTCGGGTTCCAGATTGCTGCCGAGGCTGAGCAGCGCGACACCCACGGTCAGATCCGGCTGCGTTCGATCATCACGCCCACCGCGCGCGCGCCGCGCACCGCGCCGGGCTTGGAAAGCTTCAGCTTCACGTGTTGTACGCCGAACTCGTCCAGGATCAGCGCCGCGACGTGTTCGGCCAAGGACTCGACCAGGCCGAAACTGCTCGCTTCCACGAATTCGATCACGCGCTTGCTGATCGCCTTGTAATCCAGCGTGTCGGCGATGTCGTCGGTGGCCGCCGGCTTGCGGTTGTCGAAAGCCAGCTCGATGTCGAACGACAAAGGCTGCCGGATGCGGCGCTCCCAGTCGTAGATGCCGATCAGCGCGGGGATTTCCAGTTGTTCGATGAAAACGCGATCCATGTGCCTGCCGCGGATGATCTCGGGTTCGCGATGGTATCAAGCCGGCATCGGGACGCTGGGCAGTTTCGCCATGTCCCAGCGCGGGAACACGTGGATTTCCGCGTTCTCGCTTTGGCCGGCGCGCAGGCGCAGGGCGCCGGCGAAGGCGATCATCGCGCCGTTGTCGGTGCAGAATGCCGGGCGCGGAAACGAGACGCGCACGCCGCGCCGTTTCGACAGATCCACCAGGCGCTCGCGCAAGCGCGCATTCGCACCGACGCCGCCCGCGACGATCAGCGTCTTGTGCCCGGTCTGCGACAGGGCGCGCTCGCACTTGATCGCCAGCGTATCGGTGACGGCTTCCTCGAAGCCGCGCGCCACGTCCGCCTTGGCCTGCTCGCTGCGGTCGGATTTCTGCCACGCCAGCAGGACCTGCGTTTTCAGGCCGGAGAAGGAGAAGTCCAGTCCGGGGCGGTCGGTCATCGGACGCGAAAACGCGAACGCGCCGGGCCTTCCCTGCTTGGCGATCGCCGCCAGCTGCGGACCGCCCGGATACGGCAGGCCCATCAGCTTCGCGGTCTTGTCGAAGGCTTCGCCCGCCGCGTCGTCGAGCGTTTCGCCGAGCAGCGCGTAATCGCCGATGCCGCGCACGTCCACCAGCTGCGTGTGGCCGCCGGAAACCAGCAGGGCGACGAAGGGCGGTTGCGGTGCTTCTGCTTCCAGCAAGGGCGCGAGCAGATGCCCTTCCATGTGATGGACGCCGATCGCAGGCACGTCGAGCGCGAACGCCAATGCGCGCCCGGCCGCCGCGCCGACCAGCAAGGCGCCGACCAGGCCGGGACCGGCGGTGTAGGCCACGCCGTCCAGATCGGCAACGCTGACGCCGGCTTCCTGCAGGACGCGGTGCGCCAGCGGAATCAGCCGCTGCACGTGGTCGCGGCTGGCCAGTTCCGGCACCACGCCGCCGTACAGTGCGTGCAGCGCGATCTGGCTGTGCAGCGCGTGCGCCAGCAGGCCGCGTTCGCTGTCGTAGAGCGCGACGCCGGTTTCGTCGCAACTGGTTTCGATGCCGAGGACGAGCATGAATGGAGGCGCCTGGGGCTGGCTTGCAAGGAAGCGGAAAAGACGCGTATCATACGCGGCTCCTTATCACGCCGGCCAAGCGAATCTTCCCCGAAGAATCGCTGGGCGCCGGTCGCCGATCCATCCGGAAATCCTCATGCCCAACGTCAAAGTCCGCGAAAACGAGCCGTTCGAGTTTGCCCTGCGTCGCTTCAAGCGCACCTGCGAAAAGGCCGGCATCCTGGCCGAAACCCGCAAGCGCGAGTTCTACGAGAAGCCCACGCAGGAACGCAAGCGCAAGGCTGCCGCTGCGGTCAAGCGCCATCTGCGTCGCGTTTCGCGCGACGTGACCAAGCGCCAGCGCCTGTACTGAGCCGCGACGCCCCGCGAAAAGCCGGCCGCGCGCTTGCGCCGCCGGCTTTTTGTGCTTCCGGAAAGCCAAGCTCCGGGCCGTGCCCGGAATTGAACCCGAGGAAAATGCCATGAGCCTCAAGCAACAACTCACCGACGACATGAAGGCCGCGATGAAGTCCGGCGACAAGGACAAGCTCGCCGTCATCCGCCTGATCAACGCCGCGATCAAGCAGCGCGAAGTCGACGAACGCATCGAGATCACCGATGCCGTCGTCGTTGCCGTGCTGGAAAAGATGGTCAAGCAGCGCAAGGATTCGATCGCGCAGTACGAAGCCGGCGGCCGCGAAGACCTCGCCGCCGTGGAGCGCAGCGAGCTGGCCGTGATCGCCGCCTATCTGCCCGAGCAGATGGACGCGGTCGCGCTGGAAGCCGAAGTGCTCAAGGCGATCGAGGAATCCGGCGCGAAAGGCGTGGCCGACATGGGCAAGGTCATGGGCGTGCTGAAGCCGCGCATCGCCGGCAAGGCCGACATGGGACAGGCCTCGGCGCTGGTGAAGCAGAAGCTGGCCGGCTGATCCTTGCGACGCATGGACGGAGAACGAGCCATGGACATCGTGTTGCGTCCTGCCACGCCGTCGGACGTTCCGCTCGTCCTCGAATTCGTGCGCGAGCTGGCCGAATACGAAAAGCTCGCGCACGAAGCCGTCGCGACCGAAGCGCAATTCCACGAGGCGCTGTTCGGCGCGGCGCCTGCTGCGGAAGTCGTGATCGCCGAAGCGGACGGGCAGGCGGCCGGCTTCGCGCTGTTCTTCCGCAACTTCTCCACCTTCCTCGGCAAGCCGGGCATCTACCTGGAAGACCTGTTCGTGCGTCCGGCCTTCCGCCATCGCGGCATCGCGCGGCGCCTGATGCGGCATCTGGCGCGGCTGGCGGTGGAACGCGGCTATGGCCGTTTCGAATGGTCGGTGCTGGACTGGAACGAACCGGCGATCGGTTTCTACCGCTCGCTCGGCGCGGTGCCGATGGACGAGTGGACGGTACAGCGGCTCGCGGGCGAGGCGCTGCAGCGGTTCGCGAACGAAGCCGGTTCCTGAGCGAACCTTGCGCGCGCCGCGCCGATAGACTTCCCGCATGGCCCGCATCCCCGACGCCTTCATCGACGACCTCGTTGCCCGCACGGACATCGTGGAGCTGATCGGCGCGCGGGTGCCCTTGAAGCGCGCCGGACGCGAATACCAGGCGCGCTGTCCGTTCCACGACGAGCGTTCGCCGAGCTTCACCGTTTCGCCCGCGAAGCAGTTCTACCACTGCTTCGGCTGTGGCGCGCACGGCACCGCGTTGCGCTTCCTGATGGAATACGACCGGCTCGAATTCCTCGATGCGGTCGAGGAACTGGCCAAGCTGCACGGCGTGGAAGTGCCGCGCGAGACGCGGCAGCGCAACGAGGACGACCAGGCGCGCGGCCTGTACGAGGTGCTCGCGGCCTCGGCGCGCTGGTTTTCCTCGCAGCTCGAACGCAGCGACGTGGCGAAACAGTACCTGAGCAGGCGCGGCGTCGATGCGACCACGCGCGAGCGTTTCGCGCTCGGCTACGCGCCGGATGGATTCGATGGCCTGAAGCAGGCGCTGGGCCGCGATCCGCAGGCGCTCAAGCGGCTGGAACAGGCCGGCATGCTGTCGAAAAGCGAATCCGGCCACGTCTACGACAAGTTCCGCGCGCGGCTGATGTTCCCGATCTTCGACCGGCGCGGCCGGCCGATCGCCTTCGGCGGACGCGTGCTGGGCAGCGGGAAGGACAAGGACGACGGTCCGAAATACCTCAACTCGCCGGAAACCACGCTGTTCCACAAGGGTCGCGAACTCTACGGTCTGTGGCAGGTGCGGCAGGCGAACGCGAAGATCCCGCGCCTGATCGTGGTCGAGGGCTACATGGATGTCGTGTCGCTGTTCCAGTACGGCATCACCACGGCGGTGGCGACGCTGGGCACCGCGACCACGCCCGACCACGCGGAGCTGCTGTTCCGCAACGCCGCGGACATTTTCTTCTGCTTCGACGGCGACGCCGCCGGACGCCGCGCGGCCTGGCGCGCGCTCGAATCGGTGTTGCCGCGCATGCGCGACGGACGGCAGGCCTCGTTCCTGTTCCTGCCCGAAGGCGAGGACCCGGATTCGCTGGTGCGCAGGGAAGGCGCGGCCGGATTCGACCGCTACCTCGCGCAAGCCACGCCTTTGTCCGAGTTCTTCTTCGACGAACAATCGCGCGACATCCGGCTCGACACGCTCGACGGCCGCGCGCGGCTGGCCGAGCGCTGCAAGGAGCCGATCGGCAAGATTCCCGACGGCGCATTCCGCGACCTGATGGAACAGCGCGTGGCCGAACTCACCGGCGTCCGCCCGGGCGCCAAGCTCGCCGTCGTGCCCGCGCGCGCCGCGCCGCGGCATTCGCCGCCGAACACGCCCAAGCGCAGCCTCGTGCGCAGCGCGATCGCGCTGCTGCTGCACAATCCCGCGCTCGGCCTCGCGGTCGATCCGCCGTACCGTTTCGCGGTGCTGCGGCAGCCCGGCGTCGGTCTGCTGGTCGAGCTGCTGGAGCTGATCCGCGCCCAGCCGCACCTGCGCACCGGCCAGATCGTCGAGCACTACGAAGGCCGTGAAGAACATGCCGCGCTGACCAAGCTCTCGATGCAGGAACTGCCCGGCACCGCCGAGGCCTGGCAGCAGGAATTGTTCGATGCGCTGGCGCAGCTGGAGCAGCAGGCGCGGCAGCAGCGCATCGACGATCTGCTCGCGTCGGGCACGCTCGGCGAGGAAGAAAAGAACGAATTGCGCGAGCTGCTCGCGGCGAAGGCCGGGGCGCAACGGAACGGGCCTTGATGCCCGGCAGGCGAGGGGCGCGATGAACGGGGCGCAGGCCAGGAGTTTCCCGCCGTTGGCCGCAGGACACGCGCACACGCTGATCCTCGGCAGCATGCCGGGCCGCGAATCGCTGCGTCGGCAGCAGTATTACGCCCATCCGCGGAACGCCTTCTGGCCGATCGTCTCGGCGGTGCTGGAATTGCCGCTGCAGTCCGACTACGCCACGCGCGCCGCGGCTTTCGTCGCGCGCGGCTTCGCGTTGTGGGACGTGCTGGAAAGCTGCGAGCGCGAAGGCAGTCTCGATGCGTCGATCGATCCTGCCAGCATGGTTCCGAACGATTTCGCGGCGTTCTTCGCGCGCCATCCGAAGATCGACCGCGTGTTCTTCAACGGCAGCGCGGCGGAAACGGTGTTCCTGCGCCGCGTGCTGCCGGCCCTGCCGAAGGACGGCGCGATATTGCCGATGCGACGCTTGCCTTCGACCAGTCCGGCGCACGCCGGAATGCGCTTCGAAGCCAAGCTCGAGGCTTGGCGCGCGATCCTTCCGGACCTGCGCCGGCGCAGCGATTAAGCCGTCGCCTGCGCCTTGCCGCGCTCCGGCAATCCCGGCCAGCGCTTGAGGATCGCGGCCTGCACGCTGGCGGCGTCGAGCCCGGCTTCCTGCAGCACCTGTTCGCGCGACGCGTGCTCGAGGAAGGCATCGGGCAGGCCCAGGTGCAGCATCGTGGCGATGATGTTTTCGGCCGCGAAGAATTCGGCGACCGCGCTGCCCGCGCCGCCTTCGATCGCGTTGTCCTCGAGCGTGACGAAGCCGTGGTGATGGCGCGCCAGCTCGCGCAACAGGGTTTCATCGAGCGGTTTGACGAAGCGCATGTCCACGACCGTGAGATCGAGCGCGCGTCCGATGGATTCGGCGATCGGCAACAGCGCGCCGAAGCTCAGGATCGCCACGCCCGTGCCGCGACGGCGAACGTCGGCCTGGCCGATCGGCAGCGGTTCGAGGCCGGCTTCCAGGGCGACGCCCGGGCCGGTGCCGCGCGGATAGCGCACGGCGGCCGGGCCCTGGTGCAGGAAGCCCGTGGTCAGCATCCGGCGGCACTGGTTCTCGTCGGACGGCGCCATCACGACCATGTTCGGGATGCAGCGCAGGTAGGAAAGATCGAAGCTGCCGGCGTGCGTCGCGCCGTCCGGTCCGACGATGCCGGCGCGGTCGATGGCGAACAGCACGTCGAGGTTCTGCAGCGCCACGTCGTGGATCAGCTGGTCGTAGGCGCGTTGCAGGAAGGTCGAATAGATCGCCACGACCGGCTTCGCGCCTTCGCAGGCCATGCCCGCGGCGAGCGTGACGGCGTGCTGCTCGGCGATCGCGACGTCGAAATAGCGCAACGGGTATTCCTGCGAGAAACGCACCAGCCCGGAGCCTTCGCGCATCGCGGGCGTGATGCCCATGAGCCGGTCGTCGGCGGCGGCCATGTCGCACAGCCAGTCGCCGAAGATCTGGGTGTAGGTCGGCTTGCCGCTGCCGGGCTTCTTGACGACGCCGAGCTGGGGATCGAACGGGCCGACCGCGTGGTATTCGATCTGCTCGTCCTCGGCCGGCTCGTAACCCTTGCCCTTGGTCGTGATGACGTGCAGCAGCTGCGGGCCCTTCAGCGTCTTCATGGTCTTCAGCGCCGAGAGCAGCGCGCCGAGGTCGTGGCCGTCGATCGGGCCGGTGTAGTGGAAGCCCATTTCCTCGAACAGGGTCGAGGGCACGAACATGCCCTTCCAGTGTTCTTCCCAGCGGCGCACGAAGCGCGCCGTGGAATTGGTGCGCTTGTCGCCGAGCAGCTTCTTGCCGCCTTCGCGCAGGGCATTGAGGGTACGGCTGCCGGAAAGACGGCCGAGCATCTTGGTCAGGCCGCCGACGTTCTCGGAGATCGACATGCGATTGTCGTTGAGCACGACGAGCAGGTTCGGTTCCGGATCCATGCCGCCGGCGTGGTTGAGCGCCTCGTAGGCCATGCCCGCGGTCATCGCGCCGTCGCCGATCACCGCGACGACCTGGCGCGGGTCGCCCAGCCGTTGCGCGGCGACCGCCATGCCGAGCGCGGCCGAGATGGACGTGGAGCTGTGGCCGACGCCGAACGCGTCGAACGGGCTTTCCTCGCGGCGCGGGAACGGCGCGACGCCGTCCTTCTGCTTCACGGTCTGGATCGTGTCGCGGCGGCCGGTGAGGATCTTGTGCGGATAGGTCTGATGGCCGACGTCCCAGACGATGCGGTCTTCCGGCGTCGCGTACAGGTAATGCAGCGCGACGGTCAGTTCGATCACGCCCAGGCCGGCGCCGAAATGGCCTCCGACCTGCGATACGGCTTCGATCAGGTAATTGCGCAACTCGTCGGCGACCGCGCGCAGTTCGGTTTCCGGGAACCGGCGCAGGTCGGCGGGCGAGTCGATGCGCGCAAGGCGCGGATAACGGGTTGGGTCGATCATTTCGGCTGATCGCAAAAAGGTTCGGAATTGTCGAACCTACAGTGCGTTTGGGGCAAGGCGCGGGCTGAACGGGGAAATTCCGGGCCTGCCGCGGTTCAGCGAGGCGCTCAGCGTTTCCAGTGATCCAGGAAGCGCTTCTGCGAGGCTTCGGCGCTCGCGCCTTCGATCTCGGCATGGCCGGAGGCGAGGCTGGCGGCGATGAAGTCGTTGACTTCGGCGGCGCTGGCGCCGGATTGCGCGGCGATGTCCTCGACGCTGGCGTGGCCTTTCATCATCGTCGTGGCGATGCGGAAATGCTTCGGGAACTCGCGTTCGATCTGCGGCCACTTGGAAAGCTTGAAGCGCGCGCTGCCCAAGCCTTCAGGCAACTTGCCCTCGCTCGCGCCGAGCGCCGCCAGCCAGATCAGGCGCGACAACGGCTGCACGCCGAGCTGCGCTTTCAGGCCGTCGTAGCGGGTTTCGTCGAGGGGCTTGAATTCGCCGGCCTCGATCAGGCGCTGGGCGTGCGGCAGCAGCGGCTTGATCGCGCTGCCGCCCAGGTATTCGCGCTTGGCGAAATGGATGATCAGCGCCGGCACGCCGGGAGCGGAGACGGCGGTGATCGCATGCGGGGCGTCGTTGGGCGCGAGGAAGCCGATCAGCTTGCGCGCTTGCGTCGCGGCGACGGGCGCTTCCACGGGCGCGGGCGCCGCAGCGGCGGCGACAGGCTCGGGTTTGGCGACGGGAGCGGGCGCAGCGGCTTGCGCTGCGGGAGCGCTCGGCGCGGGAGCGGCTTCCGCCGCCGGTTCGGCCTTCGTCGCCGGCGCCGAAAGCGCCACGCCGGACAGCACCGACAGCATCGCTTCCAGGCTCACCGGACGGCGCAGCAGGTAGTCGGCGTCGGCCTCGTCGGAAGCCGTCAGCGCGGCGACGGACTGGCCGCGGCTCTGCGCCCGCAGCCAGCTCATGTGGCCGTACATGGTGTCGAGGTCGATGATGACGAGCTGGGCGGAATCGGCGTCTTCCGCCAGTGTCCAGCGTTGCCCGAGGCGTTTGTTGGCGTCGTGGAACAGATTGACCAGCAGGCCGTTTTCATCGGGACTCATACCGGTGAAATAGACCGAAGAACGATTGTCCACGAAGGCTTCCCCAAGCTGATGAAGGCGGGCGCGGGTTCGCGCTCAAGAACCGCCGGATTATCCCCAAATAGCCGCAAATTATTGGGGCTTCAAGGTTTTTCGTCAATTCGGCCGATTGTCGGCAGGCCGGGCGGTTGGCGTGGCCGCCAAACCTTGGATGCAAAGCCTGTCTCAGTGCGCCGGGAATTCCCCGCGCGGGCTCTTGCGGGGCAGATGGCTTTTCAGGAATTCCATCTGGTCGGCCAGGATGTTGCGGTTGGAGAGGATCAGGTGTTCCACCCAACTCGGCCGGTAGGGAACGGCCAGCAGCGGCATGCCGGCCTGGGCCGGAGTTCGCCCGCCTTTCCGCGTGTTGCAGGCCAGGCAGGCGGACACGACGTTTTCCCAGACGTCCGCGCCGCCCTGCGAACGCGGTATCACGTGGTCGCGGGTCAGCTGGTAGCGCGTGAACTGCTGGCCGCAGTACAGGCACAGGTGCGCATCGCGGGCGAACAACGCGGCGTTGTTCAGGGCCGGCGCGGGAGAGAACGCGGACGTGCGCGCGTGGCCCTTGGCGGCGACGATGGGATGCAGGTCGAGCGTGCTTTGCCGGCCGGAGAGGCGGTTGATGCCGCCGCGCAACGTGAAGCAGGGTTCGCCGAGCGTCCAGGCCACCGCGTCGCGGCAATACAGATGCGCGGCCTGCCGCCAGCTGATCCAGTCGAGAATGCGGCCGTGCGCGTCGAGCGCGAGCACTCGCGGCAGATGGCGTTCATTCGCCGCTTCGGCCCAGGAGGCAGAATCGGTCGAGGCGGCGGAGCTTTGAAGCAACGCAGGATGATCGGCCATTTGAGTCCAGAGCATACTCCAAGCGCGGCGGCTTTGCGGGACAGGCGCAAGAAATGGCCGGGGATCGCCCGCAAGCCGATAAAAGGTGGGGAAGGGATGTCCGGAATGCAAATCCAGCGCGTGGCGCTGCTGCATGGCGTGCTCATGTCGCGCGCCACCATGTGGCCGCTGGCGGCCAGGCTGCGCAAGGCGGGATTCTCCGTCTCGCTGGTCGGCTACCCGAGCGTGCTCGGAGGCGACGGACCGGCGCTGGATTCCGTGGCGGAAAAGCTGCGCGACGCCGATGCCGTGGTCGCGCACAGCCTCGGCGGATTGATGACGCTGGAAGCACTGCGGCGAATGCCGGAATCGCGACTGAAGCGGTTGGTCTGCCTCGGCTCGCCGCTCAACGGCAGCGCGGTGGCGCGAATGTTGGATGCGCACCGCTGGACGCGGCCCGTGCTCGGGCGCTCGATGGCCTTGCTGCTGCGCGGCGCGGCGCCGGATGGCCGCGTGCAAGTCGGCGTGATCGCCGGAACCGTGCCGCGCGGCGCAGGTCGCGTCATCGCGCGCTTGCCGGCGCCGCACGATGGCACCGTGTCGGTGGCCGAAACCCGCGCGTCGGGCCTGGCCGATCACGTTGAAGTGCCGGCCAGTCATGTCGGGTTGCTGCTGTCCCGCGAGGCCGCCGCGCAGGCGATCCATTTCCTGCGCAGCGGACGTTTCTCCCGGGCTTAGCCCGCGGCGTGCGAATCGCGGACGAGCAACACGTCGGTCGCGGCGGTTTCCAGGATGCGCTGCGCGACCGATCCGATGAGGATGTCGAACAGCGCGCTGCGGCCGTGCGTGCCGAGCGCGATCAGGTCCGCGTCGTGGTCGCGCACGTATTCGAACAGCAGCCGCACCACGTCGCCCGGTTCGATCACGACGCGGGTTCCGGCGCATTCCGGCAACGCGGCCAGGAACTTCTCGGCCTCGGCCTGCGCGGCCTGCATGCCCTGCGCCACGGCGGCCTGCTGGCGCGTGTCCATCAGGCCGAGGAAAGGCACTTCGAAGGCATGGAACAGCGTGCGCGACGCATCCGGGAACAGGGCCGCGGCCGTCTTCAGCGCCTGCGCCGACGACGGCGAGAAATCGGTCGAGGACACGATGTTGCGGTATGCCCCGCGGGTCCGCTCGCGCACCACCAGCACCGGCAATTTCGAGTGCCGCGCCAGGTAGTCGACCGTGGTGCCGAGGATGCTGCGGCCGAAGGCTTCGTTGCGCGCCACGCCGGTGACGATGAGGACGGCGTTTTCTTCCTTGGCGACCTTCAGGACGGTTTCGCCCACCTTCGCGCCTTCGACCGCGCGCGGCACGATGTCCACGTCCAGCGCGTTGGCGTCGCGGCGCAGCTTCTCGAACGTGCGCTGCACTTCGTCGTGCGGCTTCGTGGTCCAGCTCGGCAACGGCGTGGCGCGGATGCGTTCGGTCGTGAGCCAGCCCGGCTCGACCACGGTCAGCACGACCAGGCGCGCTTTCCACTGGCGCGCCAGCTGCACCGCGCGATCGCAGGCACGGTCGCAGCGCGCGCTGCGGTCGGTGGCGAGCAGGATGGTTTTCGGAGGTGCGGAGTCGGTCATGGCGAAGGTTCCGTCGGACGAGTAAGGGGCAATGATGCGCGGCTTTGGCGGTGGCGTGAAGTTCGCAAGGCGCGTCGCGGTTCAATTGGCGGCCGGTTCCGCCGGCATGAGTTCCTCGAACCAGCGCAGCTTGCGCAGCAGCGCCTTTTCGATTTCCAGCAGGCACAACAGCGCCGCGCCGATGCCGATCGAAACCAGCCCGTCGAGCAGGCCGATGGCGCGCGTATCGAACAGCCGCTGCATGAAGGGCAGGTAGGTGAAGGCGAGCTGCGCCACCACCACGGCCGCGACCGCGGCCAGCACGGCGGGCGTGCCGCGCAGGCCGGCGATCGTGAACGAGGTTGCGTGCAGGTAGCGAACGCTGAACAGGTAGCCGATTTCCAGCACGCAGATCGTGTTCACCACCATCGTGCGCGCCATGGCGACGTCCATGCCGCGCGCGATGGCGTATTGGTAGACGCCGAAGGCGCCGGCGGTGAACAGCAGCGACACCAGCACGATGCGCCACAGCATGAAGGGCGAGATCAGGCCCGCGTCCGGCTTGCGCGGCGGACGCTGCATCACCGACGGCTCCGACGGTTCGAACGCGAGCACGAGGCCGAGCGTGACGGTCAGGATCATGTTGATCCAGAGGATCTGCTGCGGCGTCATCGGCAGCGTCAGGCCGGCGAACAGCGCCATCACGATCGCGAGCGTTTCGCCGCCGTTGGTCGGCAGCGTCCACGCGACCACCTTGCGGATGTTGTCGTACACCGTGCGGCCTTCGTGCACGGCGGCGGTGATCGAGGCGAAGTTGTCGTCGGTCAGGACGATCTGCGCGGCTTCCTTCGCGGCTTCGGTGCCTTTGTGGCCCATCGCGACGCCGACGTCGGCCTGCCGCAGCGAGGGCGCGTCGTTGACGCCGTCGCCGGTCATCGCGACCACGTGCCCGTGCGACTGCAAGGCGCGCACGACGCGCAGCTTGTGTTCGGGCGAGGTGCGCGCGAACACGTGCGCCTGTTCGGCCAATGCGGGGAGATCGGCATCGGCGATCTGGTCGATGTCCGCGCCGGTGACGACCTTCGGCTCGTCCGCCAGCTGCAGTTGCCGGGCGATGGCAGCGGCGGTCGCGCCGTGGTCGCCGGTGATCATCTTCACCGCGATGCCGGCACTGCGGCATCGCGCGACGGCGACGATGGCTTCCGGACGCGGCGGATCGATGAAGCCGATCAGGCCGATGAAATCCAGTTGCGCGACATCGTCGAAGCGCAGGTCGGGCGGCGCGTCGGCGATGCGTTTCATCGCGAAGCCCAGCACGCGCTCGCCTTCGGCCGCGGCATGCGCGATGGCCTCGGCCCAGGCTTCGTGCGCGATGGGCTCGGGCGTGCCGTCCGGCCCGAGCTGGCGGCCGCAGCGTTGCAGCAGTTGTTCCGGCGCGCCTTTGACGAACAGCACGGCTTCCGTGCCGTCCGGGACGCGGTGCAGGCTCGCCATGAAGCGGTGCGCGGCGTCGAACGGGATCTCGTCGAGCCGCCGCCAGCGCTCGCGCTCGGCATCGACGTCGAATCCGGCTTTCGTCGCGAGCGTCGCCAGCGCGCCTTCCATCGGGTCGCCATCGACGTGCCATTGGCCGTCGACGCACTTGAGCTGCGCGTCGTTGCAGAGCAGCGCGCACTGCAGCAGCGACCGCTCGATGTCCGTCGGCGATTCCGCGTCGCGCGGGAAATGCAGCGCGCCCTGCGGCGCATAGCCGGCGCCATCGGCTTCGACCGTGCCGTTCGAGGTCACCATGCGGCGCGCGGTCATCTCGTTGCGCGTCAGCGTGCCGGTCTTGTCGGTGCAGATCGTCGTGGTCGCGCCGAGCGTTTCCACCGCCGGCAGGCGCCGCACGATGGCGTGGCGCGCGGCCATGCGGCGCACGCCGATCGCGAGCGTGATCGTGATGACCGCGGGCAGCGATTCGGGCACCACGCCCACGGCCAGCGCGACGACGACGAGGAAGGCATCGCCCGCGGCGTAATCGCGCGCCAGCACCGCGAACCCGAACAGCAGCGCGGCGGCGAGGATCGAGAACAGCGTGAAGCGGCGGCCGAAGGCGTCGATCTGGCGCAGCAGTGGCGTGGACAAGGGGTCGACCGAGCCGAGCAGGGCGCTGATGCGGCCGATTTCGGTGCGGGCGCCGGTTTCGACCACGACGCCGACGCCTTGCCCGGCGGCGACCAGCGAACCGGAAAACGCCATGCCGCTGCGGTCGCCGAGCGGCGCGTCGGGATCGACGGCGGCATCGTTCTTTTCGGACGCGACCGATTCGCCGGTGAGGATGGCTTCGTCGATCAGCAGGCCGCGCGCGCGGAGCAGTCGCAGGTCGGCGGGAACGCGATCGCCGGCTTCCAGCAGCACGATGTCGCCGGGCACGAGTTCGTTCACCGGAATCGTGGTGCGTTCGCCGTCGCGCAGCACCCGCGCGTTCGGCGCGAGCATCGAACGCAGCGCCGCGAGCGCCTGTTCGGCGCGGCCTTCCTGCACGAAGCCGGTGACGGCGTTGATGATGACCACGATCACGATCACCGCGGCATCGACGAAGTGCGCCAGCAGCGCCGAGATCACGGCCGCGGCGAGCAGGAACAGGATCAAGGCATTGTTGAACTGCGCGGCCAGCCGCTTCCAAGCGGGCGTGGCGCGCGCCATGGGCAATGCGTTCGGGCCGCATTGCGCAAGGCGCGCGGCGGCCTGCGAGGGCGTCAGTCCGGCGCCGTCGGCGTGCAGCCGCGACAGCACGTCGGCGGCCGACAGCGCGTGCCAATTCGTCGTGGGTTTGGGATCGGGTGGCATCGTCATGCCGGCACTTTAGCCGGCAAAGGCGACTTGCGATTGATTCGTATCAATGACCGTCCGTCGGCGCGGACTATGGTTCATCGAGCGCGGCGGCGCGGTCTTCCGCCAGCTTGAGGTAGAACGCATGCAGCCGTTCGACGATGGCATCGAGCGCTTCGATCGGGCCACTGTTGTCGATCACGTCATCGGCGATCTTGAGCCGATCCTCGCGCGAGGCCTGGGTCGCGATCAATTGTTCGGCGGCGACGCGGTCCATGCCATCGCGCCGCATCGCGCGCTCGATCTGCACTTCCACGGGCACGTCGACCAGCAGCACGCGATCCAGCCAGCCATAGCCATGCTTGGATTCGGCCAGCAGCGGAATCGCCAGCAGCGCATACGGGTAGTCGGCCGCATGCGCGTCGGCATGCAGCCTGGCGTGGATGCGCGGATGCAGGATGTCGTTCAGCGCCTGCCGCGCCGGCGCATGGTTGAACACGATGTCGCGCAGCACCGGGCGCAACAGGCGGCCTTGTGTGTCGATCACGTGTCCACCGAAGTGGCGCGCGATTTCGTCCAATGCCGGCTGGCCCGGTGCCACCAGTTCGCGCGAGACCAGGTCGGCGTCGATGACCGGCACGCCGAGCGCGGCGAAGCGTTCGGTGACGGCCGATTTGCCCGAGCCGATGCCGCCGGTGATGCCGACTTTGAGCGGACCAGGATCGGGGCGTGGCATGGAATCCAGCGCCTCAGGGCGCGACCAGTTGCAGGTAGCGGTCCAGGAGCGCATCGCCATAGAGCAATTGCACCCAGCCGGCCGCCGCCAGGTACGGCCCGAACGGAATCGGCGTGGCGCGGTCGCGGCCTTGGACCATGAGCAGCACGGAGCCGACGATGGCGCCGATCACCGAGGACATCAGGACCACCGGGAAAATGGCTTTCCAGCCGCAGAGCGCGCCGATCGCCGCCAGCAGCTTGAAGTCGCCGAAGCCCATGCCTTCCTTGCCGGTGACGAGCTTGAACAGCCAGTACACCGACCACAGCGACAGATAGCCGACGGCCGCGCCGAGGATGGCTTGCTCGGGCGCGACGAACACGGGGACGAGGCTGATCAGCAGGCCGAACCACAGGAGCGGCAGGGTGAGCGAATCCGGCAGCAAGGTGGTGCGGATGTCGATGCCGCTCATCGCGATGAAGAAGCCGGTCGCCACCAGCGCCGCGGCGGCTTGCCAGCTCATGCCGAAGCGCCATGCGACCAACGCGAACAGCAGGCCGGTGAAGGCTTCCACCGACGGGTATTGCCAGGAAATCGGCGTCTTGCAGCCGCGGCATTTGCCGCCGAGCGCAAGGAAGCTGACGAGCGGGATGTTTTCCCACGGCGCCAGCTTGTGCCCGCACTTGGGGCAGTGCGAAGACTCGACCACGATGCCCGGCGGCGCGGGAGCGTCGTTTTCTCCCGCATCGGCGGAAAGTCCGAGGATCTCGCGGCTGTCCTTCCGCCATTGCCATTCCATCCGTCGCGGCAGGCGCAGGATCACGACGTTGAGGAAGGAGCCGACCAGAAGGCCGAGGACGCCCGCCGTGGCGATGGCGACGGCGGGATACGTCTTGAGCAACGCGAACACGTCGTGCTTAACCGCCAATCGTCGCAGCGAGCTTGAAGATGGGCAGGTACATCGCAACCACCATGCCGCCGACCAGCACGCCGATGACCACCATGACCAGAGGCTCGAGCAGGCTGGCGAGCGCATCGACGGCGTTGTTGACTTCCTGCTCGTAGAACTCGGCGACCTTGATCAGCATGGTGTCGAGCGCGCCGGCTTCTTCGCCGATCGCGGTCATCTGGATCACCATGTGCGGGAACAGGTCGACCTGGCGCATCGCGGTGTTCATCTGGTAGCCGACGGCCACGTCGTCCTTGATCCGCATGGTGGCCTTTTCGTACACGATGTTGCCGGTGGCGCCGGCAACGGTGTCGAGGGCTTCCACCAGCGGCACGCCGGCCTTGAAGGTCACGGCCAGGGTGCGGGCGAAGCGCGCGATCGCAGCGTTGTTCATGATGTCGCCGATCACGGGGATCTTCAGGATCATGCGATCGAGGAAGAACTGGAAGGCCTTGGAACGCTTCTTGGCCTGGAGGAACAGGACGACGCCGCCGACGACTCCGAACAGCACGGCCCACCAATAGCTGATCATGAACTTCGACAGGTTCACGACCATCTGGGTGAAGGCCGGCAGGTCCGCGCCGAAGCTCTTGAACACTTCCTCGAACTGGGGGATCACGAAGATCAGGAGCAGCGCGCTCACCAGGAAGGCGACCGCGATGACGGCCAACGGATAGAACATGGCCTTCTTGATCTTGGCCTTCAGCGCCTCGGTGTTTTCCTTGTAATTGGCGATGGTGTCGAGCACGGTTTCCAAGACGCCCGCGCTTTCGCCCGCCTTCACCAGGTTGATGTAGAGGCGGTCGAACTGGAGCGGATGCTTGGCCAGCGCCTCGGCCAGCGTGCTGCCGCCCTCGATGGTGGCGCGCACGTCGTCCAGCATGCTCTTCATGCGCGGGTTCTTCTGCCCGCCGGAGATGATCTCGAAGGCGCCGACCAGCGGCACGCCGGATTGCATCATGGTGGCGATCTGGCGCGAGAAGACGGCGATGTCCTTGGGCGTGATGGTTTGCCCGGCTTCGCCGAACAGCGGCTTGGGCTTGGCCTTCACCGTGTTGGGGGTGATGCCCTGCTTGCGCAGTTCGGCCTTCAGCATGCTGGCGCTCTTGGCCAGCGTCTCGCCCTTCATCTTGGTGCCGCGCTTGTCCACGCCGGTCCAGACGAAGGGTTGCAACGGATTCGGGTTACGCGGCGCGGTCTTGACGGCGGCTCGTGTGGCGGACATGACGGGAAACCCTTTGCGATAGTTGGTTGCGGTCCCGCAAACCCTTCCCCATCCGGGCGGCGGAGTGGCTCCGCCAGCGAGACGCTTTACAACATTACCACGCTATTCAGTCATTTGCAGATAGATGCTCAGGAACGGTGTCACAAATGCCCCGGCTCGCGGTAAGGCGTCCCGATCCGGGGCTTCGGCGCGGATCAATCCTTGGTGACGCGGTTGGCTTCCACCAGGCTGATGATGCCGGCCGCGCATTTCTTCATGGCCGATTGCCGCAGGTCCCGGACGCCCGAGCGCTGCGCCGCTTCGCCGATCGCCAGGGCGTTGCCGCCTTCCAGGATGATCTTCTGGATTTCCTCGGTCAGCGGCATCACCTGGTAGATGCCGGTGCGGCCCTTGTAGCCGTCGTTGCACTGGTCGCAGCCCACGGGCTCGAACAGCGTGATGCCGGCATTGATCTGTTCCTGGGTGAAGCCTTCGGCCAGCAGCGCGTGCTCGGGCAGCGTCATCGGCTTCTTGCAGTGCTGGCACAGGCGTCGGGCCAAGCGCTGCGCGATCACCAGCGACACGGAAGAAATGATGTTGAAAGGCGCGATGCCCATGTTCATCAGGCGCGAGATCGTCTGCGGCGCGTCGTTGGTGTGCAGCGTGGACAGCACCATGTGGCCGGTCTGCGCCGCCTTCACCGCGATTTCCGCGGTTTCCAGGTCGCGGATCTCGCCCAGCATGATCACGTCCGGGTCCTGGCGCAGGAAGCTCTTGAGCGCGGCGGCGAAGGTCATGCCGCGCTTGTTGTTCTGCTGCACCTGGTTGATGCCCGGCACGCGGATTTCCACCGGGTCTTCGACCGTGGAGATGTTGCGCTCCTCGGTGTTGAGGATGTTGAGCGCGGTATACAGCGACACCGTCTTGCCCGAACCGGTCGGGCCGGTCACCAGCACCATGCCATAAGGCTTCTGGATGGCGTCCAGGAACAGCTTTTTCTGGTCGTCCTCGTAGCCCAGCATGTCGATGCCGAGCTTGGCCGCGCTGCCGTCGAGCACGCGCAACACCGCCTTTTCGCCGAACAGCGTCGGGCAGGTGGAGACGCGGAAGTCCATCGACTTGTTCTTGGAAAGGTTGAGCTTGATGCGTCCGTCCTGCGGGATGCGGCGCTCGGCGATGTCCAGGCCGCTCATGACCTTCACGCGCGAGGCGATGCGGGTGCTGAGCTTGACCGGCGGCTTGGCCACGGTGCGCAGGATGCCGTCCATGCGGAAGCGCACGCGGTATTCGTTCTCGTAGGGTTCGAAGTGGATGTCCGAGGCGCCGCGCTTGATCGCGTCCACCAACATCTTGTTCACGAACTTCACCACCGGCGTGTCGTCACCCTGGGCGTCGATGCCGCCGGCACTGTCGTTGTCGTCGTCCTCGGCCGAGGACTCCAGTCCGGCCAAGCCCTCGTCGTCATCGTCGTTGCCGAGGCTCTCGTCGCTGGCCAGCAGCGCCTGGTCGATGCCGCGCCGCAGCTGGTCGGCATCGACCAGGATGGCTTCGGTGGAAAGGTTGGTCTGGAACTTGATCTCGTCCAGCCCGCGCGTGTTGGCCGGATCGGATACCGCCACGTACAGGCGATTGCCGCGCTTGAACAGCGGCAGCGCCTGGTGCGTGGTCATGGTCTGCTCGGAGATGAGCTTGGCGGGCGCCTGCTTGAGATCGAGCGCGGTGAGATCGAACAGCGGAACGCCGAATTCGATCGCATTGGCCGAAGCGATCTGCGCGGCGCTGACCAGCTTCTTCTCCAGCAGCCACACATGCAGCGGCTTCTTTTCCTTGGCGGCTTCGTCCTGGGCGCGTCGGGCGTCGGCTTCGGTCAGCACGCCATCCATCGCAAGGCGGCGCGCGATGCCGGTGATGCCGACGAGATTCAGGTGGGCAGCGGGCGTACTCATGGAGGCAGATCCGGGAAGCGGGCGATGCCGAGACTTTACCGCCAAGTCGTGATGGGCTCCACGGGAGCCGAGCCGATCAGGTGCGACATCGCCCCTGATCGTGTTGCAGCTGTATCCCGCAGGCTATGGCGTCAGCGAACAGGAACCCGTGCCGGCGTAGCAGGTGGTGTTTTCCAGCACAGCCGTATTGCCTCGCGTCCGAGGTACGAACACGACGGGCGTGTTGGAGCTCCAATCGTTCGTGGTCAGCCGGGCCGCGGGTCCACTGGCGCAGGCCTGCGCCATGAAGATGGTGCTGTCGCGCCCGTCGGCCATGTCGGACACGGCGGTATGCATGAAACTGCTGGCCTCCCCAAGGCAAGCCGTGTTGGCCGAACGCTGCATGTAGTCGCGATAAGCCGGCAATGCGATGGCGGCCAGAATGGCGATGATCGCGACCACGATCATCAATTCGATCAGGGTGAAACCCGCATTACGCTGGCGCATGGCGAACTCCCGCGCGACTTCGACAGTAAACACAAGCAAAATACGGGCCAGTCTTGCGCCACGACTGGGGGCGTGGCGATGCGGGAATCAGCGGTAGCTTTGCGCCGCGCAGCGGTGCGGTTCGACGCGCCGGGGTGTCGCATTCGGCGCAATAGTGCCGTTTTGTGACCGGTGTCAGTTTCCGGTGGTGCCCGGATGGGTCAGATTGGCGCGTTCGATGGCTTCCGCCCAGTCGTCCCGGCCCTGGCTTCTCAGGTCGCCGCAGATTTGCAGGATGCGGATGTCCCGGGGCGGCAGGCGCTCGGCGGCGCGCAGGAAGTAGGGCAGCGCGCTGTCCTTCCGGGTGGCGTGCAGGTAGAGCATCGTTGCCAGATGCAGGTACTCGGGCGGAGAGAACTCCCCGCGGCGGGTGACGATCTCGATCAGGCGAAGGGCTTGTTCTTCGTCCAGCCCGATCCTGGCGCGCAGGTTGGTGAGCGTCGTCCACAGGATGTTCCGGGTGGCTGGTGTCATTGGCGCTGTTTCCATCCGTTGCAGCAACCGGTCCCAGTCGGCCTGCGTCACTGTGCCCTGGATGGTCTTGTAGATCACGATGTTGGAATAAGCCGAAGGCGATCCGGTTCGCTCGGCGGCGGCTTCCACGGTTTCGATGGCCTTGTCCAGCCAGGGGCTGCCCTTGCCGGCCTTGCGGCCGGCAAGATCGAAGTAGATGCCGCCCAATTCGAGCCATGCGCGGGGGGAATCTGGCGCGGCGCGCACGTTGAATTGGGCAAAGCGCACCGGCTCGCCCCAGATCCAAGCCCGCGCGGCGCCGGCTGCGCCCACGGCCACGAGCAGGACCGCCACGCTGGCAACTTTCCACGACGGGCGGAAGCCCCAGCGCTGCCAAGCGACCATGAGCAAATCCCCCAGCGCCAGAACGGCGCCGATCAGCGGGAAGTGGTTGCGGTGCTCGAACACCAACTCCAGCGGGATCACGTTGCTGGAAATGAAGTGCCCGGCGAAGAACAGCAGCACGCCGAACGCGAACAGCGGGCGGCGCGTGCGCCAGAGCCAGGCCCAGGCGAGCAGCGCCGCCAGCAACAGCAGCGCGGCCAGCGTGGTGGGCGGTTGCAGCAGGCCGTGCGATATCGCCAGCGTGTCGTAGTTGAACGGCATCCGGCTCGGCAGCGGGATCACGATCTGCCCCAAGTACATCACCATCACGCGGGCCTGCGTGAGCAGGCGCTCGAGGCTGTTGAACTCGCGTCCGGGGTAGGCGTCCTGGGTCCAGTAATGCGGCAATGCCCAGAACAGGAACAGGGCGGCGCCGGCCAGCGTCAGCACCAGGTAAAGGCGGCGCAGCGAATGCGCGCGCCAGGCCTGCGCCGCGCCGAACCGCAGCACGGTCAGTTCCAGCACCAGGCAATACGCGGGCAGCAGCGCGGCATCTTCCTTGCTGGCCAGCGCCAGCGCCCAGAACACCGCCATGGCCACGCCGTACGGCCAGCCTTGGCGGTCGGCCATCTGCGCCCGGCGCAAGCCCAGGTACGCCCACAGCGCCAGCACCAGGAACAGGGTCGCCATGGTCTGCATGCGCTGGACCACGTACAGGACGGACGATACCTGCAAGGGATGGATCGCCCACGCCAGCGCCAGCAGCACGGCGGCGGTCGAGGCCTGCGATGGCGTCCATTGCGCCATCCGCAGCAGGCGGCGGAAGAACACGGCGAGGGCGAGGGTCGTCAGCGCATGGATGACGAGGTTGGTGGCCTTGAACGTGGCGGGGTCGAGGCTGCCGTGGCGCCAGTAGTCCAGCCCGAAACTCATCATCGCCAAGGGGCGCAGGCTGCCTCCGGCGTGGAAGCTGACGGCAGCATCCAGCAGCGAATCGCGGCTCAGCGTTTTTATCCGGATGAAAGCGTTGTCGACGATGGTGTGGGCATCGTCCAGCACGAAGCCGCCGCCCAGGCCGGGGCTGAACAATCCGGCAGCAAGGAGCGCCGCCAGCAGCGTGAACAACAGGAAGCGGGTGTCGGAACGGTTCATGGGTTGGCGCGGGTGCTGGTTTGCATGGTGGTATGGCGATCAGCCCTTCCCTGTGACCGGGAAGGGCATCTCGTCGTGGGGATCGGATGGATCGGGAGCGACATTCCGGCCGTCGTTCAGAGGCTCATTGTGCCTGCATGGCATTGCGGGCCGCCATGATCCGGGACAGGCCGGCCTGCTCCAGGGCAAGGGCCAAGTCCGGTCGTCCCCGGTTGCGCAGTTCGGCGCCCATTTCCCAGGCGAACGGGTTGCCGGGCTCCGCCTTCTCCACGGCCTTGATGAGATAGGGCAAGGCCAGGTCCGGTTCGCCCAAGGCATTCATGATGTCATCGCCGATGCGGGCGAGCGTGTGCGGCTTGAGGTCGGCGCGCTGGTCCAGCGTGGCGAATGCCCGGAGCACGCGCGGCGTATCCAGTTTCACGCCGAGGCCGGCATAGTGGGTGAGGATCAGCGGCGCGCGGATGTTGTCCCAGCTCATGCGGGCGGTGGACAGGCGCTGCTGGACGCGATCCCAATCCTGCCCGGCGACATCGCCGCGAATGGTCTTGAGCACGGTGAGCAGCACCAGGCTGTTGAGCGTGTCGGGCGAGGATTCGGCGCCCGACGCGCAGGCGTCGATGGCCGCGTCCAGATACGGGTTGTTCTGTCCTGCCACCGCGCCGCCGCCTGCGTTGAAATACGAATCGCACAGTTCGATCCAGGCGCGCGGCGAGCCGGGAGCCGCTTCCGTGCCGGCCTTGGCCAGGGAAAGGTTGCTGCTCCAGCTCTGCGCGCGCAGCGCCGTGGCGCCGCACAGCGCCACCAGCAACACCGCCCCCACGCCTGCCAGCGCGGCGGGACGCAGGCGCTGGCCGAGGCACAGCAGAACGCTGGCGACCGCCAGTACCGCGCCGATCAGCGCGAAGTGGTTGCGGTGCTCGTAGGCCAGTTCCAGCGGGATGACGTTGCTGGTGACGAAATGCGCGGCGAAGAACAGGAAGACGCCGAGCGCGAACAACGGCTGGCGCTGGCGCAACCGCCAAGCCAGCGCCAGCAGGGCCGCGACCACAACAAGGGCGGGCAGCGTCGTCCACGGTTGCAGCAGGCCGCGCGAGGGCGCGATCCAGTCGTAGTAGAACGGCATGTGCTGCGGCAGCGGCAGCAGGATCTGCCACAGGTACAACGCCAGCACGCGCGGTTGCGTCAGCAGGCGCTCCCAGGTCGAGAAATCCCGTCCGGGCGGGGCTTCCCAGTGCCAATAATGCGGAACGACCCAGAGCGCATACACGGCCACGCCGGCCAGCGTCGCCCAGAGATAGCCGCGCCGCAGCGTGTTCGCCAGTGGCGCATCGGCAGCCGCAAAGCGCAGCACCGTCAGTTCCAGCGCCAGCGCGTAGGCCGGCAGCAGGATGGAATCTTCCTTGCAGCCCATGGCGACGGCCCACAGCAGCAGGCAGCCCAGCAGGCCGGTTCGGCCGGAATCGCCCCGGATCTGCGCGCGGCGCGCCTGCAGGTAGGCCAGCAAGGCCAGCACCAGGAACAGCGTGCCCATGGTCTGGAGCCGTTGCACGGCATACAGCACGGCGGACACCTGCAGCGGATGCGCGGCCCAGGCCAGGGCCAGCGCGGGAGCGAGCCATGCCACCCGGCGCCCGGGTTGTCCGGCGGCTTGCAGCAGGCCACGGAAGAGCCAGGCCAAGGCGCAGGCGGTGAGCGCATGGATCAGGAGGTTGGTGGTCTTGAACGTGGCCGGATCGGCGACGCCGCCGGCGCGCCAGTAATCCAGCGCGAAGCTGAGCATGGGCAGGCCGCGCAGGTTGCCGGAAACCTGCTTGGCGGAAAGCACGTCCAGCACGGCCGGAGCGCTGAGTTCGGTCACGTGGACGACGGGGTTGTTGACGATGTTCGGGATGTCGTCGAACACGAATTCCCCGGGCAGGCCGGGCAGGAACAGGACGGCGGCCAGCAGGGCGACGATCAGGCTGGCGGGCAGGAAGCGGCGGGTCTCGGTGGGCATGTGCGATTCCGGTGTCGGTGCAGGCGCCGTGCTGTCCGGGCCTCCAAAAACGAAAAGCGCCTTGCGGCGCTTTTCGTGGATCAGACAGAACGTCTGAATCGTAACAACTTACGGCTGGAGCGAGCAGGAGCCGCTGCCGGAGTTGCAAGTGGTGGTCTTCAGAAGGGAAGCCGTACCACGGGCCTGCGGGGTGAAGGTCACCGGATCGCCGGCAGCAAACATGGCCGGGGTGACTTGGGTCGCGGTAGCGCTGGCGCAAGCGGTCGGGACAAACGTAGTCGAGGTGCGGTTGTCGGCGGCATCGGCCACGGCGGTGTTGATCCAAGCCTTGGCTTCGGCCATGCAGGCACCGTTGGCCGAGCGCTGCAGGTAGTCGCGGTAGGCCGGCAGCGCGATGGCGGCCAGAATGGCGATGATCGCGACCACGATCATCAGTTCGATCAGGGTGAAGCCCTTCTGCATCTTCATTGGAGAACTCTCCTCAATTGCGATATGGACAGGTTAGCTAACGTACCGATGCTCGGACTGGCTTCGTTTGCCTTGTCCTTGGCCGTGAAGCTCAGGCTTTGCATCGGACGCCCATTGTAGAGCAGCAATCGTGCCAACCGGCAGGGCCTCGCCCCAAGTCCGGGGGAAATGTGAGATGAAGCACATTGTGAATTGGCTATGCACCGTGATGGCGCTGCCGGGTCGGGCGTGACCTTGGGCACACATGACGGCCGGGCATCACGGCATAACGACAGGATGTGTCAGGTTGTGACGCTGGTGGTCACGTTGCGTGGCGGTGTCGATGCAGCGGCGGGCAGCAGGGCGTGATGGCGGATGCGGCGCGCGTGGGGTGTCGAGGCTCATGGGCGGCTCCTCCGGCCGGAGTGGCGCTGGCTGGGGTGGCTCTGCGAACACTGGAGTGCCTGCAAGCTGTGGTTGATGCGGGCGGCGTTGGGACATCCCGGTCTTTTTCTGACATGAGTGGGGAAGAAGGGCGCTTAACTTGTATGCTCAGGCGGGCAACTTCCTCATGGCGCGGGTGGTGGCGAGGCGCGGGATGGGGTGGGGCGAAGTTCTTGAGGACACGGGAAGGGCGTGCGGTCGCCAGATGAAACACATTCACTCACGGTCCGACCTTGCTGTGAACGGGGCGCCGCCAGCGTTTCCCGAGCCTTTGCACGTTGGTCGCCCCAATATTTCTAACCGTGCGGCCTTTCTGGATCGAGTGAACCGGATACTCGACAACCAGTGGCTGACGAACAACGGCCCGATGGTGCAGGAGTTCGAGAGACGCATCGCCAGCCGCGTCGGCGTGAAGCATTGCGTGGCGATGTGCAATGCCACGATCGCGCTGGAGATCGCCATCCGGGCCTTGGGATTGTCCGGCGAGGTGATCGTGCCATCGTGGACGTTCGTGGCCACGGCGCATGCGCTTTACTGGCAGGGCATTACGCCCGTCTTCGCCGACATCGATCCCGCCACGCACAACCTCGATCCGGCTGCCGTGCGGCGCATGATCACCCCACGCACCACCGGCATCATTGGCGTACACCTGTGGGGACGTGCCGCGCCCATCGAGGAATTGCAGGCCATCGCCGACGCGCATGGCCTCAAGCTCATGTTCGATGCCGCGCATGCGTTCGGCAGCACCTACAAGGGACGAAGCATCGGGCGCTTCGGCGCCTGCGAGGTCTTCAGCTTCCATGCCACCAAGGCGTTCAACACGATGGAAGGCGGCGCGGTCGTCACCAATGACGACGCATTGGCCGATGCCATGCGCCTGATGCGCAATTTTGGATTCAAGGGCTACGACAACGTCATCCATCCCGGCACCAACGGCAAGATGATCGAGATGTGCGCCGCCATGGGATTGGCGAACCTGGACGCGTTTGATGACGTCATCGAAACCAATCGCCGCAACCATGCCGCCTACAAGCAGGCATTGGCCGGCATTCCCGGCATCAGGCTGCTCGATTACGGCACGTCAGAGCACAACAGTCACCATTACGTGGTCCTGGAAGTGGGCGACGACTGCCCTGCCCGGCGCGATGAAATCATCGAGGCGTTGCATGCCGAAAACATCCTGGCCCGCAAATATTTCTGGCCGGGTTGCCACATGATGCAACCATATCGTGATCTGTTTCCGCATGCGGGGCTGGTGCTGCCTGAAACAAACCGGCTGGCTAGGAAGATCGTGGTGCTGCCCAACGGCGCGCTCCCGCATGGGGCGATCACGGTAATCGCCGACGTCATGCGCCGGGCCATTGCATCCGCATGAACTTTCGACCCGTCATTCCACACAGGCTGGCATTGCCATGGACATCCTGAGCATTGTCGTGGTTGGACCCGGGTTAATCGGGAAGCAGCATATCCGGCTGGTGCAGGACAGGGCGGACTGCCGGTTGGCGGCGATCGTTGCCCCGGACCACGAGCACAATCATGCGGTGGCGAGGATGCACGCCGTCCCGTTGTTCCACAGCATCGATGAGTGCCTGGCCGGATGTGCCATCGACGGCATCATCATTTCGTCGCCGAATGAATTCCATGCCGAGCAGGCGAAACGCTGTGTACAGGCGGGGATACCGGCACTGGTCGAGAAGCCCATCACCGCCAATGTGAAGGATGGCGAGGAGCTGGTAGAGCTGGTAAGAGCATCGGAAGGGAAGCTGATGGTCGGACACCATCGCGCCCACAGCCCCTTGCTGGCCAAGGCCCGGGACATCATCAACAGCGGACGGCTTGGGCGGATTGTGTCGGTCATGGGGAGCGCGCAGTTTTACAAGCCTGCGAGCTATTTCGAGGCTGGCCTTTGGCGCACGAAAATCGGCGGCGGACCGATACTGATCAACCTGATCCACGAAATCGGCAACCTGCGCAGCCTGTGCGGTGAAATCACGGAAGTGCAGGCCTTCTCGTCGTCCGAAATCCGGCGTTTCGAGGTGGAGGATACGGTTTCGATCAACCTGCGTTTTGCCAATGGCGCGCTTGGAAACTTCATGCTGTCGGATACCTCGGTGTGTGCCAGAAGCTGGGAGCAGACGTCCCGCGAGAACCCGGCTTACCCGACATACCCCGATGAGGATTGCTATGTGATTTCCGGCACATTGGGCTGCCTTTCCGTCCCGACCTTCCGGATCAAGTATGTCCCGGAAGGCACCGAACCCTCATGGATGGCACCGTTCATCCAGGAGGAGATCGAGGTCACGAGGAAAGACCCATTGGCCTGCCAGCTCGAGAATTTCGTCCAGGTGATCAGGGGCGAAGCGCCGCCGCTGGTCTCGGCCGCTGATGGCTTGCGAAACCTCGTAATCACCGAGGCCATCGCAAAATCCGCCCGCGAGCAACGCATCATCCGCGTCTGACTACCTCATGGCCAAAGTCCTGCTGGTCGACACCAACTTCTCGTCCGCGCCCATCTATCGCGCTCTGCTCACGGCCGGGCACGAGGTCCACGTGGTCGGGGCCAACCCCTCGGACTGCCTGGCGAAACAGGCAGCTCACTATTGGCGGATGGACTACTCGGATACCGATGCATTGTCCGAGCTCGTGGACAATCAGCATTTCGACTATCTGGTGCCCGGGTGCACCGATCGTTCCTATGAATCCTGCGTGGCCGTAGGGCGAGGCCGATTCGCCGGGCTGGACAGCCGGGACGCCATGCTGGCAATCAATCACAAGGCGACGTTTCGACGGATAGCCGCGACCCTCGGCTTGCCTGTGCCGGCGCTGTTTCCGGGTGCGGAGGCGGCGAACGGACGTGCGGTGATCGTCAAGCCGGTGGACTCGTTCAGTGGGAAAGGCATCACCGTATTGCACGATGCCAGCCGCGCTGACATCGAGCAGGCCGCTGCAATCGCGCGGGACACGTCCTCGTCAGGCGAGGCGCTGATCGAGGAGTTCGTGGAAGGGCAGCTTTACAGCCATTCCGCCTTCCTTGCTGCCGGGAAGGTGAAGTGCGACTTTCTGGTTCGAGAGGATGGAACAGCGAACCGCTTCGTCGTCGATACGAGCAAGGTCGTGGATCCTGCCGAGCACTCACTCTTGCTGGCGACGCTGCGCGAGTGCGTGGAAAAGCTGGCTGGCCATCTGGCGCTGCAGGATGGGCTGATACATACCCAGTTCATCGCAAATGGATCCCGGGTATGGCTGATCGAGATGACCCGTCGATGCCCGGGAGACCTTTACAGCCAGCTGATCGAGCTGACGACGGGCTATCCGTATGCGCGCAGTTATGCACTGGCGTTCCTTGGACAGGAACCCGCACCGCGCAACGCTGGCATGCTTCGCCCGATCATGCGTCACACCATCAGCGTTCCGACAGCGCAGCCTTTTGACCACGTACGGTTCCTGCGGTCCCTGGAGATCGTGCGCTATGTGCCACTGTCCCTCGTTGGCGATCCGCTGCGACCCAGTCCGAACAGCAGGGTCGCAATCATTTTCTGCCATGAGCAGAACCAGATGGCGCTTGACGACCTTTACCACGTCACCTTGAGGCGCGAGCTGTATGCCGTCGCCGATGGCACCTGATCGAAAGCCGAAACAGGCTCAGTCCTTCGGCACAAAAAACAGGACGGTTTCCGACCACCCCTGCGTGTAGTGACGAAGAAACATCCGGTAGTCGTGACCGAACGCGTCTACGAATTGGTATATCCGCCGCAGATCGGAAGCCTTGTGGTACGCGGCGATGGCCAGCTTGGGCCTGTCCTCGGCAATGTGCCGATGACAGCCCTCCAACGCAGGCAACTCCCAGCCTTCCAGATCCATTTTGATGACGCTGACGGGCTCGGCCACCATGGAATCAAGCGCGTCCACGACGATTTCATCATCACCGGAATCGCTGACCGATGAGGCAGATCCGCCCTGCTGATTGAATCGCAGGCGACCCGCAACATTCGACAGGCCGAACGGAAAGAAGGTTATATCACGCACCCCGGAGAGTCGGCGGCGAGCCAGCGCCATATTGTGCGCGGAGGGCTCAAAAAGCAGGATCTTTCGATAGTCGGGATATCGCTTCGCAAACTCTTCCGCGGTATCACCGTCGAACCCTCCGGCATCGACGAAAATCTCGTTACCATACCCCATGAACTCCTCGAAGTACTGTTCATGAATTCGAACGGAGTAATCCTGCACGTGTGCAATATCGGCCGTTAACCGGAACAACAGCACGTCAATCAGGGTCTTGCGCGATACGTCGTCTTCCAGAGCGTCATGGATCGTCTGCCATACGTCCAGGTGCCCTTCCATCTCGTTTCTCTGCAGAGTCACGAATTCCGGCTGCGCGAGCGCCCCGCCAGCTGCCGTCACGAGATCGGATAGATTGACGACGTGGCGGAAACCGGATGCCTGAAGGTGCCTGAGCGTGTCGACAGGCCGTATCGATGTCGAGCAATTGACGACGTAAGCGTTCTTGTTGGCATTGTCGGTATGCAGCAAGGGAATCCCGTGCCAACAGGTTCCTGGCGCAGCATAGTCGTCGATGATCCCATCCAGACCCACAAGGCTCTGGATGGTCAATGTTTCTTGATTCTTTCCAATCGCATACCGCGTTGTTTTCGCGGCATCAAGGAAGGCTTTGGCGGTACCTGTGTCGGACGCGTCACACGCAAGAGCACGATCGATGATTTCTTTCAGGCGCATGGCCTGCTTCCTCCTGTCATGGCAACGCCGCCGAGCGGTGATCCGCTCCACGGCACGCACGGTTATCACTCGCGAAACCGTGGGGACGCCCATTGTGATCGGCATATCTCAAGGATCAAAACTGCCTTCCTTTCGACCGCCAGTGCTACCTCGCCTGACTGCCAGCATCCACATCGCTGCGGACACGAAAATCTCTGAAGTCAGCAAGGCAAGCGCCGCGGCCTTTACCCCCAGCAGCGGCAAGAAAATCCAGTTCAGCACAACGACAAGCACCAATCCCGCGATCTCGACATAGGTTCGCGCTGTCTGCCTGAGGCGCGCGGTCAGTTGCGTGGCGAAGCACTGCCGCAATGCGAAAAGCACGGGCCACGGCGCGAGCAGCGCCAGGTGCCGGGAGGAATCTTCGTATTCCGGCCCGAACAGGACGGGCATGAAAGGTGCTGCAACCAGTATCGCCATGCCGGCAATCAGGCCGTAGCCCAAGGCGACCAGGAGTACGGCACGGAAGGTGCCTGCCGTGGTTCCGCTCCCGCGGTGTGCCATGAGGCGAGGGAGCGTCGCGCTGATGAGCGCCGAAATCGGCAAGACGAAAATGCTGGCAGCGCGGAAGGCGACGGTGTAGGTGCCGGCCGCCATCGCGCCCAACACCTGCAGCATCAGTACCTTGTCCACTTCCTGATAGCTCGTGCCCGCCAGGTTGCTGACGGCATAAGCCGTTCCTTGCTGAAACGAATCGCGCAGCGGCAGGCGCGAACGCCAGGCAGGAAGTCCGTCGATGGCGGCAACCACGGCCATGGCAATCAATAGACCGAGCACGGAGCCGATGAAGTGGGCCATGGCCGCGTGCCCGGGAGTACCTGCAAGGCCGCCCACGATGGCGAGCAGCATCGCCAGTGTGCGCCCCAAGGGAACGAGACACATGACGGTGGCCGAGGCCTTGCCGCGTTCCAGGGCATAGCAATGGCTGGTGGCGGCGTGCGCGGTGGGCAGCAGTATCAATTCGGACAGTGCCAGCAGCAGCATGGGGAACAGGGGAAGGCGCTGCGGGAACAGCAAGGTGGATGCCAGCAACGTGGCGACCACGAGCAATCCGCCGACCACGCCGGTCTGTACCAGGGCCGTTGCCCACATCGCGCGGGAACGGCTGCGATCCTCGGAAATGTAACGGGTAAGCAGCAGGGCACTGCCCCAGTTGGCCAGCGGTGCGCCAAGGACAACCAGGGCGACCGAACCGGCAAAGAGCCCATAGCCTTCTGCGCCCAGCCAGCGTGAAACCAGCAGAAGGTAGATCGCCTGGATGATGGAACGAATGCCCAGCCCGGCGGTGCCGAACAGGGTGTTTTGCCCCAGTCTTCCCGGCCTGTACCTGGCCAGTTTGCGCAGCAGACGGATCACTTCCTGGTGTTCCCCGGGCGGGTCAACAGGCTGGGGGCTTCCCGCGGTTGACGCTTGAGGGTGGGCATCCGCATGGCGACGGAGCGCAAGCCGGTGGCAACAAAGCTGCCAAGGCTGAAATGCGCCCGGAGGTCGCGCCATGCCAGCTTGGCCGCTTGGGCATCCCGGGCCCGCATCCCCCAAAGCAGGAGGCCCATCGCAGCCTCCCACCGATAGCCGGACGGATACCCGTCCGTGTCCGCAAAGAATTTGCGTGCCGCCGTATCGAACTCCAGGGCCGACAGGTAGAACGCCACACGCGATTTCGCGCCGGAGCGCAGGGCGGAGTTGGGACTGACCCGATATACCGCCGTGACCATCGGCAGGTAGGCCGCCCGTCCCTTCCGTGTGATCCAAGAGCTCAACACGGCGTCACCAAAACGGTAATCCATGCCCATCAGACCGGAGTCGTACCACTGCCTCATCGCCTCCCGCCGCAGGAGGATGGTGCAGGTCCTGAGCGTCTTGGGGTAATACCAGAACTTGGATAAGTCACCGCTCAGGTACTTGGGGTTGGTCCTTCGGTGGATCGAGGCGTCGATGTCGTATTTCCACGTGCCGTCCTTGGGCATGGCACGCGTCCAGTCGGAGTGGACGATCACGCAGTCCGGGTCACTCTCCATGAGTGCAACCTGCCGCGCCAACTTGTCCTGCGCGCACCAGAAGTCGTCACCTTCGCAATACGAAACGTATTCCCCTCGGGCGCGATGGAAGATGCGCATCGAGTTCCGGTTCATCCCGACATTGCGTTCCGAATAGACGACGCGGATGATCTCCGGATAACGCTTCTGATATTCGAGGGCGATTTGCCGCGTTGCGTCGTTGGAGGCGTCCTCGCCAATGATCAGCTCGAACGGGAAGTCGCACTTCTGCCCGACCACGCCTTCGATGGCCTCCGCCAGGAAGGCTGCGTGGTTGTAGGTGATCATCAGGACGCTGACCCGAGGGTCTTTCACCAGGTGGGCTGGGTCGCTTGTTTCGAGTGTCGGGCTGTCTGTCATAAGGCCAGGCTGTTTGTCAGGGCGTTGCCGAATACCGGCCATGCAAACTTTTCAGCAAATGCGACCGTGCCTTTTTCCCAAGCGTCGCTATCCTGGTTCAGAATTCGGAGTATTGAATCCGCAAGCGCGGCGTAGTTCCCGCTCGGAATCAGGTGGCCGGATTGCCCTTCATCCACCGCATCCACAATGCCGCCGGTAGCGAAGGCCACGGTGGGCAGTCCATGCGCGGCGGCTTCAATGGCCACCATGCCGAAGCCTTCCGGGTCGCCCGGGATTTCCCGCACCGGGAACACATGCGCCGCCGCACTCTCGTAGGCGCAAGCCAGTAGTTCGGGATCGGTGATGACGCCAAGGAAACGCAGGTGATTGCCGATGCCCAAGGCATCGGCGGCGGCCTGGATGCTTTGACGGGTTTGCACATCGGCATGCAACGAATCGCTTGGCGCGTCGCCGATGACAGCCAGTAGAACGTCGGGCGCTTGCCGGACGATGGCCGGCAATGCGTGCTGGACGAATTCCCGCAGACCCTTCCGGGTCGTGAGGCGGCCGATGGACAACAACAGTCGCGCGTTGCCGAGGTTGTAGCGCTTGCGGAAGGATTCGAGCTCCGCGCTTGAACGCGGCGCAACGGGCAAGGTCACGCCGGGATGCACGATCCGGATTCGGCTTTCATCTACGCCCAGATTGCGTACCAACTGTGCCGTGGGGCGACTGTTGGCGATCACGACATCCATGCGGCGGATGGCCGGATGCCAGAGGGCGCGATAGAGCGGATGACGGACGGCGACGTCCAATCCGTGGACATACACCGCGGCCTTCGCATGGCTGGCACGGGCAGCCAGCCACGCGGCTTGCGCAGTAAGCCCGCTGCCGGCGAGGACGATGTCAGGTCGAATCCGACGTGCCGTGGCGATGGCCTTTGCCGTGCTGGAGAGCAGGAATCTGGGTAGAGGGCGCAATGGCACTTCGCTCATCGCGACATGCTCGGGCTTGAGCGCCGCCGCACCTTGCGGGCCGATGACGTGCACCTCGGCATGGCGGGAAAGCTCGTCGGCGATATGCCAGTTCAAGCGCTCCATGCCGCCCACCAATGGCGGCAGGTTGCGGGTGATATGGAGGATGCAGGGGCGGCGCTTCATCTGTTCGATTTATAGGCAGGTGCTTTGTTGCTTGCATCTTGCAATGCCTGCACATGCCTCAGGACATGTTCTGAAGCCGTTGCCAGCCACAGCGAATCACTGACTTGGTTGGGTATCTGGATGTGCAGCTCAACCATCGCGGCGGTAGGTCAGGTTGGTGATCTGCTCGGACACCAGCCCGATCAGGAACACGATCACCGCCGCACTGAACAGCAGCAGGCTCATGTTGGTGAACTGGTGGCGGGTGGCGAAGGTGTAGCCGTACCAGGCCAGGCCGGCGAGGAAGAACATCATGGAGGTGGGCGCGAACAGCTTCAGCGGCGCGTACAGCGTGGCGATCTTGAAGATGATCAGCAGGAAGCGGATGCCGTCCTTCAGCGGCCGGATGTGGCTGGCGGTGCCGACGCGCTTGGCGACGTCGATCGGGACGTAGGCCACCGGATAGGCGCTGCGGAAGAAGGCCATGGTCGAGGTGGTCGGGTAGGAGAAGCCGTTCGGCAGCAGGTACAGGAATTCGCGGAACTTGTCGGCGCGGACGGCGCGGAAGCCGGAGGTGAGGTCGAGGATCTCGTGGCCGGTCATCCACGAGGACAGGCGGTTGTAGAGGCGGTTGGCGAGGCCGCGGTGGAAGTTGGCCTGGCCGCTGCTGTCGCGGGCGCCGACGGCCATGTCGTAGCCTTCGTCGAGCTTTGCCAGCAGCTTGGAAATGTCGGCCGGGTTGTGCTGGCCGTCTGCGTCCATGAACACGATCACCTCGCCTTTCGCCGCGCGCGCGCCGCGCTTGATCGCCGCGCCGTTGCCCATGGAATACGGCGACGACAGCACGATGGCGCCATGTGCGCGGGCGACGGCGGCGGTGTCGTCGGTGGAGCCATCGTCCACGACGATGAGTTCCGCATCGGGGTGATGCCGGGCGATGGCGGGCAAGGTCTTGGCGAGCCCGGTGGACTCGTTCTTCGCCGGCAGGACAATGCTGAGCTGCACCTTTTTCCCCATGAAGCAGCGTGGTGATGGCCGATTGTCGCCCATGGTGGAGCGGGCGGGAAGCGATGTGCGTCGCGGTGGCGCATCCTGGTCGTGGGAATGGAGGCCTGGGCAGAGTGTCCTATCCCCGGTTGCGCATCCTCACAATCCCGATCTTACGGAGCTAAAATCCAGATCGTACGAGACATTGATCCCGATTGTACGGATATCCATGCCCCTTCATGAAACCCTTCCCCGCTTCATGGCGCGGGTGGTCGAGCAGGCACTGGCCGATACGCCGGTGGTGCTGGTGAACGGCCCCCGCCAATGCGGAAAAACCACGCTGGCTCGCCAATTTTCCACATCTGGCCGAGCTTGGCTGACGCTGGATGACGAAACGCAGATGGCCTCGGCCCTGGCGGATCCGGTCGGGTTCATTGCCTCTCACGAGGCCATGATCATCGACGAAGTGCAGCGCGCCCCGGCCTTGCTACGCGCAATCAAGCACTCGGTGGATGAAAACCGCACGCCTGGGCGTTTCCTGTTGACCGGCTCCAGCGACATCCTGTCCCTGCCCGGGATTTCCGACAGTCTGGCCGGACGCATGGAAATCGTGGAGTTGCTGCCGTTCTCCCAAGCTGAATTGCTTGGCCGGCCGTGTGGTCTGCTTTCCCGGCTGCTGGCCGGGCAGGCACCGCAGGCGCAGCCCGCTTCGGCTGAAGAACCCGTGCTCGAACAACGCGTGATGGTTGGCGGCTACCCTGAAATGCTGGCGCGCCCAATGCCCGCACGCCGCCAGGCCTGGGCGCGCGACTACCTGCGCGCCATCGTGCAACGGGACGTTCGCGACATCGCCGACATCGCAAAGATCGACCAGCTGCCCCTGCTGCTGCGCGCCGCCGCGCAACAAAGCGCACAGCTGACCAACTTCAGCCAGTTGGCCGGGCAGCTGGGAATGGATGCAAAGACCTCAAGCAAATACATCGGCGTGCTCGGGCAGTTGTTTCTGGTTCGCAAGCTGGAACCCTGGTTCCGCAACCACCTCAACCGCTTGCTGAAAACCCCCAAGCTGCACTTGCTGGACACGGGCCTCTTGGCCAGCTTGCGTGGTGTGGGCAGCCCGGAGGCGGCTCGCGACCGCAAGGCCTGGGGTGCGCTGCTGGAAACCTTCGCCTACACCGAACTGCTGAAAATGCTGCCGCTGCAGGACACGCCTTGCCGCCTGTTCCATTACCGCGACAAGGATCAGGTGGAAGTGGACATCGTGCTGGAAACCGACGACGGGCGAGTGGCCGGTTTCGAGATCAAGGCCGCTGCCTCGGTCAACATCGGCGACTTCGCTGGCTTGCGCAAGCTGGCCCAGGGGGCTGGTTCCGATTTCATCGGCGGCATGGTGTTGTACGACGGCCCACGGGTGGCCAGTTTCGGCAACAACCTGTACGCCGTGCCGTTCCAGGCGTTGTGGACACCTTGATCCAGTCGGGGGGAGCTTTGCCTGGCGAAGCGCACCGACGGGAAGCCGAAGTTCTGGATTGATGCGCTCCGCGTTGCGGAGCACATCCTGTGCGACTCAGGTTTCAGGCGCCGGCATGGTCTTCTGCATCCGGCACGGGTACATCCTCGAACACTTCCGTCAAGGACGCGGAAAATTCCAGCGAGGCCAATACCAGCCCGCGTGCGCCATCGTGCGTGGCGAGCAGCCAGTCGTCGGTTTCGGTACGGCGGAAGATGTCGATGCTGCGGAGGACATGCACCTGCCGCGCGCCGATCCTCGCGAAAACTTCGCCGCGCCAGAACTCGTGCTTTTCAGTCTGCTCCGCTTCCCAAGCGAGGAAGTCGGCGCGGAGCATCTTGCCGATCCTGGGGGGGCGGCGGACATGGGCGACTCCGGTCGAGAGGCTGGGCGTGAGTGTAACGCTGGCCCGGTTTGGCGGGAGATGGCGGGGATCAGACCTTCCCGAGTGTCACCCGATCACGGCCTTCCAGATCGGCCAGCGTTTCCACGTCGATGAAGCCCGCCGCCTGCAGCAGTTCGCGCACGGGCTCGCCCTGGTCGTGGCCGTGTTCGAGCAGCAGCCAGCCGTTCGGATGCAGATGCGCCGGCGCCTGCGCGGCGATCCGGCGGATGGCGTCCAGGCCGTCGGCGCCGCTGGAAAGCGCCGTGGGCGGTTCGAAGCGCAGGTCGCCTTGGGCCAGATGCGGGTCGCCGTCGGCGATGTAGGGCGGATTGCTGGCGACGAGGTGGAAGCGCTGGCCCGCGAGCGGCGCGAACCAGTCGCCCTGCAGAAAGCGGACGTTGGCAAGTTCCAGCCGTTCGGCGTTTTCCTGCGCGATGCGCAGCGCTTCGGCGCTTCGATCGGTGGCGACGAGGCGTGCGTCCGGTCGTTCGGAGGCAATGGCCAGCGCGATCGCGCCGCTGCCGGTGCCGAGGTCGGCGATTTCCGGGGCGGTGGCGGATTTCGGCGGCATCCGCGCCAGCGCCGCTTCCACCAGCAATTCCGTTTCCGGTCGCGGGATCAGGGTCGCGGGCGTGACGGCGAGATCGAGCGTCCAGAAGCCGCGCGTGCCGGTGAGATAGGCCACGGGTTCGCCTTGCGCGCGGCGTTCGATCAGCGCCGCGAAACGCTGCGCCGCGTCGTCGTCGAGTTCGTCGCCGGCGTGCGCGAACAGGAAGGCGCGGTCGCGTCGCAGCGCGTGGCCGAGCAGCAGTTCGGCTTCGCGGCGCGCTTCGTCGCCGGAAAGGCGCGACGCACCCCAGCGTTGCCACTGGGCCAGCGTGCGCGGTGTCGGATCGGTCGTGGCATCAGGCATGATTCGCACATGGTAGCCAAGCCTTTCTCCGTTGACCTTTCCGCCCTGCCGTCGCGCGAGTTCTCGCCGCTGCTGGATGCCTCCTTCAAGCTCGCGTTCGCGTCGTGGAAACCCGTGTTCTGGTTGGGTTTCTGGTTCAACCTCGTGATGCAGTTGCCGTTCGTCTGGTGGTGGTGGAACACCCGCGGCTTGTTCGCCGCGGACGGCTGGCGCGCGTGGCTGGATCCGGATGTGTTCGAGTGGGACGCCGGCCTGACGTGGAGCAGCGTGGTGGCGCTGGTGGCGTCGGTCGCGTGCATGAACGCGATCCTTGTGCACATGGGCGCGCTGATGCGCCGCGGCGACATCGATTCTTCCGGGAGCATCGCGAAAGCGATCCGCACCTTGCCCGGTGGCTTGGCGCTGGTGCTGCTCTACCTCGGGCTGCTGGTCGCCTGCCTGTTGCCGGTGATCGTGGCGTGGTTCGTCGTTCCCGTGGGCGACGATCCGGATTGGCAGCTGCCGCGCCTGCTCGCCGTCCTGGTCGCCTTGATTCTGGTGGCCGTGCCGCTGACGTGGATGTCGATCGCGGCGGCGTTCGCCTTGCCGGCATTCCTGCTCGACGACGAGCCCGTCCTCGCGGCGCAGCGGCGAAGCTTCGCGCGCGTTCGCGGGAACTGGACGCGCAGCGCCGCGCTGGTCACGGTGCCGATGCTGGCGTGGATGGGATTGGTCAGCGTGGTGGGCAGCGCGCCGCTGGGCCTGGCGGCTTCGGCGGTGTTGGCGCTCGATGGCTGGGGCGCGCTGGTGCGGCCGGGCTGGCTGGTGCTTGGGCAATTGCTGTCCACGCCGGTCCTGGCGTTGCTGACCCCGCTGTGCTTCGCCGGCTGGCTGGTGTGCTACGAGGATCTGCGGCTGCGCCAGCGCGTGGCCGAAGGCTGAACTTTCGCGCCATCGCCCCGTGGCACAATGCCACCCTTCGCAACCCGATTTTCCGCATGTCCTATCTCGTCCTCGCGCGCAAATGGCGGCCCCGCAAGTTCTCCGAACTGGTCGGGCAGGAACATGTCGTGCGGGCGCTGTCCAATGCGCTGGAAACCGGCCGCGTGCACCACGCGTTCCTGTTCACCGGCACGCGCGGCGTCGGCAAGACCACGATCGCGCGCATCTTCGCCAAGAGCCTGAACTGCGAGCGCGGCGTCGGCGCCGAGCCGTGCGGCGTCTGCGAAATCTGCCAGTCGGTCGATCAGGGCCGCTTTGTCGACCTGCTCGAGATCGACGCGGCTTCCAACACCGGCGTGGACGACGTCCGCGAAGTGATCGAGAACGCGCAGTACCTGCCCACGCGCGGCCGCTACAAGGTCTATCTGGTGGACGAAGTCCACATGCTCTCCAAGAACGCCTTCAACGCGCTGTTGAAGACGCTGGAGGAGCCGCCGGAGCACGTGAAGTTCCTGCTCGCGACCACCGATCCGCAGAAGCTGCCGGTGACGGTGCTGAGCCGCTGCCTGCAGTTCAACCTGAAGCGCCTGACGGAAACGCAGATCGCCGGCCAGATGCGGCACATCCTCGCGGCCGAGAACATCGAGGCCGAGGACGGCGCGATCCGCCAGCTCGCGCGCGCCGCCGAAGGCAGCTTGCGCGATGGTTTGTCGCTGCTCGACCAGGCGCTCGCGTTCGGCGCCGGCGGGCTGCGCGATGCCGATGTGCGGGCGATGCTCGGCACCGTGGATCGCGGACAGGTTTCCACGCTGCTCGATGCGCTCGCCGAACGCGATGGCGCGGCGCTGATGCGCGCGGCCAACGTCATCGCCGGTTTCGCGCCGGATTTCTCCGCGGTGCTGGATGCGCTCGCGCAGGCCTTGCACCGCATCCAGTTGCGGCAACTCGTGCCCGGCCTCGGCGGCGACCCGGCGGAAGCCGAAGGCGACGGCTTCGATCCCGCGCCTTACGCCGCGGCGATCGCGCCGGAACTGATCCAGCTCTGGTACCAGATGGCCCTGCTCGGCAAGCGCGATCTCGAACTGGCGCCGACGCCGCAGGTCGGTTTCGAAATGACCTTGCTGCGGATGCTGGCCTTCCAGCCCGAGTCCGCGCCGCCGATGAAGGACGCGGGCAAGGCCGTGCCAATGCCGCGAGCGCCGTCCGCGCCGGAGCCGGTTCGCGCGGCGGTTCGACCGGAACCGCCGGTGCCGGAAAGGCCGATGCGCGTGGCCGATTCGCCGTTGCCGCCGGCTCCGGCGCGGGCGGAAGCCGCTTCCGCGCCGCGCGAACCCGTGCCGCCGCCCGTGCCTACGCCGGTTGCGCCGACGTCGGCGTTCGAGCTGGCGAACGCCGACGACTGGATCAAGGCGCTGGACCGCGCCAGCGTGCGCGGTTTGACGCGGGAACTGGCCTCGCACCTGCGCTTCGTCGCGCGCGAAGGCAACACCATCCGCGTGTACCTGCCGCCCGAGCAGGATTACCTCAGGGTCGATCCGCGCATCGCGGACGAACTCGTCGCAGCACTGGCCAACGTGCTCGGCTTCACGCCGAAACTCGTCTTCGGCGCGGACGCGCCGAGCGCTGTGCAGCGCACCTTCGGCGACCATCTGAAAACCGAACGCGAGGCGCGCGAGCAGCAGGCGCGCGTCGATTTCGCGGACGACCCGGCGGTGCGCTACTTCGTCGATGAAGGCGCGCGCATCCGCCCCGATTCCATCCGCCCGCGCTGAATCGCCGCGCGGCGCAACACCACGAACGACACAAGGAGACGCCATGCGCGGACAACTCGGCAACCTGATGCAGCAAGCCCAGAAGATGCAGGAAAACCTGAAGCGCGCGCAGGACGAGCTTTCGCAGATGGAAGTCACCGGCCAGGCCGGCGGCGGCATGGTGAAGGTCACGCTGACCGGCAAGTTCGGCGTGCGCCGCGTTGCCATCGACAAGAGCGCCGTCGGCGACGATGTGGAAATGCTCGAAGACCTGATCGCCGCCGCGTTCAACGACGCGGTGAACAAGGTCAACGAGGAAAGCGCCAGGCGCATGCAGTCGGTGACGGCCGGCTTGCCGATCCCGCCGGGCATGAATCTCGGCGGCCTGTTCTGATCCGGATGCTTCCGGCGATCCGCGGATGAGTTCCTCGCCTCTGCTCGATGAGCTGGTGCAGGCCCTGCGCGTGTTGCCCGGCGTCGGGCAGAAAAGCGCGCAGCGGATGGCTTATTCCCTGCTCGAGCGCCAGCGCGAAGGCGGCAGGCGTCTGGCCGCGGTGCTGGAAAAGGCGATGGAGCGGATCGGCAACTGCGTGCGCTGCCGCAACTTCAGCGAGACGGAAACCTGCGCCCTGTGCGCGAACACGTCGCGCGATCCGGGCCAGCTCTGCGTGGTGGAAATGCCGGCCGACCAGGCCGCGATCGAGCAGGCGACCGGTTTCCGCGGCCTGTACTTCGTGCTGCTCGGGAAGCTCTCGCCGCTCGACGGACTCGGCCCGCGCGAACTCGGGCTGGACGTGCTCGGCGAGCGGCTCGCGCAGGGCGAGGTCAAGGAACTCATCATCGCCACGAACCCGACCGTCGAAGGCGAGGCCACCGCGCATTACCTGGCGCAACTGGCGGGCCGCCACGGCGTGAAGGCCAGCCGCCTCGCGCACGGCGTGCCGCTCGGCGGCGAGCTGGAATACATCGACCGCGGCACGCTCGCGCACGCGTTCGGCGCGCGCCGCGATGCCGCTTCCACCTGAGGAAAGACCATGTCCGAGACCATCTTCAGCAAGATCATCCGCCGCGAAATCCCCGCGACCATCGTCTACGAAGACGAGCACGTGCTCGGTTTCAAGGACATCAATCCGCAGGCGCCGGTGCACGTGCTGTTCATCCCGAAGACGCACGTCGCCACGCTCAACGACCTTGCGCCCGGACAGGCCGAACTCGTCGGCCGGCTGGTCATCGCCGCGGCCGGTTACGCCAAGGCCGAGGGTTTCGCCGAAGACGGCTATCGCGTCGTGATGAACTGCAACGAACACGGCGGACAGACCGTGTTCCACATCCACCTGCACCTGCTCGCCGGCCGCCATCTGGCCTGGCCGCCGGGCTGAGCACCATGAGGTTGGGCGCGGGTTTTGCCCGCGCCGGACCGCAGGGTCAGCTCTTGGCTTCCTGCCGCATGTAGGGGAACAGCAGCACGTCGCGGATCGAGTTCGAGCCGGTCAGCAGCATCACGAGGCGGTCGATGCCCACGCCCAGGCCGCCGGTCGGGCTGAGGCCGTATTCCAGTGCGCGGATGTAGTCCGCGTCGTAGTGCATGGCTTCGTCGTCGCCGCCTTCCTTGGCCTCGACCTGCGCGCGGAAACGCGCGGCCTGGTCTTCCGGATCGTTCAATTCGGAGAAGCCGTTGGCCAGTTCCTTGCCGTTGATGAACAGCTCGAAGCGGTCGGTGAAGCCGGGCTCGGTGTCGGATTCGCGTGCCAGCGGCGAGACTTCGACCGGATGCATGGTGATGAAGGTCGGCTGCACCAGCGTGTGCTCGACCGTCTTCTCGAAGATTTCCAGCAGCAGCTTGCCCCAGCCGTAGGACGGCTTGACCTGGATATTCAGGCGCGCGCAATGCGCGGCCAGCGCCTCGCGATCGGTGCAGTCGGCGGCCGAGATTTCCGGGTTGTGGTGGCGCACCGCTTCGTCCATGCGCCAGCGGCGGAAGGCCGGGCCAAGGTCGATGTCGGCGCCGTCCCAATGCACCTGCGTGGTGCCGATGGCTTCCTCCGCCACGTCGCGGATCAGGTTCTCGGTGAGATCCATGATGTCGTTGTAGGTGGCGTAGGCCTCGTACAACTCCAGCATCGTGAACTCGGGGTTGTGGCGCGTGGAAACGCCTTCGTTGCGGAAGTTGCGGTTGATTTCGTAGACGCGCTCCAGGCCGCCGACGACCAGGCGCTTGAGGTAAAGCTCGGGCGCGACGCGCAGGTAAAGCTCCAGATCGAGCGCGTTGTGGTGGGTCACGAACGGACGCGCCGTGGCGCCGCCGGGGATGTAGTGCATCATCGGCGTTTCCACTTCCAGGAAGCGCCGCGCGTCGAGCCAGTTGCGCATCGCGCGCACGATGCGGCTGCGCTTGATGAAGACCTCGCGCGCTTCCGGCGTGACGATCAGGTCCACATAGCGCTGGCGATAGCGCTGTTCCACGTCCGCCAGGCCGTGCCACTTGTCCGGCAGCGGGCGCAGGCTCTTCACCAGCAGGCGCAGGCGGCTGGCGCGGACCGAAAGCTCGCCGGTCTTGGTGCGGGTGAGCGTGCCTTCGACGCCGACGATGTCGCCCACGTCCCAGCCCTTGAACGCCTCGTAGGTGTCGCCGAGCGCGTTGGCCTGCAGGAACAGCTGGATGCGTCCGGACTGGTCCTGGATCTGCGCGAAGCTGGCCTTGCCCATCACGCGCTTGGCCATCAGGCGACCGGCGAGCACGACCGACCTGGGCGAAGCGTCGAGCGTTTCCGTCGTCCACTTTTCCGCATCGGCGAATTCGGCCTGCAGGTCGCCGGCGTAGTCGTTGCGGCGGAAATCGTTCGGGAACGCGATGCCGTTCGCCCGCAGCGCCGCGAGCTTGGCGCGGCGTTCGGCGATCAGGTGGTTTTCATCAACGTGTGGGACGGGCGTGGTGTCGGTCATGGACGTGTGCCGTGTGCGAAAGAGGTCGGTTCCGGGAGTTCGATCAGGCCGCGTCGGCGCGTTTCGCGCCCGCTTCGAGGCCGGCCTTCAGGCTGGCTTCGACGAACTCGTCGAGATCGCCGTCCAGCACCTTCTGCGTGTCGGTGCGCTCGATGCCGGTGCGCAGATCCTTGATGCGGGACTGGTCCAGCACGTAGTTGCGGATCTGGCTGCCCCAGCCGATGTCGGACTTGGTCGCTTCCACCGCGTCGCGCTCGGCGTTGCGCTTGAGCATTTCCTGCTCGTACAGCTTGGCCTTCAGCATCTTCATCGCGCGGTCGCGGTTGGCGTGCTGCGAGCGTTCGGTCTGGCAGGCCACGACGATGCCCGAAGGCGCGTGCGTCAGGCGCACCGCGGATTCGGTCTTGTTGACGTGCTGGCCGCCGGCGCCGGAGGAGCGGTACACGTCCATCTTGATGTCGGCCGGGTTGATGTCGATCTCGATGTTGTCGTCGACTTCCGGCGACACGAACACCGAGGTGAAGCTGGTGTGGCGGCGGTTGTCCGAATCGAACGGCGACTTGCGCACGAGGCGGTGCACGCCGGTTTCGGTCTTGAGCCAGCCGTAGGCGTATTCGCCTTCGACGCGGAAGGTGGCGGACTTGATGCCCGCGACTTCGCCTTCGGACACTTCCATCAGCTCGGTCTTCCAGCCGCGGCTTTCGCACCAGCGCAGGTACATGCGCAGCAGGATGTTGGCCCAGTCCTGCGCTTCGGTGCCGCCGGCGCCGGCCTGGATGTCGACGAACGCCGCGGCGTTGTCCATTTGGCCGCTGAACATGCGCGCGAATTCGAGCTTGCCCAGTTCCGCCTCGTAGCGGTTCAGGTCGGCGGCGACCGCGTTCGCGGTGTCGTCGTCCTGTTCGGCCTCGGCCAGATCCAACAGCTCGGATGAACCTTCGACGCCCTCGATCAGGCTACGGATGCCGTGCACCACTTTCTCGAGCGAGGCACGTTCGCGGCCCAGCGCCTGGGCCTGTTCGGGGTTGTTCCAGATGTCCGGGTTCTCGAGCTCGCGCGTGACTTCTTCCAGACGTTCGACCTTCAGGTCGAAGTCAAAGATACCCCCTGAGCGCGGTGAGGCGCTCGGTGAGGTCGGCGATCTGGTTGCGCAGGGGATTGAGTTCGATCATGGCGGCAAAGCATTCGCGAAAAAGAGCGGAATTGTAGCAATTTCCCCGTCTGCGGCGGCGGACGGGCGCGAAAGCGGCGCGCGAGCGAAGGTGCCGTTCATGTCCTGCCGGGGCCGGCAGGAGCGGCGCTTCACGGGGTCGTGAAGCGCTCGCCGAAGAAGCCGCGCAGCGCCGCGAACGCCCGCTTGGCCGCGACCGGGTGGTACACGCAGCCCGGCGGCGAGGCGGCGCTGGCTTCGGCGAAGCAGTGCACCGCGCCGGCATAGTTCACGAATTGCCAGTCGGCATCGACCTTGGTCATCTCGGCCTGGAAAGCGGCGATCTCCTCGGCCGGGACATAGCTGTCGGCCGCGCCGTTCAGCACCAGGATCGAGGCCTTGGGCGTCGCGGTTGCGGGAAGGTCGGTCGAGAGGCCGCCGTGCAGCGACACCACGCCGGCGAGGTCGGCGCCGGCGCGCGCCATTTCCAGCACCGTCGCGCCGCCGAAGCAGAAGCCGACCGCGCCGAGCTTGCCCGCGTCCAGCGGTGCTTTCGCCGCGTTTTCGCGCAGCACGTCCAGCGCCTTCAGGGCGCGGGCGCGCAACGTGTGGCGGTCCGCGTACATCTTGCGGGTCTGTTCGCTCGCGGCTTTCGCATCGGCCGGGCGCACGTCCTTGCCGTACACGTCGGCCACCAGCACGACGAAGTCGGTTCCGGCGATTTCCTTGGCGCGTTCGACCGCGTCGTCGGTCACGCCCATCCAGTTCGGCACCATCACGATGCCGGGCCGCGGGTTCGCGTTGGCGTCGTCGTACACCAGCACGCCGCTGTAGGCCGCGTCCTGCAGGGTCCACTCGACGGTTTCCGTGTGCCATGCGGCCAGCGCGGGCGCGGAGGCGAGACTGGCGGCGAAGGCGGCGAGAAACATGGCGGTTCTGGCGATCATGGCGGCGCTCCGGTCTGGCGGAAGGGGCTTCCACGATGCCATGAACGCCGCGCTTCTCCAATTCCGCCGCATGCCATGGCGGCGGGACGAATCCGCTAACATCGCGCCTCTTTTCCCGTGTCACGGAGCCACGCCATGAGCGGTTGGTCAATCGAAAAAGCCCGCCAGACCTATTCCATCGCGCATTGGGGCGAGGGCTATTTCGACATCGACGCGCAAGGCCGCATCGTGGTGAAGCCGCAGCGCGAAAAGGGCGCGGCGATCGCGTTGCCGGAAGTGGTGGATCGCGCCATCGCCGCCGGTTCCAAGCTGCCGCTGCTGCTGCGCTTCACCGACATCCTCGGCGATCGCCTCAAGCGCCTGCAGGCCGCGTTCAACGAAGCCATGGTCGAACTCGACTACGCCGGCGGCTACACCGCGATCTATCCGATCAAGGTGAACCAGCATCAGGGCGTCGCGGGCGAGCTGGCGGCCAACGGCGGCGAAGGCTTCGGCTTGGAGGCCGGTTCCAAGCCGGAACTGATGGCCGTGCTGGCCTTGTCGCGTCCGGGCGGCCTGGTGATCTGCAACGGCTACAAGGATCGCGAATACATCCGCCTGGCGCTGATCGGCCGCAAGCTCGGGCTGGAAACCTACATCGTGATCGAGAAGGCGTCCGAGCTTCGCCTGGTGATCGAGGAATCCCGCGCGCTCGGCGTGCGGCCGGGCCTCGGCGTGCGCATGCGGCTGGCCTCGCTCGGCGCGGGCAAGTGGCAGAACTCCGGCGGCGACAAGGCCAAGTTCGGGCTCTCGCCGCGCCAGCTGCTCGACCTGATCGAGGAACTGAAGCGCAACGGCCTGACCGATTGCCTGAACCTGCTGCACTTCCACATGGGCTCGCAGATTTCCAACGTGCGCGACATCGCCAACGGCATGCGCGAAGCGGTGCGGTATTTCGTCGAAGTGTCGGGACAAGGCTGTCCGGTGCGCTACCTCGACGTCGGCGGCGGCCTCGGCGTGGATTACGAAGGCACGCGTTCGCGCAGCTTCTGCTCGATCAACTACGGCCTTTCGCAGTACGCGACCACGATCGTGCAGCCGCTGGCCGAAGCCTGCGCCGCGCATGCCCTCGCGCCGCCGCGCGTGCTGACCGAATCCGGCCGCGCCATGACCGCGCACCATGCCGTGCTCGTCGCGAACGTTTCGGAAGTGGAAACCGCGCCGCAGGGCTCGGTGCCGCCGTTGCGCGAGGACGAGCCGGCGGTGATCCGCCATCTGCGCGAAATCCACGCCGCGCTCGACGAGCGTCCGGCGCTGGAGCTGTTCCATGAAGCCGTGTACCACCAGTCCGAAGGCCTGAGCCTCTATGCGCTCGGTGCCTTGAGCCTGGTCGAGCGCGCGCATCTGGACGATCTGTTCTACGCCATCGCGCACGGCGTGCGTTCGCGCCTGAGCTACGACGAAAAAAGCCATCGCGCGGTGCTGGACGAACTGGCCGAGCGTCTGGTCGACAAGTACTTCGTCAACTTCTCGGTGTTCGAATCGGTGCCGGACGTGTGGGCCATCGACCAGGTGTTCCCGATCGCGCCGATCGCGCGCCTGGACGAAGAACCGACGCGCCGCGGCGTGATCGCGGACATGACCTGCGATTCGGACGGCCGCATCGACGAATACGTGGACGACGGCGATCTGGACACGTCGATGGCGCTGCATGCGCCGCGCGTCGGCGAAAGCTACCGGCTCGGCTTCTTCATGGTCGGCGCCTACCAGGACACGCTCGGCGACATCCACAACCTGTTCGGCGACACCGATGCGGTGAACGTGCGCCTGTCGGGCGGCGACTATACGTTCGAGCGCAACCGGCGCGGCGACACCTCGGACGTGATGCTCGATTACGTCGGTTACAAGCTGGACGATCTGCGTTCCCGCTACGACGCGCTCGTCGCCGCCGCGAAGCTGTCGGAAGCCGAGGCCGCTTCGCTGCGCCAGGCGCTGGAGCGCGGGCTCACCGGCTACACCTATCTGGCCGACGAAGCGCAGGTCTGATCGCGCAGGATGGCCGCGCCGCCCGGGATCCGTTCCGGCGGCGCTCGGCCTGTCGGGCATGGCCCGGAACGCGCGCAAGGCTGCGGCGCGGCATCCGTTCGGATGGCACGAAAGGCGCGGGATTCGGGGAATGGTGGGCCGTGATGGATTCGAACCATCGACCAACTGGTTAAAAGCCAGCTGCTCTACCACTGAGCTAACGGCCCGGCGAGACTCGCGTCGCGGCGATGCGCAGCACGAAGCGAGCCGCATATCCTAGCAGATGTTGCTGCGATGCACATCCGGACGCCCGGTTCACGTTTCGTGCCTGGCGGAGCGGTCGGGCATGTCCGACCGCTGGCGTTGGTTCTAGAATCGGTCCAGGTTTCCCAGCGCCGAGTCGATGATGCACGCAGCTGCCCGATTGCTCCTTGTTTGCACGGCCTTTGTCGCCACCGGCGCGCAAGCGCAGAAAATCTACAAATGCCCGGGGCCGAACGGCACGTCGGTCTATTCGCAGTTGCCGTGCGCCGGCGCCGGCGGCAAGCAGCAGGAGCTGCAGCTGAAAGGCTCGGTGGCCGCGACCAAGACCGACGACGCCGAGGAGCGCAAGGCGAAGGAGCGGCAGGACGCCGCCAAGCGCCAGATCGAGATCGAGGACGCCAAGTGCCTGGCCTCGATCGACGCCATGTGGCGCGAAGCCAACGACCGCATCGCGGCGGCCCAAGCGCGCATCCGGGCGCTGGAATATCGGACCACCAAGAATTCCGCCGATCCCGAGGAAGAAGTGCGGGCGCAGGAAGAAATCGACGGCCTGAACAAGGACATCACGCTGGATCGCAACACCGCGATCGAGCGTGAAGCGCGGACCCGCCGGGAATGCGCCGAACTGCGCCGTGCCAAGGAAGAGGCCGTCGCCGCGGAGGCGACGGCCCTGCTGGAATTGAAAGCCGAAGACGCGCCGCCGGAAGACACGGAAAGCCAAGCACAGCCTTCGGAATGACGTCGCGCGTCCGGCTTTCGCGCCGGACACGCGCGAGCGGGGCGGGGCTTAGAGCGCCTTCGCCGCCGCGACCACGGCTTCGACCGTGATGCCGAAGTGCTTGTAGAGCGCCTCGGCCGGCGCCGAAGCGCCGAAGCTGTCGATGCCGATCACCGCGCCTTCGAGGCCGACGTATTTGCGCCAGTAATCGGTGACGCCGGCTTCGACCGCGACGCGCTTCCGGCACCACGACGGCAACACGCCCTCGCGCCATTCGATGGGCTGCGCATCGAACACGTTCGGGTTCGGCATCGAGACGACGCGCGCCTTGATGCCCTGCTTGTCCAATTCGCGGGCGGCGGCCATCGCCAGTTCCAGTTCCGAACCGGTGCCGATCAGGATCAGGTCGAAGCGGGCTTCCGGCGGATCGAGCAGCACGTAACCGCCACGCGCGATGTCCTCGACCTGCTGCGCGGTGCGGTGCTGGTGCGGCAGGTTCTGGCGGCTGAAGACCAGGCAGGTCGGGCCGTCCTTGCGCTCGATCGCGGCCTTCCACGCCACCGCGCTTTCGACCGCATCGGCCGGGCGCCACACCGAGTTGTTCGGGATGTAGCGCAGGCTCGCCATGTGTTCGACCGGCTGGTGCGTCGGGCCGTCTTCGCCGAGGCCGATGGAATCGTGCGTGAAGACGTGGATCGCGCGGGTCGGGATCAGCGCGCTCATGCGCAGCGCGTTGCGCGAGTAGTCGGAGAACACGAGGAAGGTCGCGTCGTACGGGATGAAGCCGCCGTGCAGCGCGAGGCCGTTCGCGATCGCCGACATGCCGAATTCGCGCACGCCGTAATAGACGTAGTTGGCGTCGGCATCGCTGCTGGCGGCGGTCTTCGCGCCCTTCCACAGCGTGAGGTTGGAATGCGCCAGGTCGGCCGAGCCGCCGATCAGTTCCGGCAGCAGCGGCGCGAAGGTTTCGATCGCCATCTGCGAGGCCTTGCGCGAGGCCACGACCGGGCCTTCGGCCTGCAGCTTCTCGATGTAGGCCTTGGCGGCGGCTTCGAAGCCTTGCGGCAGTTCGCCCTTCAGGCGGCGCGTGAACTCGGCGGCCTGTTCCGGGAAGCGCTGCGCGTAGGCGGCGAAGCGTTCGTTCCATTCGGCTTCGCGCGCGGCGCCGGCTTCGGTCGCGTTCCAGGCCGCGGCGATCGCTTCGGGAATCTCGAACGGGCCATGCGGCCACTGCAACGCCTCGCGCGTGGCGGCCAGTTCGTCCTTGCCGAGCGGCGCGCCGTGCGAGGATTCCTTGCCGGCCTTGTTGGGCGAGCCGAAGCCGATCGTGGTCTTGCAGCAGATCAGCGTCGGGCGGGCGGTTTCGGCCTTCGCGGTGCGGATCGCCTGCGCGATCTCGTCCGGATCGTGCCCGTTGACGTTGCGGATCACCTGCCAGCCGTAGGCTTCGAAGCGGCGCGGCGTGTCGTCGGTGAACCAGCCATGGACCTGGCCATCGATGGAAATGTTGTTGTCGTCGTACAGCGCGATCAGCTTGCCCAGGCCGAGCGTGCCGGCCAGCGAGCAGGCTTCGTGCGACACGCCTTCCATCAGGCAGCCGTCGCCGAGGAACACCCAGGTGTGGTGGTCGACGATGTCCAGGCCATCGCGGTTGTAGCGCTGCGCCAGCAGCTTTTCCGCGAGCGCGAAACCGACCGCGTTCGCCAGGCCTTGGCCGAGCGGGCCGGTCGTGGTTTCCACGCCCGGCGTTTCGGACGCTTCCGGGTGGCCGGCGGTCTTGCTGTGCAGCTGGCGGAAGCGCTTGATCTCCGACAGCGGCAGGTCGTAACCGGTCAGGTGCAGCAGCGCGTACAGCAGCATCGAGCCGTGGCCGTTGGACAACACGAAACGGTCGCGGTTGGCCCACTTCGGGTTTCTCGGGTTGTGGCTGAGGAAATCGCTCCACAGCACCTGTGCGATGTCGGCCATGCCCATCGGCATGCCGGGATGGCCGCTGTTCGCGGCTTGCACCGCGTCGGCGGCGAGGAAGCGAAGGGCGTTGGCGAGTTCGCGGCGGCTGGGCGTCGTCATGGGATCTGGCTTGAAGGGGAGGAAAGGTGGCCGCGACACGCGGGCAGACGCGCATTTTCCCCGATTGCGGCGGGAATGTCGTGCATGGCGCGGAAACGCCATGCCGCTTCGATGCAAGCGGTTATTGGCGCGTGAATTCGGAAAGGAAGCGATCCGCTTCCGCCACCGCGGCTTCGATGTCGCGCTTCAGGCGATCCGCGTCGGCCTGCACGCGCGGCAATTCGTTCTTGATCGAGCCCACGGCGCTGGCATTCAGGTTGTGCTTGAGGAACAGCACCTGGTCTTCCAGTCGCGCCAGAGCGGGCTGGAAGCTGGCTTCGGCGCGGCGCATCGCGGCGATCACCTGCGCGCTGCGGGTCTTGGTCTGCGCCAGCTGCTCGCGCGAACGGGCGCGCAGCGACGCGTCGCGGTACTGCGCAAGCTCGGCTTCCCATTCCTTGAACAGGGCGTTCGAGACCGATTCCACCGCATGGATGCGGTTGCCCAGGTCGTTGGCTTCGGCGCGTGCCGCTTCGGCCTTGCCCTTCAGGCGGTTGTAGGTGCGCTCTAGGTCGCCGCCGTCGAACGCGACCACGGCGCGGAACGCATCCAGCGCTGCGACGTAGGCTTCCTGCGCCTCGCCCTGTGCCTTGCGCGCGGCTTTCACACGATCCACGAGCACGTCGCGCTTCTCGATGCCGATGCTTTCCAGCGCGCCGTAATAGGCGCTCTGGCAGGCGGCGAGCGCGAGCAGGAAGAAGGAAGCGAAGGCGAGGCGCGAGAACGTCGACATGGCTTATCCCAGTGGTCCGGTTTCGGAATCGGTGGAGGCGGCTCCGCTTTCGGCATCGTCCGTCTCGCCGCGCGACACCACGACCGCGGCGACCAGGTCGCCGGTCACGTTCAAGGTGGTGCGGCACATGTCGAGGAAGCGATCCACGCCGAGGATCAGGCCGATGCCTTCCGGTGGCACGCCGACCATGCCGCAGATCATCGCGATCACCGGCAGCGAACCGGCCGGAACGCCGGCGGTGCCGATGCCGCCGAGGATGCAGACCAGCATCACCACCAGCTGCTGGCCGATCGAAAGCTCGACGCCGAAGAACTGCGCGAGGAACAGCACCGTGACGCCTTCGAACAGCGCCGTGCCGTTCTGGTTCGCGGTCGCGCCCACGGTCAGCACGAAGCGGGCGACGCGGCCGGGCAGTTTCAGTTCCTCGTCCGCGACCTTGAGCGCGGTCGGCAAGGTCGCGTTGCTCGATGCGGTGGAGAACGCGACGACGATGGCCTCCTGCGCGCCCTTGAAGAAGTGCAGCGGCTTCATGCCGCCGACGAAATGCAGCGCGGCCGAATAGACCACGAAGAAGTGCAGCGCCAGCGCCAGCACCACGACGCCGACGAACGCGCCCAGCCGCGCCAGCAGTTCCCAGCCGAACAGCGCCGCGAGGTTGAACACGAGGCACGCGACCGCGTAGGGCGCGAACCGGATGACCAGGTGGATCAGCGTCATCGAGATCTCGAACACGCCCTCGACGAATTCCTTCACGCGTTCGCTGCCGCGCGATCGGGTCATGACGAGGCCGATGCCGAACATCAGCGCGAAGAACATCACCGCGAGGATGTCGTTGCTCGCGGCTGCGCCGATCACGTTCTTCGGCACGATCGACACCAGCATGTCGATGCCGCTCATGTCGGTCTTCGCGCCTTCCACGATGCCATGCGCGCGGCTGGCCCCTTCGGCGAGCAGCTTCTGCGCGATCTGCGGATCGACGCCTTCGCCCGGCTTCAGCACGTTCACCAGCACCAGGCCGATCACGACCGCGATCGAAGACACCACGGCGGTGTAGGCCAGCGTCTTCCAGCCGATGCGGCCGAGCGCCCGGATGTCGCCCATTTCCGCCACGCCCATGACCAGCGCCGAGAACAGCAGCGGGATGACGAGCATGAAAAGCAGGTTGAGGAAGATCTGACCGATCGGCTGCGTGACGTACTTCGTCAGCATGGCCAGCCATGCCGCATCGCCCGCGAGGAAGTGCGCGAGCAGGCCGAGCAGCAGGCCAGCCGCGAAGCCGATGCCCATCTTCGCGTGCAGGGGGAGGCCGGTGGTTTTTTTCATGGGAGGCAGCGAACGGAAGGAATCGCCGGATGGTACAACACGCTTCCGATGCGGCAGCGCTGCGGCCGCCGGCGCGATCGGAACGCCAGCGGCCAAGGACGGGTGGAAACGCTTGCGCTCAGCGGTACAGCGGCGGCAGGGATTCTTCCCGTTGCGCGACGTTCTTTTCCACCAGCGTCACGCCGTTGGCGAAGGCCTCGCGCAACCGTTCGACCAGACCATCGCGCGATTCGCCGCGGTAGAGCGCGCGTTCCAGCGCGATCGCGGCCTCGCGTTGTTTGGCGTCGGCGAGTTTTTCCGCGAGTTCGGAAAGCCCGGAAACGCCCGGCGCACTGCGCAGCAAGGCGCTGCGCGCGGCGGAAAGATCCCGGTGCGCCAGCGCGTGCTGGAACTGCGTGCGCCATGCGCGGGGCGGGTCCTGCGCGGCATCGCGTCCGTCCGTCGGCGATGCCGTGGCACGCGGCGCGCGCCGCCAGGCGATCAACGTGGCGATCCACAACAGCGCGAAGCCTGCCGCGGCGAATTGCCACAGCCGCAGTGTGCGCGTATCCGTCACGTCGCTGCCATCGCCGGACGGGAACGAGGCGCCGGACGGGCTGGACGTGGAAGCCGAACCCTCGGCCGCCAGCACGGTGAAGCTCCGCGCCGGCAGCACGATGTTTTCGGCCTTGCCGGTGTTGACGTTCCACCACGACACCGTTCGCTCGGGCAGCTCCAGCGTTCCGACCTGCGTCGGCACGATCGCGAACTTGCGCGAACGGATGGCGCGGGTGGCGTTCTGGAGATCGACCGTCTGCGAGGCCTCCTGGTCCGGATAGACCTGCGCGTTGGCGATCCCGGGCAGCGAAAGTTCGGGCAGCTGCTCGGCGGTGACGCCGTCGGCGGAGAGCTCGGCGGACAGCGTCACGGGCTCGCCGACGCGCAACGTGTCGGGCAGTCGCGCGGCATCGTCCTTGAAATTCACGATGGTCGCCGGCAGCCACGGCGAGGGCGCGTTCGTGGGCGCCGGCAGCACGCTCAACACCAGCTCGTCGCCGCGCACGGTGACGCTCGAGCCCGGATCGAAGATCGAGCCGTAAGCGCCTTGCCGGGCGACGCGGCCCTTGAAGCGCGGGCCCGGAATCGTCACGGTGCCGCTTTGCTGCGGCGTGATCAGGTAGCGCCGCTCGACCATGCTGTAGCGGCGGTTCTCGAGGATGCGCGTGGCTTGCGTGTCCTGGCCGAGACGCCGCAGCACGGCCTTGTTCAAGGCCGGTTCGTCGATCTGGCCTTCGAGCAGGCTGACCGCGTAGTAGAGCCGGATGGTGTAGCGCACCTGCTGCTGCACGTAGGCGCTGGCCGGTTCCATTTCCACTTCAAGGAACACATCGTCGCCGGCGCGCGCGGTCGCGGCGGTGGGCGCGGGACGTACGACGAGGGTGATCGGATCGGTCTTTTCCTGGCCGATCTGGAACGCGGGAATGGCGATGGAACCGGTGCGCAAAGGTTCCAGCGCCAAGGCCCAGAGCGTGCTGCGGGTCTGGCGTCCGTTGACGATGGAGAAGGTGGCGTTGCTGGACCGGCTGACGATGCGGAAGTCCTGCGCCAGCACCGAGAAATCCGGTTCATCGCCGGTTTCCGCCTCGATGTTCAAGGTCACGGCGTCGCCGAGCACGGTCTCGTTGCGATCCAGCCAGGCGCGCGGCTGCGCTGCCTGCGCGATGCCGACGCACAGCCACAACCATACGAAGAGCGCGATGCAGGAATGTCTTTTCATCTGGGCGGATTTCCGCGTAGTCGCATTTGTTGTTCGATCTGGAACTTGCGGCGCAGCAGGCCGCCCGGATCGTCGGGCACGCGCCGCAACGCCTGTTCCAGCGCCTGGCGCGCTTCGGCTTCGCGGATCGCCTCGGCGTCCGGCGGCGGTGCCTGTTCCTCCGGCTCGCCTTCCTGCGCCTGCTGTTCCAGCGCCTGTTGCATCTGTTGTTCGAACTGCTCGCTGGCCTGTTGCTGGTCGGCCTGCTGCTCGCCAGCTTCGGGCGCCTCGGGTTCGCCGTCCTCGCCGGAAGACGAACCGTTCTTCTGTTCGCCTTCCTGCGGTTCGCCGTCCTCCGAAGGAGAGGGCTCGCCTTCCTGCGATTCGTCCGAGGGCTCGCCTCCGCTCGAATCCTGCGAGGAGGAATCCTGTTCGCCCTTCTCGCCGTCCTGCGAATCGCCGCTTTGCGACTGCGAGCTCTGTTGCTGCTGTTGCTGCTTGAGCAGCTCCTCGACCACGGCCTTGTTGGCGAGCGCGTCTTCCATGCCGGGCTGGCGCGCGAGCGCTTCCTCGTAGGCGGAAATCGCTTCTTCGAACTGCCCGGCCTGCGCCAGCGCATTGCCGCGGTTGTAGTGGCCGTCGGCGTCGTCGCGCGCGGCGAAGTCGCGTTGCGCGGCTTCGTAATCGCCTTCGCGATAGGCCGCGCTGCCGCGCAATGCCGGATCCTTGGCGAAGCTGCGCGCCTTGGCGGCTTCGTCGCGCTGCAGGGCTTCGTAGGCACGCTGGTCGTCGCGCTTCCACAGCGACTCCCAGTCGATGGCCTGCGCCTGCTGCGTGGGAACGAGGAAGGCGAAGGCGAACAGCATCAGCCAGCCGCGCCGGAATCCGAGCGCGGCCAGCGGCAACAGCGCGAGCACCAGCCACGGACCTTCGTCGCGCCAGTTCTGCCCGGCGGCCTTGTCGTCGTCCTGGCGCAGCTTGGCCGAGAGGTTCGCGCCCGGCAGCAGGACGGCGAGATCGGCGTCGTCGCCGCTGAACGGCGCGTAGTGTCCGCCGCCGGCGGCGGCGAGGCGCTGCAGGTTGGCGGTTTCGAGCCGCGGCAGCAGGATGTTGCCGTCGCTGGCGGAGACGAAACCGCCGTCGGCCTTGGGAATCGGCGCGCCCTGTTCGGTGCCGAGGCCGAGCACGGACACGCGCAGGCCGGAGGCGGCGGCGGCTTTCGCGGCGTCGATGGCGCGATCGTTGGCGCGGTCGGTGATCAGCAGCAGGTCGCCTTGCGCGAAGCCGGCGTCGGCCAGGAGCTTCTGCGCCAGCACGATGGCGCGATCCGGGCGTTGGCCTTCGCTGGGAACCACGCCCGGCGACAGCGCCGCGACCAGATCGCGCAGCGATTCCGCATCGTCGGTCAGCGGCGCGACCGTGAAGGCATCACCGGCCCAGGCGATCAGTCCGGTCTGGCCGTCGCCGCGCGCTGCGAGCAGGGACGCCAGCTTGATTTTGGCGCGCGTGGCGCGGTCGGGTTTCAGATCGGGCGAGCGCATGCGTTCGGATACGTCGAGCGCGACGATCAGGGCCGAATCCACGCGCGCCAGCGGCGTCGGCTCCAGGCGCCACGCGGGGCCGGCCAAGGCCGCCGTGGCAATGATCCACGCGAGGCCGAACAGCACGACCGGCAGGTTCGAGCGGCGGGTGCCGCCCTGCTGCGACAGGTGCGGCAGCAAGGCCGGGTCGACCGCCATGCGCCACGGATCGGAGGCCGAGGCGCCGCGTTTCCACAGCCACAGCAGCAAGGGCAACGCGGCGAGCGCCGCGAGCCACCCCGGGCGCAGGAAGTGGAAATGGGCGATGAAGTCGTTCATGCGAATTCCCCGCGCGAACGGATCGCGCCAAAGGACAGCAACGACAGTGCCGCGATCGCGCCCGCCATCGCCAGCGGCCAGAAGAACAGTTCGTGCCGCGGACGCAGTTTTTCGCCTTCCTGCGCGGCCGGCTCGAGCCGATCCAGTTCGGCATAGATGCCCGCGAGCTCGCTGGTGTTGCGGGCGCGGAAGAAGCGGCCGCCGGTGGCCTGCGCGATCGACTGCAATTGCTGTTCGTCGATCTGCGCGCCGCTGCCCGGCAGGCGCATGCCGAACATGCCGCGTTGCTCGACGCCGCCGAATGCGACGGTGTGGACGCGCACGCCTTCGCTGGCGGCGATCTGCGTGGCCTGGTCCGGATCGAGTGCGCCGGTGGTGTTGACGCCGTCGGTCAGCAGGATCAGCACGCGCTGGTCGGCCGGACGCTCGCGCAGGCGCTTCACCGCCAGGCCGATGGCGTCGCCGATCGCGGTTTCGCGTCCGGCGATGCCGACGATGCTGGTGTCGAGCTGGTAGCGCACGCTGGCGCGGTCGAAGGTCAGCGGCGTCATCTGGTAGGCCTGCTGGCCGAACAGGATCAGGCCGACGCGATCGCCGGCGCGACGTTCGAGGAAGTCGCCGATCACGACCTTCACCGCGTCCAGGCGGTTCACCGTGCGGCCGCCGATTTCCATGTCCTCGGCGGCCATGCTGCCGGACACGTCCACGGCCAGCATCAGGTCGCGTCCGGTCTGCGGTTGGACTTGGACTTCGCCGACCCATTGCGGCCGCGCCGCGGCAAAGCACAGCAGCGTCCACGCGAGCAGCGGCAGCCAGCGCCGCGCGTCGCCGGTCGCGGCTTCGCGCTGCGGCGCGATCTGCGCGATTTCGGTGTAGATCGGCAGCTTCAGCGCGGTGCCGGCGGAGTCGGGCGCGGCCGGCAACAGCCGGCGTGCCAGCCACGGCAGCGGCAGCGCGAACAGCAATGGCCACCAGAGCAGTTCGAACATCGTCAGTCGCTCCGCACGAATTGCGGCAGGCGCCGGCCGACCAGCTCGGCGAGACGGCGCGCCTCGTCGGCATCGACCGTGCGCTTGTACGGGCCGTCGAGCAGCAGGCGGCCGGGGCCTTCGGAGAACGGCTTGGACGGATCGCCGGCATCGAGGAAGCGCAGCCATTCCTCGCCTTGCAGCGCGGCGATCGGCGGCGGCGAGAAGCGCTTCGCGGCGCGGCGCAGCAGGACCGACAACAACGCGACCTGCCGCGCCTCCTGTCCCGGCAAGGCGGTCTGTTCGAGCAGCGAGTCGTATTCGTTCCGCAAGAGCGCACGACGGCGCGCGAGCAGTCGCCAGCGCGCGAATGCACGCCACGCGAACGCGATGGCCACGAGCGCGATGACGGCGACGATCCACCAGCCCGGCGCGGGCGGCCACCACGAAGGTTCGGCCGGCAGATGGATGTCGCGCAGCGGCAGCGATTGCGCGGGTTGGAGCAGGCCGGAGAGGATCATGCGACGGCCTCGCGCGCGGGCTTGCCGAGCAGCGCACGCAGGGCCGCGACCGGATCGTCCCGGGTCGAAACGATGCGGTGGCGCACCGCATTGCGCTTCAGGATCGCGGCGGCGGCTTCCTGTTGTTCGATGAAGTGCCGGTTCCAGCGCGCGCGCGCCAGGTCGGTTTCCAGGTGCGCGTGCGCGATGTTCTGGCCGTCGCCGACGCGGTAATCGCCGCGCGGCGGCGCGGCCAGTTCCAGCGCATCGGCGATCAGCAGCGCCGCGATGTCGTGGTGCGCATGCAGGCGCGTGAGCGCGCTGCCGGCGGCGGCATCGAGCGAGCGCGGATCGAGCAGCAACAGCACGCGCGAGCCGGGACGCAGCAGGCGGTTCATGTGGTCGAGCGCGCGCGCCAGCGTGGCCGGTTCGCGCGTCGTGTCGGCGCGGCCGACCGGCTGCCAGCGTTCGATCGCATCGAGCAGGCGCAGCGCGCCGCGGCGTCCGCCCATCGGCGGCAGGGTTTCGTTCGTGGTGCCGCAGACCGCCGCCGCGAGCCGGTCGCCTTCACGCAGTGCATGCCAGACCATCAGCGCCGCGAGTCGCGCAGCCTGCACCGACTTGAAGCAGCCGCGCGTGCCGAACGCCATCGACGGCGAAGCGTCATAGACGATGCCGGTGCTGCGGTCGCGTTCGGGCTGGAACAGTTTGGTGTGGGTCTTGCCGGTGCGCGCGGTCACGCGCCAGTCGATGTGGCGCACGTCGTCGCCGGCCGCGTACGGCCGCGATTCGGCGTATTCCATGCCGCGCCCGCGGAATGGCGAAGCGTGCGCGCCGCCCATGTCCTCGCGGGTGCGCGAGACGGCGACCTGCGCCAGTTGCGCGGCCGGGCCGCGCAGCGCGAGCAGCTCGCGCAAATCCACGCGGACGTTGGGAATGGCCTGTTGGGAATCCGCGGCTGACACGGGATTACGGCACCGGGACCTTGTCGATCAGATCCGCGATCACCGCATCGGCATCGACACCGTCGGCCTCGGCTTCGAACGACAGCAGCACGCGATGTCGCAGCACGTCGAACGCGACCGCGTGGATGTCCTGCGGCGCGACGTAATCGCGGCCCGCCAGCCAAGCGTGTGCGCGGGCGCAGCGTTCCAGCGCGATGGTGCCGCGCGGACTGGCGCCGAAGGCGATCTGGCGCTTGGCGTCGGCGCTGTACGGCGACGCGTCGCGCGTGGCCAGCACGAGTTCGACGAGGTAACGCTCCAGTTCCGGCGAGATGTGGAGGTCGAGCACCGCATTGCGCGCCGCGAAGATGTCGGCGGCGGGAATGCGTTGCGGCGCCGTCGCCGGCTTCTCGCTCGACTCGGCCTTCGCCTTGGCGCGCGCCAGGTGCAGGATGCGGGTTTCGGCCGAGGCTTCCGGGTAGCCGATCTTCACGTGCATCAGGAAGCGGTCGAGCTGCGCTTCGGGCAACGGGTAAGTGCCTTCCTGTTCGATCGGGTTCTGCGTGGCCATCGTCAGGAACAGGCGCGGCAGCGGATAGGTGGTGCGGCCGACGGTGATCTGGCGTTCGCCCATCGCTTCGAGCAGCGCCGATTGCACCTTGGCCGGTGCGCGGTTGATTTCGTCGGCGAGCAGCAGGTTGTGGAAGATCGGGCCGGGCTGGAACTCGAAGCGGCCTTCCTGCGGACGATAGACGTCCGTGCCGGTGAGGTCGGACGGCAGCAGGTCCGGCGTGAACTGGATGCGGTGGAAATCGGCTTCGATGCGCGAGGCCAGTTCCTTGATCGCCGTGGTCTTGGCGAGGCCGGGCGCGCCTTCGACGAGCAGATGGCCGTCGGCCAGGAGTGCGATCAGCAATCGCTCGACGAGCAAGGGCTGCCCGACCACCACTTCGGAAAGTTCGTCGCGCAGGCGCGCGAAAGCCTCATTCAATGCCATTGGCCCTGTGTCCTTTTCAATCGGATCCGATCAGCCGCGCTTGGATCGTGCCACGCAGCAAAGGTTCCGATTGTAGGTGTTGCGGATGGGCTGCGAATCCGCAACAAGTCACGGGCGGGTCAATGTTTGCTGGCCGCGGCGATGATCTCGTCGAGCGGCGCCGGCTTGCCGATCAGGTAGCCCTGTGCGTAGCGCACGCCGAGCCGGCGCAGCACTTCGAGCTGTTCCCGGGTCTCGATGCCTTCCACCAACGCCTGGGCCTCGATCGCGTGCACCATCTTCACGATGGCCTCGAGCAGGGCCATCGCGCGCGCCGAGGTCATCATGTTGCGGGCGAAGCTCTGGTCGATCTTGACGGTGTCGAAATCCAGCTCGTGCAGGTGCGAGAGGTTGGAATAGCCGGTGCCGAAGTCGTCCAGCAGCACGTGGATGCCGATCGACTTGCAGTTCTGCAGCACGTCGGTGACCTGCGAGTAATCCAGCACCATGCCCTCGGTGATTTCCACGCGCACCGATTCGATCGGGATGTCGGCGGCGTGGGCCCGCTGCAGCAGGCGCTCGATCATGCCGGCTTCGCGCATCTGGCGCGGCGAGACGTTGATCGACACGTACGGCAGCGGCGACACGCCGGCCGCGCGCAGCGCCGAAAGCGCCTTGATCGCGGCGTCCAGCATGTATTCGCCGATCGGGACGATCAGCGAGGTTTCCTCGGCCAGCTTGATGAATTCGCCCGGCGATACCGGTCCGCGTTCCGGATGCGTCCAGCGGACCAGTGCCTCGTAACCGGCGATGCGGCCGGCGGGAATGTCGTAGATCGGTTGCAGGCGCAGGTCGAGTTCGCCGCGCGCGAGGGCTTCGCGCAGGTTGGCTTCGAGACGGATTTTCCCGATCGCGGCCAGGTCGTTCGGCGCCGCGTCCTTGAAGTCGTCGGCCAGGTTGGTCGCGCCCTGGCCCTGCATCGCGGCGAGCGCCGCGCGGTAACGCTTCAACTGGCCTTCGAGCAGGGCGCGGACGATGGGATCGGAATGCGCGATGCGTTCGGTCAGGTGCGCGCGGTCGATCACCAGCAGCACGCTTTCTTCCAGCGCGGTGGCCGAAGCGGTGCGCGGCGAATCGTCGATCACCGCCATTTCGCCGACCAGATCACCTTGGCCAAGGTCGGCCAGCACGAGGGTTTCGCCGTCATGGTCGGCGCTGATGCGCACCCGACCCCGCTCGATCAGGAATGCCGAAGTGGGTGGGTCGCCTTCCTTGAAAAGCGCCTCTCCCGGTTCGAGGATTCGTCGGCTCATCAGCCCTTGGCTCCACCGTTCGTCTTTCTGGCATTCTGGCGCAAAAGCGGAAAAGCGTGAAGCAGATCACACTTTTGCGGGCCGGAGCGAACGGCATGCGGCCGTCCTCCGGATGCGGCTGGAGTTTGCCCGAAGGCAGCCGTCTGGGCGAAGCCCCCGGCGCGCATCCGGGCGCCCTGCAAGCGCCGCATCGGAAGCCTCCCGCTGCAAATCATGACTTGATGGACGAGGCGTCTGGCGTCCGCAGCAATTACAATCGACTTTTTCCCCAGGAATCGCGCCATGTTCAAGGGCACCAGCCGTCTCGCCGAGTTCGATCCGGAACTTTCCGCCGCCATCGCCGCCGAGGCGCAGCGCCAGGAAGACCATGTTGAACTGATCGCCAGCGAAAACTACGCCAGTCCGCGCGTGCTGGAAGCCCAGGGCTCGGTGCTGACCAACAAGTACGCCGAAGGCTATCCGGGCAAGCGTTACTACGGCGGCTGCGAATTCGTGGACATCGCAGAGCGCCTCGCGATCGAGCGCGTCAAGCAGCTCTTCGGCGCGGACTACGCGAACGTGCAGCCGCACAGCGGCTCGCAGGCCAACCAGGCGGTTTACTTCGCGCTGCTGCAGCCGGGCGACACCATCCTCGGCATGTCGCTGGCGCATGGCGGCCATCTCACCCACGGCGCCAAGGTGAACGCCTCCGGCAAGCTGTTCAACGCGGTGCAGTACGGCGTCAACGAGAACGGCCTGATCGACTACGACGAAGTCGAAAGGCTCGCGCTCGAGCACAAGCCGAAGATGGTCGTCGCCGGTTTCTCGGCCTATTCGCAGGTGGTCGACTGGGCGCGCTTCCGCGCCATCGCGGACAAGGTCGGCGCCTGGCTGTTCGTCGACATGGCGCATGTCGCAGGTCTGATCGCCGCGGGCGTGTACCCGAGCCCGCTGCCGCACGCGCACGTCGTCACCAGCACCACGCACAAGACGCTGCGTGGCCCGCGCGGCGGCATCATCCTCGCGAAGGCGCCTTCCGAGGAGCTGGAAAAGAAACTGCAGTCGATCGTGTTCCCCGGCATCCAGGGCGGTCCGCTGATGCACGTGATCGCGGCCAAGGCCGTGGCTTTCAAGGAGGCGCTCGAGCCTTCCTTCAAGGCCTATCAGGAACAGGTCGTGAAGAACGCGCAGGCGATGGCCGAAACCCTGGTCAAGCGTGGCTACAAGATCGTTTCCGGCGGCACGCGCAACCACCTGATGCTGGTCGACATGATCGGCCGCGACGTGTCCGGCAAGGACGCGGAGGCCGCGCTGGGCAAGGCCCACATCACGGTCAACAAGAACTCGGTGCCGAACGACCCGCGTTCGCCGTTCGTCACCTCCGGCCTGCGCCTGGGCACGCCGGCGATCACCACGCGCGGCTACAAGGAAGCGGACACCATCGAGTTGGCGAACTGGATTGCCGACGTCCTCGATGCGCCGAACGACGAGGCGGTGCTCGCGAAGGTGCGCGATGCGGTGACGGCGCAGTGCAAGAAGTTCCCGGTGTACGGCTGATCCGCGGAAATGTATTGCCCATTCTGCGAGCACGAAGACACCCGGGTGATCGATTCGCGCGTCAGCGATGACGGCGCGACGATCCGGCGTCGGCGCGAATGCGGCAAGTGCGGCGAGCGTTTCTCCACGCTCGAAACCGCCGAACTGAAACTGCCGTCGATCGTGAAGGGCGACGGCCGGCGCGAGGCGTTCGACCTCGACAAGCTGCGCCTGTCGATGTCGCGCGCGTTGCACAAGCGCCCGGTGTCCGAGGAGCAGCTCGAATCGGCGATCCGCGAAGTCGTGCACCAGGTGCGCATGAGCGGCGAGCGCGAACTGGCGTCGCGCCGCCTGGGTGATTTCGTGATGGCGCAGATGCGCAAGCTCGACCACGTCGGCTACGTGCGCTTCGCCTCGGTCTACCGGCGCTTCGAGGACGTGGCCGATTTCCGCGAGGAGATCGAGAAGCTGGAGCGCGACCTGCCGTCCTCGAGCGCGCAGCTGCCGCTGCTCCAGACCGTGACGCCGATCGAGAAAGCCCGCAAGGGCTGATGCCGCGGCCGGCTCCGCGCTGATCGTGTTCGACGACATCGACCATCGCCATATGGCCCGCGCGCTGCAACTGGCGGCGCGTGGCGCGTTCACCACGCGGCCCAATCCGATGGTCGGCTGCGTGATCGCGCAGGGCGGGGAAACCGTCGGCGAAGGCTGGCACCAGCGCGCCGGCGAACCGCACGCCGAAGTGTTCGCGTTGCGTGCGGCGGGCGAACGCGTACGCGGCGCGACGGCGTACGTGACGCTGGAGCCGTGCGGGCTGCATGGACGCACGCCGCCGTGCGTGGATGCGTTGATCGCCGCGGGCGTGGCGCGCGTGGTGGTCGCCAGCGAAGACGTGTTCCAGAAAAACGGCGGCGCATTGGAACGCTTGCGTGCCGCGGGCATCGACGTCCGCATGGGTTTGATGCGGGAAGCGGCGCGTGAACTCAATCGCGGGTTCTTCGCGCGCATCGAGCGCGACCGTCCGTGGCTGCGCGTGAAGCTGGCGATGAGCCTCGACGGCCGCACCGCGCTCGCCAATGGGGATTCCAAGTGGATCACCGGCGAGGAATCGCGGCAGGACGTGCAGCGCTGGCGCGCGCGCAGCGGCGCGATCCTCACGGGCTTGGGAACCGTGCTGGCGGATGATCCCCGTCTGACCTTGCGCTTGGACGATGGCGAGGTCGCCGCGCCGCTGTGGCGCGTGCTGCTGGATCGCAATCTGCGCACGCCGGCCGGCGCGAACGTGCTGGACGGTTCCGCGCCGACGCTGGTGCTGCATGGCGATCATGCCGTTCCCGATGCGCGCTTTGCCGCGGTCGAATGCGTGGCGCTGGCAAGCGACGAGGCCGGCATCGATCTCGAAGCGGCCTTGCGACTCTTGGCCGCGCGCGGCATCAACGAGGTGCAGGTCGAAGCGGGCGCGAAGCTTTCCGGCGCCTTGCTCGCGAAAGGCCTGGTCGACGAGGTGCTGGTCTATGTCGCGCCGGTGCTGCTCGGCGAGGCGGCGCGGCCTTTGTTCGCCGGCCTCGATGTCGGGACGATGGCGCAGCGCCGGCATCTGGACCTGATCGAATCGACGCGGATCGGCGACGACCTGCGTTTGCAGTTGCGGCCGCGCGCTTCCGGCTGAGCTTGCGTTCGCGCGCGGCGCGAACCAGAGTGGCGACGGTCTTTACGGAGGATTCCCATGCAGACGATCGCGCTCGTCCTTGCCGTGCTGGTTGCGGTGTTGCACCTGTATTTCCTCGTGCTGGAAATGTTCCTCTGGACCAGGCCGCCCGGTCGCCGCGCCTTCGGCATGTCGCGCGAGCAGGCAGAGGAAACCCGCGTGCTTGCGGCCAATCAGGGGCTTTACAACGGCTTCCTCGCGGCTGGCTTGCTGTGGGGCGTGTGGCTCGGCGCGCAGGGCGAATCGATCCGGCTGTTCTTCCTCGGCTGCGTGCTGGTTGCCGGCCTCTACGGCGGATTCACCGCGAGCCGCAAGATCCTGTGGGTGCAGGCCTTGCCCGCGGCGCTCGCGATCGCCACGGGCCTGATGGCCTGACGGCTTTCCTGGTGCGCAGTCGCTAGAATCGTCGTTTCCCCGATGCAAGAAGCGAAATGATGAAAACGCTGTATCCGCCGATCGAACCCTTCGTGACTGGAACCTTGCAGGTCTCCGACCGCCACACGCTGTATTTCGAGGAATGCGGCAATCCGGGCGGCAAGCCGGTGGTCTTGCTGCATGGCGGGCCGGGCGCGGGATGCAGCCCGAACATGCGGCGTTTCCATGACCCGGCCAAGTACCGCATCGTGCTGTTCGACCAGCGCGGCAGCGGCAAATCGACGCCGCATGCCGATCTGGTTGCGAACACGACCTGGGATCTGGTCTCCGACATCGAGAAGCTGCGCGAGCACCTCGGCATCGAGAAGTGGCAGGTGTTCGGCGGTTCCTGGGGTTCGACGCTGGCGCTGGCGTATGCGGAAACCCATCCGGAGCGCGTGACCGAACTGGTGCTGCGCGGCATCTTCATGCTGCGGCGCTGGGAGCTGGAATGGTTCTACCAGGAAGGCGCGAGCCGCCTGTTCCCCGACGCGTGGGATGAATACCTCAAGCCGATCCCGGTGGTGGAGCGCGGCGACCTGATTTCGGCCTACCACCGCCGCCTGACTTCCGAGGACGAAGCGGAGCGGCTCGCCGCGGCGCAGGCGTGGAGCGTGTGGGAAGCCTCGACCAGCCTGTTGCGGCAGGATCCGACCTTCATCGACGCGCACAAGGGCGACGCCTTCGCGCTGGCTTTCGCGCGGATCGAATGCCATTACTTCGTCAACGGCGGCTTCTTCGAGACCGAAGACCAGCTGCTGCGCAACGCGCACAAACTGCGCGACATTCCGGGAACCATCGTGCACGGCCGCTACGACGTGGTGTGCCCGGTCCAGAACGCCTGGGACCTGTTCAAGGTCTGGCCGGAAGCCAATCTGACGATCTGCCCGACCGCGGGGCATTCGGCGTTCGAGCCGGAAAACATCGATGCGCTGATCCGCGCGACGGATCGCTACGCGGAGCTTTGAGATCGCGGCATGGCGGGCGAGCTGCCCGTCATGCGCAGGGTTGGAAGTGCCGTCCCGTCAGCCACGATGCGATGCCCGTGGCTGACAGGTCGGATGGATCGCCTCAGGCCGCCTGCGCCTGGTTCTTGCGCGGGCCCTGCAGCAGCGCCTGCTTCACCTGGTCGACGACCAGGTCGACTTCGGCTTCGGTGATGTTGAAGTGCGGCGTGAAGCGCAGCGAGTTTTCGCCGCCGTGGATCACGCCGATGCCGCGTTCGCGCATGTATTCCTCGATGCTGCCTTCGCCGTAGCACTTGAAGTCGTCCGAGAGTTCGCACGAGAACAGCAGGCCGGTGCCCTGCACCTTGGTGATGAAGCCCGGCAGTTCGCGGCGCAGCGCGTCGAGCTTTTCGAGGAACTGCGTGCCGCGCTGCACGATGTTCCGGCGCACGTCGTCCGTGAGCAGGCCGAGGACGGTGGTGGCGACGTCCATCGCGCGAGGGTTGGTCGTCATCGTGTTGCCGTAGACGCCTGTGCGGTACAGGTCGGCCGCCGGGCCGCCGACGGCGAGCACGGACAGCGGGTACTGGCCGGCGTTGAGCGCCTTGGAATAGGTTTCCATGTCCGGTGCGGGCAGGTTGCCGAAGCCCGGATAGTCGGTCACGGACAGCACGCCATGGGCGCGCAGGCCGGCCTGGATCGAGTCGACCAGCAACAGGCTGCCGTGCTGCTGCGTGAGTTCGCGCGCGGCGGCGTAGAACTCCGGCGTCACGGCCCGGCCCGGATCGCCTTCGCCCATGACCGGTTCGAGGAACATCGCCTCGATGAACCAGTTCTTCTGTTCGGCCTCGGCGAAGATCGCGCGCAGGTGTTCGATGTTGTAGGGCTCGACCGTCAGGTGCGATTCGTCGCCGCGGTAGCTGGCGAGGTATTTGACGTAGGCGTTGCGCGACGAATCCGAATAGCGCGCCGGGCCTTCGGTGCGGCCGTGGAATGCGCCTTTGACGCCGAGGTGCTTGATCGTCTTGCCGGCATGGCGCGCGCCGGTGTCGGTCTGGTTCTTGGCGTGGATGTCGACCAGCCGGCAGGCCAGCGTGACCGCCTCGGAGCCGGAGTTGAGGCACAGGAAGCGCGAGTACGGATTGCCGCCGCGGGTATGGCCGATCTCCTTCTGCAGGGCGCGGGTGAAGCGCAGCTGCGAGATCGACGGCGTCATGATGTTGGCCATCGCCTGCGGCTTGGCGAGCGCGGCGAGGACTTCCTTCGGCGTGTGGCCGAAACCGAGCATGCCGTAGCCGCCCGAGTCGTGCAGCACCGCGCCCTTCAGGGTGACGATCCACGGTCCGCGCGCGGCCAGCGCGACGTACGGGTTCACGGTGCCGGAGGTGTAGAAGTTGACGAAGCCGGCCTGCACCGCGGCGCGTTGGGTGTCCTCGTCCATCGCGACGATTTCCGGGAATTCCTCGCGCACCTGGGCGAACAGCTCGCGCGCCGCGTCGACCGCCTCGACCAGTTCCGGGTGCTTCTGCGCGAACGTGCGCAGCACGTCGTCCGGCAGGCCGTGGGTGCGGCGTTGCCCGGCGTGGGCGCGAAGTTCGGAAAGGCGTTCGATGATGTCCATGTTGTTCTCCCTTGGGACCAGACGGAAAAATAAAAAAGCGCGGCTGATGCCACGCATTTCCGTTGAAAATTATTAGGTTGCGGATTGTAGCACCGTGTCGGCCGGCAGGTTGCAACCGGCCGGCGTGGCGGTCCGCGCGGATTCCGCGCTTGGGATGCGTGCGTTTCGCTCCGATAATGTAAGGTTTGGGCACGGCGGAACCCTCTTGAAGAAGTCCGATTTCCATTACGAATTGCCGCGCGAGCTGATCGCGCAGGAACCCCTGCCGGATCGCTCGGCCAGCCGCCTGCTGTGGCTGCCGCCGGCGCCCGCGGCGATGGAGGACCGTGCGATGCGCGATCTGCCCGGGCTGTTGCAGCCGGGCGACCTGCTGGTGTTCAACGACACCCGCGTGCTGCCCGCGCGCCTGTTCGGCCGCAAGGAAAGCGGCGGGCGCGTGGAAGTGATGATCGAGCGCGTGCTGGGACGCGACGAGGCGCTGGCGCAGCTCGGCGTTTCCAAGTCGCCGAAGGAAGGCTCGACGATCCTCCTGGACGTTGGCGGGCAGGCGACGGTGCTGGGACGCGAGGGCGAGTTCTATCGCCTGAAGTTCCACATCGAGGAGACCCTGGAAAAGTTCCTGCTGCACCATGGCCGGCTGCCGCTGCCGCCGTACGTGGAACGCGAGCCGGATGCGCGCGACGCCGAGCGTTACCAGACCGTGTTCGCGCGCGAGCCGGGCGCGGTGGCGGCTCCCACGGCCGGCCTGCACTTCGACGAGGCGCTGCTCGCGGCGCTGCAGGCGCGCGGCGTGGATTTCGGCCACATCACGCTGCACGTCGGCGCGGGCACCTTCCAGCCGGTGCGCGTGGAGCGGCTGGAAGAACACAGGATGCACAGCGAATGGCTCAACGTCGGTGCCGCGCTGTGCGAGCAGATCCGCACGGCGCGTGCCCGGGGCGGTCGCGTGATCGCGGTCGGGACGACCGTGGTGCGCGCGCTGGAATCGAGTTTCCGCGACGGCGAAGTCCGACCGTTCGCGGGAGAGACGCAGATCTTCATCTTCCCGGGCCGGAAGGTCCGCAGCGTCGATGCGCTGCTGACCAATTTCCACCTGCCCGAGTCGACCTTGCTGATGCTGGTCTGCGCCTTTGCCGGCTACGACCGCATGATGGCGGCCTACCGGCATGCGGTGGAACAGCGCTATCGCTTCTTCAGTTACGGTGACGCGATGCTGATTTTCCCGGGCTCGGACCTTACGCGGGAAGGTGGCGCATGAGCCGGATGCAGTTCCAGTTGCTCGGCAACAGCGGTGCCGCACGCCGCGGACGGCTGACGTTCCCGCGCGGCGTGGTGGAAACGCCGGCGTTCATGCCGGTCGGGACCTATGGCTCCGTCAAGGGCATGTTCCCGGCCTCGCTCAAGCAGATCGGCGCGCAGATCATCCTCGGCAACACCTTCCATCTGTACCTGCGGCCGGGCCTCGAGGTGATCGGGCTGCATGGCGGCCTGCATGGATTCGCGCAGTGGGACGGCCCGATCCTGACCGATTCGGGCGGCTTCCAGGTGTTCTCGCTGGCGCACCGGCGCAAGATCACCGAGCAGGGCGTGACCTTCGCTTCGCCGGTCGATGGCAGCAAGGTGTTCCTCGGGCCGGAGGAATCGATGCGGATCCAGCGCGTGCTGGATTCGGACATCGTGATGATCTTCGACGAATGCACGCCATATGAAGTGAATGGCGTCGTCACCAGCGAAGCGCGCGCGAAGGCCTCGATGGAGCTGTCGCTGCGTTGGGCCGAACGCTCGCGCCGCGCGCACGAAGGCAATGACGCGGCGCTGTTCGGCATCGTGCAAGGCCATGTGTACCCGGAATTGCGCACGAAATCGGCCGAAGGGCTGAAAGCCATCGGCTTCGACGGCTACGCGGTCGGCGGCTTGGCGGTGGGCGAGCCGGAGCACGAGCGCAACGCGATGCTCGAACACGTCTGTCCGCAGCTTCCGGAAAACGCGCCGCGCTACCTGATGGGCGTGGGCCGGCCGCAGGACATCGTGGAAGCGGTGCGGCGCGGCATCGACATGTTCGATTGCGTGATGCCGACCCGGAATGCGCGCAACGGCCACTATTTCACCCGCTTCGGCACGGTGCGGATCCGCAATTCGAAGTACGAAAAGGACATCCGGCCGATCGACCCGGAATGTTCCTGCGCGGCCTGCGCCGGTGGATTCACCCGCTCGTACCTGCGCCATCTGGATCGCTGCAACGAAATGCTCGCGCCGATGCTGGCCACGATCCACAACCTGCACTACTACCAGGAGCTGATGCGCGGGATCCGCGCGGCGATCGAGGCCGGGCGCTTCGAGGACTTCGTGGACGAGTTCTATCGCGGCATCGCGGCGGGCGAACCCTGACGGAGTCGCCCGTCGCGGATGCGGAGCCGGTGTCGTCCGGCTCCGCGCGAACGGATCAGGACAGACCTTCCGCCGCCAGCGCCTTCTTCACGCCTTCGTCCGCGTTCATGCGGTCGAAGAAGGCTTCGAGGTTGGCGAGGCCGGACAGGTCCACGCCTTTGGCCTTGGCCCAGCGCAGCGTGACATACAGGTAAGCGTCGGCGATCGAGCGCGTGCCGTTGGCCAGCCAGCCGGTCGCGGCAAGCTGCGCGTTGGCGGTTTCGAACAGGCCGCGCAGCGCGAGGCGCGCGTTCTTGACCAGCTCCGCCTGTCCTGCCTCGCTTGCGATGAAGCGCGGCGCGGCGAACAGGAAGTTGAAGAACTTGTGCACGTCCGAGTTCACGAACGCGGTCCAGCGTAGCGCTTCGGCGCGCTCGCGGGCGTTCTGGCCCGCCAGGTTCGCGGCCGGGGCGAGATCGGCGATGTGGTTCAGGATCGCGACGTTCTGGGTCAGCACTGTGCCGTCGTCCAGCGCCAGCGCCGGGACGCTGCCGGCCGGGTTCACTTTCAGGAAATCGGATTTCAGCTTGTCGCGCGCGACCGCTTCGGCTTCGAACGGCAGGCCGCTCCAGTACAGCGCGATGTGGTCGGCCAGCGAGCAGGCGCCGGGCAGGTAGTACAACTTCATGGAAAAACTCCGTGGCGGGAAACGATTCGTCATCCGCGCAGGGGCTGCGCGGGGTCACGGATTCTAGCGATGCGGGATCGCGGCGTGTGTGCGACGCGGTCTCAAAGCCGCGTCGTGGCTTGGCCTACCTTGTAGAAGGTGTGGTTGCCGATGGTCGCGACCGGTTCGCCTTGTGCCCAGATCGGGCTGGCGATGGTGGTGGCGAAGAAATGATCGGCGCCCGGAACGACCAGGTGGCGCTGCGTGTGCGGGCCTTCCCAGTTGTCCAGCATGTTCAGCGAGACCCGCACGGCGCGGTTCCAGGCTTTCAGGTTGGAGATCGGGTAATCCGGCGGCACCAGCGTCGGCGCGAACTGCTTGGGCGCGGTGACGACGTCGCAGACCGAATCGCCCCAGCGACCCGAATCCAGCCGCCGCAGCGCGACTTCGGCCACGGCGCGCTGGCCGAGTTCCGACTGGTTGCGGGCCTCGAGATAGACCGTCGTGGCCAGGCACACCTGGTCGGCAATGGGTTGTGGCAGCAGGTTGGCTAGCCAGAGAACAAGGCTCAAAGGCATTGCGGACTCCTTATCCGTGATATCGAGGGCAACATCGGCGCGCCGTTCGGTGGAAACCTTTCGGACAAATTCCAAAGGCTCGTTGCGAGCGGTGTGTCGGGTGACACTCGACATGGCGTTGTCGGGGTACGCCTGGCGCGGGCCATCGGGGCTTCGCGGCGCCAGCCGCAAGAGGCGAAGTTCGGCGAAATGGCGCCCAACTTGCGCTTATCCGGACGTTCTCCGCGAAAACCGGCGGGCGTCCGTCAATCAGTGATCCGGGCGACGTTACGGGCCAAAATTGCAACTTGGCCTGAATGAAAGTGCTTGCAAATCCGTCGGAAATAGGGCAGGCGAAGAGGCCTCGGCCTGCCCCGGAGAGTGCGTCAGGGCGCCATCTCAGAAGCTCGCGGCCAGCTCACTGCCCTGGGCAATGGCGCGCTTGGCGTCCAGTTCGGCGGCCACGTCGGCGCCGCCGATCAGATGCGGCGTGATGCCGGCACGGACCAGGGCTTCGAGCAGGTCGCGGCGCGGTTCCTGTCCGGCGCAGACGATGATGCTGTCCACGTCCAGCACGCGCTGCTGGCCGTCGAAATAGACATGCAGGCCGGCGGCGTCGATGCGGCGGTAGTCGACGCCGCCGAGCATCTTCACGCCAGCCTTCTTCAGCGTCGCGCGGTGTACCCAGCCGGTTGTTTTCCCGAGCTTTTTGCCGGGCGCGCCTTCGCTTCGCTGCAGCAGCCAGACTTCGCGCTGCGGCGCTTCGGGTTCCGCGGCCACGCCTTCGATGCCGCCGCGCGCGGTGATCGTCTCGTCGATGCCCCAATCGCGCAGCCAGCGGGAGCGGTCCAGGGTCGGCGACGGCGCGGCCTGGACGAGGAACTCGGCCACGTCGAAGCCGATCCCGCCGGCGCCGATCACCGCGACCTTCTTCCCGGCGCGCCGCGTTCCGCTCAACAAGTCGATGTAGGACATGACCTTGGGATGGTCGATGCCTTCGATGGCCGGGGTGCGGGGCGTGATGCCGGTGGCCAGCACGACATGGTCGAAGTTGCCCGCGGCCAGCATCGACGCGTCCACGGGCGTGGAAAGTTTCAGTTCCACGCCGGTCTGATCCAGCCGGCGGCGGAAGTAGCGCAGGGTCTCGTGGAATTCTTCCTTGCCCGGAATCTGCTTGGCGAGATTGAACTGGCCGCCGATCACATCGCTCGCGTCGAACAAGGTCACGGAATGGCCGCGTTCGGCCGCGACCGTGGCGCAGGCGAGGCCTGCCGGGCCCGCGCCGACCACGGCGATGCGCTTTTTCACGGCGGCAGGCGTGTAATTCAGCTCGGTTTCGCGGCAGGCGCGCGGATTCACGAGGCAGGACACGGCCTTGTTCTGGAAGACGTGGTCCAGGCAGGCCTGATTGCAGGCGATGCAGGTGTTGATCTCGTCGCTACGGCCTTCGCGCGCCTTTTTCACCCAATCCGGGTCGGCCAAAAACGGCCGCGCCATCGACACCATGTCGGCCAGGCCATCGGCAATGACCCGTTCTGCAACGGCCGGCATATTGATGCGATTGGTCGCGATCAGCGGGATATTGACCTCGCCTTTCAGTTTCCCGGTCACCCACGCGAATCCGGCGCGCGGCACGGGGGTCACGATGGTCGGGATCCGCGCTTCGTGCCAGCCGATGCCGGTATTGATGATCGAGGCGCCGGCAGCCTCGATGGCCTTGGCGGTCGTGACCACTTCATCCCAGCTGGCGCCGCCTTCGACCAGTTCCAGCATCGAAAGCCGGAAGATAATGATGAAGTCGCGGCCCACCGCGGCGCGGGTGCGGCGCACGATTTCCACCGCGAACCGCAGCCGTTTCTCGAAGCTGCCGCCCCATTCGTCGTCGCGGTGGTTGGTGCGCGCGGCGAGGAACTGGTTGATGAGGTAGCCCTCCGAGCCCATGATTTCCACGCCGTCGTAGCCGGCTTCGCGCGCCAGCTTGGCGCAATTGACGAACGCGTCGATCTGGCGTTCCACGCCGCGCGGGCTCAGGGCGCGCGGGGTGAACGGCGTGATCGGCGACTTTATCTTGCTCGGCGCGACCGACAGCGGCTGGTAGCCGTAGCGGCCGGCGTGGAGGATCTGCAGGCAGATGCGGCCGCCTTCGTCGTGTACCGCCTTGGTGACCTGCCGGTGCTTTCGGGCTTCCCACGGCCAGGACAATTTCCCGCCGAAGGGCTTCAGCCAGCCGCTCACGTTCGGCGCGATGCCGCCGGTGACGATCAGGCCGACGCCACCGCGCGCCCGTTCGGCGAAATACGCGGCCAGCTTGGGGAAATCGCGGGCGCGATCCTCGAGGCCGGTATGCATCGAACCCATCAGCACGCGGTTGGGCAGGGTCAGGTGGCCGAGGTCGAGGGGGCTGAACAGATTCGGGAATGCGGCGGACATGCGTAATTCTGCGGCTGGGGATCGATTACGATGCCGGTCCGTCCCGGTGCAGGCAAGGGGCGGTGGCATGGATGCGTTGTTACGGATTGCGAATCGCATGTTATGAACCTGTTAAACATGCGTCGCGGATTCATTGTATGCTTCTCGAGTCGGTATCGCTGTTCTGGTGCCGCCTCCCGACTAGATTGCTTTCCGTTGGAATCCAAAAAACGCTTTTTTAGGAGCGAAAAGATGAAAATGAAACTCCTCGGCTGTGCACTGCTCGGTGCGCTCGGAGTGGCCAATGTTGCGGCCGCACAGGACTATGACGACCGCTGGTACGTCACTGGAACGACTGGTTTGTATGCTCCCGAGCACGACCACGTCATCGACGACGCCCCCATTTTCGGTCTGGGCATCGGCAAGTTCATCTCGCCGAAGTTCTCGGTCGACTTCGACCTGACCGCCACCAACCCGAGCTTCCCGAACAATGACCTGCACTGGAACAGCTACGGCTTGATGGTGAATGGTCGCTACCACTTCAATGGCGACGGTGACCGCACGGTGTGGCCGTACGTGGTGGCCGGCGTCGGCGCGCTGCGCCACGGCGAAAGCTTCGAAAACCCGAACGGTCTGCCGCTGAAGCGCGAATCGAACAACCTGGCCGCCCAGCTGGGCGTCGGCTTCCAGGCTGATGCCGGCCGCGTTGCCGTGCGCAGCGAAGTGCTGCTGCGTGGCGACTTCGACGACTCGAGCTACTCCGCTCCGCGCGAAAACGTCTTCACCGACCTGATCGCCCAGCTCAGCTTGGTCGTCAAGCTCGGCAACCTGGCCGAGCCCGCTCCGGCCCAGGTCGTGGAAGTCCCGGCTGAGCCGGAAATCACCTGCGCCGATCTGGACGACGACGGCGACGGCGTGAACAACTGCGAAGACAAGTGCCCGAACTCGACCGCCGGCCAGGCCATCGGCCCCGACGGTTGCCCGGTCGCGATCTCGATCGACCTGCGCGGCGTGAACTTCGATTTCGACAAGGCCACGCTGCGTCCGGATTCGATCGCCACGTTGAACGAAGCGGTTGCGGTCCTGAACCAGTACCCGGATCTGCGCGTTGAAGTCGCCGGTCACACCGACGAATGCGGCAACGATGCGTACAACCTGAAGTTGTCGCAGGCTCGCGCCAAGGCCGTGTACGACTACCTGGTGCAGAACGGCATCGCCGCTTCCCGCCTGGTGGGCCCGAACGGCTACGGCGAAGACCGTCCGCTGGAATCGCTCGGCGACGCCTTCCCGGCGTGCAAGAGCGAAACCAACCGCCGCACCGAGCTGAACGTGCAGTAATCCTGCGCTTCGGTTCCCGCGTCATCGAAAGCCCGGCCTTGTGCCGGGCTTTCTTTTTGCCGCGGGCGAACCGTTCGTGCCGCCGTGCTGCGCGGTCGGTTCCGCATGCGACAATCGCGCCCTTCTCCAACGGGGATCGACCCATGCGTGCATCCTTCTGGCTGTGCTGCGGCATCGCGTTGTCGGCTTGCGCGCCGACGTCGCCGTCCGGCGGATCGGCGGATTCGACCCAATCCGCGCCGGCGCCGACGTTGCGCGTGGCGACCTACAACACTTCGCTGTACGACGATGCGGCCGGCGGCCTGATCGCGCGCCTCGAGAACGGCGACGACGATGCCCGCCGCATCGCCGCCGTGATCCAGCACGTCCGTCCCGACATCGTGCTGCTCAACGAATTCGATTACGACGAAGGCCTGCGCGCGGCCGAGCTGTTCCAGCGCGACTACCTCGAAGTCGGGCAGCACGGCCAATCGCCGATCCGCTACGAGCACCGCTACAGCGCGCCGGTCAACACCGGCGAGCCTTCCGGACTCGATCTGGACAACGACGGCAAGACCGATGGCCCGGGCGATGCCTGGGGCTTCGGCAGGCATCCTGGCCAGTACGGCATGCTGGTGCTGTCGCGCTTCCCGATCGATTCCGTCGGTGTGCGCAGCTTCCGTCGGTTCCTGTGGAAGGATTTGCCGGAGGCGCGCCGTCCGGTGTTTCCCGATAGCGGCGAGCCGTTCCATTCCGATGCGGTCTGGAATGCGCTGCGGCTTTCTTCCAAGTCGCATTGGGACGTGCCGATCGTGACGCCGCTTGGTCTTGTCCACCTGCTTGCGGCGCATCCGACGCCGCCGGTGTTCGACGGCCCGGAAGACCGCAACGGCGCGCGCAACCACGATGAGCTTCGACTCTGGACCGAATACCTGTCGCAGCCCGACGCGCCGTGGCTGCGCGACGACAAGGGCGAGCAGGGCGGGCTGCCGGCCGATGCGCGTTTTGTCATCGTCGGCGACATGAACGCCGATCCGAACGACGGCGACGGCCTGCACGAAGCGATCGTGCAGTTGCTGGCCCATCCGCGGGTGTCGCAGGCTGCCGCGCCGGTCAGCGCTGGCGCGACGGAAGTGGCGAAGCGGCGCGGTTTCGAGCGCAAGGGCGACGTGGCCGCGCACACCGGCGATTTCGGTCCGCGCGTCGGCACGATGCGGCTGGATTACGTGCTGCCTTCGCGCGATTTCGTTGTCCGCGACTCCGGCGTGTTCTGGCCGCGCCAGGGCGAAACCGGCGCGGACTGGGTCGAGGCCAGCGACCATCGCATGGTCTGGCTCGATCTGGCCCTCGAACCGGCCGCCGCCGCGGCGCGCTGATCCGAACAGGCCGCGCCGCCGATGTTGAGCGATGTCGTCGTCATCGTCGCCGCGCTGGCCTGGCTCGGCCTGCTGTTCGGCGCGGCCCTGTGGGGCGAGCGCCACGGCAAGAAACTCCAGGGCCGTTGGGGCGCGATCTACGCACTGTCGCTGGCGGTCTACTGCACCTCGTGGACGTTCTACGGCACGGTCACGCAAGCCGCGCGCTCGGGCTGGGCGCTGCCGCCGACCTTCATCGGCACGATCCTGCTGTACCTGTTCGGCCTGCACTGGCTGCGCAAGCTGGTGCGGCTGGCGCGCGAGAACGAAGCCAGCTCGCTGGCCGACCTGATCGCGACCCGCCTGAGCCGCAGTTCGCCGCTTGCCGCCGCCGTCACCGCCGTCGCGTTGCTCGGCCTCGTGCCCTACATCGCGCTGCAGCTCAAGGCGGTGGCGATGAGCTTCAACCTGCTGACGCGCGGCGCCGAAGTCACCATCACCGCGCCGTGGCAGGACAGCGCGCTGTACGTCGCGCTCGCGATGGCGGTGTTCGCGATGCTGTTCGGCACACGCCGCGCGGCCGCGTCCGAACACAATCCGGGGCTGGTCGTGGCGATGGCGCTGGAGTCGCTGCTGAAACTGTCCGCGATGCTGGCGCTCGGGCTGTTCGTCGTGTTCCTGTCCGACGGCGCGCTCGCGAAGATCGAACCCGCGCCGGACGGCGCCGATGGTTTCGCGCCCTTGATCGTGCTCGGCGCTCTGGCGATGTTCACGCTGCCGCACCAGTTCCACGTCGGCGTGGTCGAATGCCGTGACGAGAAGCATCTGGACACCGCGCGCTGGCTGTTCCCGCTGTACCTGGTGCTGATCGCGCTGCCGACCTTGCCGTTGGCGATGGCCGGCCAGTCGCGACTGGCGGCGATGGGCGTGCCGTCGGACCTGTTCGTGCTGGCGCTGCCCTTGTCCGAAGGCCATAGCGCGCTGGCACTGCTGGCCTTCCTCGGCGGCCTGTCGGCCGCCGTGGGCATGGTGATCTTCGCGAGCATTTCGCTCAGCCTGATGATCGGTAACCACTGGCTCGCACCCTTGCTGGTCCGCGGTGCCTGGGCGCGCGCGGACGGCCGCAGCCGTCGCGGCGAAGTGCTGCTGCAGCGGCGCCTCGCGATTTGCGTGGTGTTGCTGCTGGCCTGGGGCTACAGTCGCGCGATCGCGGGCAGCGACGTGCTGGCCGACATCGGTGCGGTGTCGTTCTCGGCGCTGGCGACGATCGCGCCGGCGCTCGGTTTCGCGCTGTTGCGGCCGCGTACCGCGCCGTCGGCGGTGATGGCCGGCCTGTGGTGCGCGGTGCTGGCGTGGTCTTGGGCTTTGCTGCTGCCGACCATTGCGCCCTTGTGGAACGGCGAGGACGGCTGGTTCACGCGCTTGGGCTGGTTCTCGCCCGACGCGCTGTTCGGCCTGACCGGCTGGACGCGGCTGTCACGCGCCGTGGCCGCGAGCCTTCTGGCCGGAACCGTGGTGCCGCTGCTGCTCGACCGTTACGCTCGCACCGCGCAGCGCCGCCATGCCGCGACCGGCCGCATCGAAATCTCCGCTTTGAAGGATCTTGCCGCGCGCTTCCTCAAGGCCGAGCGCGTGGCCTTCCTGTTCGCGGATTCCGTTGCGCCCCATGCGCCGGCGCCGGAAGCGCTGCAGCAACAGGTCGAGCGCGAACTGGCCGCCGTGCTTGGCGCGGCGTCCGCGCGGCTGCTGATCGACGCGGCGCGCGCCGAGACCGGGCCGACGCTGGAAACCGTCGCCAACATCGTCGGCGACGCCTCGCAGGCCTCCCGCTTCAACCAGCAGTTGCTGGAAGCGGCGCTGGAGAACATGTCGCAAGGCATCAGCGTCGTGGACCACGAGCTGCGGTTGGTGGCGTGGAATCGCCGCTACGAGGAGATTTTCGGCTTCCCGAAGGAATTGCTGCAGATCGGCCAGCCGATCGAAAAGCTGGCGCGCTGGTCGATGCAACAAGGCTTCGCGGGCCAGCTCGACGATCTGGAAGCCGCGCTGCAACGGCGCCTGCAGTTCATGCGCAACGGCACGCGGCACCTCACCGAACGGCGCTTCCCGGACGGTTCCGTGGTGGAAATCCAGGGCAATCCGATGCCTGGCGGCGGTTTCGTCGCGACCTACACCGACGTGACCCAGTTCCGCGCCACCGAGGCCGAACTCAAGCGCAGCAACGAAACGCTCGAGCAGCGCGTGGTCGAGCGCACGCAGGAACTGGATCGCGCCCGCCGCGCCGCGGAACAGATGAGTCAGGCCAAGACGCGCTTCCTCACCGCCGTCAGCCACGACCTGCAGCAGCCGCTGCACGCCGCGCAATTGTTCGCGCACGCCTTGGGTGAACGGCTCGCGCAGGGCGAAGCGCTGAATCCCGAGCAGGCGCGGGTCGCGGTCGAGAACATCCGCGGCGCGCTCACGTCCACCGAAAGCCTGCTCGGCGGCGTGCTCGACATGTCACGGCTGGATTCCGGCAAGCTGAAGCCGGAAGTCTCCGATTTCCCGCTGGCCAGCCTGTTCGAACCGCTCGCGGCCGAATTCTCGGTGCTCGCGGCCGGCCGCGGCATCGAGCTTTCGGTCGTGCGGAACCGGCATTACGTGCGCAGCGATCCGGCGCTGCTGCGCCGCATCCTGATGAACTTCCTGACCAATGCGCTGCGCTACACCGAGCGTGGACGCGTCCTGCTCGGCGCGCGCTGGGCCGGAAAACATCTGCGGCTGGAAGTCTGGGACACCGGCCCCGGCATTCCCGAGCGCGAACGCGCCGCGATCTTCGACGAATTCCGCCGCGGCCAAGGCGCGCGCGGGCAGGGTTTGGGATTGGGGTTGTCGATCGCCGAACGCATGGCCGCGCTGCTCGGCCACAAACTCACGCTGCGCAGCTGGCCCGGACGCGGCAGCGTGTTCGCGGTGGACGTTCCGTTGGTCCGCGCGCCGGCGCAGCCAATCGCACCGCCCGAAGTGGTTCCCGATTCCGTGCTGTTGCCGGACGAACGCGCCGGCTGCGCCCTGGTGCTCGACAACGAGCCGGTCGTGCGCGAGGCGATGCGCGACCTGCTGCAAGGCTGGGGCTGGCGCGTGCAACTGGCCGCGAACCTGGCCGAAGCGCGCGCGCAGGTCGCGGAGGCGGCGCCGGATCTGCTGCTGCTCGACTACCACCTCGACGACGGCGCGACCGGCCTGGACGCCTGGCGCTCGCTCGGATTGAAGCTGCCGACCATCGTCATCACCGCCGATCGCAGCGAAGCGCTGAAGGCGCAGGTCGAGGAACTCGGGCTGTGGCTGCTGTACAAGCCGTTGAAACCGCTGGCGCTGCGCTCGCTGCTGCGGCGGATCGCGCCCTAGGCTTCCGGTCGGCCCGAGGCTGAATTGCCGGCGCCGCGCGGCTTGTATCGCTGCGTCGCCCCCGCCATCATGCGCGGTTCCCGAATTCACGCGGATTCCGCATGTTCACCGGCATCGTCCAGGCCACCGGCCGCATCCAAAGCCTGCAAACGCGCGATGGCGACGTGCGGCTCGTGGTCGAGGCGGGCGAGCTCGACCTGTCCGACGTACGCGAGGGCGACAGCATCGCGGTCGGCGGCGTCTGCCTCACCGCGCTGGAGATTTCCGGCAACCGCTTCGCCGCCGATGTGTCGTCCGAAACACTGCGGCTCACCACGCTCGGCAGCGCCAAGCCCGGCGACGCGGTGAACCTGGAAAAAGCCCTGCGGCTGGCGGATCGCCTCGGCGGCCATCTGGTTTCCGGCCATGTCGACGGTATCGGCCGCGTGGTTTCGATCGTCGAGGACGCGCGTTCGCAGCGCTGGAGCTTCGAGGTTCCGTCGGCGTTGGCGCGCTACATCGCGATCAAGGGTTCGGTCTGCGTCGATGGCGTCAGCCTCACGGTCAACGAGGTCGAGAAGAACCGATTCGGCGTGAACCTGATCCCGCACACGCAGCAAGTCACCACGTTCCGCGACCGCCGCGCCGGCGACGCGGTGAACATCGAAGTCGATCTGATCGCGCGTTATGCCGAACGGCTGGCGTCCGCGAAGGAAGAAGAACAATGAGCTTCGCCAGCGTTCCCGAACTGATCGAGGACATCCGCGCCGGGAAGATGGTCGTGATCGTCGACGACGAGGATCGCGAGAACGAAGGCGACCTGATCATGGCCGCGTCGAAAGTGCGGCCGGAAGACATCAACTTCATGGTCACGCACGCGCGCGGCCTCGTCTGCCTGTCGCTGACGCGCGAACGCTGCGCGCAGTTGCGACTGCCGCAGATGGTGGTCGACAACAACGCACCGCACCGCACCGCCTTCACCGTGTCGATCGAAGCAGCGCAGGGCGTGACGACGGGCATTTCGGCCTACGACCGCGCCCACACCATCCGCACCGCGGTGAAGCCCGATGCCAAGCCGGACGACCTGCACCAGCCCGGCCACATCTTTCCGCTGATGGCGCAGCCAGGCGGCGTGCTGCGCCGTGCCGGCCATACCGAAGCGGCGGCCGACCTGGCCCTGCTCGCAGGCCTGGAGCCGGCCGGCGTGCTGGTCGAAATCCTCAATCCGGATGGCACCATGGCGCGCCGTCCGCAGCTGGAAGTGTTCGCGCGCGAGCACGGCCTGAAGCTCGGTTCGATCGCGGACCTGATCCAGTACCGGCTGCGCACCGAGCCTTCGGTCGAACGCATCGAAGAGCGCGACATCGATACCGACGCCGGCGCGTTCCGGCTCGTCGTCTATCGGGACAAGATCGCGCAGGAACTGCATTTCGCGCTGCTGCGCGGCGCGGTTTCCGCGGACGAGGAAACGCTGGTGCGTGTGCACGTGCAGAACGGCCTGACCGATCTTCTGCACATCGAGCGCGACGACCTCGGCATGACCCTTTCCACCGCGCTGCGGGCCGTGGCGAACGCCGGCAAGGGCGTCGTCGTCGTGCTGTCGCAGTCGCCGTCGAACGACGAGCTGCTCGCCAAGCTGCGCGGCGCCAGTGAGGCGCAGGCGCAGGCCGGCGGAATCGCGCAGTGGCGCAACAACGGCGTCGGGGCGCAGATCCTGGCCGATCTCGGCTGCGGCAAGCTGCGCGTGCTCGGCACGCCGCGCCGGCAGGTCGCGCTGGCCGGCTTCGGGCTGGAAGTCGTGGGCTACGTGGAGCCGTCCAAGGCAGAGCCGGTTCAAGCGAAGCCCGTTAAACTGGACGACCCTGTTTCCCCGAAGGGCTTCCCGGAATCCGCATGACCGCCATCGAAGGCCAGATCCGCGTCCGCGCCGCGGCGCGCTTCGCCGTTGTCGCCAGCCGCTGGAACCCGGGCATCGTCAATGCGCTGGTGCAAGGCGCGCTCGACACGTTGCGCGGGCATGGCGTGGCCGAGGACGCGATCGACGTGGTCCGCGTGCCCGGCGCATGGGAAATCCCGCAGGCCGCCGCCGCGCTCGCGCGCAAGGGCGGCTATGCCGCGCTGGTCACGCTCGGTTGCGTGATCCGCGGCGACACGCGGCACTACGAACACGTCGCCGACGGTTGCGCGAACGCGCTGATGCGGGTCGCGCTCGACCATGGCGTGCCGGTGATGAACGGCGTGCTCGCGGTCGAGCGCCACGAGGACGCGGTCGCGCGTGCCGGCGGCTCGCACGGCAACAAGGGTGAAGAAGCGGCATTGGCCGCAATCGAAATGGCTGATCTTCTGGAGCGGCTCGCATGAGCGAAAAACAACATCATCACGGCCGCCACCATGCGCGCCCCGACGGCATCGACCCGGCTGCGCGTTCCCGCGCCCGACGCCGTGCGCTGCAGGCCGTGTATGCGTGGCAGCTTTCCGGTCAGGACATCAAGCAGGTCATCGCGCAGTTCCGCGACGAGCAGGACATGGAAGTGGCCGATCTCGAGTATTTCGAGGATCTGGTGCGCGGCGTCGAGAAGAACCTCGACAAGCTCGACGAAGAGTTGCGCGCCTACGTGGACCGCGACATCGCACAGATCGATCCGATCGAGCGCGCCGTGTTGCGCATCGCGGCCTACGAGCTGTTGTTCCGCATCGATGTGCCGTATCGGGTGGTGTTGAACGAGGCCATCGAAACCGCCAAGCGTTTCGGCGCCGAGCACGGCCACACCTACGTCAACGGCGTGCTCGACAAGGCTGCGGCGGTCTGGCGCGCGGCGGAAGTCAACGGCGGCAAGCGCGGCTGATCCGCGCGGCGGCCGTGGAATTCGACCTGATCCGCCGCATCGCCTCGCGCAGCCACGCGCGCGGCGACGTGGCGCTCGGCATCGGCGACGATGCGGCCCTGCTGCGGGTTCCGCCGGATCGCGAACTGGTCGCCTGCTGCGACACCTTGAACGTCGATGTGCATTTCCCGCGCGACGTCGCGCCGTTCGACATCGGCTTCAAATCGCTCGCGGTGAATCTTTCCGACGTGGCCGCGATGGGCGCGACGCCGGCCTGGGCCTTGCTTTCATTGACCTTGCCGGAACCCGACGCGGCCTTCGTCGATGGCGTGATCGACGGCTTTTCGCAGTTGGCGCGCGCCGCGAACGTGGCCCTGGTCGGCGGCGACACCACGCGCGGGCCGCTGGCATTGAGCGTGACCATGCTCGGCTTCGTCGAAGCCGGACGCGCGCTGCGCCGGGATGGCGCGAAAGCCGGCGACGCGGTGTTCGTCAGTGGCACGCTCGGCGATGCCGCGGCGGGCTTGCGCCTGTGGCAGCGGGCTTCCGTGTCGCGCGATGACCTCGGGTTGCAGCCCTTGTTCGAGCGCCTGCATCGTCCCGTGCCGCGCTGCGAACTTGGCACGCGGCTGGTGGGCGTTGCGAACGCGGCGATCGACGTTTCCGATGGACTCGTTGCCGATCTGGGCCACGTCGCGGAAGCTTGCGGCGTCGGCATCGAACTCGATGCCTCGGCGTTGCCTGCGTCGCCCGCATTGCTGGCGCACTTCGACGAAGCCGAACGCCGCGCGCTGCAGCTTTCCGGCGGCGACGATTACGAACTCGCCTTCACCGTGCCGCAGGATCGCGTGGGCGAACTGTCCGCCATCGCCGCGGCCAGCGGCGTTGCGGTCACGCGTATCGGCGCGGTGGTCGAAGGGCGGGGTGTGCGCGTTCGCGACGCGCAGGGCGGCTGGCTCGAGACGGGCAATGCCGGTTGGGACCACTTCAGGCGAGGCGCGCCATGAACGCATCCGTGGCATCGAACGCGAAGAAACTGCTGGCGCATCCGTTCGGCTGGATCGCCACCGGGCTGGGTTCCGGACTGGCGCCGAAAGCGCCGGGAACCTTCGGGACGCTGATGGCGGTCGTCGTGTGGTATCTCGCGCTGCGCGATCTGGCCTGGCCGATGTATCTCGCCGTCGTGGTCGTGGTGTTCGCGCTCGGCATCGCCGCGTCCAACTGGGTGGCCAAGCGCATCGGGATCAGCGATCCGGGCTGCATCGTCGTCGATGAATTCATCGGCATGTGGCTCGCGCTGTGCCTGTTGCCGAGCCAAGCCTGGTTGTGGATCGCCGCCGCGTTCGCGCTGTTCCGGCTGTTCGACATCGCCAAGCCGTGGCCGGTCGGTTGGGCCGACCGGCACGTGAAGGGCGGTCTGGGCGTGATGCTCGACGATGCACTCGCGGGCGTGATGGCGTTCGTGCTGCTGCAGGGCGCGGCCTGGTTCATGCGGTGAACGCGAACACCGTGATTTCCTCGCGGTCGTGGTAGAGCTGGCGCGCGCGCCACTGCACGTCGATCCCGGCCTGCGCGCATAGCCGCTCGAAGTCCGCCATGTTGGCCTGCACTTCGGGATAGCGCTTCTTCATCGGCAATTTCAGGTTGAAGATCGCGCGCCTGCACCAGCCGCCCGCGAACCATTGCGCCATGCGCGCGGCGACGCGCTTGGGTTGTTCGACCATGTCGCAGACCATCCAGTCCAGCGGTTGCTGCGGCAGCCAGCTGAAGCCGTCGGCGCGCAGGTGGCGGATCAAGCCGGTCGCATGCGCGGTGTCGGCGAGCGGGCCGTTGTCGATCGCGGTGACGTGGATGCCTTGCCGTGCGAGAACCCAACTCCAGCCGCCCGGCGCGGCGCCGAGATCGGCGGCTTTCATGCCGGGCTTGAGCCAGCGTGCGCGCTCTTCGTCCGTCAGCAGCGTCGACAGCGCTTCCTCCAGTTTCAGCGCGGAACGGCTGGGCGCGTCGTGGTGCAGTTTCAGCCGCGGAATGCCTTGCGGCCACGGCGAGGAATGCCGCGGATCGGTGACGCCGAGCGCGACGTGGTCGCCGGCGAAGAACACGACGTGCAGCCGCGGCAAGGTCGCGTCGGGCGCTGGCGTCAGCTTTCCCGCCTTGCGCAGCGCCGGCCGCAGCGCGTTGCCGAAACCGCGGGCGAGCGCGGCCAACGGCTTGTGCTCGTCCGAATCCGGATGCTCGACGAAGACGTCGCCGAAGACACCGGCGTTCGTGGATGGCGCAGGCAGCGCCGCGAGGATCGGCGTCAGCCGGTCCTTCGGATCGAGCGCCTCCAGTTCGGCGGATACCGCGATGCGCTGGCGCGCGAAGATCAGGTCCGCGAAGGCGATGTTCGTGATCTTGGGCGGGTCCGCGCCTTCATTCATCGAGCGGAACCACGCGAAACCGCTGCCGCGCTGCGCTTCCGGATAACCGGCAATGCCGTGCTGTGCGGCGCGGTCGGCCAGTTCGGCGGCGGCTTCGGCTTCGAAACCGGCGCGGCAGAAGATCAGTTGGCTGGTCACGGGTCGAGGTCGCGGAAATGGGAGAGTTTACCGCGCGGCTTGGATGCGGACGGCGCTGCACGTATCTTCGCGGCGAGATATCGCGCGGCGGTTTCGTCCGGATAAAGGTTGTGGCGATGTTCCAGCGGATTTTCCCGATGCTGTTCCTGCTGGTTTGCGCTTCGGCGCAGGCCGGAACGCCGAACCTCGCCTACACGATCGATCTCGCCGGGGCCGAAACCCGCGGCGGATGGGGCGCGCCGGGCAATGCGCATTGGGAGTTCGAGCTGGAGCCGGACGCGAAGATCACCGGCATCGTGGCGCTAGGGGAAGTTTCGACCTTCGGCGGCAGCTGGCTGCGGGAAATCATCGTGAGCGTCAACGTCTTCGAGGGCGATGCCGTGATCGATTACTGCGACTGGCGCCTGCTCGGCCATGACGGCATGGACCTTCCCGGCACGGATTTCCTGTTCGAGCGGAGCTGGGATTTCACCGCCGACCTCGGCAATGCCGCGGCCTACGACTGCGTCGGAAACCTGATCGTCGCCGAAGGCCAGCGCGTGGTCGTCGAGCTGTTCGAGTCTTACGTCGATGGCGGCGAGCCGGATGCCGCGTTTGCCGCGGGCCACTTGGGCATCCGCTATTTTGGCGATGTGCCGCCGCCCGAACCGACCTTCACTTTCGACACCGGCTTCGTGGATTTCGGCGAAGTGGCCGTGGGCGAAAGCAGCGCGTCGGCGACGATCGGCATCCTCAACATCGGCAGCGACATCGGCGAAACCTGGTTGGTGATCGACGGCCCGTTCGCGCGCAGCGGCGGCGACTGCGGCGTTCCGGTGCTGCTGGATGTCGGCGAAAGCTGCACGGTCGAGGTGACGTACACGGCGAGCGCGGCCGGCGTGGTGAACGGCAGTCTGCACTTCACGAACGCGGGCAGCGTCGGTGGTGACATGCCGGACGGACGCATCGTCTCGGTGGCGCTGCGCGGCGTCGGCGTCGATGGCGAGGAACCGCCGCCGCAGCCTGCGCAGTTGCCGCGCGCCATTCCGGCGCTCGACCCGTGGCTTCTGGTGTTGCTGGCAGGCCTGCTCGGGGCGATCGGCGCCCGCCGCCGTCAGTAATTCGCGCCGCCGAGCTTGGCGTAATCGGCCAGCACCGCGCGCGCCTCGTCGCGTCCGATGCCTTCGCGTACCGCGATCCCGCGCTTGGTCAGTTCGCCGCGCCAATCGGCCGGCAACGGGCCTTCGTCGAATTCGGTCAGTTCCATCACGTCGGCCGCGGAGGCGCCGATCAGCAGCGTGTCGATGCCGGCCCAGAAGGTCGCGCCGTAGCATTGGCAGCACGGCTGCGAGGAGGTCGCGAGCGTGATGTTCGGATGGCCTTCGTTCAAGCGGTTGCGGCCGGTCGCGGCCTGCGTGGTGAGGTAGGCCATCATCTCGGCGTGCGCGACCGAGCAGTTCTGCGGCACGACGCGGTTCACGCCGACGCCGATCAGCGTGTCGTTCTCGAACACTGCGGCGCCGAACGGACCGCCGGTGCCGCGCTCGACATTGAGGCGCGAAAGCTCGATGGCGAGCGCGAGCTTTTGCTCGTCGCCCACATAGACGGCGTTCGGATCGACGGCATCGACGATCCAGTCGGGCAGGACGAGCGAGGTGGAAAGGTGCAGCGTCGTCATTGGATTCCTGTCTCTTGCAGTTTCGGTTCGGTGGCCAGCACGCCTTCGCAGTGTCCCTGCACGCATTGGCAGCCTTCCAGCACGGGAAAGCCGCAGATGCCGGATCGGCCTTCGGCCTCGCAATCGGCTTTCACCTGCTCGGGGAAGGTGGGGCTGTCCACGTTCACGCAGGCCGGATGTTCGCCGCAGCAGTTGCCGACGTTCTTGATCGTGCATTGCGCGTCGCTGCTGCACGAATAGTCGACGATGCCTTTGGCGGGCTGGCCGGCCTCAGCGGGAGTTTGTTGCGAGGAAGCCTGGCCGGGAGCGGGCGCGCACGCGGCGGTAAGCCAGGCGAGCGCGACCGCGAGCGCGGCGCAGGGCAGCCTCATCTCAGGCGTCCTTCGCCCAGGTGTCGCGCAGCGTCACGACGCGGTTGAACACGGGCTTGTCCGCGCGGTGGTCGCGGCGATCGGCGACGAAATAGCCGACCCGTTCGAACTGGAAGCGCGTTTCGGGTTCGGCCTGCGCGGCGGAAGGCTCGATGTAGCCCTTCACGATGCGGCGCGAATCCGGATTGATGTGGTCGCGATAGGTCTTGCCTTCGCTGTCGTCGTCCGGGTTGGCGACCGAGAACAGGCGGTCGTAGAGGCGGATCTCGGCCTCCACCGCATGCTTGGCGCTGACCCAATGGATCGTGCCCTTGACCTTGCGGTCCGCGCCCGGCATGCCCGGACGGGTTTCCTGGTCCAGCGTGCCGCGCAGTTCGACGACGTTGCCGTTCGCATCGGTGACGACGTCCTCGCACTTCACGATGCCGACGCCGCGCAGGCGCACTTCACCGCCGGGAATCAGGCGCTTCCAGCCCTTGGGCGGAACCTGCGCGAAGTCCTCGCGCTCGATCCACACCTCGCGCGAGAACGGCACGGTGCGCGTGCCGAAGCTTTCGTCCTTCGGGTGGTTGCCGAAGTTGAGCGTTTCTTCGTGGCCTTCGGGCAGGTTGGTGATGACGAACTTGATCGGATCGATCACGGCCAGGCGGCGCGCGGCGTTCGCATCGAGATCCTCGCGGATCGCGGCTTCGAGCACCGAGTAGTCGATCAGCGAGTTCTGCTTGGAAATGCCGACGCGCTCGATGAAGAGTCGCAGGCCGCCCGGCGTGACGCCACGGCGGCGCAGGCCCTGCAGCGTGTTCATGCGCGGATCGTCCCAGCCATCGACCAGGCCGTCCTGCACCAGGGCCATCAGCTTGCGCTTGCTGGTGATCTGGTAGTTGAGGTTGAGGCGCGAGAACTCGATCTGTCGCGGCTTGGCGGCGAGGTTCGGAATGCCTTTGCGCACCAGCGGTTCGAGCAGCTGCGGATTGCCGGCGAGATCGACCTTGTCCACGAACCAGTCGTACAGCGGACGGTGGTCCTCGAACTCCAGCGTGCAGAGCGAATGCGTGATGCCTTCGATCGCGTCGCCCAGGCAGTGCGCGTAGTCGTACATCGGGTAGATGCACCATTCCGCGCCGGTGTTCTGGTGTTCGACGTGCTTGATGCGGTAGATCGCCGGATCGCGCATGTTGATGTTGCCGCTGGACATGTCGATCTTGGCGCGCAGCGTGCGCGCGCCATCGGGGAATTCACCGGCGCGCATGCGGCGGAACAGGTCGAGGTTCTCCTCGACGCTACGGTTGCGGTACGGCGAGTTCTGGCCCGGTTCCGTCAGCGTGCCGCGCGTGGCGCGGACTTCTTCGGCGGACAGGTCGCAGACGAAGGCGTCGCCCTGCATGATCAGCTTTTCGGCGGCCAGGTAGTAAGTCTCGAAATAGTCCGAGGCGTGACGCAGGTCCGCCCAATCGAAACCGAGCCAGCGCACGTCGTCCTGGATCGCGGTGACGTATTCGGGGTCTTCGCGCGCCGGATTGGTGTCGTCCAGGCGCAGGTTGCAGAAGCCGCCGAACTCGCGCGCGATGCCGAAATCGAGGCAGATCGCCTTGGCGTGGCCGATGTGCAGGTAACCGTTCGGCTCGGGCGGAAAGCGCGTGCGGATCGTGGTGTGTTTGCCCGAGGCGAGATCGTCGCGGACGATCTGGCGGATGAAGTCGGTGCGTTCGGGCGTGGGCGTTGCGTCGGACATGGGGAAGGCCGTCGGAAATGGTTCGGGTTCGGGTGGAATGCGCGATCAGCCCGGGGCGATCTGCGATTCGTGGTAGGGCCAGCTCAAGGCGTGCACCGCGTCGATCAGCGCTTTCACGTGTTCGGGATCGACGTCCGGCGTGACGCCGTGGCCGAGGTTGAACACGTGGCCCGGCCCGTGGCCGTAGCTCTCCAGCGCCGCGCCGACTTCTTCGCGGATGCGGTCGGGCGAGGCGAACAACACGGCCGGATCGAGGTTGCCCTGCAGCGCGACCTTGCCGCCGGTGCGGCGGCGCGCTTCGGCCAGCGTGACGTGCCAGTCGATGCCGACGGCTTCCGCGCCGGTCGCGGCCAGTTCTTCCAGGAACGGCGCGTTGCCCTTGCCGAACAGGATCAGCGGCGCGTGGTTGGCGCCTTCGCCGCGCGGCAGTTCGGCGGCGATTTTCTGCAGGTAGCGCAGCGAGAATTCGCGGTAATGCGCCGGCGAGAGCACGCCGCCCCAGGTGTCGAACACCTGCAGCGCCTGCGCGCCGGCTTCGTGCTGGGCTTTCAGGTAGGCGATCACCGCGTCGGTGATGACCTCCAGCAGCCGATGCAGCATCGCCGGCTCGTTGAACATCATTGCCTTGATGCGCGACCAGTTGTCGCTGCCGCCGCCTTCGACCATGTAGCAGGCCAGCGTCCACGGGCTGCCGGAGAAACCGATCAGCGGCACGCGGCCGTTGAGTTCCTTGCGGATCAGGCGGACCGCGTCGGTGACGTAGCGCAGTTCACTGTCGATGTCGGGAACCGCGAGCTTCGCGACATCGGAGGCGTTGCGGATCGGACGCTCGAACTTCGGGCCTTCGCCTTCGGCGAAATACAGGCCCAGGCCCATCGCGTCGGGCACGGTGAGGATGTCGGAAAACAGGATCGCGGCGTCGAGGTCGAAGCGGTCCAGCGGTTGCAGCGTGACTTCGCAGGCCAGTTCCGGGGTTTTCGCCAGATTGAGGAAGCTGCCGGCGCGGGCGCGGGTGGCGCGGTATTCGGGCAGGTAGCGCCCGGCCTGGCGCATGATCCACACCGGCGTCGCGTCGACGGGTTCGCGCCGCAGGGCGCGCAGGAAACGGTCATTTTTCAAAGCAGGGATTCCTTACATTTCGAGCTGCGGCAGGAAGCCGCGCTTTTCGTGCTGCGCGCGCAGCGTTTCGAAGGCAGAGATGGCCTGGGCGCGATCCGTGAACAGCTCGCGCTTGAGTTGGCTCTTGCCGCCGATGTGGCCGGTTTCGCGGGTCAGTTGCCAACCGCCGAGCAGGTCTTGCTCCAGCAACAGGCGGATGAAGCGTGGCGACGGGCTGCCGGGAATGGGTTGTTGCAGGAGGATGTGCATAACCTGCGCATTCTATGCGCTATGCGGCCCGCACTCACGCGCTGCGTGCAAGCCGATCGAGAATCGCTTCATCCGGGACGTTGGGCGCGATGAACGCGCGTCCCAGGCCGCGCCACAGGATCAGGCGCAGCCGGCCGGAAAGGTTTTTCTTGTCGAGCCGCATCAGTTCCAGCAGCTGCTGCGGCGATGCGCCGCGGGTCGGCCGCACCGGGAGGTTGAAACGCTCGAGCAGCGCGGCCAGTCGATGCGCGTCCTCGCGCGGCGCATTGCCAAGGTCGGCCGAGAGTTCGGCCGCCAGCACCATGCCGATCGCGACCGCTTCGCCGTGCAGCAGGTCGCCATAGGCGCCGGCGGTTTCCAGCGCGTGGCCGAAGGTGTGGCCGAAGTTCAGCAGCGCACGGTCGCCCTGTTCGGTTTCGTCGCGCGCGACGATCGCGGCCTTGTGCCGGCAGCTGCGCTCGACCGCTTCGGCGATCGCGTCCGGTTCGCGCGCGAGCAATTGCTCCGCGTGCCGTTCCAGCCAGGCGAAGAACGACTCGTCGCCGATCGCGCCATATTTGACGACTTCGGCCAGGCCGGCCTGCAGTTCGCGCTGCGGCAGCGTGGCGAGCGTCGAGGTGTCGGCCACGACCGCGATCGGTTGATGGAACGCGCCGACGAGGTTCTTGCCCTGTGGCAGGTCCACGGCGGTTTTTCCGCCGACCGAGGAATCGACCATCGCGAGCAGGGTCGTCGGCAACTGCACGAAGGCGATGCCGCGCATCCAACACGCCGCCGCGAAGCCGGACAGGTCGCCGACCACGCCGCCGCCGAGCGCCAGGATCGTCGCGTCGCGGCTGGCCTGGAGTTCGGCCAGCGCATGCATCGCTTCGCCGAAGCGCGCCAGCGTCTTTTCCGCCTCACCGGGCGGCAGCACCAGCGTCGCGACCCGTTTCTCCGGCAGGCGCGCGAGCACGGTGTCGAGGTAATGCGGCGCGACGTTCCGGTCGGAAATCACCAGCACGTGGCGGCCGCGGATAGCGGTGGGCCAGTCGCCGTTGGCCAGCAGTCCGGGGCCGATCTGGATCGGGTATCGCCTCGCGCCCAGTTCCACGTCGACGTGGCGGAACGGCATCGGCTCCGGGGTGTCGCCATCGCGGGTGGGATGCCATTGCTGCTGCAGGACGTGGCAGATCGCATCGACCGCGGAGCGCAGGCCGATGCGGCCGGTGTCGATGCGCGCGTCGGCGACCTGCGCGTACAACGGCGCGCGTTCCTCGCCGATGCGCTTGAGGCGTTCGTAGCGGTCCGGATGCTGCAGCAACGGCCGATGGCGGTCGTGGCGCAGGCGTTGCCACTGGCTTTCGAGGTCGATCGCCAGATGGATCACGAAACCGCGTTCGCGCAGCAGCTGGCGGGTCTTGGGATTCAGCACCGCGCCGCCGCCGGTGGCGATCACCGCGCCTTGGCCTTCGCACAGGCGGGCCAGCGTGGCGCGCTCGCGTTCGCGGAAACCGGTTTCGCCTTCCAGCTCGAAAATCAGCGGAATGCTGGCGCCGGTGTGGCGTTCGATTTCCTGGTCGGCATCGACGAAACACATGCCAAGGCGCTGCGCGAGTTTGCGGCCGATGGACGATTTGCCCGATCCCATCGGGCCCACGAGGATCAGGTTGGGAGCGGTGCGCATCGGGATCTGGGCCTGTCACGCAGGCATGGATGAATCATCGAATGCTAACATTGGCCGATATCACCCAGATTCACGGCACACGGATGTTCCGTTTCTTCGCGCTTTTCATCGTCTTGCTGTTGACCCTGTTCGCCCTGCGCATCAGCACGTGGGGGCACGAATGGATCACCGAACCGTTCACCGGCGTGCTGGCGTGGATCAGCGCGCATCTGGTCATGCTCTGGGATCCGAACGTGATTTCCTACGGCGTGGTGATCCAGAACACGGTCAACAAATTCGCCATCGGCATCGCGCCGGGCTGCGACGGGATCGAGGCCGTGATCATCCTCGCCTCCGCGGTGCTCGCGTTCCCGTCGCCGTGGAAGCACAAGATCGTCGGCATCGTGATCGGCTTTTTCGCGATCCAGGCGCTCAATCTGGTGCGCATCATCAGCCTGTTCTACCTCGGGCAGTGGAACCAGACGCTTTTCGACTGGTTCCACCTGTACCTGTGGCAGGCCTTGATCGTGCTGGATGCGCTGGCCGTGTGGCTGATCTGGCTGCGCTATCTGCCGCGCCGTCCGCGCAATCCGCCTTCCGGGTCGGCTGCCACGTAACCCATGTGCCCGAATGGTTCGTTTGAACCATTGCATTGCATTCAGACTTGTAACAAGCTGCATACCATACGCGCAGGAACTGTTGGCCGCGCTGCATGCCGTAGTCGGCGGCATAGCGGAAACAGTGGTGGAGCGAGCTTGGCAACAAGCCGCGAATGGGGTGGCACATGGAGGAGTCGATGAGTGGGGCCCGCAATGCCATCGGTTTGGTCGAAGACGATCCGGACCAAGCCCAGCTGATTTCGCATTGGCTGGAAGAAGTCGGTTATTCCGTCAAGGTGTTCCACAACGCCACCGAGTTCCGCCGCAAGCTCGGCGCGGTGTCGGTGGACCTGCTGATCCTCGACTGGAATCTTCCGGACGAGAGCGGCATCTCCGTGCTTCGCACGCTGCGCGAATCGGGCAACAGCCAGTTGCCGGTGCTGTTCCTTTCCGCGCGCGGCGAGGAAATGGACATCGTGACCGGCCTCAACGAAGGCGCCGACGATTACCTCAGCAAGCCGGCACGCCAGGCCGAACTCCTGGCGCGCGTGGAAGCGTTGCTGCGCCGCACCGGCGTGCATTCCGAAACCCGCGTCGATGCCGACGCGCTGCTGCCGTACCGCATCGATGTCACGCGTCGCCGTGTCACGTTGAACGACCGGGAAATCTCGCTGACCGAGCGCGAGTTCGACCTTGCGCTGTTCCTGTTCCGCCGCCGCGGCCGTGTGGTTTCCCGCGAATCGCTGCTGGAAAGCGTCTGGAACCTGCCGGGCGGCGTCGCCACGCGCACCGTCGATACGCACGTTTCGCGCCTGCGCAAAAAGCTGGAACTGGGCGGTGAACATGGTTGGCGCCTGTCGGCCGTCTACCAGCACGGTTACCGGCTGGAACCGGCATGAGCCCGGCACACGGAACCCGGCAAGCTTGATCGGAGCCGGACGTGAGGACGCGGGAATGAGCGGCGCGTTGCGCAAGGTGTGCTTGGCCGGTCCGTTGCGCAGCGGCAAGTCGACCTTGTGGCGCGAGCTGACCGGCATGCCTGCCAAGTCGCACGGCTTTTCCGTCGGGCAGTTCCTGGGTCATCCGGGAATCGGCCTGTGGGATTCGCACGGCGGTTGCGCGCTGGATTCGCTCGGACAGGTGTTCCTCGGCGGGGCCGAAACCGTGCTGGTGACGGTGGCCGCCGACATGCGGGACGGCGGCATGGAAGCGCGACGCATCGCTGCCGCGGTGCGTGCGCTGAATCCGACGGCGCGCCTGGGATTCGTCCTGACCCGCGCCGATCTCGGCATCGGTTTGGATATCGACGAGCTGGCCGAGCTTGGCCCGGTGTTTCCCATCATCCGCGGCCGCGGGCCGGGACTGGCGGCGATGCTGCGGTTTGCCACGAATCAATCCCTTGTTGGCGAGGTGCGTGATGTTGCATGACGATTTGTATGCGAAGGCGCTCATCACCTTCGGCGAATTGCTCGATCAGGCCCGCGGCGCGGGCGATCCCGAACCGACCGCGATGACGGTCGCCTCGCTCGGCGAAGAAGGTCGCGTTTCGGCGCGTACCGTCCTGCTGAAAGCCTTCGACGAGCGTGGCTTCGTGTTCTACACCAACTTCGAGAGCCGTAAGGGCCACGAGCTGCGCGAGCATCCGCAGGCGGCGCTGTTGTTCCACTGGAAGACCGTGCGCGAAGGCGTGCAGGTGCGGATCGAAGGCCGGGTCGAAACGGTTTCGGATGCGGAGGCCGACGCTTATTTCGCCTCGCGTCCGCGCCAGAGCCAGCTGGGCGCATGGGCATCGCTGCAGTCGCAATCCTTGCCCTCGCGCGAGGAATTCGACCGGCGCTATGGCGAATTCGAGCGCAAATTCGAAGGCCGGCCCGTGCCGCGGCCGCCGCATTGGTCGGGCTTCCGGGTCGTGCCGGAATACTTCGAGTTCTGGTACGGCGCGCAGTTCCGCCTGCACGAACGCCATGTGGTCCAGCGCGTCGATGGACGCTGGGTGGAAGGAATGCTCTATCCCTGAACCGGATTTCCGCGCCTGATCGCGCGGAATCGGCCTGCTGCGCCGGTGGCGCCTAGCGGAACACCACGGTGCGGTGGCCGTTCGGCAGGATGCGATGTTCCACGTGTCCGCGCACGGCGCGCGACAGCACGAGCGATTCGATGTCGCTGCCCATGCGGATGAGCTGCTTCGGCGTCATGGTGTGGTCCACGCGCGCCACGTCCTGTTCGATGATCGGGCCTTCGTCCAGGTCCTCGGTGACGTAGTGCGCGGTCGCGCCGATGATCTTCACGCCGCGCGCATGGGCCTGGTGGTACGGCTTGGCGCCCTTGAAGCTCGGCAGGAAGCTGTGGTGGATGTTGATGGCCTTTCCGGCCAAAGCGCGGCACAGGTCGGACGACAGGATCTGCATGTAGCGCGCCAGCACCACGAGGTCGATGGATTCGCGTTCGACCAGCTCCAGGATCCGCTTCTCGTGCACCGATTTGTCGCTCGGATCGACCGGGAAGTAATGGAACGGAACGCCGTAGGAAGCCGCCAGCGGCGCGAAATCCTCGTGATTGCTCGCCACTGCGGCGATTTCCACCGGCAGCTGGCCGCTGTGCGCGCGGAACAGCAGGTCGTTGAGGCAGTGGCCCTGCTTGCTGACCAGCACCAGCAGCCGCGACTTGCGGCGCGCGTCGTGCAGCTGCCAGTCCATCGAAAACTCATTTCCCAGCTGAGCGAAGCGGGCTTCCAGCTCGTCGGGGCGGGTCTGCGCGGGCACGGAGAAATGCACGCGCAGGAAGAAACGGCTGGTTTCCTCGTCGCCGAACTGCTGCGAGTCGAGGATGTTGCAGCCGGCCTCGAACAACAGCCCGCTGACGCGATAGACGATGCCGGTACGATCCGGGCAGGACAGCGTGAAGATGTAATCGGCAGCGGGCATGCAGGGCGGTTCTTGGAGCCGAAAGGGCGCGCGATTTTACGCGAACGCGCCGCCGCACGCTTCAATCGATGTCCAGGCCGCCACGATCGAAGAAATCGACCTCGCCGGTTGCCAGCGAATACTCCGCGCCGACCACGACCAGGCCTTCGCTCGCGATCAGCCGCTCCAGCAGTTCCGAGCCGTGCCGCAGGTGATCCACCGAGGCGGCGACATTGGCGCGGACGGCATGGTGCACCAACGCCTCGTGGTCATGCGCGAGTTCGGTGCGCATCAGCGATTCCACCGACGGCCGCACGCGGTTGACGATGGATTGCAGGTTGCGCGATTCGCGGCTGCCGGGATTGTTGAGCGCGTCGATCGTCGCCAGCACCGCGCCGCAACTCGAATGGCCCATCACCACGACCAGCTTGCAGGCATAGCGCGACGCTGCGAACTCCACGCTTCCCACTTGCGATGGTGCGACCACGTTGCCCGCGACGCGGATCACGAACAGGTCGCCGAGGCCCTGGTTGAACACGATTTCCGCCGGCACGCGCGCATCCGAGCAGCCGAGCACGATGGCGAAGGGCCTTTGCTCGCGCGAAAGATCGAGGAATTCGGTGCGGCTCAACGGCTCGCCCGCGTGCAGGCCAGTCACGAAAGCGCGGTTGCCTTCGATCAGGCGGCGCAGGGCATCGGCAGCGGTGTGCGGCGTGTTCGGCATGGCGTTCGCGGGAAGGGAATGCGGAGGAACATCATGCCTGCCCGGGCGCGCACGGGCCAGTCCGGGCGTGGATAGATACACTTTCGGGCCCGTTCCTTTCCTTGGGCCTCCGCGCGCAGCCATGATCGAAGTCTTCCAGTGCAAAGGACCCGCCATCGCGCCGTTTCTCGACGACCTCGCGCGCTTGCGGATCGAGGTGTTCCGCGATTTTCCGTATCTCTACGACGGCGATTTCGGCTACGAGAAGGATTACCTCGCCAGCTATGCGGCCTCGCCCGACAGTGTGTTCGTGCTGGCGCGCGATGGCGACAGGATCGTCGGTGCGGCCACCGGTCTTCCACTCATCGACGATGCGCCGGCCTTCCAACAGCCGTTCCGCGAGCGCGGCTACGACATCGCGTCGGTGTTCTATTTCGGTGAATCGGTGCTGTTGCGCGACTATCGCGGGCGCGGCCTCGGCCATCGCTTCTTCGACGAACGCGAAGCCCATGCGCGCGAACTGGTGTCGAGCGGAAAGGCGGTCTTCAAGTTCACCGCCTTCGCCGCCGTGGACCGTGCCGAGGACGATCCGCGCAAGCCTGCGGACCATCGCGGCAACGAGGCGTTCTGGGCCAAGCGCGGCTATGTGCGCCAACCCGGCATGACGATGCGGCTGGCGTGGAAGGAATTGGGCGAAACGACCGAAAGCGAAAAGCCGCTGACGTTCTGGTTGCGACCGCTGGATTGACTCGCGCTCCGGGCTCGGGCAGAATATGCGGCTCTTTCGGGCGGTTAGCTCAGCGGTAGAGCATTGCCTTCACACGGCAAGGGTCATAGGTTCGAACCCTATACCGCCCACCATATCCAAGAAAACGGCTCCCTTGCGGAGCCGTTTTCGTTTTGGCGCATGGGCGCAGTTCGCGATCGGCCGCTGCCTTCAGCGATGCGCCGGATCCGGCGGGAATCGATAGTGTCCCGTGATCGGATAGGCGAACAGGATGTCCTCCTCGGCACTGCCTGCGCCGATGTTGTGCAGGATCAGCGGTCGCTTGCCATCGGCCGACCTTCGATCCGAGACGATGCCGATGTGCGGCAGGTTGCGCGGCAGCATCCAGGTGACCAGGTCGCCGGGAAGGAAGTCGTCGGCTTGCGAACGTTCGGCGATTTCCGCGCCGTTCCTGCGGAAGAAGGTCTGCAGGTTCGGTACGCGGCGATGGTCGATGTTGCGGTCGGTGCGCTTCAGGCCCCAGAGCTTCGGATAGGCATCGAAATGCCTCGTCATGTCCTCGTGCACAAGCGCCTGCAGATCGAGGCCGATGGCGCGCCAGGCGCGGATCACCACGTCGGTGCAGACGCCGCGATTGGCGGGAACATCGCCGTTCGGATAAGGAATCGAGAAATACGAGGGATCGTAGCGCTCGCCGGTGCCGATCCGGGAACGCGCCGATTCGATGACGATGCGCGCCGGCTCCCGGAGATCGGGGGGAGCGGCGCCCGTGGTGGTGGACGGTTGCGAAAAGGCCGGGCCGGAAGCGGCACAAAGCGCGATGGCGAAGCTGGCGCCAACAGCGACGAGGAGGCGGTTCACGACAGTCGCTTTCCCGGCCATGGGTTTCGCATCCCTGCCGTTATCGGGCGCGGGAAAGCATGGAGCCGCTCCGCAACTGCGCCCAGGTCAGCAGGAAGCTGCGCTGGTACGAGCGGCGACCCATTGCCGGGCCGTGGCGCTCCTCCAGAGCGAACACCTCGCCGAATCGGCCTTCCACTATGGCCGCCAATTGCGCCTGGACCAGCATCAGTTCGCGCAAGGGGGCGCTCATGGCGGTTTCCGGGTGCTCCAGCACGGCCATGGCGGCAGGCAACATCTGCATCGCATCGCGCCGGGCGGCCGCATCCAGTGCGGCCAGCACGTCCCTGGCGAGTTGCGGTTGGGTCTGCGCATCGATCCAGCCCGGGCGTATCCAGACGCCTTCCAGTTCCTCTTGCGTCAGCGACGAAAGGGTCTGGTTGACGATGCTGGCGACGTGATCCGTCCATACCGGCAGATCGCGTTCGGCCAAAGGTGTCCGGGACAGTTCGCGCAGGGCATGCAGCGCGTTCAGCGTGTTCCGGCCGCCGGGATATTCCACCGCATCGGGGTCGTCGCGGAGTCGTCCGGCCAACGCGGAGCCGATGCGTTTGCGGGTGGCGAACCGGAACATCTCGTTGTCCGCGATGGCCGAGTAGGATTGCGGCACGTAACCGTCCAGCATTTCGGCCACCGGCATGCCGGTATCCACGATATCCAGCAATTCGACCGCCATTGCGTTCTTGAAGCGGCTTCGTGGCGCATTCAATGCGACGACGGGGAAATAATCCGAGTGCGGCTGCGCACCGTACGATTGAACATAGGCTTGCAAGACCTCGCCGCCGCCGACACGGCGCAAGGCGATGGCGCTCGGGGTGTGCAAGTCGACGCGCACCAGTTCCGAACGCAGTGGCTCCTGCGCGAAAACCGAATCGTCGACGGATGTATTGGGCGTCGTACGCGCCACGATGATGAAGTCGGTGTCCTGCGCCACGTACAGTTCGCTGTCGGGAAATTCCGTGAGCAGCGCGCCCAGCATCGTTGCCATCAGTGGTCCGTCCAGTTCGTAGGCCTGGATCCATTGCACCAGCATGCCGCCGGGTTTCAGATGGCTGCGCAGGAAGCCGTAGAACTCACGGGTAAACAGGCTGGCGACGCCGCTGACCCAAGGATTCGACGGTTCCGAGACGATCACGTCGTACTGGCGGTTGCCCATCGCGAAGACGGTGCGGGCATCGTCGATGCGCAGCTCAGAGCGCGGGTCGTCGTAGGCGCGTGCCACCCGCGGACCGAACAGGCGTGCGGCCTCCACCATCATCGGCTCGATCTCGATGGTTTCCACGCGTTTCGGCTTGGGGCTTCCCAACAAGGTGTGGGTGGTCAGACCCGAGCCCCAACCGATCACGGCGATTTCCGCCGGGTCCGGATGCAGGAAATTGGGCAACAGGCCCAGCATGATCATCGTGGCCTCGTCTTCAGTCGGTTTTGAGGTTTTGTCCAGCGCCAAAGCAGCATCTGTCTTGCCGTTTGTGCTAATGGATGCCATCCCTTTTGGTGTCGTGATGAATCCGACCGTGGCTGTTCTGCCATCCCGCAGGTAGGCAATCTTCAGGTTCTTGTCGAGTACTCCGTCTCCATGCCGGAAAACGCCGGACAGGCGTGCATGCGGGTCCACTTGGCCGAATCCGAGCGACACAACGGTGGCGGCAACGATCGTGCCGAGCGCCAACGGCAAGGCCGTCTTGCCGCGTGTCTGGCACTTGGCGACCAGTGCGAGGCCGAGCACGCAATCCACCAGGGCCGCCACGATCACCGCGGCATGCACGCCCAGCAGCGGGATCAGCAGGTACATCGCCAGCAGCACGCCGACGATCGCGCCCAGCGTATTGCTGGCATACACCTGTCCGATCCGTCGTTCGCTGCCGCCTGCGCGGAGCAGCGACACGGTGAGCAAGGGCAGCGTCATGCCGGCGAAAAACGCCGCCGGGAACATCACCAGCAGCGCCACCAGCGCGCTCCCGGCCATGAACAGGTCGTAGCCGGCGTCGTTCCGGCTCAGTGCCTGCATCAGCCAGGCGATGCCCTGGAAGGAGTGTGCGAATGCCACCGCCGAGAGCAGGGCGAATACGCCTTTCATCACTTGGGCCCAGCCGGTACTTCCCACGGCGTCCGTGATCCGCGCGGAGCGCTGGCGGACCCGTTGGCCACCAAAGGCCAGGCCCAGGATGAAGGCGGCAAGCATCAGCTCGAACGAATGCAGGGTGGTGCCCAGTGCGGTGTTGAGCATCCGCACCCAGCCGATTTCGTAGACGAACGACGTGGCGCCGGTCGTGAAGGCGCAGATCAGGAGGAAGCGTGCCAATGCGGGTGGGTCGCGGTCTGCCCCGGCAGTATTCGCGCTGGCATCGGCGGACGTCTCCGACGCGCCAGGCTCCGCTATCGACTTCCATACGGCCCAAGCGCCCAAGGCGACGATCACGTTGATCAGGCCGGCCGTGAGCATTGCGCCCGGCATGCCCACCGCCGGCAGCAGCAGGAACACCGCCGCAAGCGCACCGAGCGCGGCTCCCAGGCTATTGCTGAAATACAGTCCGCCAAGTACCTGGCCATCGTCCTTCGGCGTCAGGCGCAGGAAGGCTGCGCTCATCAGCGGGAAGGTCATGCCCAGCATCACGCACTGGGGCAGGATCAGGATCGTCGCCGTGCTCCATTGATAGGCATGGGCAGCCAGCGGCGATGCCAGCGTCGGCAGCACCGTTCGCTGCGACAAGGCGATGTATCCCTCGAAGAAGGGATGGAACGCGAGGCCGCACAATCCAACCACCAGTTCCAGCACCGCGTAGCGCAGCAGCAGCTGTCCCCAATGCACGCTGCTCCGGCTGGCCAGCCATGCGCCCAGTGCCATGCCACCCATGAAGATCGCCAGCACCAGTGCCTGCGCGTAGGCCGCATGTCCCAGCACCAGGCCGAGGTAATGGGACCAGATGGATTGGTAGATCAGGCCGGAAAATCCGGACAGGATGAACAGTCCGAGCAGAACCCGGCCTTGCAGTGCGACGCGCATGATGCCCCCTCGAATGGCGCCAGTCGGGGTGAAGGATAACCGGCAACCACGATCAATTGGGCTGCGGGAAATGCGGGCAGCCATTTGTGGCGACACCTGTTGCGAATATGCCGCATGAGCTTTGCGGTCAACGGGTGGACGAAAACGAAAAAGCCCGGCATCGAGCCGGGCTTCGTCGTTTTGGGCATGAACCGGATGGGTTCGATCCGATGACAGCTTCACTTGGAACGTCATCGATTTCGCAATGTGCGCGTATTCAGCGATCCGATCGGAGTCCACCCGCATCACCCGGCCAATGGCCGGACGATGCGGGCTTTGTCCGATGCTGGCGATGGCTTACCGCAGCTTTGCCGCAATCCCCGTCAGCGTGTCGCGGAGAGCGGTCATCCGGCGGGCTGCCTGATCCTTCTTGTCGCCGGCCTTCAGCGTTTTCGCGAAGCCATCGAGCTTCGATGCCAGCGCCGGATTGCGGGACTCCGCTTCGACATTGGCCTTGGCTTCGTCGAGGGCGGCGATCAGCTTGGCGGTCATGTCGGCGGGCAGGGCCTTGGCGCGCTGCAGCTGGTCCACATAGGCGCGTGCCACCACCGGATGGGCGGGCCAAGTCACCGGGAACTGCTGCTGCGGGTTGAACGTCTGGCCTTGGTCGGCCAGGCGTGCCGCCGCGATCTCGGCTTCGGTCAGGTGCTCGCTCGGCGCAAGTTCAAGGATGTCCAGGCCACGCACGATCTCGGTGCCGTAGATGTAGCCGCCGTACCAGTAGACCGACCAGAAGCCGCCCAGCACCATGTCCTTGCCGTTGATGGGGCCGCGGTCGAAGTAGGCGATTTCCACCGGATTGGCCGAATCGGTGAAGTCCATGATCGAGATGCCGCCCTGGTACCAGGCCTGTACGAAGATGTCGCGGCCCGGCACCGGGATGATGGAGCCGTTGTGCGCGACGCAGTTTTCCTGCGCGGTCTGGGCTGCGGGGAGTTTGTAGTAGCTGCGGAATTCCAGCTTCTTGCCATCCACGATGTCGTAGATCGCGTCGGCGCCCCAGGTCATCGGATCCTGCACGCGGCAGCGCGGACGGCCGCCACCGCCCCATTCATCGGTGAACAGCACCTTGGTGCCGTCGTTGTTGAACGTGGCCGAATGCCAGTAGGCGAAGCCGGGGTCGCCCACGGCGTCGATGCGCTTGGGTTCGAGCGGATTGCTGATGTCGAAGATGATGCCGTTGCCGGAGCAGGCGCCGCCGGCCAGCTTGCGCGACGGGAACACGGTGATGTCGTGGCAATGGTCCGTGCGCGCGGTGGTCTGGCTGCCCTTGCCGTGGTCGCCGCCCTGCCACAGGCCGGCGATGCGGCCGGATTCGGGGTCGGCGAACACCGTCGGGCTGCTGATGATGCGCGACTTCGACGGATCGTCGAGCGGAATCTCGATCACGTCCACGCGGAACAGCGCCGTGCGGTCGTCGCCGGCGACGTCGCCCACGCAGCCCGCCAGTTCCTTCTCATCGCGGATCGAGGAGGTGCCGGAGTTGTAGACGATGATCTTCTTGTCGTCCGCGGACACCACCGAGTGGGTGTGCGAGCCGCGGCAGGTCTGCACCTGGCCGACCTGCACCGGCTGCAGCGGGTTGCTGATGTCGAACACGCGCAGGCCGCGGAAGCGTTCCGGGCTGACGTCTTCGGCCACGCCCTGGCGACCGCAGTCCACGCGGGCGCTGGTCTGTTCCACCGACATCAGCAGCAGGTCGCCGACGATCGAGACGTCGCCCTGACCGCCGGGGCAGACCACCGAGGTGATCAGCTTCGGCACGCCGTTGTCGCCGATGCGGTAAAGATTGAAGCCGTGGTAGTTGCCGGCGGCCATGAGGTCGCCGGAGAAGGCCATGTCGGTGTTGGAGAAGGCGCGGAAAGGCGCGCGGCCGCCGGGCGAGTTGCGATCCTTTTCCTTGTCTTCGTCGAGGGCGTCATCCTCGTCGTCCTTGGCCGCATCGCTTTTCTCCGGCGTCGGCGGCGGCAGGTCGGCCGGGTTTTCCGGATCGAAGAAGCCGGCCGGCTTGGGCAGGCTGGCAACGAGGCGCAGGTTGCTGATCGCCTGGCCGGCATCCCGGAAGCCGGCGACCAGCGTCGAGCGCGGGTCGTCCGACAGCTGGCGCGACATCGCGGCCATGCGGCTGATCTCGGCCTTCTGCTCGTTGTTCACATCGTTGATGAACTCGTGCAGCGCCGGGTCGTAGGCGGAGCCGGGCTTTTCCAGCAGCTCGGCCACCATTTTCACCGCACCTTCGTGGTGGGCGATCATCAGTTTCAGGAACAGGCGGTCGAAATCCTGACCCTTGGCCTTGGCCAGTTCTTCCATCTGTTCCGGCGTGGCCATGCCGGCCATCGTGGCGTGGTTACCGCCGTGGTGCATGGCGTGCGGATCGTTGGCCGGATCGGGCGCATCGTGGCCGCGTTCGAGCAGCCAATTGCGCATGAAGGCGATTTCGTCGGCCTGCGAGCCATCGATGCGCCCGGCCGCGTCCACCAAGGCCTTGTTGTTGGTGCGGCCCTTCACCAGCGCCGTCATCTGCACGGCCTGGTAGTGGTGCAGGATCATGTCCTGCATGAACCTGACATCGTCCGGCGAATAGCGGTTTTCCGCGATCTTCGCTGCCTCGGTGGGCGTCAGCAGTCGCGTGGCCTGTCCAGGGGCGCCGGGCTGGACGATTTGCGCATCCTGGGCCGCCACTCCAAGGGAGGTGGCCGTCAGTGCGGCGAAAGACATGCCCAGCAGCAGGCGACTGGGTTTGGTGATGGTGTTCAAGCGAGCGTCTCCGATAGCGATTCCGAACCAAGGCGTGACGGCGATGGGAAGTGGCAGGGATTGCCCGCGGAAGCCTCATCCCGGTTTGCTTGTTTCCGAAACACCACGGCCTGCAACCAGCTCAAGCCGCTTCGAAGCCCCCGGGGATTGGCAGACAGCTGCAATCCGGTAATTCCCACCCGTCGCCTGAACTCTACCGGAGAGACATGCCCGAATGGGGGGGGATTCCGGGCATGTAATGCGTGAAATCTTGATGCAGTTACCGGCTTTGGTGAGCCTCTGTGAGGCTTGCTGCGGTTGATCCCCGGAATCGCCGTTGTGGGCGATCCAAACCACGAAGCCCGGCGTATGGCCGGGCTTCGTGGTGCAGCGTGCAGCGGGTAGTGTTACGCCGCGACCGACTTCGCCACGTCCGCGTACTCGGGGATCTGGTCGAAGTTCATGTAGCGGTAGATCTTGTCCCCGTTCGCGTTGATCACGCCGATGTCCGCCAAGTATTCCTCGCGGGTCGGGATGCGACCGAGGCGCGCGCAGATCGCGGCCAGTTCCGCCGAGCCGAGGTACACGTTGGTGTTGCGGCCGAGGCGGTTCGGGAAGTTGCGGGTCGAGGTCGACATCGCGGTGGAACCTTCGCGGATCTGCGCCTGGTTGCCCATGCACAGCGAGCAGCCGGGCATTTCCATGCGCGCGCCGGCGGTGCCGAAGGTGCCGTAGTGGCCTTCCTCGGTGAGCTCGTGCGCGTCCATGCGGGTCGGCGGCGCGATCCAGAGGCGGGTCGGGATGTCGCGCTTGCCTTCCAGCAGCTTGGCGGCGGCGCGGAAGTGGCCGATGTTGGTCATGCACGAGCCGATGAACACTTCGTCGATCTGCGCGCCGGCGACGTCGGACAGCGTCTTGGCGTCGTCCGGATCGTTCGGGCAGCAGACGATCGGTTCGACGATTTCGTCCATGTCGATCTCGATCACGGCGGCGTACTCGGCATCCGCGTCCGCTTCCAGCAGTTTCGGATCGGCCAGCCATTCCTCCATCTTCTTGATGCGGCGGGCCAGCGAGCGGGCGTCCTGGTAGCCTTGGGCGATCATGTTCTTCAGCAGCACGATGTTGCTGTTGATGTACTCGATGATCGGCTCCTTGTTGAGCTTCACGGTGCAGCCGGCAGCCGAACGCTCGGCCGAGGCGTCGGCCAGTTCGAAGGCCTGTTCGATCTTGAGGTCCGGCAAGCCTTCGATCTCGAGGATGCGACCGGAGAAGATGTTCTTCTTGCCCTTCTTCTCGACCGTCAGCAGACCGGCCTTGATCGCGTACAGCGGGATCGCGTGGACGAGGTCACGCAGGGTGACGCCCGGCTGCAGCTTGCCCTTGAAGCGCACCAGCACCGATTCGGGCATGTCCAGCGGCATCACGCCGGTCGCCGCGGCGAACGCGACGAGGCCCGAGCCGGCCGGGAACGAGATGCCGATCGGGAAGCGGGTGTGCGAGTCGCCGCCGGTGCCGACGGTGTCCGGCAGCAGCATGCGGTTGAGCCAGCTGTGGATGATGCCGTCGCCCGGGCGCAGCGAGATGCCGCCGCGGGTGGAGATGAACTCGGGCAGGGTGTGGTGCGTCTTCACGTCCACCGGCTTCGGATACGCGGCGGTGTGGCAGAACGATTGCATGACAAGGTCGGCCGAGAAGCCGAGGCAGGCCAGGTCCTTCAGCTCGTCGCGGGTCATCGGGCCGGTGGTGTCCTGCGATCCGACCGAGGTCATCTTCGGCTCGCAGTAGGTGCCCGGGCGCACGCCCTTGCCTTCCGGCAGGCCGCAGGCGCGGCCGACCATCTTCTGCGCCAGGGTGTAGCCCTTGCCGGTGTCGGCGGGCGCTTCGGGCAGGCGGAACAGCGTGGACGGCGGCAGCTTCAGGGCTTCGCGCGCCTTGGCGGTGAGACCGCGGCCGATGATCAGCGGAATGCGGCCGCCGGCGCGGACTTCATCGAACAGCACCTCGGACTTGACCTTGAACTCGGCGATGACCTTGCCATCCTTGATCGCCTTGCCTGCGTACGGCTGCAGTTCCACCACGTCGCCGTGGTTCATCTGCGACACGTCGAGTTCGATCGGCAGCGCGCCGGCGTCTTCCATCGTGTTGTAGAAGATCGGGGCGATCTTGCCGCCGAGGCAGACGCCGCCGAAGCGCTTGTTCGGGATGTACGGGATGTCCTGACCGGTCCACCACAGCACGCTGTTGGTGGCCGACTTGCGCGAGGAGCCGGTGCCGACCACGTCGCCGACGTAGGCGACCAGATGGCCCTTCTCCTTGAGCTTCAGGATTTCGCCGATCGGGCCGCGCTTGCCGTCTTCTTCCGGCACGAACGGCGCGCCTTCGCGCTTGTTCTTGAGCATGGCGAGCGCGTGCATCGGGATGTCCGGGCGCGTGGTCGCGTCCGGCGCCGGCGACAGGTCGTCGGTGTTGGTTTCGCCCGGCACCTTGAACACGGTGATGGTCAGGCTTTCCGGCACTTCCGGTTTGCTGGTGAACCATTCGGCGTCGGCCCAGCTCTGCAGCACGGCCTTGGCGTTGGCATTGCCCTTCTCGGCCTTTTCCTGCACGTCATGGAACTGGTCGAACACGAGCAGCGTGTGCTTCAGCGCATCGGCGGCGGCCAGGCCCACTTCGCCGGCGTCGTCGAGCAGTTCGATCAGCGGCGAGACGTTGTAGCCGCCGAGCATCGTGCCCAGCAGTTCGGTGGCGCGCTTGGCCGAGATCAGCGGGGTCTTTTCCTGGCCGAAGGCGATGGCGGCCAGATACGAGGCCTTCACCTTCGCCGCATCGTCCACGCCTGCGGGAACGCGGTTGGTCAGCAGGTCGACGAGGAAGGCTTCCTCGCCCTGCGGCGGGTTCTTGATCAGTTCGATGACTTCGGCCGTCTGCTGCGCCGTGAGCGGCAGCGCGGGAATGCCGAGCGCTGCGCGTTCGGCGACATGTTGGCGATAGCTGGCGAGGAACGACATGGTGGTTCTCCGGTGGCGGGTGTGGTGGATGTGTCGGGTTATTGGGCCAAGGATGGAACGATGAGCTTCAGGCCCTTGAAGTAATCGCGGAAGAAAACGGCGTCGCGGGTGATCAGCCCATTGCATTGCATCAGGGCGTGCGCGCCGATCAGGAAGTCGGGAATGGTGCGGGAGCGGTCGCCGCCGCGCTGGCGGTAGCGGCGCTGCATTTCGCCGGCGCGCAGGGCGGACTTGGCTTCCAGTGGATCGAAGCGGATGCCCATGTCCTCGAGCACCGACATGGCCTCCGAGCCGTCCTTCAGCGCGGTGCAGACCTCGGCCAGGACCACTTCGCAGACGACCACCGGGCCGATGCTCAGGCATTGGCGCAGCGCCGTTTCCGATGCGATGGCGTCTTCGCCGTCGGTGAGCAGGTCGACCAGCACGGAGGAATCGACGGCGATCATGGCCTGGCCTTCTTCCGTGACGGCTCGGACGGTTCCAGCGGATCGTTCGGTGCGCGGCCGCGGATGGCGCGCAGGGCTTCGTCGGTGCTGGAGAAGCCGTCCAGCTTGAAGCGGCCGCGGGCACGGGAAATCGCGTCGTCCACATTCTTGCGCAACACGATCCGGCCGCCTTCGAGTTCGACCTTCAGCGTGGTGCCCTTGGTCAGGCCCAAGGCATCACGCACGGCCTTGGGCAGCGTGATTTGTCCGCGTTCGGCGACGGTGGCTTCCATGGCGGCTCCGGGATGGCTACGACGGGAAGGTAGGACGCCATTTTACATACTTTTTCATGCATACCTGGCGCCGCATGGGCGCCAGGTCGCATTTTCCGAACCGGCCGTTCGGCGCGGTTCAGGCGGGCGGATCAGTGCATCAGCTCGCGCACCAGGTGCTTGGCGGCGTAGATCTTGTCGAGCGCCTCGATCATCACCGCCGGGTGCACGGAAACGGTGCGGTTGAGGGATTCGTCGAAGAAGTACGCGCCGCCGAGCGAATGGATGTTGCCGTCGAACACGAGGCCGACGATTTCGCCCTTGGCATTGATCAGCGGGCTGCCGGAATTGCCGCCGATGATGTCGTTGGTGGAAACCTGGTTGAAGCGCGTGGCCGGATCGAGCTTGGCCTTGGCGTTCAGCCACGACTCGGCGAGCTTGTAGGGGTCGTAGCCGGTGGCGCGCTCGAACAGGCCGGCAACCTGCGTGAACGGCGTCACCGTCTGGCCGGCGTATTCCCAGCCGCGGATCGTGCCGTGCGAGAGGCGCAGCGAGAAGGTCGCGTCGGGATAGACGCTGGTGCCTTTCTGCTCGAAGCGCGCGGCGGCCAAGCGTTCGGCGGCGCGGGTTTCGACCGAGCTGACCTCGCTTTCCATGCGCTGGCGCAGGGCGCGGCCGTGCGGATCGATCTTGCGCGCCAGCACGATGGCCGGGTCGTCGCTTTCGGCGATCGCCTTCGCACCGCCTTCCCACAGGGCCTTGCGCACTTCCGGATCGGCCAGCTTGCTGCCGTCGACGATGCTCGCCGCCAGTTGCTGCGGCGACTGCGTGGCCAGCAGTTCACGCACGAACGGATGATCGGCGGTCAGGCGTTCGCGGATCTTTTCCAGCGACCACTGCAGGCGCATCTTCTCGTATTCCGGGTACATCGGCGTCTTGGCGAACAGCGAAGCCTGCGTGCGAGGCAGCGCGGCGTCGGTGAACTCCGGCAGGCGCTCGCCGTTCGGCTTGCCGCGCTCGGCGGCAGCGCGCACGAGGCTCTTGGCCCAGCCGAGGTGCTGCGACATCAGGCCCATTTCGATGCTGCCGTATTCGCGCGAAAGCGCACGGGCGACCTTTTCCGCCTGTTCGATTTCGCTCCACGGATCGCCGTAGCGCTGCACGCGTTCGGGCGACGCGGCGACGAAGGCCTTGAGCTCCTGCTCGGCGCGACGCTTTTCCTCGAACACGGCCGGGTTGGTGAGCGCCTGGAAGCGGCCGAGGTTGGACTTGATGCCGTTCTCCACGCCCATCAGCGCCGACTGCGCGATGCGCGCGTTTTCCTCGCTCTCGGCCGAGAAGCGCAACAGCAGGCCGCGCAATTCATAGGACGAGAACAGGCGCTCCGGCAGCGACTGGTCGCGCAGGGTTTCCAGCTGCGACACGGTGAGCAGGCGCTGGGTCGAGCCCGGATGGCCGAGCGTCATCACCAGTTCGCCTTCCTGCGCGCCCTTTGGATTGATCGTGAAGTGGTCCTTGATCTTCGCCGGCTTGCCGTCGACGTAGACGCGCAGCAGCGACATGTCGAGGTTGTAGCGCGGGAAGTTGAAGTTGTCCGGGTCGCCGCCGAAGAAGCCGGCCGCGTATTCGGGCGCGAACACCAGCCGCACGTCGGAGAAGCGCGTGTAGCGGTACAGGTGCTGCAGGCCGCCCTGGTACAGGTTCACGATGTCGCAGCGCGTGTTGGCCGTATCGTCGCCGACGCATTCGGAAGCGATCTTGGCTTCGATGGCCTTCTTGGCGTCGATGTAGTCCTTGCCGGAAAGCCCGGCGGTGGCTTCGCGCACACGGGCGGTGACGTCGGTGATGGACTCGAGCCGGTTGATTTCATTGCCCGGGCAGACCAGCTCTTCCTCGCGGGTTTTCGCGGTGAAGCCCTTGTTGAGGTAGTCGTTTTCGGGCGAGGAAAGGTTGGAGACGCAGCCGGCCACGCAGTGGTGGTTGGTCAGCACCAGGCCGTCTTCGGAAACGAAGGAGCCCGAGCAGCCGCCGGCGAGGCGGGCGGCGCTGCGCATGGCGTGGTCGAGCCATTGCTGGTCGGGCTTGAAACCGTAGGTCTTGGCGAGTTCTTCCTTCGGAAGATTGTCGAGCGTCCACATGCCTTCGGCGGCATGCAGGGTGGCGCTGGCGGAAAGCAGCAGGAGAAAGGGCAGTGCACGCATTGGCAGGGCTTCCTGAGGTGGAAACCACCAATGATAGCGGCGTGGGCCTGCGGAGGCGCTTCCGGGCGGTCTTCCGTTTCCCCAATCGTCATGTCCGCCCGCGGCCGGGCGGGCCACGGGACTTGCACACCATGCGAACCTGTGGTCCGCAGCCGGTCGAGCCTCAGCCGAACTGGCTGAAATCGAAGCTGAGGTCGGGCATCGGCGGGGCGATGAAGTTGCCCATGAGGTAGTCGACGCCACTGGTGAACAGCACCGTCATGCTGCTGGCGTCCTGCACGCCTTCGGCGATCGCCATGATGTCCTTGGAATGCGCGAACGACGCGAACTCCCGGACTTTCTTCTGGCTTTCCGGGTTCTTCGCCAGTTCGCCGATCATGCTGCGGTCGAGGCTGATGTAATCGGCGCGGATGTGGTCGAGCAGCTGCAGCGGATTGAGGCTGACGCCGAACCGTTCCAGACACATCTGCACGCCGTAGGGCTTCAGGCCGGTCTGCAGGTCCTGCACCGCCTTCAGATTGGTGAAGACCTTGGCTTCGTCCAGGCACAGCACGACGCGGTCGCCGCTGACGCCGGTCTGCTTCAGGTTCACGCCGATCCACGAGGCCAGCTTGGTGTCCTTGAGGCTCTCGGGCGTCATTTTGACGAACAGGCGCAGCGGCGTGCCGGTTTTCGCTTCGTAGTGCGCCACGGTGGCGATGGTGCGCTGGATCACCCAGCGGTCGATGCGGCCCACGAGGTTGTGCTCCTCGGCGACCGGCATGAACACCGACGGCGGGACCACTTCGCCGGACGGACTGGTCATGCGCAGCAGCACCTGGTACGTCTCCTCGACGTTGCCGGTGATGTTGCAGATCGGCTGGAAGTGGAGCTGGAAGCCCTCGCCGGTGGCGATGGCGTGCTTGATCCGCTCGGCCCAGATCGCGATGCGTTCTTCCTCGGCGCGATCGCGCTCGGCCGGATCGAAGAAGCGCGAGATGTTGCCGCCTTCGGCCTGCGCTTCCTGCAGCAGCGTGCCGGCCCGGTTCAGCACCTGCTGCGCGCTGGCGTTCTTTTCGCCGATCTGCACCGCGCCGATGCTGACCGTCGCCGACAGCGACTTGTCGCCGACTTCGAGGATCGCGCCCTTGAACGCCGCGATGAGGTCGTCGCCCAGTTGCCGGGTTTCGACATGGTCGGAGGTGCGCGACAGGATCGCGAAGCTGTGGTCGGTGAAGCGCGCGACCAGCGCGCGTTCGCCGACGGTCTCGGCGACGCGCTCGGCGGTGCGCTTCAGCAGGTCGTCTGCCGCCGAGACGCCAATGCTGTTGAGCAGCGCGTTGTAGTTGTCCAGTTCCAGCAGCAGCAGCGACTGGGTCTTGCCGCCCTGCGCCGCCAGCGCGATGACCTGGTCGAGCTCGGCGAGGAAATGGGTGCGGTTGAACAGGCCCGTGACCTGGTCGCGCTGGCGCAGTTCGTCCAGTTCCTTGACGATTTCGGCATCGACGAGCTGCGGCCGCATCACGATCTGCAGGCAGGGTTCGCCTTCGTAGCTTGCGGTGGCGAATTCCATCACCGCCTCGAAGGTTTCGCCGTCGGCCTTCATCGCGGTGAATTCCATCGTCTTCGGCGGCGGCTCGCCCTTGCTGGTCTTCTTCAGGATCTGCTTGAACTGCTCCGCGTCGCCGCCGGCGAACATGTCGAGCAGCGGCAGGCCTTCGACTTCCTCGAAGCTCGAGTAGCCGAACATCTCGAGGTAGGCCTGGTTGGCGCGGATGTGCATGCCTTCGTGGACGTAGGCGATCGGGTCGCGCGAGGACGCGATCAGCGCGTCGCAGCGGCGCTCGGTTTCACGCAGCGCCGCTTCCAGGCGACGCACCGCGCGGCGATTGTCGAGGATCGAGAATTCGCGCCGCACCGCGAACTGCAGCGATTCGGCCCTGCCGCGCAGCGCGAAGGCGCGCACGTCGTTGGCGATCAGCACCAGCGCGGTCTTGTCGTCCACGTGTTCGAGCAGCGCCACCAGCGTCACGTCCTTGGAGCTGGCGTTGACCGCGGCGACCACGTCCTTGAACGGGATGGTCTTGGAGGTGACCGAGGCCAGGATCAGGTCGCAGGACGGGCCGGCGAGCAGCGTGTCCAGATCCTTCTTCGTTTCGGGTCGCGAGGGCCGGACTGCAATGCCGCCGTTGCGTAACAGGCTGATGCTTTGTTCGGCGTCCTCGAGTTTGTCATCGACGAGGACGAGGCGAACGACGGAATCCTGAGTGGACATGTGCAGGGAAGGGCTTGGTGTTGTTCGTCGGCTTGTTTTACACGCTTATCGCAATAAGTCCAGCCTTCAGGGGCTAAAAGTGTCAAAAATCGGCAGTTTTGACGCGGCCCCGCTGACTTCCTGGACCAGATTCGGCATCAGATAGCCGGGCAGCCGCGCACGCAGCGCGCCCATCAGTGCCAGTGCGTTTTCGTGAGAAACCTCGAAATGCGCAACGCCGGCGACGCGATCCAGCTGGTGCAGGTAATACGGCTGCACGCCGAACCCGAACAGCGCTTCGGACAGGTTCGCCAGGGCGTCGACATCGTCGTTGACGCCGCGCAGCAGCACCGCCTGGTTGTAGAGCCGCGCGCCGGCACGGGAAAGTCTGGTCAGCGCTTCGCCCACGTCCTGGTCCAGTTCCTGCGCGTGGTTGGCGTGGATCACGGCCACGACCGGCCACGGCAGCGATTCGAGCCACGCGCACAGCTCCGCGTCCACCCGCGCCGGCAAGACCACCGGCAGGCGGGTGTGGATACGCAACCGTTTGAGATGCGGGATCGAACGCAAGGCGTCGGTCAGCTCGGCCAGTTTCGCGGTCGAGAGCGACAAGGGGTCGCCGCCGGACAGCAGCACTTCGGCAATCGAATCGTCGCCGCGCAGGTAGTCGATCGCCTCGCGCCAGCCGTTCGCGGCGGCGGTTTCCTCGCCGTAGGGGAAATGCCGGCGGAAGCAGTAGCGGCAATGCACGGCGCAGCTTCCGGTCGCGACCAGCAGGGCGCGGCCCTCGTACTTGTGCAGCACGCCGCGCGCCGCGCGGCTTGGCAGGTCACCGACCGCATCCAGGCCGAAGCCTTCCACGACGCGCAATTCCTCGTCCAGCGGCAGCACCTGCCGCAGCAGCGGATCATGGGCGTCGCCGCGCTTCATCCGGTTCGCGAAGGCGCGCGGCACGCGCAGCGGAAAGCCCGCCGCACCGTCCGCCAGGCGTGCGGAAAGCGCCGGCAACTCCAGCAGTTGCAGCAGTTCGTGCGGGTCGGTGATGGCTTCGCGGTATTGCCGGCGCCAGTCGTCCCGGAGGGCGGGCGGCTGCGCGAAACCTTGTCTAGTGGTTATCATGGCGGACTTCCCGGCGCTCGCCGGTTTCCAGATCAGCCTTCCATCTTAACAGCCGCGCAGCAGCGCATACGGAGCACACGCATGGCCACTTTGGGCATGAACGACGTCAAGAACGGCATGAAGATCATCGTGGACGGATTCCCGTGCGTGATCGTCGATACCGATTACATCAAGCCGGGCAAGGGCCAGGCCTTCACCCGCGTGAAATACCGCAACATCAAGACCGGCCGCGTCGTGGAACTGACGATGAAGTCCACCGACACCGTGGAAAGCGCCGACGTCGTCGATACCGACATGCAGTATCTCTACAGCGACGGCGAGTTCTGGCACTTCATGCAGCCGGACACCTTCGAGCAGCACACCGCCGACGCCAACGTGATGGGCGACGCGGCGCAATGGCTGAAGGGCGAGGAAACCTGCGTGGTGACGCTGTGGAACGGTTCGCCGCTGGCGGTGACGCCGCCGAACTTCGTGGAACTGAAGATCGTCGAAACCGATCCGGGCGTGCGCGGTGATACCTCGGGCGGCGGCGGCAAGCCGGCCAAGCTCGAAACCGGCGCGGTCGTGCGCGTGCCGCTGTTCGTGGCGCAGGACGAAGTGATCAAGGTCGACACCCGCACCGGCGAATACGTTTCGCGCGTGAAGTAAACCAAAGGACAACCCATGACCGAATCCACTGCGCCGGAAGCGTGCGACCTGCTGATCCATGCCGGACTTGTCGTGCCGGTCGAGCCGCATGGCGTGGTGTTGGAGAACCATTCGGTCGCGGTGCGCGGCGGTCGCATCGTCGCGCTCCTGCCCACGCCGGCCGCGCGTTCGCGCTTCGCGGCGAAGGAAACGGTGGATCTGCCCGGTAGCGTGCTGCTGCCGGGACTGGTCAACGTCCATACGCACAATCCGATGACGCTGCTGCGCGGCGTCGCGGACGACCTGCCGCTGATGCAGTGGCTCACCGGCCACATCTGGCCGATCGAAGGCGCGGTGCTGGGGTCGCAGTTCTGCGCCGACGGCACGGAGCTGGCGGTCGCGGAAATGGTCCGCGGCGGCACGACCTGCTGCAACGAAAACTATTTCTTCCCCGACGCGATCGGCGAAATCTATTCGCGCCTGGGATTCCGCGCCCGCCTCGGCCTTCCGGTGATCGAATTCCCGAGCCCCTGGGCGCGCGACAACGACGAATACTTCGCCAAGGCGCAGCAGGTGCACGACCAGTTCGTCGGGCATCCGCTGCTGACCACGGCCTTCGTGCCGCACGCGCCCTACACGGTGAGCGACGGCAGTTTCGAGAAGATCCGCCTGCTGGCCGACCAGCTCGACATCCCGGTGCACTGCCATGTGCACGAAACTGCGCAGGAAATCGCCGATTCGGTGAAGCAGTACGGTGTCCGCCCGCTGGCTCGACTGCAGCGTCTTGGCATCGTCAACCGGCGCCTGATCGCGGTGCACATGACGCAGCTGACGCCCGAGGAAATCGAGCTGTGTGCCGAACAGGGCGTGTCGATCGCGCATTGCCCCGAGTCGAACCTCAAGCTCGCTTCCGGCTTCGCGCCGATCGAGGCCCTGCGCCGCGCCGGCGCGAACGTCGCACTCGGCACCGACGGCTGCGCCAGCAACAACGACCTGGACATGTTCGGTGAAATGCGCACGGCCGCGCTGCTCGCGAAAGCCGTGGCCAACGACGCGGCCGCCGTCGATGCGGCCTACGCCCTGCGCATGGCGACCTTGAACAGCGCCCGCGCGATGGATCTGGATTCGGAAATCGGCTCGATCGAAGTGGGCAAGGCCGCCGACCTGATCGCGGTCAGGCTCGACGAAATCGAGACGCAGCCGATGTACCACGCGATTTCGCAGCTGGTCTACGCGACCGGCCGCCACCAGGTGCATTGGACCTGGATCGCCGGTGCGTGCAAGTTGCGCGATGGCGATCTGGTGGATATGGATCGCGGCGAACTGATCGCCAAGGCGCGCGAATGGCGCACGAGGATCGCGGCCTTGCCGCGACCGGCGTAAGCTTTCCGGTCGCCCGTCAGACTTCCGCAAGGATCGGCGAAACATGAACGCCGCAACCGCATTGAATCCGCCCGTCAACGTCGATGCCGCCGAGCTGGAAAAGTTCGGCGGTCTCGCTGCGCGCTGGTGGGATGTGAACGGCCCGTCGAGGCCGCTGCACGACCTGAATCCGGTCCGTCTCGCCTACGTCCGCGAGCGCCGCGCGCTTTCCGGCGCGAAGGTGCTGGACCTGGGCTGCGGCGGTGGCTTGCTGTCCGAAGCCCTGGCGTCTTCCGGTGCCGACGTGACCGCCATCGACCTGAGCGACGACCTGTTGGAAGTCGCCAGGTTGCACCAGTTGGGCCAGAGTTTTCCGCCGGGCACCAAGCTCGAATACCGCAAGATCGACGTGGAGGCGCTGGCGCGTGAACAGGCCGGCAGGTTCGATGCGATCTGCTGCATGGAAATGCTCGAGCACGTGCCCGATCCGGCCTCGGTGATCGAGGCCTGCGCGAGCTTGCTGAAGCCCGGCGGCGACCTGTTCCTTTCCACCTTGAACCGCACGCCGAAAGCCTTCGCGCTCGCGATCCTCGGCGCGGAATACGTGATGCGCCTTTTGCCGCGCGGCACACACGAATACGCCAAGTTCATCAAGCCTTCCGAGCTTTCCCGCGCATTGCGCCAGTCTGGCCTGGAACTCGCCGATGTCCGGGGCCTGCACTACGAGCCGTTCACGCGGCGCGCCTGGCAGGGCGGCGACACGAACGTGAATTACCTGGCGTGGGCGAAAAAGCCGGCATGAACGCACCGGCTTTCGCGCCGCTGGTGTTGTTCGATCTCGACGGGACGCTGGTCGATTCTTCCGGCGATCTCACCGCGGCCGCGAACCAGCTGCGCGCCGACCTCGATCTGGAACCCATTCCCGCGGCGCAGGTGCGCAATGCGATTTCCGGCGGCACGCTGGCGATCCTCGCGGCCTCCTTCCCGGAACTCTCCGAGGACCAGCGCGAGCCGTTGGCCGAGGCCTACATCGAGGCCTATCGCGACCAGATCGGCCGCAACAACGTGCTGTTCGACGGCATCGAACAGGTGTTGGAGACGCTCGAGGCCGCGGGCGTACGTTGGGGCATCGTCAGCAACAAGCGCGAGTCGCTGGCGCAGCTCGTGATCGAGCGCATGGGCCTGTCCTCGCGCTGTGCGGTGCTGATCGGCGGCGACACCACGCCGCGCTCCAAGCCCGATCCCTTGCCGGTGCTGACCGCCTGCGAGCGCTTGGGCGTCGATCCGCAAGCCGCGGTTTTCGTCGGCGACGACCTGCGCGATGTGCAGGCCGGTCGCGCGGCCGGATGTTCCACCGTGGCCGTGGCCTGGGGATTCCAGCCCGCCGATACCGATTACGAAAGCTACGGGGCGGACTGGGTTGCGCTGGCGCCGCATGAGCTGCTGCTGCCGGGCGTCTTGGCCTCACGCGAATGAACGAGGCTTCGACCGAACCACAGGCCGCCAGCTTCATCGACAAATGGCTCGCGGCCGAACCTGAAATGGCCATCGGCATGGCGTTGATCCCGGCGCCGGAAAAGCCGTTGGCGGCATTGTGGGGCGCCTTGCTCAACGAGATCGCCGAAGCTGCGCTGACCTTGAGCGATACGGGCGTGGCGCAGGCCAAGCTCGCGTGGTGGGGCGGTGCGCTCGCCGGGGCTTCCGACGAGGCCGCGCATCCGTTGCTGCGTGCGCTGTTCGCGCTGCCCGAGGTTGCGGCGATCCCGTCGCAGGAATGGACCCATCTGGCGAACGCGGCGATCGAGCTCGCCTCGCTCGAAGATTCGCCATCGAGCATCGAGGCCGTGCTCTCGGTGCGCTTGCCGTTGGCCGAAGCGATCACGCGGTTGGAAACGCAACTTTGGCCCTCGCATCGTCCCGATCCGAACAGCATCGCCATCGCCTTGCTGCTGCGCCAATGGCGCGCCGGGGTCGACGGCGATACGCCGCGCCCTGGCTTCGTCCCGCTGCAGCTGCTGGCGCGCCACGACCTGCGCATGCACTCGCTGCACAAGGAGCCGCAAAGCGCGCCGGTCGTGGCCTTGTTTGCCGATCTGGCGCAAGCCGTGCGCGCTGCGCAGGGTGGCGTGAGCGGCGCGCGCTTGCGCCGCATCCGTGCGGCCTTCGATGCGCGATTGCTCGAACGGCTCGCCCATGCCCGGCACGGGAAAAACCGGGATGCGCGCTTTGCCTTGCCGCGCCTGAAAACGCTGTGGTGGGCCTGGCGCGCGGCATCGAGCCTGCCGTATGCATGAGGCCGCAAGCGACGGCGTGATTGGCCGGGGTTCATCATGCCGGCCGCTACAATCCGCGTTCACGCTCGCAAGTCGCGGCGCGACGATGCGCGCCGCAGTGAAGGCTTCCCGATGAACCTCAAGATGCAACCCACGACGATTTCCATGCTGGCCGACGAGGTATCCCGCGCGCCCGAAAGCGTGCAGCCGCGGCTGGCGCGTGTGGGCATGGACGGCATCGAGATGCCGCTCCTGTTCGCTGCCGATGGCGAAACCTTCCGCTTGCCGGCAAAGGTGTCCGCATGGGTCGATCTGCAGGACCGGAACGCCCGCGGCATCCACATGTCGCGCCTCTACACGCTGGCCGACGAACACCTCGCGCGCGGCGTGCCGTCATACGCCGCGCTGCGCGGCTTGCTCGAAGCCTTCCTGCAGTCGCACGAAGGCCTGTCCGGTCGCGCCGGCATCGCGATCGCATCGACGCTGCCGCTGCGCCGCGCCGCTTTGCTGAGCGGCCTGTCCGGCTGGCGGCAGTATCCGTTCGAATTGCGCGCCGAATTGTCTGCCGACGGAGATTTCTCCTGCGTCGTCGCGGTCGAGGTGTTGTACTCGAGCACTTGTCCCGGCTCCGCCGCGATGTCGCGCCAGCTCGTGCAGCAGAAGTTCTCCGAAACCTTCGGTGCCGGCCAGGTCGATGCCTCGCGCGTCGCGGAATGGCTGGCCTCGCAGGAAGGCGCGATCGCGACGCCGCATGCGCAGCGGTCGGTGGCGCGGGTGGAAGTCCGCCTCGCGCCATCCGCATCGGACGCGCTTCCCGTGGTCGAATGGATCGACCGCATCGAGGCCGCGCTCGACACGCCGGTGCAGGCCGCGGTGCGTCGCATCGACGAACAGGAATTCGCGCGCCTCAACGGCGAGAACCCGATGTACTGCGAAGACGCCGCGCGCCGCCTCGTCGCCGTGCTGGAAACGGATGCGCGGATCGCCGATTACCGTCTCCGCGTCGCGCACCTGGAAAGCCTGCATCCGCACGATGCGGTCGCGATGGCGGTCAAGGGCGTCGCGGGCGGTTTCACCGCAGGCTGAGAATCGCGCGACCGGCGCGGCTCACGCCGCCGGTTCAAGCGCCATGGTTTGTCGCGACAGCGAGAAGCCCGAGTGTCCTTGCCCGGCAAGGAACTCGAACCATTTGCCGACGAACACGTTCATCTGCAGGCGATGGCCGATCAGCGTTTCCGGTTCCGGATGCAGGCCGAGCACGTCCTGCCAGCGCTTGCCGACGTAGCAATGCGTGGCTTCGAGCACGCGCGCGTCGCGGTACAGGCGCAGGAACGCCGAAGGGTCGGGTTCGCCCGTGACCGGATCGCGCATGCCGTAGGTCAGGCGCAGCTCGATGGTGTAGGGATGGCGTTCGATCACGTGCAGGTGCAGGTCGAGCCCATCGCCGACGCTCGACACGTAATGCTCGCCTTCGGCCCAGAACGACGGATCGAACAGGCGCAGGAAGCGGTCGTGGTTTTCCGCGTACAAGGCCATCAGGTACGCGAAGCGCCTGTGGCGGGGAACGGCGGGCAAGCGGTGGTCGAGTGCGATCATTGTCCGATCATGGTGCGCCGCAACGGCTGCATCAAGGCTTGACGCGCGGCCTTTCGCAAGGCACGGCGCGTCCGCCCGGCGCATCAGAACATGTGGCGCTCGATGCCCAGGTGTGACAGCACCTTGCTGCCGATCTCCTCGATCGAGGTGTTCGTCGTGGACAGCGACGGGATGTTCTCGTTCCGGAAGATCCGTTCGGCGGCGGCGACTTCGCGCTTGCAGGTGTCCATCTGCGCGTAGCGGCTGTTGGGGCGGCGCTGCTGGCGAACCTGCTGCAGTCGCACCGGGTCGATCGTCAGGCCGAACAGCTTGCGCCGGTGCGGACGCAGTTTCTTCGGCAGCAGGTCGGATTCGAGGTCTTCGTCGGTCAGCGGGTAGTTGGCCGCCTTCACGCCGAATTGCAGCGCCAGGTACAGACAGGTCGGTGTCTTGCCGCTGCGCGAGACGCCGACGAGGATCAGGTCGGCCTCGTCGTAGTGCAGGTCGACGCCGTCGTCGTGGCTCAGCGCGTAATTGGTGGCATTGATGCGGCTTTCGTACTTGGCGAAATCCACCATGCCGTGCGCATGTCCCACGCGCGGCTGGCGCGCCGTGCCCAGCTCCGACTCCAGCGGCCCGATGAACGGGGCGAACACGTCCATCATCAGCGCGTCGCTTTCCGCCAGGATCGCGGCGAGCGTGGCATCGACGACGGTGTTGATCGCGATCGGCCGCATTCCGGCGGCGATGCCTGCGGCGCGCACCTGTTCGGCAGCGGCGCGGGCCTTTTCCTCGCTGTTGATGAACGGGATGCGGTGGGTTTCGAATTCGATGCCGGGGAACTGCGTCAGCAGGCTGCGACCAATGGTTTCGGCGGTGATGCCGGTGCCGTCGGAAAGATAGAACACGGGTCGGTTGACGCTCATCCTGATGGCTCGTTCTCGTGGGACGCGGCAGTCTAGCAGCCAGTCCCGGTCCCGAATCCCCGGTTTCCTGCCCCGGATGTTGCGCCGCGCAAACTTGTAAGCCCCGGCCGGCACCGCCAAAATACGCGTTCTTCTTCCGCACTTCCTGGAATCTCGCGTGACCGCACACGTCCTGTGGCTGCATGAACTTCGTCTTTCCGATCTGGGCCAGGTCGGCGGCAAGAACTCCTCGCTCGGTGAGATGATCGGCAACCTTGCCAAGCTCGGTGTCAGCGTTCCCGGCGGATACGCGACCACGGCGGATGCCTTCCGCGAGTTCATTGCCTTCAATTCGCTGCACCAGCGCATCTACGACCGGCTTGCGGACCTCGACGTGGAAGACGTCGACGCCTTGGTGAAGGCCGGCGCGGAAATCCGCGGCTGGGTCATCGATGCGCCGCTGCAGCCGCAGCTCGACACGGCCATCCGCGAAGCCTACGCGCGCCTCTGCGCCGAAAACGGCGGCGTCGACGTGTCGGTTGCGGTGCGCTCCTCGGCCACCGCCGAGGACCTGCCGGACGCCAGCTTCGCCGGCCAGCAGGAAACCTTCCTCAACGTGACCGGCGCCGACGACGTCGTGCACAAGGTCAAGGAAGTGTTCGCCTCGCTGTACAACGACCGCGCGATCGCCTACCGCGTGCACCACGGCTTCAAGCACGAGGACGTGTTCCTCTCCGCCGGCGTGCAGCTGATGGTGCGTTCGGACGTCGGCGCGTCGGGCGTGCTGTTCACCCTCGACACCGAATCCGGCTTCCGCGACGCGGTGTTCATCACCTCGAGCTACGGCCTCGGCGAGAACGTCGTGCAGGGCGCGGTGAACCCGGACGAGTTCTACGTCTACAAGCCGAACCTCGCCGCCGGCCGCCCGGCGATCCTGCGCCGCCAGCTCGGCAGCAAGCAGATCCGCATGGTCTATTCCGATGCGCCGGGCGAGCGCGTGCGCAACGAGGCGACGCCGGTCGAGCTGCAGAACCGCTTCTCGATCACCGACGCCGACGTCGAGGAACTGGCCCGCCAGGCGCTGACCATCGAGCAGCACTACGGCCGTCCGATGGACGTCGAATGGGCGAAGGACGGCATCACCGGCAAGCTGTACATCGTGCAGGCGCGTCCGGAAACCGTGCGTTCGCGCGCCAAGGCGACGCAGATCGAGCGCTACCAGCTCGGCCAGCGCGGCGAGGTGCTGACCGAGGGCCGCGCGATCGGCAACAAGATCGGCAGCGGCGTCGCCCGCGTGATCCGCAGCGTCGCCGAGATGAACCAGGTGCAGCCGGGCGACGTGCTGGTCGCCGACATGACCGACCCGGACTGGGAACCGGTGATGAAGCGCGCCGCGGCGATCATCACCAACCGCGGTGGCCGTACCTGCCACGCGGCGATCATCGCGCGCGAACTCGGTGTTCCGGCGGTGGTCGGCACCGGCAACGCGCTGTCGACGATCCCGGACGGCGCCGAGGTCACCGTGTCCTGCGCCGAGGGTGATACCGGCTTCGTCTATCAGGGCAAGCTGCCGTTCGAGCGCGTCGTCACCGACCTCGACAACATGCCGCCGGCCCCGCTCAAGGTGATGATGAACGTCGCCAACCCCGAGCGCGCCTTCGACTTCGCGATGCTGCCGAACGCCGGCGTCGGCCTCGCCCGCCTCGAGATGATCATCAACAGCCACATCGGCGTGCACCCGAAGGCGCTGTTGGAATACGACAAGCAGGATGCCGAGACGCGCCGCCGCATCGACGAGCGCATGGCCGGTTACAGCGACCCGGTGCAGTTCTACGTCGACCGCCTCGCCGAAGGCATCGCGACGATCACCGCGGCCTTCGCGCCGAACCCGGTCATCGTCCGCCTGTCCGACTTCAAGTCGAACGAGTACGCGAACCTGGTCGGCGGCAGCCGCTACGAGCCGCACGAGGAAAACCCGATGATCGGCTTCCGCGGCGCCAGCCGTTACGTCGATCCGAGCTTCCGCGATGCCTTCGCGCTGGAATGCCGCGCGATGAAGCGGGTGCGCGACGAGATGGGCCTGACCAATGCGTGGGTGATGATCCCGTTCGTGCGCACGCTGGACGAAGGCCGCAAGGTGATCGAGGTGCTCGCCGAGAACGGACTCAAGCAGGGCGAGAACGGCTTGAAGATCATCATGATGTGCGAGGTGCCGTCGAACGCGCTGCTGGCCGACGAGTTCCTCGACATCTTCGACGGCTTCTCGATCGGCTCGAACGACCTGACCCAGCTGACCCTCGGCCTCGACCGCGACTCGGCGATCGTCGCCAACCTGTTCGACGAACGCGATCCGGCGGTGAAGAAGCTGCTGTCGCTGGCGATCTCCACCGCGCGCGCCAAGGGCAAGTACATCGGCATCTGCGGCCAGGGCCCGAGCGACCATCCGGATCTGGCGGAGTGGCTGATGCAGCAGGGCATCGAATCGGTGTCGCTGAACCCGGACACCGTGGTCGATACCTGGCTGCGCCTGGCGAAGTCGAAAGCCTCGGCCTGATGACGTCGTACCTGTTTCCGCCGGAAGCGCCGACGACCTTGCCGGTCGTCGGAAGCGATGCCGTGTTTCCGGTGCGTCGCGTCTATTGCGTCGGCCGCAACTACGCGGCGCATGCGCGGGAAATGGGTTCCGATCCGTCGCGCGAGCCGCCGTTCTTCTTCTGCAAGCCGGGCAATGCGGTGGTTCCGGTGCTGTACGGGAAAACGCTGGAACTGCCGTATCCGTCCGAGACCGCCGACTTCCACCACGAAGTCGAACTGGTCGCGGCGATCGGCAAGGGCGGCGCGGACATCGCGCACGACAAGGCGCTCGAACACGTGATCGGCTATGCCGTCGGCCTCGACATGACGCGCCGTGACCTGCAGAACCGGATGAAAGCCGGCGGCCGCCCATGGGAAATCGGCAAGGCGTTCGACCGCGGCGCGCCGATCGGCCCGATCCATCTCGCCAGGGACGTCGGCCACATCGCCAACGGCCGGATCTGGCTCGGCATCGACGGTGCGATCCGCCAGGACAGCGATGTTTCGCAGGTGATCTGGACCGTTGCCGAGACCGTGTCGTATCTCTCGCGCTACTTCCGGCTGGAAGCGGGCGATCTCATCATGACCGGTACGCCGGAAGGCGTCGGGCCGGTGACGCCGGGCAATGCGATCCGTGCCGGCATCGAAGGCCTGGGCGAACTCGACGTCGCGATCGTCTGAGCTGGGGGATCAATCCGGAAGCCAGTCCGGCGCCGGCAGGCCGTCCACCATGTCCTTCAGTCCGTTGTTCCAGTACGCGCTGATGCGGCGGAAATAGTCGTCGCTTTCCTCGATCTTCTGCCGCACGTCGATGCGGAAACTGTCGCGCCGGTAGACGAGGAAGTCGATCGGCGGGCCGACCGAGAGATTGCTGCGCATGGTCGCGTCGAACGACACCATCACGCAGCGCGCCGCGCGCGCCAGCGGCGTGTCGAAACGCACCACGCGGTCGATGATGGGTTTGCCGTACTTGATCTCGCCGATCTGGAAGTACGGCGTTTCCTCGCCGGCCTCGATGAAGTTGCCTTCCGAGTACACGAGGAACAGGCGCGGCGCTTCACCCTTGATCTGGCCGCCGACGATGAAGCTCGCCGACGAGTCGATGCCGCTCGCCATCAGGTACTTGAAGTCGCGCTCGCGCACTTCGCGCATCGCGTCGCCGAGCATCGAGGCGACCTGGAACATCGAGTCGCAGCGCAGGAAGTCGAGCGCGTTCTCGTCCTTGCGGGTGCGGTATTCGATCAGGTTGATCGCGTTCTGAGTCACCGAGAGATTGCCGCTCGACAAGGTCACGATCAGGCGCTCGCCGGTGTTCCCGAACACCCGCATCTTGCAGTAGCGGGAGATCTGGTCCAGTCCGGCATTGGTGCGCGAGTCGGAGCCGAACACCAGGCCTTCGCGCAGGTTGACGCCGACGCAGTAGGTCATTCGGAACGGTCCTCGTCCGGCGCGTCCATGAATTCGCGGTGGATTTCCCGGCCCAGCTGCACCAGCCGCGACATCACGTCCTGCAGGTAGGCTTCGAGGTCGCGCGAACGGATCTGCGCGATCGTCGCGTAGCGCACTTCGCTGGCCAGCGCGCCGGCCTGCCGCACCACTTCGCGGCGCGGATCGCTGGCCATCCGCGACAACACGCGGTGCAACTGGATCAGGCAGGCCGCGAGCGAGCGCGGGTTGGATTCGGACAACAGCAGGTGCTCGATCACGCGGTCGCCGGTCAAGGCATCGCGGTGCGACTGGCGGTAGCTTTCGAACGCCGACAGCGCGTGCAGCAGCGCGCTCCACTGGTAGTAATCCACGGCATCGCCGGCGCTTTCGCCGCTGGACTTGATGTCGAGCAATCGGATCGCCCAGTCGGCGCGTTCGATGAAGGTGCCAAGGCTCATGAAGCGGTACGCCGCGCCGCGCCCGAGTGTGCCGATGGTGACGCCGCGGAACGAGGCCGAGCGCGATTTGACCCAATCGACGAAGGCGCTGGTGCCGTCGTCGCGCAGTTGTTCCCAAGTCTTCTGGCGCGCGTCGATCCACGAGGCGTTGAGGTCCTCGTACATCTCGGCGGTGATCGCGGTGCGTTGCGCACGCGCCGATTCGCGCGCGGCGCGCAGGCAGGAAATCACCGAGGACGGATTGTCCGGATCGAGCGTCAGGTAGCGCAGCACGGCGTCCGGATCGAACTTGCCGTGCTTGGCTTCGAACGCCGCGTCGGCGCCGAGCGCTTCGAGCGCGCGTCGCCACGAGGTGGATTGGGCGCGTCCGCGTTCGAAGCGGTCGGGCAGCAACGCGATGCGACGCGTCACGTCGATCAGGCGCGCGGTGTTCTCGGCGCGCTCGATGTGGCGCGCCAGCCAGTAAAGATCGTCTGCGGTCCTGCACAACATCGATCAGCCCTCCAGAACCCAGGTGTCTTTCGTGCCGCCGCCCTGCGACGAATTCACCACCAGCGAGCCTTCCTTCAGCGCGACGCGCGTGAGGCCGCCGGGAACGACGTGGATGGTGTCGCCGCTGGAAAGCACGTAGGGCCGCAGGTCGATGTGGCGCGGCGCCAGGCCGCTTTCGACGAAGGTGGGGCAGGTGGACAGGGAAAGCGTCGGCTGCGCGATGTAATGCGCGGGATGGGCGAGGATGCGCTGGCGGAACTCCCCGATCTCGGCCTTGGTCGCCGCCGGTCCGACCAGCATGCCGTAGCCGCCGGCGCCGTGGACCTCCTTCACGACGAGTTCCGACAGGTGGTCGAGCGTGTACTTCAGGTCGTCCTCGCGCCGCAGCTGGTAGGTCGGCACGTTGTTGAGGATCGGTTCTTCGGACAGGTAGAACCGGATCATGTCCGGCACGTACGGATAGACCGACTTGTCGTCGCCCACGCCAGCGCCCGGTGCATTGCAGAGCGTGACGCGACCGACGCGGTAGGCGTCGAACAAGCCGGGCACGCCGAGCATCGAATCGGGACGGAACACGAGCGGATCGAGGTAGTCGTCGTTGATGCGGCGATAGATCACGTGGACGCGGCGCGGGCCGCGCGTGGTGCGCATGTAGACATTGCGGTCGCGCACGAACAGGTCCTGGCCTTCGACCAGCTCCACGCCCATCTGCTGCGCGAGGAAGGCGTGCTCGAAATAGGCCGAGTTGTACGCGCCCGGCGTCAGCACGGCGACGGTCGGCTCCTCGATGCCCGGCGGCGCGGCGGCGCGCAGCGTTTCCAGCAGCAGCTCGGGATAGTGCTCGACCGGCGCGACCTGCTGGCGGGCGAACAGCTCCGGGAACAACCGCATCATCATCTTGCGGTTTTCCAGCATGTAGGAAACGCCGGACGGCACGCGCAGGTTGTCCTCGAGCACGTAGTACTCGCCGTCGCCGGCGCGCACCACGTCGATGCCGGAGATGTGCGAATACACGCCGCCGGGCACGTCCATGCCGTGCATCTCGGCGCGGAACTCGTCGTTCTGCAGCACCAGCTCGGAAGGAATCCGTCCGTCCTTCAGGATGCTCTGGCGGTGGTACACGTCGTCGAGGAAGGCGTTCAGCGCCGAAACGCGCTGCTTCAGGCCGGCTTCCAACCGCTTCCATTCGTCCGCCGGGATGATGCGCGGCACGATGTCGAACGGGATCAGTCGCTCGGTGCCGGCGTCTTCGCCGTAGACCGCGAAGGTGATGCCGACGCGATGGAAGGCCAGGTCGGCCTCGCGCCGTTTCTGCGCGATGTGCGGTGCAGGCGTGTTCCTCACCCAATCGTCGAACACGTGGTAGTGCGGGCGCGTCGCGCCATCCGCATCGTGCATCTCGTCGTAACGCCGCGTCATTGCCCCATTCCACGCCGTGATGTGTCGTCGTTTCCGCACGGTAATCAATTTGCCGCGATGCAACAAGGGCGGTCGCGCAGCGCATGGATGCCCGCCCCAAGACGTCGGATTCCGGCGCGACTGGCGCAAATCCCGCGGCTGCGGCACGCTGGCGCGGCGAAACTCGCCACGAGACTGAAACGCCATGTCGGAACCCACTCTGGCCCCGCCGCGTTCGGACGAAGTCCTGCCGCCCGGAACGATGCTCGGGCCGTACGAAATCGAGAGCCTGATCGGCTCCGGCGGCATGGGCCACGTGTATCGCGCCCGCGATCCGCGGCTCTCGCGCCGCGTGGCGATCAAGACGCTGGCCGAATCCGCGGCCTCGCCGGGTTCGGAAGGCGTGCGACGCTTCGAGACGGAGGCCCGCGCCGCCGGTTCGCTCGATCATCCGAACTTGCTGATCGTTTACGACGTCGGGCGCGAAGGGCACATCTCCTACATCGTGTCCGAACTGCTCGAAGGCGAAACCCTGCGCGACCGCCTCGGGCGGCAAGGCGCGGTGCCCGAGAAGCAGGCCATCGACATCGCATTGCAGGCCGCGCGCGGCCTGGCGGCGGCGCATGCGCGCGGCATCGTGCATCGCGACCTGAAGCCGGAGAACATCTTCCTGACCCGCGAGCGCGGCGTGAAGATCCTCGACTTCGGCGTCGCCAAGCTGGTGCCGTTGCCCGAACACCGCAACGACGCCAACACCGGCCAGCCGATGACGATGGCCGGCGTCGTGGTCGGAACGGTCGGCTACATGGCGCCGGAACAGGTGAACGGTGAGCCGGTCGATCACCGCGCCGACCTGTTCTCGCTCGGTGTCGTGCTGCACGAGATGCTGTCCGGCGCCGCGCCGTTCCGTCGCAACACGCCGGTCGCGTCGATGAATGCGATCGCCACCGAGGACGCGCCGGAACTGCCCGAAACGGTGACGCCGGGCTTGGCGGCAGTCGTGTTCCGTTGCCTGGAGAAGGCGCGCGAGAACCGTTACCAGTCCGCGAACGATGTGATCGTCGCGCTCGACGTGTTGTCCTCGATCGCGAACAGCGGTTCCTCGACCGCGCGGCAACGGGCGCGCTCCGGCGCGGTGCAGGTGGTGTCGCGCCGTCAGGTGTTGCGCGCCGGCGCGACGACGGCCGCGGTTGCGCTGGTCGCCGGTCTGGGCGGCGGTGTGTGGCTGGATCGCGCCCTGCAACAGGAAAGCCTGCCGCCGTCGTTCCGCCGACTGACGTTCCGGCGCGGGCTGATCCGTTCCGCGCGTTTCGCGCCGGACGGGCAAACCGTTCTCTACGGCGCGCTGTGGGACGGCGGCCGTTGCCGCGTGCACGGCGTGCGGCTCGACGGCCCCGAATCCAACGCGCTCGATCTTCCGGACGCGAACCTGCTGGCGGTTTCGCGCAACGGCGAGCTGGCGCTGTCGCTGGGCTCGCATCTTTCCGGCGTCATCACGATCGGCACGCTGGCGCGCGCGCCGATGACCGGCGGCGTGCCGCGCGAAATGATCGAACGCGTGAAGTTCGCGGACTGGTCGCCCGATGGCGCGTCGCTGGCCGTGATCCGCCGTGCCGATGGTCGCGACATGCTCGAGTATCCGGCCGGCAACGTGCTGGTGCATCCTCCCGCGGGCGAAGGCAGCGGCTTGGGTTTCGCGCGCGTCTCGCCGGACGGCAAGCGCGTGGCCTACGTCCAGTACCGCTATCCCGATTCGCTCACCGGCAAGGTCTGCGTCGTCGATGCGAACGGCAAGAGCAGCGCATTGACCGACGACTATCCCAACATCCACGGTCTGTGCTGGAAAGGCGATGAAATCTGGTTCACGGCCGCGGACCAGGCGCCGCTGTTCCGTGCCTTCTGCACGGTGAAGTCGGGAAGCAAGGCGCGCGTGATCCGGCATGTGCCGGGCAACGTGACCTTGTGGGACATCACGCCCGATGGCCAGCGCATGGTGATCGCCCACACCGACGACCGCGCCGCGATGTACGTGCAGCGGCAAGGCGAAGCGGCGCGTGATCTGTCATGGCTGGATTCTTCCGCGCCGGCCGACCTTTCCCGCGACGGTCGCCTGTTGCTGTTCAACGAATACGGGCAAGGTGGCGGCCCGGAAGGCGCGGTGTACCTGCGCCGCGTCGATGGCTCGCCGGCGGTGCGGCTGGCTTCCGGCGATGCCTTGGCGCTGTCGCCCGACACGCGCTTCGCCTTGTGCGCGCCCGGTTTCGCTGCCACGACGTATCTGGAACTGGTGCCGACCGGCGCGGGCCAGTCGCGCCGCATTCCGCTGAAGGACTTGAGCGTCTCCAAGGCGCGCTTCCTGCCGGACGGGAAGCGCATCGTGGTGCAGGCGATCGAAACCGGCCAGCGCGCCCGGGTCTATCTGTTCGATCTGGACAGCGGCGCGTACCGCGCGATCACGCCGCAGGGCGTGTGGAACTGGGCGCTGTCGCCGGACGGTTCCACCGTCGCCGCACGCGGACCGGAACCGGTCACGAGCCTGTACCCGGTCGAAGGCGGCGAGGCGCGCCTCGTGCCCGGCGAAAGCAGCGGCGAGTCGCTGGTCAACTGGATCGAGTCGGGATTGCTGGCGATGCGGCCGAACGATCCCGCGTCGCCGGTCGGCACGGTGTATCGCATCGATCCGGACAGCGGCGAGCGCGGCGTGTTTTCCAGCATCCAGCCGCAAGACGGTGCCGGCCTGATGTCGATGTCCGACTACCACGTCACGCCTGACGGCACGACGCAGGCCTACGCTTGGCATCGGGCACTGTCGAACCTGTATCTGGCGCAGAGTCCGGATTGAGATCCCGGCGCGTGGATCCGGCCGGCGTCAGGTCGCGACACAGGCTTCCGCCTTGTCGCGCTCGCGCCATCGACGCAGCACGCCTGGCGCGGGTTTTTCCAGCCCGTGCCACGATGCCATCGCGTAGGCGAGCGCCAGCGGCAAGGCCATCAGGGTTGGCCGTGTCGGCGTTGATGGCTGCAGCGCGAAAACCACGAGCTGCTGCATCGGGAACGTCCACAGGTACAGGCCGTAGCAATAATCGCCGAGCCGGTTGACGCCATGCAGTTGCGGCAAGGTGTAGGCGAAGCGCAGCGCGAGGTGGCACAGCGCCAGCACGAACACATGCGGATAGGCGCGATGGCCGCGGCACAGCACCACGAGCACCAGCAGCGCCACCGTGATCCGGGCATTGAACGGCAGCCAGCCGCGCGCCCGCCATTTCGGGGGGGCTGGCGGCTCCGAAACAAAAATGCCGAGCCGTTGCGCGATGCGCGTCAGGAAGGGCATGCACACCGCCAATGCTGCGAGTGCCAGCACGGCGACGTGGAACGATTCCATTTTCAACGGCGCAGGTCCCGTGCCCACAGGGAGATTCTTCCGTGCGCCGCAGGACAAAACAATTTTGGCTGGCGGGGCCAGGCGCCCGGTTTCGCGCAGGGCAGTCTTGACAGAATTCCGCCGACAGGTTCTTCTTGCGCAATGCAACATTCCATTGCCGCCACGACTACCGCGACCATGACGACCACCCGGTTACGGGTGCGACCGGTCGCAGGCAACTGACAAGACGACCGGCTCCGCACCCTTCGAGGATGCGGAGCGCATGGCGGACCGATCCTCGACGAACCGCGGGGCCTCAACCACCGATGAGGCCACGATGAGCGCGATACCTTCTTCCCAATCCAGTGGTTTGAATGTTGCGGCCGATGCGGTCGTCGCCCACAAGTTCGGCGGTACTTCGGTCGGCAATGCGCAGCGTTACGCGCATGTGGTGAAACTCCTGCGGGCGCGGCCCGATCCCGTCCAGATTGTCGTCGTCTCCGCGATGAAGGGCGTGACCGATGATCTGATCGCGCTCGCCGACGCCGCTTCCGCACGCGGCAACTGGCTCGCGCGCTGGACGGCGCTGCACGAACAGCACAAGGCCGCCGCGCGCGAACTGCTCGGCGACCAGGCGGCGGAAACGCTGGTGTGGCTCGAGGCGCAATTCCAGGAGCTGTACCAGCTGCTCGGCGCCATCGCCTTGCTGGGGCCTTCCGGCGCGCCGGCGAAAGAGCGCGTGCACGGCTTGGGCGAAGTGTTCTCCGCGAAGCTGCTCGGCGACGCCTTGGCCGTGGCCGGCGAAGACGCGGTGATGCTGGATGCGCGCGATGTGCTCGTCGTCGGGCGCAACGACTTGGGCGTGGCCGTGGACTGGGACGCCAGCGCCGCGAAATTGAAGGCGTGGCGCGCCGGACATCCGCAGCGCCGCATCGTCATCACCGGCTTCGTGGCCAGCGATGCGCACGGCATTCCGACCACCTTGGGCCGCAACGGCAGTGATTTCTCCGGCGCGATCTTCGCGGCACTGTTCGATGCCGTTGAACTGCACATCTGGACCGACGTGGACGGTGTGCTTTCGGCCGATCCGCGCGCCGTGCCGGAAGCGGTTTTCCTGCCGCGCCTTTCCTACAACGAAGCCTGCGAGCTGGCGTACTTCGGCGCGAAGGTGATCCATCCGCAGACGATGGCCCCGGCCATCGCGCGCAACCTGCCGATCCTGATCCGCAACACCTTCAATCCGGAACATCCGGGCACGCGCATCGACGCATGCGGCGATACCGATTCGGAATATCCCGCCAAGGGCCTGTCGCTCGCGGGCGACTTGGCGCTGCTGAACGTGGAAGGCAGCGGCATGATCGGCGTGCCCGGCACTGCCGAGCGCCTGTTCGCGGCCCTGCACGATGCGAACGTTTCCGTGGTGATGATCTCGCAGGGCAGTTCGGAACACTCGATCTGCTGCGTGGTGCGCGCGGTGCAGGCGCAGCTGGGCCTGGAGGCGTTGGAGAAAGCCTTCCGGCAGGAACTGGAGCAAGGCCAGATCCAGAGCGTGAACCTGGAAACCGGCATCAGCGTCCTGGCCGCCGTCGGCGACGGCATGGCCGGCAAACCGGGCGTGGCGGCGCGCTTCCTCGGCACGCTGGCCCGTGCACGCGTGAACCTGCGCGCGATCGCGCAGGGCGCATCCGAACGCAACATCTCCGTCGCGATCGCCAGCGCGGACGCGGCCAAGGCGCTGCGCGCCTCGCACGCCGGCTTCTGGCTGTCGCCGCAGACCATTTCCATCGGCGTGATCGGGCCGGGCAAAGTCGGCGCGGCGCTGCTGGACCAGCTCTCGCAAACCGCGCCGCAATTGCTGCGCGACGCCAATCTCGACCTTCGCCTCCGGGCCGTGGCCTCGAGCCGCAAGATGTGGCTCGGCGAACACTCCGAAACGCCGTGGCGCGAACGCTTCGATGCCAGCAACGTCGGCTGCGATCTCGAAGCCTTCACCCACCACGTCCAGGCCGCGCATCTGCCGCATGCGGTGATCGTGGATTGCAGCGCCAATCCCGCCGTCGCCGACCGTTATCCGGAATGGCTGGCGCAGGGCATTCACGTCATCACGCCGAACAAGCAGGCCGGTTCCGGTCCATTGGAGCGCTACCGCGCGATCCAGGCTGCGTCGCGCGACGGCGGCGGGCGCTTCCGTTACGAGGCCACGGTCGGCGCGGGCCTGCCGGTGATCTCGACGCTGCGCGACCTGATCTCGACCGGCGACGAACTGCACGCGATCGAAGGCATCTTCTCGGGCACGCTGGCGTGGCTGTTCAACAAGTTCGACGGTTCGGTGCCGTTCTCGCAACTGGTGCGGCAGGCGCACGCGCTCGGCTACACCGAACCGGATGCACGCGACGACCTTTCCGGGCTCGACGTGGCGCGCAAGCTCGTGATCCTGGCGCGCGAGGCCGGCCGTGACTTGAGCCTGGCCGAAGTGGAAGTGGAATCGCTGATTCCTGCCGGCCTCGAAAGCGTTTCCGCGGACGAGTTCCTCGATCGCCTCGGCGCCCATGATGATGCGATGAAGCGGCGTTTGGAGGCCGCGCGCGCGACCGGCAACGTGCTGCGCTACGTCGCCAGCCTCGACCGCGAAGGCAAGGCCAGGGTCGCGCTGCAGTCGCTGCCGGGCGACCATTCCTTCGCGCATCTCAAACTCACCGACAACGTGGTGCAGTTCCGCACCAAGCGCTATTCCGACAACGCGCTGATCGTGCAAGGGCCGGGCGCCGGGCCGGAAGTGACCGCGGCGGGCGTATTCTCCGATCTTTTGCGCGTGGCTTCGGCGCTGGGTGCGCGGGTATGAGCATGGACCGTTCCGTTACTGCCTTTTCTCCGGCCAGCGTGGGCAATGCCTGCGTCGGTTTCGACGTGCTCGGCCACAGCGTCGAAGGACCGGGCGACCGCGTGATCGCGCGCCGCATCGACGAGCCCGTCGTGCGCATCAAGGCGATCCGCGGGCTGGATCTGGACTTGCCGCTGGATGCCGAACGCAACACCGCCGGGCAGGCGTTGATCGCGCTGCGCAAGGCGCTGGACCTGCCTTTCGGTTTCGAGATCGAGATCGAGAAGGGCATTCCGTTGGGATCGGGCATGGGCGGTTCCGCGGCTTCGTGCGTCGCGGCGCTGGTCGCTGCCAATGCCTTGCTCGACGAGCCCTTGAGCCGCGAAGCGCTGTATTCGTTCGCGCTCGATGGCGAAGCGGTCGCGAGCGGCTCGCGGCACGGCGACAACGTCGGGCCGATGCTGGTCGGCGGGTTGGCCCTGACGACCGTCGAGCGCGTGGTCCGCATCGACGTGCCGGACGAATGGCATTGCGTGCTGGTGCATCCAGACCAGGTGCTGGAAACCCGCCGCGCGCGCGAGGCGTTGAAAGGCGCCTACGCGCTGAAGGAATTCGTCGCGCAATCGGCGAACCTGTCGCAGGTGCTGGTCGGCTGCATGAAGGGCGATGAAAACCTGGTGCGCGCCGGTTTCGCCGACGTGCTGGTCGAGCCGCGCCGCGCGCCGTTGATCCCCGGCTTCGATGCGGTGAAGCAGGCCGCGCTCGATGCCGACGCGTTCGGCGCGAGCATTTCCGGCGCCGGCCCGAGCGTGTTCGCCTGGTTCGCGACGAAGGCGCAGGCGCAGGCGGCGGTGGCTCCGATGCAGGCCGCGTTCGCGGCGGCGGGCTTCGCCAGCGAATCCTATGTTTCCAAGGTCAATGGCCCGCGGGCCGAGGTGTTGTGATGCTGTTCGTTTCCACGCGCGGCAAGGCCGCGCCCGCGACCTTGTCCGATGCGATCGCCGCCGGTCTTGCGCCGGATGGCGGGCTCTACGTTCCGGAAAAGTTGCCGAAACTGGCGCTCGCCGATTTCGACGGCGCCGTGACGTTGCCGCAGATCGCGACCGCCTTGCTCAAGCCGTTCTTCGCCGGCGACGCATTGGCGCCGGAGCTGGCTTCGATCTGCGAGGAAGCCTTCGACTTCCCCGCGCCGATGCGCGATCTCGGCAACGGACGGTTCCTGCTCGAGTTGTTCCACGGTCCGACCGCGGCGTTCAAGGATTTCGGCGCGCGTTTCCTCGCCGCCTGCGTGAAGCGCTTGCGTGCCAAGGCATCGCAGCCCTTGACCATCGTGGTCGCAACGTCCGGCGATACCGGCGCCGCGGTCGGCGGCGCGTTCCACGGCGTGCCGAACGTGCGCGTCGCGATCCTGTATCCCGATGGCCGCGTCTCGCCGCGTCAGGCGCACCAGCTCGGCGCCTTCGGCGACAACGTGCGCGCCCTGCGCGTGGCCGGCAGCTTCGATGACTGCCAGGCGCTGGTGAAGCGCGCGCTCAACGATGCGGCGCTGCAGGTCGAGGTGCCGCTGTCTTCGGCCAACAGCATCAGCCTCGGGCGCTTGTTGCCGCAGGCCAGCTATTACGCCAAGGCCGCGCTCGACCACTTCCGCGCGCATGGCGAGAAACTCAATTTCGCGATTCCCACCGGCAACCTCGGCAACGCGCTCGCCTGCATCCTGGCGCGGGAAATCGGTTTGCCGATCGGCGAAGTGCTGCTGGCGACGAACGCGAATGACGTGTTGCCGAAGTTCTTCGATGGCGGCGCCTACGAGCCCCAGGCCAGCATCGCGACGCTGGCCAACGCGATGGACGTGGGCGCGCCGAGCAACTTCGAGCGTCTGCGCTGGCTGTATCCGGACGACGCGAAGCTGCGCGCCGCGTTCCACGCGGTGTCGGTGGGCGACGCAGCGATCCGCGACACCATCCAGTCGGTCTGGGACGCGCACCTGTTCGCGATCTGCCCTCATACCGCGACCGCCGTGCATGCGCTGGCGCAGGGCCCTTCGGCGGGAAGTTGGGCGATCGTGTCGACCGCGCATCCGGCCAAGTTCGAAAGCATCGTCGAGCCGCTCGTCGGCGCGCATGTCCCGCCGCCGAAGGCACTGGCGGCATTGCTGGAGCGTCCGTCGCACGCCGATCCGATCCCGGCCGATTACGACGCCTTCATGGCGGAATTGAAGCGCGCCTGAGCAGTCGTGGCGGCGTGGTGCGGGCCGCGCCGCCGCTCCCGGCCATCCGCGCCGGGGTTTCCATTCAGGCGGTTTGATGGACAGAAGCCGGCGCAAATGCCATACTTTGCAGGCTTTGTCCCCGGATTTTCGGGGTGGAAGACGTCCACGCCGCACGTCATCGGCGAATACACACGCGCAACCGATATTCCGTTCCGTGGTGCTTCCGTCCGTCCCAGGACGCCGGAAGTTCGGCGACGGAGGCGGCGCGGAGGCCCAACCACGGAAGCATCAAGCCGCCCGACAGATTGCGGTCGCTTCCATTTCGCAAAGGAAATTCCCATGCCCCAGATCACCATGCGCCAGATGCTCGAAGCCGGCGTCCACTTCGGCCACCAGACCCGTTACTGGAACCCGAAGATGGCCCCGTACATCTTCGGTGCGCGCGGCAAGATCCACATCATCAACCTGGAAAAGACCGTCCCGCTGTTCAACGACGCGATGAACTTCATCTCGGGCGTTGCGCAGAAGCGCGGCACGATCCTGTTCGTCGGCACCAAGCGCTCGGCGCGTGACGCGATCGCCGAAGAAGCCGCCCGCTGCGGTCAGCCGTACGTGTCGGCCCGCTGGCTCGGCGGCATGCTGACCAACTTCCGCACCGTGAAGCAGTCGATCGCCCGCCTGAAGGAGCTGGAAGCGGCCGAAACCGACGGCACCTTCGCCAAGCTCGTCAAGCACGAAGTGCTCGGCCTGCAGCGCGAGCGCGAAAAGCTCGAGAAGTCTCTGGGCGGCATCAAGAACCTGAACGGCCTGCCGGACGCGCTCTTCATCATCGACATCGGCCATGAAGACATCGCGGTGCAGGAAGCCAAGAAGCTCGGCATCCCGGTCGTCGCGGTCGTCGATACGAACTACAACCCGCAGCTCGTCGACTACCCGATCCCGGGCAACGACGACGCGATCCGCGCGGTGCAGCTGTACGCCCGTGCCGTCGCCGACGCCGTGCTGGAAGGCAAGGCCGCTGCGCCGATCATCGGCAGCGCCGGTGACGAGTTCGTCGAACTCGACGCCGAAGGCAACCCGGTGGTGAAGGAAGAAGCCGAGCCGAAGAAGGCCGCTCCGCGCAACGACCGTCGCGCACCGGCGAAGAAGGCCCCGGCCAAGCGTGCGCCGCGCGCCGCCAAGGCCGCTTCCGACGACGCCGAGTAATAGCGGCTCGTCGCCCGGCTGCGATCCGCAGCCGTGGAAATCACGTCACACGCGCGGCGGCCCCAAAGCCGCCGCGTTCGTTGAAGAAACACCCAACAAAATCACGAGGCACACAATGGCTGAGATCACCGCTTCCCTGGTCAAGGAACTGCGCGAGCGTTCCGGCGCCGGCATGATGGAGTGCAAGAAGGCGCTCACCGAATTCAATGGCGACATCGACGCCGCGATGGAGCACCTGCGCAAGACGGGCCTCGCCAAGGCCGACAAGAAGGCCGACCGCGTCGCCGCCGAAGGCCGCATGGGCCTGGCGTCGGGCAACGGCAACGCCGTGCTGGTCGAAATCAACTCGGAAACCGACTTCGTCGCCAAGGACGAAAACTTCGTCAAGTACGTGGAAGCCGTCGCCGCCGCGGCGCTCGCCAGTGGTGCCGACAACGTGGAAGCGCTGAAGTCGGCGAAGCTGGCTTCCGGCGAGACCGTCGAGGAAGGCCGCGCCGCGCTGATCGCCAAGGTCGGCGAAAACGTGCAGGTGCGTCGCCTGTCGTGGATCAAGTCGGGCGCGAACGTCGGCACCTACGTGCACGGCGGCCGCATCGGCGTGCTGGTGAACCTGGAAGGCGGATCGCCGGAGCTGGCCAAGGGCGTCGCGATGCACATCGCCGCGATGAACCCGCAGTACCTGACGCCGGCCGACGCGCCGGCCGACTTCATCGCGAAGGAAAAGGAAATCGCGCTGGCCCAGATGTCCGAGAAGGACAAGGCCAAGCCGGCCGAAATCCAGGAAAAGATGATCTCGGGCAAGATCAACAAGACCCTTGCCGAGCTCAGCCTCACCGGCCAGGCCTACGTGCTCGACACCAACATGACGGTCGAAGCCGCGCTGGCCAAGGAAGGCGCGAAGGTGCTGTCGTTCGAGCGCCTCGTCGTCGGCGAAGGCATCGAGAAGGTGGTGGAAGACTACGCCGCCGAAGTGATGAAGCAGGCCGGTCTGGCCTGATCGCCGGGGAATCCGTCGGCGAAACCGGATGGCGCAAGTCTTCCGGTTGCATCGAGTTGAAGGACAAGGCCACGGCGAACCCGTGGCCTTGTCCGTTTCCGGCGGCCGCATGATGCGGCGTGCGATGGCGGCGCGCGGCGCTTCTGCCAGAATCGCGGACTCTTGCGACCACCATCCGCGCCAATGACCCAGTCGAAGCCCACGGTTCCCACGAATTCTCCCGCGCGCGTGCTCTTCGCCAGTCTCGCGGGCACGACCATCGAGTTCTACGACTTCTACATCTACGCCACCGCCGCGGTGCTGGTGTTCCCGAAGTTGTTCTTCCCGTCCACCGATCCGAACACGGCCGTCCTGCAGTCGCTCGCGACATTCGCGCTGGCCTTCTTCGCGCGGCCGGTCGGCTCGGCGGTATTCGGCCATTTCGGCGACCGCATCGGGCGCAAGGCGACGCTGGTCGCGGCGCTGCTGACGATGGGCGTTTCGACCATCGTCATCGGCTTGCTGCCGACCTACGCCAGCATCGGCATCGCCGCGCCGGCACTGCTCGCGCTGTGCCGCTTCGGTCAAGGGCTCGGACTGGGCGGCGAATGGGGCGGCGCGGTGTTGCTCGCGACCGAGAACGCGCCGCCGGGCAAGCGCGCGTGGTACGGCATGTTCCCGCAATTGGGCGCGCCGATCGGCTTCGTGCTCTCGTCCGGCGTTTTCCTGCTGCTCACCCACAACCTCGACGACGAAGGCTTCTTCACCTGGGGCTGGCGCGTGCCTTTCATCGCCAGCACGGTGCTGGTGTTCGTCGGCCTGTGGGTACGGCTTTCGATCCACGAGACGCCGGACTTCAAGCGCGCCATCGAAAGGAACGAGCGCGTCCGCGTGCCGCTGGCGTCCGTCGTCACGCGCCATCCGCGCGAACTGATCGCAGGCACATTGGCCGCCACGGCGACCTTCGTGCTGTTCTACCTGATGACCGTGTTCACGCTCGGCTGGGGCACGAACAAGCTCGGCTACTCGCGCGAAAGTTTCCTGATCATGCAGATGGTCGGCATCCTGTTCTTCGCCGCGACGATCCCGCTCTCGGCGAAACTGGCGGATCGCTACGGGCGCCGGATCACGTTGATCGTCGTCAGCGCCTTGATCGCCGTGTTCGGCCTCGTGTTCGCGCCGCTGTTCTCCGCCGGCGGCATGGTCGCGACCACGGTCTTCCTGGCGATCGGTCTCGCGCTGATGGGTTTGACCTACGGCCCGATCGGCGCGGCGCTGGCCGAACTGTTTCCCACCGCGGTGCGCTACACCGGCGCGTCGATGACCTTCAACCTCGCCGGCATCCTCGGCGCATCGCTGACGCCGTATGCCGCGACGTGGCTGGCGACGGAACATGGTTTGGCCTCGGTCGGCTGGTATCTCGCCGCCGCCGCAACGGTGTCGCTGCTGGCTTTCGTCGCCATTGGTCGCCGCCACGAAGCCGGCGGATGAGGCGGCGTTGATCTGGCGCTTCGGCTGCTTCGATTCGTGGGCCTGAACATTGCTGGCGCGATTGCCGCGTGGAATCTGCGAAAATCGCGGATCGTTTTCACCAGCAGACGCCCGTGACCCGCAATCGCTCCAAGCCAGCCATCGAACTGGAACTTTCGATCACCGATCTTTCCCACGATGGCCGCGGTGTGGCCCGCAGCGACGACGGCAAGGCCGTGTTCGTCGTCGGCGCCTTGCCCGGCGAGCGCGTGAAGGCGCGCACCACGACGCGCAAGAAGCAGTTCGACGAAGCCGTTGCGATCGAGATCCTCGAAGCCTCGCCGGATCGCGTGGCACCGCGCTGCCGGCACTTCGGAACCTGCGGCGGTTGCGCCTTGCAGCACCTGTCGCCGCAAACGCAGCTCGCCGCCAAGCAGCACACGCTGCTCGAGAACTTCGAGCGCATCGGTCACGTGAAGCCCGAGCGCGTGATCGCGCCGCTGACGTCGCAGGTCTGGGGCTACCGGCGCAAGGCGCGGCTCGGCGTGAAATACGTGCCGAAGAAAGAGAAGACGCTGGTCGGCTTCCGCGAAACCGATCCGCGCTTCATCGCCGACGTGGAACGTTGCGAAGTGCTGGTGCCGCAGGTCGGCGAACGCATCGCCGCGATTTCCGCGCTGGTCGATTCGCTCGAGGTGCGCGCGCTGATCGCGCAGATCGAAGTGGCGTCGGGTGACGACCGCACGGCGCTGGTGTTCCGCAACCTTGCGCCGCTGTCCGATGGCGACAAGGAAAAGCTGCGCGACTTCGGCGCGCGCGAGAACTTCACGATCTTCCTGCAGCCGGGCAACAACGACACCGTCGCGCCGCTGGACGCGGAAGATGGCGGCGATCTGCATTTCGGGCTCGACGGCGGCGCCATCGACTTCGCGTTCCGGCCGCTCGACTTCGTGCAGGTCAATGCGGCGATGAACGAGGCGATGGTCGCGCACGCGCTGGCGCTGCTCGATCCGCAGCCGCAGGATCGCGTGCTCGACCTGTTCTGCGGGCTCGGCAACTTCACGCTGCCGATCGCGCGTCGCGCAGGCAGTGTCGTCGGCGTCGAAGGCGAGCCCAACCTGGTCCGTCGCGCGAACGAAAACGCCGCGAGGAACGGCATCACGAACGTCGAGTTCTACGCCGCCGATCTCACCACGGATCTGCGCACGCAGCCGTGGGTCGGTGAAGGCTTCGACAAGCTGCTGCTTGATCCGCCGCGCACCGGTGCGGACGCCGCGATTCCGCAGCTTCCGCTGGCGCAGGTACGGCGCATCGTCTACGTCTCCTGCCATCCCGGTTCGCTGGCGCGCGACGCGGGCATCCTCGTGCGCGACCACGGCTTCAAGCTGAAGGCCGCGGGCGTGATGGACATGTTCCCGCACACCGCGCACGTGGAATCCATCGCGGTGTTCGAACGGGATTGAGGCGGCCGGGCCGCACGTCGCACGCCGCTACACTTCGCCACTTCTCCGCCGGCTGGAACTTCCATGGGCATCGAAATCGAACGCAAGTTTCTCGTCGCCAGCGACGCATGGCGTGCACGGGTCGAACGCTCCGTGCGCATGGCGCAGGGCTACTTGAACGATGCCGATTCGGTCACTTCGGGCCGGCAGCAGGTGTCGATGCGCGTCCGCATCGCGGGCGAGGAGGCGCGCCTCAACCTGAAGTCGCGCGAGGCCGGGCCGAGCCGGCAGGAATTCGAATACGCCATTCCGCTGGCCGATGCGGAAAACCTGCTGAAGCTGTGCGTCGGCGGCTTGATCGACAAGCACCGCCACTATGTCCGACATGAAGGGCATCTGTGGGAAATCGACGAGTTCGCGGGCGAGAACGAAGGTCTGGTCGTCGCGGAAATCGAGCTTGGGCGCGTGGACGAACCGTTCTCGAAACCCGAATGGCTCGGGAAGGAAGTGACCGAGCTTCCGCGTTACTACAACCTGCTGCTGGCGCAGAAACCATTCCTGCGCTGGAGCGATGAGGAGAAGCAAGGATGCTAGTCATCGGCATCGCGGGCGCGCAGCTCGCCGAACACGAACGCGAGTGGCTGCGCCATCCGGGCGTCGGCGGCGTGATCCTGTTTTCGCGCAACGTGGTGTCGCGCGAACAGACCATCGACTTGTGCCGCGAATTGCGCCAGGCGACGGGAAAACCGTTGTTGCTGTGCGTGGACCAGGAAGGCGGGCCGGTGCAGCGCTTCCGCGAGGGCTACAGCCGCTTGCCGGAGCTTTCGCGCGTCGGCGCGGCGTATGAGGAAGATCCGGCAAACGCACTGGAACTGGCGCGGCGGCATGCGTTCCTGATGGCGAGCGAAGTGCTGGCGACCGGACTCGACCTGAGCTTCGCGCCGGTCGTGGACTTGAAGCGCGGCAATCGCGCGATCGGCGAACGCGCCTTCGATGCCCGACCGAACATCGCCTCGGAATGCGCGATGGCTTACGTGCAGGGCATGCACCGCGCCGGCATGGCGGCGACGCTGAAGCATTTTCCCGGCCACGGCTCGGTGCTGGAAGACACGCATTTCGACAACGCGGTCGATCCACGCGAACTGGAAACGCTGGAAGCCGAGGACCTGATGCCGTTCCGCAGCGGCTTCAGTGCCGGCGCGGAAGCGGTGATGATGGCGCATGTGTCGTATCCGGCTTTCGACGCCGATCCGGCCGGCTATTCGAAGCGCTGGATCGATTACCTGCGCAATGAACTGGGATTCGCCGGCGTGGTTTTCAGTGACGACATCGGCATGGCGGCGGCGGAATCCGCGGGCGGCGTCGCGGCGCGCATCCACGCGCATTACGACGCGGGCTGTGACAGCGTGCTGGTGTGCGCGCCGGCGCTCGTGCCCGACGCGCTGGCGGCGATGCGCGAGTCCGACATCCGCGCCGATGCGCTGGCATCGCTGTTCGCGCGTGGCGCGTTCGCGTGGTCGAGCCTGCCGCAGGATCCGCGCTGGCTCGCGGCGCGGCAGTCGCTCGGCATCGAAGACGCTTTCCTCACCTGATGCGCTTCGTCCCTGCGTTTCCGGCATCATTGCCTTCCACACAGTACGAGTTGTCCTGATGAGCGATACGCCTTCCCTTGCCGATGCGTTGCAGAAAGCGGAGTGCCTGTTCGACCGCGCGCAGATCGAAGCCGCCATCGAAGGCATTGCGGCACGCATCGACGCCGACTATGCGAACGATCGGCCGCTGTATCTCACCGTGATGCATGGCGGCATGCTGTTCGCGTCGTTGCTGGCGCTGAAGATCCGCATCGACCTGGAATTCGATTACCTGCACGCCACGCGTTACCGCGGCAAGACGCGCGGTGCGGGGCTGACGTGGCTGCGGCATCCGCAGGTGCCGATGCTGGGCCGTCGCGTGATCCTGGTCGACGACATCCTCGACGAAGGCCATACGCTGCTCGCGGTGCGCGATGCCTGCATCCGCGAAGGCGCGGCGGAAGTGAGGATCGCGGTGATGACCCGCAAGCTGCACGACCGCATTGCGCCGGGCATCGAAGCCGATTACATCGGCCTCGACGTGCCGGATCGCTACGTGTTCGGCTTCGGCATGGATTACCACGAACAAGGCCGCAACCTGCCGGGGATCTACGCGCTGTGAGCGTTTCCGATATCGCGCTGGCCGTGATCGGCGGCAGCGGCTTGTATGCATTGCCGGAATTCCGGCTGGTTGAATCGCGCGACATCGACACGCCTTACGGCAAGCCGTCCGGGCCGGTGCGCATCGGCACGCTTTACGGCAGGAACGTTGCCTTCCTCGCGCGCCACGGCGAGGGCCACAATCTGCCGCCGCATCGGGTGAACTACCGCGCCAACCTGTTCGCGTTGGACACGCTGAAGCCCGCCTCGGTGCTGGCGGTGAACACCTGCGGCGGCATCACGCCGGCGTGCCCGCCGCGCGCGTTGGTCGTGCCCGACCAGATCATCGACTACACCCACGGCCGCGCCGGCACGTACTGGGACGGCGAAGGCGAGATGCTGCATGCCGAATTCGCCGAACCGTATTCGGCGCGGTTGCGCAATGCATTGCTCGAAGCGGGCCGGAAAGCCAGCGTGGAACTGGTCGATGGCGGCACTTACGGCGCGACCAATGGTCCGCGTTTCGAGACGCGGGCGGAAATCGAGCGGATGCGGCGCGACGGCTGCGACCTGGTTGGCATGACCGGTATGCCGGAAGCCGCCTTGGCGCGCGAACTGGACCTGGATTACGCCTGCCTCTCGCCGGTCGCGAACTGGGCGGCAGGCGCGGGCGATGGCGCGACGATCACGCTGGACGAGGTGTTCGCCAACCTGGCCGCCACGAACGCGAAGCTGCCTATGCTGCTGCAGGCGCTGCTGGAAGGCTGAATCGCGTCGGGCGAACGTGCGGCTTGCCGGAAACCTTGGTTCCGAATACAATTGCCGGCTCTTCCGTGCCACCGGAAGAGCTTGAAATGGAGAGGTGGCAGAGTGGTCGATTGTACCTGACTCGAAATCAGGCGTACGTTTACGCGTACCGAGGGTTCGAATCCCTCCCTCTCCGCCAAGATCGAAAGAAAAACCCCGCCATGTGCGGGGTTTTTCGTTTCTGGCTTCAGGGTTCGCCGAATTCCGCCAGCCAATCGCGTGGCTTCAGGTAGTCGTACAGGCGTGCCTCCTCGCTTCCGGGTTCCGGTTCGTAGCCGTATTCGAAGCGCACCTGCGGCGGCAGGCTCATCAGGATGGATTCGGTGCGGCCGCCCGATTGCAGGCCGAACAGCGTGCCGCGGTCCCAGACGAGGTTGAATTCGACGTAGCGGCCGCGCCGATAGAGCTGGAAGTCGCGCTCCCGTTCGCCGTAGGGCGTGTTGCGGCGGCGTTCGACGATGGGCAGATAGGCGTCGAGAAACGCGGAGCCGAGCGCTCTCGTATAGGCGAAACAGCGTTCGAAGCCCCAGGCGTTCAGGTCGTCGAAGAACAGCCCGCCGACGCCTCGTGCTTCGTTGCGGTGCTTGAGGAAGAAATACGTGTCGCACCAGCGCTTGTGCTCGTCGTAGACCTGTTCGCCGAACGGCGCGCAGACGTTGCGCGCGGTGCGGTGCCAGTGCGCAATGTCCTGGTCGAACGGGTAATACGGCGTCAGGTCGAAGCCGCCGCCGAACCACCAGACCGGATCGCGGCCTTCCGGGCGGGCTTCGAAGTAGCGCACGTTCATGTGCGTGGTCGGTACGTACGGATTGCGCGGGTGCAGCACCAGCGAGACACCGAACGCGCTCCACGGCGCGCCGGCGAGTTCCGGGCGGTGCGCGCTGGCCGAAGGCGGCAGCGACGCGCCGTGCACTTCGGAGAAATTGACCCCGCCTTGCTCGAACAAGGCGCCGTTCTTCAGCACGCGCGACCGCCCGCCGCCGCCGCCGGGGCGCGTCCAGCGGTCTTCGACGAATCTTTTTTCGCCATCGGCGCGCGCCAGGGCGTCGCAGATCGTGTCCTGCAATCCGGTCAGCCAGTCGCGCACCGCGGTGGCGTTGCTCGAGGCCGTCACGAGGCGGCCTGCGGCGGGTTCGCGCGCCCTTGCTGGCGCAGCATGCCGTTCAAGCCGCCCTGCAGCGCACAGGCGTCGAAGCCGAGCTTGGTCAGGATGAAGGCCGCGGCCGAGGCGCGTTCGCCGGTGTTGCAGTAGACGATCAGCTTGGTGTCGCGGTCGAAGCGATCCGCCGCGTCTTCGCGGAGCCGGAACAGGGGCAGGTTGATCGCGCCCTTGATCGCCTGCTGCTCGAATTCGGACGGCTGGCGGACATCGATCACGACCGCGCCGGAGCGGGCCAGGATGGAGGCCTGGCCCGGCGTGAGCCATTCCACCACCGGTGGCTTGAGCACTTCTTCGAACGACTTCTTCGACAGCCGCATCAGGCGGCCGTCCTGCATCATCGTGACGGTGGCGTTGCGCGTGGTGTTGGAGAGCAGGGCGTCCTCGCCGAAACAGTCGCCGCGCACCAGATAGGCGACGATCGATTCGGCCTCGCTGGTCTTGTCCAGGTGCTTGCTGACCGAGGCCGCGCCGTCCTTGATCACGTAGAAGTAATCGGCGGCGTCGCCTTCGGTGACGATCACGTCGCCGGCCTTCACGTCGATTTCCTCGAAGCGCTGGAACATGCGCTCGATGTTGCCGGTCGGCATCTTGTGGAAGGCGCGGCTCTGCAGCAGGCGGAACACCCAGCGGTTGCCGTCCTGGCTCGGATCGAAATGGCGGAAGTTCTCGTTGCGGGAAAGCTGGTCCCACGCGATCACTTTTTCCATGTAGCGGCGGTCGAGCCGCGCGATGCGGGCGTGGGAGGAAACCACCACCGCGGTAAAGCGGCGCGGTTGCGAGTCGCCGAGCGGATAGCGGCCCTGGAGCGAGCCGGCGACGACGTTCTTGACCTTGCCGTCGACGTAATGGCCCGCGACTTCGCCCTCCAGCAGGTAGAGGGTTTCGGTATCCATGTCGCCGGCGCGGAACAGGGTCTCGCCTTCGAGGTAATCGGCCAATGCAGCTTCGCTGGCGAGCTGTTCGCGCGTTTGCGGGCGCAACGAGTCGAGCGGATAAAACTGCGCAAAGGTGTCTGCGAGCTGGTCGGTCATTGCGTTCCCCGGCGTGACGAATGCGGCAAGTTTAGGGCTTGTGGCCGTATTCGGAACAGGCCGAACGCTTTTGGGGCGGGCATCTTCCGGCGCTCAAACGAAAAACGGCGACCCGAAGGCCGCCGTTCCGTGTCCTTGCGGCGGTTCCGTCGATCAGTCGATGTCGAGGAACGAGCGCAGCTGCTCCGAGCGGCTCGGATGGCGCAGCTTGCGCAGCGCCTTGGCCTCGATCTGGCGGATGCGCTCGCGCGTGACGTCGAACTGCTTGCCGACTTCTTCCAGCGTGTGGTCGGTGTTCATGTCGATGCCGAAGCGCATGCGCAGCACCTTGGCTTCGCGCGGCGTCAGGCCGGCGAGCACGTCGCGAACGGTTTCCGACAGTCCGGTGACGGTGGCCTGGTCGATCGGCGATTCGACATTGCCGTCCTCGATGAAGTCGCCGAGATGCGAATCCTCGTCGTCGCCGATCGGCGTTTCCATGGAGATCGGCTCCTTCGCGATCTTCATGACCTTGCGGATCTTGTCTTCCGGCATTTCCATTTCCTTCGCCAGTTCTTCCGGCGTCGGCTCGCGGCCGAACTGCTGCAGCATCTGGCGGGAAATGCGGTTCAACTTGTTGATCGTCTCGATCATGTGCACCGGGATGCGGATGGTGCGCGCCTGGTCGGCGATCGAGCGGGTGATGGCCTGGCGGATCCACCACGTGGCGTAGGTCGAGAACTTGTAGCCGCGGCGGTATTCGAACTTGTCCACCGCCTTCATCAGGCCGATGTTGCCTTCCTGGATCAGGTCCAGGAACTGCAGGCCG